>Ga0316222_1002806_pt1 | contig 18018 bp, 16 predicted proteins | sample TBH18011metaG_FD_206008 | JGI IMG/M metagenome (GOLD analysis project Ga0316222, IMG submission 206008) | Freshwater microbial communities from Trout Bog Lake, Wisconsin, USA - TBH18011 | ecosystem: Environmental > Aquatic > Freshwater > Lake > Hypolimnion/Profundal zone | place: USA: Wisconsin...
CCCGCGACATCTGGAAATTGCCCGAGCACGTGCTGACTTACATTCCCACCGGCATTGCTCTCGATCGCTTCACCCCCACGGCGCGCCGTATGGAAGACGTGCCAGTGATCGGCACCGTCGCTGCCCTCAGGCCGGAGAAGAACATCGCCCGGTTGTTGCGCGCATTTCATCTGCTGCGCCAGACCGACGCCGCCCGGCTGCTGATCGTCGGCGATGGGGCGCAACGGAGTGAATTGCAGGAATTGGCCGCCAAGCTCGGTATTGCGGCTGATGTGGAGTTCACCGGCCACCAGTCCGACCCGCGGATGCAATTACAACGGTTTGACATCTTCGCCCTCTCATCGGACACAGAACAAATGCCGATCTCAGTTCTGGAGGCGATGGCTATGCAGTTGCCGGTGGCGTCCACCGATGTGGGTGATGTGCGCGCAATGTTGGCTGTCGAAGCTAGGGACTGCGTGGTAGAGCAGGATGACGCGGCTTTGGCCACGGTGCTGCGCACTTTGGTGCAGAACCAGGACATGCGGCTGCAAATTGGGGCGGCGAACCGGCATGCGGCAGAGGCGCGGTTCAGCGCGGCACAGATGTTTGAATCCTACCGCGGCATGGTGGTGCCAGTGGAGCAGGGCCAGGTCAGAGGGTAATAAGCAGATGGAAGCAGCGTTTTTCCTCTTTGATGCGTTAATGGTCACAATCCTGGTCTTCAATAGCATGCACAACGACCGGTTGCGGGATGGCAAACCGGAGATCGGCCTGTTCCGGATGCCGTCCGATGACAAGCAGGATCAATCCTGACCCATGCGCGATTTGATATTTGCCAGCTTCTGGGTGGTTCTGTTCCCGGCGGCTTTCCTGTCTGCACATATCGGCGTGCTGCTGTGGATTTGGGTTTCCCTAGCGGTGCCCAATTTGCTTCTCTATGATTCGATGGCAGATTTTCCGTTCAACAAGGTAGTCGCCGCGCTAACGGTGCTTGCCATCGTGGTTCGACCGAATAATTTTAAGCTGTATTTCGATAAAATTACGGGATTGTACGTGGCGATATTGCTTGTTGGAATACTTTCGCAATTCCTATCCTATGCTAATTTTATCGCAAGCGACGAGTTGTTTCAAAAAGTAATTAAAGAATTTGTGCTTTATATCTGCATTATCGGAGTGATGAACACTCGGCACCGGCTGAACATGGTCATCGTGGTGTTCTGCATGGGTATCGGCCTTGAGGTTGCTTTCGAAACGGCAGCTTATATTGCCACTTTCGGCAGCCATCGCGTGGTGGGCAACGTCTCGTTTGGTGACAATAACGGCTTGGCGCTGGTTGCCCTGATGATCGTACCGATGTCGATCTATGTGGCAAAATATGCCGGACATCCCCTCATGCGGAAGGGGTTTGCGGCTTTTACCTTCGTTTGCGTCGCCGGTGTGGTGATTACCTTCTCGCGTGGCGGGTTCATCGGCTTGGTCGCGATTTCGGCCGTGATGTTCTGGCGCTCGGATAAGAAGTTTCTATTTGCCACCTTTGCGGTGCTGGCTCTGATTGTTGGCCTGTTGGCAGTCCCCTCAACTTGGTTCGAGCGCATCGACAGCATCAAGGACGCCGAAAGCAATCTGTCCTTCCTTGGCCGCGTGATCGCCTGGAAGGTGAGCTTGCTCGTTGCCATGGACCGCCCTTTCTACGGCTCAGGCTTCCACGGCATTCAGTCACATGCCGTCTGGGACATCTATTTCCCGGTCAGCACCCATTTCGGCTTCATCGACACGTCTGGCATCGACATGCCTCCACGTGCGGCGCATTCGATTTTCTTCGAAGTGCTGGGCGATCTGGGTTTTCTGGGCTTGGGACTCTATCTGACGCTTCTGGCGACGCTGTGGCTAACCTGTCGACAGATTGCCAAGCGCTGCAAAAGCATCGCTTCGCTTGGCTGGGCAGCGATGATGGCGCGGCAGTTGGAGATTAGTTTGATTGGTTTTGTCGTGGCGGGCAGCGCGCTCAGCGAGGCGTATTTTGAGGGGTTCTGGGTATTGGCGGCGGTGATCTCAGCGCTGGACCATCTCACTCGCAAGGAGCGTGCGCTGCTTGCCCCTGAAATACCGGCACATCTCATCGCGGGCACTTAAGGCGGTAGAATTGATATCGATCAAGGTTTTCCCGTGGTTGGTTCTGCAAAACTTTGCATCTGCCTTCCTCCAGGATTTCTGTAGACCCATCGTGCAGACCCGTCACCACCGCCAATATCGCCTGAAGCCTACGCGCCTCCTGCGGGCTGAGGCGTTCGCGTGGCTGGGTACAACGCTGCTGCTGCTCAACCTGGTGACTGCGGCTGTTATGCCGCCAAACATCGCGTCAGCGGCCGCGTTGGCGGGGTCGATTGAGATCTGCACGTCTGAAGGCATGGTCTGGGTTGATGCTTCCGGTCATCGGCTGAAACAAGACGGCGTACCGACGCAAGGAGCCTCTTGTCAGTTCTGTATGCCCTTGCTGCACGCGGCCTTCGCGCCGCCTATGCCAACTGAGTTGCCGATGCCGCGCGACTCGGTGCTGCTGGGTGCTGTCGGCATACCGAGCATTCATCTAGCCGTCCGTGTTGCTCATCCAACCGCGCAGCCGCGCGCGCCGCCTAGCGTCTGATCCCGCCCCTGCCCTGACACCCCGCGAGGGTGTCGTTTTCGGCCCCCGGCATGTCTGCAACCGCATCCGGGATTTCAGGATCACAAAATGACATACGTTCCCACGAGCTTTTCCACTGCAGATATATTACCGCTGCATGCTTCCCTCTCCACCCCCACGAAGCAATTGATCAGCCTGCAGGCGCGCGACATCGTGCAGACTCAGGGGCAGTCAGCGATCCGGCCGTGTGAAATTCTGCATGGCACCGCGCTGGTCACACGCCATTCGCGCAAATGGGGCGAGGCGGTGATCGACATCATCGGCCCCGGCGCGCTCGTCGGTGCGCCGGTGATCGATGGCATCAGTCCGCGTGCCGATTGCACCATCACAGCTGCCACTGATTTGCGCCTCTTGCCGTTGGTCGATGAAAACTTGGCTCTTGTCGCCCGCCGCATGAGCGAAGAATTGGGCCGCCAGCAGCGTCGGCGCCTGACCCTCGCTCAGGCGAGCGCTTTGGAGAGGGTGGCGGCTTTTCTGCTGCAACTCTCTTCGCCACCCTGCCAACGCGGCATGGCGTGCAATGGCTGTGCGCTGCTGGGGCAGATGGTCACAATCCCGGTCTCGCGCCGGGAGATGGGCAGTCTGTTGGCATTGACTGTGGAGACGCTCTCGCGCTGCTTTGCCAAGCTGAAGCAGGATCAGATCATCGACCTCAGCACCCCAAGCCTTGTCACCGTTCTCGACCCGAGAGCGTTGATGGATCTCGGCGGCGATGGCGATATTGGGTGTCCGCGCTTGGGAGGGTAAGCTAGGGGCCACCTAACGAAAGAGCATCCGCTGTACGCTCAGAGACCGTCTCAAACCTGGGGGTGCTATGACGGTGTCAGGCGGTTTGAGAGGGTTCGATGAAGTGGCGCGTGTTGGTAGAGTTGACCGGAGCAGATGGTGCCGTTCGGACGCATGAGGTCAGCACCGGCGGAGGAGCCTCCCTTGAGTTGTCGTCGGCGCGATCGAGCATATCCGCTGGCGATTGTGGCATGGCCAAGTCCGAGTGGACTCTCGACCTGATTGGCCAAACGCTGACAAAGCTCGACACGATCGCGGCGGCGGGGGCAACTTCGGTCTCAACCACGGCGGCCAAAGTCACGCGAGCGCTTCGAGGGCTTGAGACGTATGTTGTCGGACAGGCTGGGATTATTATTGATTACGCGACCGCACGACGGCGCAAAGAGCCAATTTCGACGGCGACGACTGAGGGCGCCATGCAATGGCTGCTGCATCGGCGAATGAACGCACAACAGCAGATGCGTTGGTCGCCACGTGGCGCTCATCTGATTCTCAAGGTCCGAACCGCAGTCATGAACGGCACATTCGACCGGGACCATGCGTTCGCCGAACGCTGGGCCAAGCGCCCAGTTCGGCCCGCCGCGTAGCACTCCCAGGTTTGAGACGGTCTCTCAATGCCAGATCTCAACTGCTTCGGCCTTCAATCTGAAGAGGCTGCACCGGGCCGAGCAGGAAAGCGTAGTTCAGCATCGCAAGCACGGCGAGGACCGCCAGCATCGCCAGAGGCGCGATGTAGCTGCCGGTCCACTCGACCAGCCCACCGATGATAATATTTGAAATGATCCCGGATACCGCGCCGCCGATCATCTGAAAGCCCGAGATGGTACCGACCTGATCGGCCGAGGGGGCCATTTCCGGTGGCAGAGCCTGGATGTTGGCGCTGGTGAATGAAATTCCGGCGAAGGACAGGCTGAACAGCCCGATTGCCAGATAAAGATTGGCAGTCATGGCAGCGGCCACCACCAAACAGGCGGCCATTAGCCCGCCAATCAAGCAGGTCTTTCGTGCCTTGGTGATCGACCATCCACGACGGAACAGTGCATCTGCGACCACGCCGCCGAGCAATCCCCCGGCGATGGCGGCAATCGTTGGCATCGGCCCAAGATAGGCCAATTCGCGCAGATTTACGCCGCGTTCGTGCAGCAGATAGGACGGAAACCAGCCCAGGAAAAAGAAATTGACGAAATTGACCAAAAAGAACCCGAGCGACATCGCCACCGCCGGTCGGCAGGTGAGAAGCGAGAGCGTGGGAATCCGCGCATGGTTACGTGCCTCGCTGCCCTGGGTGGCAAGCGCTTCTTCCTGGGTCGGATCGCGATAGGCGATCAGCCAGACGAAGCCGCAGATCACCCCGAGCATCCCGGTTCCCGCGAAGGATATGCGCCAGCCATAGGCAGCGATCAGCGTGACCACGATCGGGAACGCTAACGCCGAGCCAATTCCGATCCCGCTATGCCAGATCGAGGAAGCGAGGCCGCGTTGTGCGCGCGGGAACCAGCGCGCCACCACAATCGCATTGGTTGGAAACGATCCTGCCTCTGCCAGCCCCATCAGCAGACGCAGGGCCAACAGCCCCGCCACCCCGCCGACCAGACCGGTGCTCATTGAGATCAGCGACCAGGCGATCATGCAGGTGGCGTAGACAATACGAATGCCGAAGCGGTCCGACAGCCAGCCGATGGGCACTAGGGCCACGGTGTAGAGCCAGAAGAAGGCACTGAGCAGCAGCCCAGACATGGCTGGTCCAAAATGCAACTCCTTGTCGATCAACGGCAAAGCGAGCGCGAAATTCGAGCGGTCGATGTAGTTGATCATGATGCCGAAAAAACACAGGCCAAGCATCGGCCAGCGACGTGCTGTCATGTGGTGCAACCTCCCCCTGCGTGACGCCGACTGCAATGGCCGCGTCATCCCCACGGCCCCGCAGCCGTGTTCTTCTCATCCCTGCATACGGGCAGCGATGGATGATCCGAAAGGGCAAGTATCGCGGCAAGGTATAAAGCGAGCTTATATGGCGCGGCTTGATTCGATGCTGCCCCTGTGTTCGGCTGTGATGGGGTGCGGGGGACAGCCAGGTGAATCTGCGGCAGATTGAGGTATTTCGCGCCTTCATGATGGCGGGAACCATTAGCGACGCGGCGAAAATGCTGGGTGTCTCGCAGCCTGCGGTGAGCTCAATGTTGCACCACATCCAAGACCGCAGCGGTATCAGGCTGTTCGAGCAGGTCAAAGGCCGCCTGTTGCCAACGCAGGAAGCACAGACGCTGTTTGCCGAGATTCAGACCACCTGGAAGAGCGTGGAGCGGGTGCAGCGCCTGTGTCGTGATCTTTCCACCGGTCGTGCCAGCGTACTGCGTATCGCGGCCTCGCCGAGCCTGGGGCCGCATATCATCCCCAGCGTGGTGAAGGGGATGGAGCAGGCGTTTCCGCGGCTGTCCGTTAGTTTGGAACTCTTTACGCCGACATTGCTGATCGATTGCCTGGCCGCAGGGGACGCCGATATCGGCATCGCCTCCCACGCCGTCGATCATCCGGCGGTGTTAACCAAGCGGGTGGGCTCCGCACCGATGGTGTGCGTGATGCGGCCGGAACACCCATTGGCCGCGCGGGCAAGCGTGCGGATCGCCGATCTGGCGGGATTGCCGCTGGTCTCGCATTCCTTGGACATGCCAGAAGGCGCGCTGATCGCCGAAGCGTTCCGCTGCGCGGGGATTGAGCCGCGTTCGCAAACCCAGGTGCGTTCCGGTCAGAGTGCGTGCTGGTTTGTCCGCAGCGGGGCCGGGGTGGCGCTGGTTGGAGCTGTGACGATTGCAGGCGACACATTTCCCGAACTGATATCACGCCCAATCGAGCCCTGCCTGTCGCTGGACATCGCCATTCTGCGCAATCCGCTGCGTGCGTTGAGCAAGGCAGCGCGGGCATTCTCCTCGGGCATTGAGGCGTATTGCAGCGCGCATTTCCCGCAAAAGCTCGAGCGCTGAATTTCACTGCCTGATTAAGGCTGTCTTATGGCTGACACAAACCTTGTCTGTGTTCGACCGAAGTTCTGCCCGGTTAGATCGCGCGGCGGATACAAATTGGGGAGGAACGGCGATGACAGCCGAGAGAATATACACGCCCATCACCGATGCCAGTGCCTGGAAGGGCGAAATTCTACAAAACAGCCGCGAGTGGCTGACGCAGGTGACGGCGCAGAATATTGCCGACATGGAGCGCGCTTTGGCCGATGTGCGGGCGCGCGGACTGTCGGATGAGCAGATCACGCAGGATGATTTTCCACTGCCCAGCCTCGCCGCGCGACTGGCGACATTGGCGCAGGAGATTGAAAACGGTCGTGGCTTTGTGCTGCTCCGCGGTCTGCCGGTGCAACGCTGGGGGCTGGAAGACGCTACGACAATCTATTGGGGCATGTCGTGCCATATCGGTCTGCCGGTGTCGCAGAACCGAAAGGGAGCACGGAAGATGCTGGTGCGCGACGCCGGTCTGTCCCCCACCGCATTGGAGGTGCGCGGGCCGCAGACCAATGCAAAGCTTTATTATCACTCAGATTATTCCGACATCGTTGGACTGATGTGCATGCATCCGTCGAAATCGGGCGGCATCAGCCGGATTTGCAGTTCGTTGGCGATCTACAACACGCTCCTCGCCGCCGGACAGCGTGATCTGATCGACGCGTTTTATGACGGCTTCCCTTTCGACCGCAAAGGCGAGGAGGCTCCCGGCCTGTCACCTGTGGCGGAGCGGCCCATTCCAATGCTGGGGTATCATCAGGGCCGGTTGTCCTTCCGTTATTTTCCTGGCTGGTCGGAACCTGCCACCAAGCGCACCGGCAAGCCGTGGAGTGTTGTGCAGAAGGCGGCGCTGGATGAGGTCAACCGGCTATCAAATCTGCCGGAATATTATCTCGACATGCAGTTCCAGGTTGGTGACGTGCAGTATCTGAACAATTATTCAGTTCTGCATTCGCGCACCGATTTCGTTGATTTCGATGAGCCGGAGCGTAAGCGCGTGCTCGTCCGCCTCTGGCTGCGCGCCTATCTTGGGCGAGAATTGACACCGGAATTTGACGAACTCTTTGGTCCATTCCCGACACGTGACGGCATTCCGCAATGACACCCAATACGATCTTTTCCCGACTTGCCAGATTTGCCTGCGATTTGACGTTGGACAGCCTGCCCGCCGAGGTGGTGACCAAAGTTGATCACTGCCTGCTGGACCTGATCGGTGCCACCTATGGTGCGCTGTCGGGTCCGGGCGCTGCGGCATTGCGGCGTTACGCGCTGGCGACGAATGCCTCGCCGGACGCGGTCATATGGGGCACGTCACAGCGCGCGGGGGCGGCCGAAGTGGCGATGCTACATGGTGCTGCTGGGTATGAGCTGGAATTCGATGACGGCATCTCACTTGGCGGTCATTGGGGCAGTTCGGCCATCCCGGCCATTCTCGCTTTGGCCGAACGCGAGCGCGCTTCAGCTGAGGATGTCGTGCTGGCCATCGTTGCCGCCTATGAAGTGGGAACACGAATCAGCCGCACACTCGCCAAGGGGCTGCTGAATCGTGGCATCCACTTCCCCGGTCTGATGGGGGCAATTGCGACGGCGGTCGGCGCAGGACGGATCCTGCGCTTAGATGCCGCAACGCTTGCACAGGCCCTTGGCCATTGCGGGTTGTTGCCAGTGGCCCCGTATCAGCCGGCCTTTGGCGGCTCACTGTCAAAAAATCTGTATTCCGGCTGGCCCAATCTGGCGGGCATTCATTTCGCGGGAATGGCCAGAGCAGGCTACGGCGGTCCGCCTGATGTGTTTGAGGCGGAAAAGGGATTGGCCCAGGCGTTGTGCTGGCAGGGGAGTGCGGACGCGTTGGCCGCGTTGGCGTTGCGCGATCTGGGCACGCGCTTTGCGATCCTGGAGACCTATTTCAAGCCCTATCCGTGCTGCCGCTGGCTGCACGCTCCCGCGCGCGCGGTGCTCGACCTTTTGCCGAGGGGGAAGGACCCGGCGGCGATTGCCAACATTCACGTCATGGCACCCGGATTTTTAGGCATGTACAATGATCACGGTCCCTACACCGAAATCGTCACCGCCAAATACAGCCTGCCTTATTGCGTCGCGGCCGCCGCGCGTTGGGGTAAGTTGGACAGGGCGGAATTTGAGGAGACGGCGCGCCGCGATGGGGAGCTGAACCGGCTCGCCGGAATTGTGTCGTTCAGCGCCGATGCCGAGTTGGAGGCCGCGTTTCCTGGCGTCTTCACATCGCGCGTTGAGATCACGCTACAGGACGGGCGTCTGCTCACCGCCACCGCACGGCTGCCCTGGGGGCCGGACGCGCCGCCCAATCTTGCCGCGTTGTCAGCCAAATTCACACCGTTGATGCAGGAAGCCTGTGGGGCGGAAGCAGCGGCGGATTGGCTGTGGTATTTCGACCGTGGCCTGCTTGCTGATGGCGATCTATCCGGGCTGTTGGCGCTCTTTCGCCGTCCGCTGCTTCAGGTCGCGTAGTCCGCGATCATCACCCTCGCCTCCGATGAAGCGCATGCGTGCGGTCCGGGTGCGCGGACCGCACTGACGTTGCCCCAAGTTTTATCCAACTTTGAGTTCGCTCGGGCGGTTTACATTAGCTTTTGCGCGGCATGAGCTTGATGATCTGGTGCGGAGTGTGTTTCGGCGCGTCATCGGGACCCCCGATCGGCTTCCAAAAGTAACCCCGCTAAATCTGGTAATTCGGGCACCTTATCAGGGCGATATAGGCTGTCGTGAGGGGTAAAAATTCAAATCCGATATTCTATTGGAACGAATAGACGAAAGGCTCATTCTTTCAATCGGATAGCCCAGAATTAGACAGGGCGCCACTTGGACGCTGATTCACAGGCTGTTTTTTATCTCTTTTTACCTGGTCTCTGATAGTAAATAAGTTAATAAAAGGCCGATTCAACAATTAAATCAATGGTATATAGCTAAATAGAACCCACAATACATTGATTTAATACATTTTTCTTGGCGGCACTTTCTGCACGCATATGGCGGAAAGGCTTTTTCGACCAGATGTAACCATCTGGCCGAAATGTCGTGCTCTAAAAAATCACCCCGCGCTTGCGCAAATCGTCCACGATCTGCTCTGCCAGCGCATCTGCCGCATGCTCCAACGTATGCAGATGCAGTTCAGGTGCCAAAGGTGGCTCATAGGGTGCATCGACGCCGGTGAAGTTGCGGATCTGTCCGGCGGCGGCCTTCGCGTAATGCCCTTTCGGGTCGCGCTTTTGACATTCCGCAACCGGTGTATCGACAAACACCTCCAAGAAGTGCCCCTCCCCCGCCACTTGGCGTGCCAGATCGCGATCAGTGCGATAGGGCGAGATGAAGGCGGCGATCACGATCAGCCCCGCTTCGAGGAAGAGATGCGAGACCTCGGCCACCCGGCGGATATTCTCCACCCGATCCGCCTCGCCGAAGCCCAGATCGCGGTTGAGTCCATGGCGCACATTGTCGCCATCGAGCAGCATGGTGTGCCGCCCGAGTGCGACCAGACGGCGTTCGACCAGATTGGCGATGGTAGATTTACCGGAGGCGGGCAGGCCCGTGAACCACAGCACAACCGGCTTCTGCGCCTTCAACTCTGCGCGCACCGCAGGTGTGACATCCAGCGCCTGCCATTTCAGATTGCGCCGCGACGACACTGCGTCCGAGACCATCCCTGCCCCCATCGTCTCGCCACCCAGACGGTCGAGCAAAAGGAAGCCACCCAATTCGCGGCTTGTGGTGTAGGGCTCGCAGACCAGCGGTTGGGCAAGCGAAATCTCGATCCGGCCGATCTCGTTGACCGCCAGCGTGGTGGTCGGCACATCGGTGAGTGTCTCGATATCAAGCTTACCCAAAATCGCCGTCACCGTGCCCGTCACCCGTGCGGTGCCGAGGGCCAACGTGAAGGCGCGACCGCGTTCCAACGGCGCATCGACCATCCAGACGACCGAGGCGGAAATCGTGTCGGCCAAAACCGGCAAAGGCGCTGTCGCCAACACGTCACCGCGCGAGACGTCGATTTCGCGATCAAGCGCCACCGTGACGGCATCACCGGCTTCCGCACGCTCGGCCTCACCACTCGGCAGAATGATCCGCGCGACCTTGGCATCGACGCCGGCTGCCACATTGCTGACCGTATCACCCACCCGCAACGTGCCGCCAGCGAGGCTGCCGAGATAAAAGCGGGAATCAGCATCCGGGCGCAGCACCAATTGCACAGGAAGGCGCGCGGGTGCATCTGGGGCCACGCAAGCGGGTTCGCAGGCTTCCAACGCCGCTAGCAGCGACGGCCCCTGGTACCAGCCCATCCGCTCACCCGGCAGTGTGATGTTGTCGCCGTCGCGAGCGCAAAGCGGGATCGATTGCACCTGCTCCAGACCAATCTGCGCGGCCACGGCTGCGAAATCAGCGGCGATGCTGTCGAACACCGCCTGATCGAAGCCGATCAAATCCATCTTGTTGATCGCCAGCAACACCCGTCGCACGCCCATCAACTTGGCGATGGCGGCATGGCGGCGGGTCTGCGGCAGCACCCCCTTGCGCGCATCGATCAGCAGCACGGCGGCATCAGCGAGCGACGCTCCAGTGGCCATGTTGCGGGTATATTGCTCATGCCCCGGCGCGTCGGCCAGGATATAGCGGCGCGTGGCGGTTTGAAAATAGCGATAGGCGAGATCAATCGTCACACCCTGCTCACGCTCAGCGGCAAGGCCATCAACGAGGAGCGCATAATCCGGCGCATCGCCGGTGGTGCCGAAACGCTTGCTGTCACGCAGCAGCGCTTCCATCACGTCATCGGGCACCGCGCCGAATTCGAACAGCAGGCGACCAATCAGCGTCGATTTTCCATCATCCACGCTGCCGCAGGTGAGGACGCGCAGCAGGCCAGACGTGTTTTGGGGCGCGCTCATCAGAAATACCCCTCACGCTTCTTCATTTCCATCGAACTGTCCTGATCGGAATCAATCAACCGTCCCGAACGCTCGGAGACTTTGGTGATTCGCATCTCGGCGACAATCTCTTCCAGCGTGGTGGCGTCAGAGGCGACGGCGGCGGTGAACGGGTAGCAGCCAATGGAGCGAAACCGCACACGCCGCATCTCAGCCTTCTCGCCGGGGCGGAATTGGAAGCGGTCATCATCGACCATGATCATCACGCCGTCGCGCTCAACAACCGGACGGTCTTTGGCAAAATACAGATCGACGATCTCGATGCCCTCGGCCTGGATGTAGGTCCAGATATCCAACTCCGTCCAATTGGACAGTGGGAAGGCGCGCACGGTTTCACCCGGGGCGACCGAGGCGTTGTAAAGCCGCCAGAGTTCTGGGCGTTGCCGTTTTGGATCCCAGGTGTGACCGGGGGCGCGCAGCGAGAAAATCCGCTCCTTCGCCCGCGACCGCTCTTCGTCGCGCCGGGCTCCGGCAATGGCGAGGTCATGGCCGCCGAGATCGAGCGCCTGTTTGAGCGCGTCGGTCTTCCACACCTTATTATGGATGACACTGCCATGGGTAAACGGATTGATGCCTTGCGCGATGCCCTCCGGGTTGGAGTGGACATGCACATCCACATCCGGGCTTTGCGCCAGCCGATTGCGGAACTCGATCATCGCGTGGAATTTCCACGTCGTATCAACATGCAGCAACGGGAAAGGCAACGGTGCCGGGCGGAAAGCCTTGCGGGCAAGATGCAGCAGAACCGATGAGTCCTTGCCGATCGAATACAACATCACCGGCCTTTGAGCCTGTGCCGCGGCTTCGCGCAAGATATGGATACTTTCGGCCTCCAGGACGCGCAAATGAGCCGGTAGCGACATAAAATGAATTCCTCAATTGTCCTGTGGCCGGTCTGCACCTAAGGCCCGGATGACATCATCTTCCACGACACCAATACGCGCCATCGTGGTCTATAAAGATGAATCAGTCGATACCACGCGCATTTGTTCTATCACAGTGGCCGACGATCACATCGGCGTTGATTCTGGAGCTATTGGGTGTCCGTAAGGGGATCGGTCAACGGACAGTTATCAATGTCTCCCATTGGGACATTCCACTCAACGTTCGTCGTCTCATTTAGGTAGTACGATATTTCTATCAATGAAGGTACCTTTATCGTACACTTTGCTCATGACGACGATCACCATCGGATATGCCCGCTGCTCCACCGACAAACAGGATCTCGCTGCCCAGAAGGCTGCGCTGGAAAAGCTCGGCGTGGCGCCTGAGCGCATCTACACCGATCACGGCATGACCGGCACCAACCGCGACCGCCCAGGCCTCGACCAAGCCCTCGCCGCCGCGCGCTCTGGCGACACATTGGTTGTCCCCAAACTCGACCGCCTCGCCCGCTCAGTGCCCGATGCACGTGCGATTGCAGACTCACTGATCGCGCGCGGGGTGAAATTGGCGCTGGGGGCAAGCGTGTATGATCCGGCCGACCCGATGGGGAAGATGTTCTTCAACATCCTGGCCACATTCGCCGAATTCGAAGCCGATCTGATCCGCATGCGCACCCGCGAAGGCATGGCCATCGCCCGTGCGAAGGGCAAGCTGCGCGGCAAGCAGCCCAAACTGTCGGATAAGCAGCAGAAGGAGTTGCGGCGCATGTACGGGACGGGGAATTACTCGATCAGCGATCTGGCGGAGATTTTCACGGTATCGCGGCCAACAGTGTATCGGACGTTGAAGCGGGGGGAGGGGTGAGGATACTGCTATCGAATCGCACATGGATTTTTGATTTCAGATGCTCTCCAACAGGTATCCAGGGCGCTCAACATCTTGACAGATCAATGGCGCAAACCGACAGTTACAAAAAGAAGACGCTGGAACCGAAAATGTTTCGGAAAGCAGACACTGGTCTAATAACTCCACTCATCTACGATTTTTTCAAATAGCACGACTGATTTGTGAATAAAGGATAGCAGCATTGGAAGACAATTCTAAGATATTTTGCCTCGGAGATTCCCGAACTGGGACACAATCACTGCATTTTTATTTTCAAAATAACGGCATCAAGTCGATACATTATTATGTAAGAGATGCGGGCGCCAGCGAGCCGCTGCATGAAAATATTGAAGGCAATAAAATTGCCACTTTAAATTTCGTCAGAGACTCCGGCTATAGTGCCTTTACAGACTACCCAACTCGCTTCTTCTGGAAAGAGCTTGCCGAAGCATATCCTTCGGCATATTTTATTCTGACAACTCGAAAAAATCATGAAACTTGGTTAAAATCCGCAGTTTCTTTTTTCAGTAAATTTAATATCACAGTAGATTACGAAGAACTTGCGTATTTTCATGAACACGGAAACAGCGAAATCAGAGAATATTTTCAAAAAAATGGATTTAAATTTATTGAAATATGCATAGATGATTCGAATGAGTTGAACAGCCAAAAACTTGCTTCGTTTTTGTCTTTCGACGCATCGATTAAAATTCCACACGAAAATGCCACCAACAAAGTTAATATGAATAAAATATCCGCCAAGGCAACAGTCTGGGGCGGTGCACCTTTATCTATTGCACAAATATCGTCGATGATACATTCCGGGAAGGCGCTTCTCGGTGAATATGGCTGGCTATATCTGGCCAATGATAGCAATGACTTTATGCGCTATCAGTTCGGCGAAATTGTATGGACGCAAGATGAGATCGCCTCTGCCCAATCAGTGATGGCCGATCGCATTTCGAAAATCGAAGGCGCACAATCAAAATATTTGAAATTCATTATCCCAGAAAAAACCGTCATTTATAAAGAATTTCTTCCAAAAGCGATCGCTCACTACCAGAATAATGACAACAGACCTGCGCGAATTATGGCAAATTCTTTTAAAAAACATGTTTATTATTTAGAGGAATATCTTGAAGATGCAAAATCATATGGGAATATATATTTCCGTGGCGATTCCCATCCAAATTGGATCGGGGGATATCTCATATACCGCTACATCATGGAACGCCTTGATTTGCTGAAAATATCCAACTCCTCCCTGCTCGATCTCAAGGACCTTACCCCCCTAATGGCGCGGTATGAGGGTGATTTGTATGGCCAGTTGGAAGACAAGCAGAAGACGATATTTCAGAAGGAGTGGGGCTACCTGCTCCCGGATAATGGCTTCGAGCTCGTCACCAAATTGGACATTCCCCCGAAAGTTGCGCGCGCCCAAAAAATCAGCGCAGACCAAAACCCCGAATATAATTTCGGCAAGCGCGAGACATTTGTCTATGAATCAGCCAATAAAAATCTGCCCACTGCGGTGATTTTCCGGGATTCAACGTTTGATTTCGTCCACGAGCTTCTCGCACAACATTTCTCACGCAGTGTCTTCATCTGGCATGAAGGGGCGGTGATTTGGGACGTGATTGAAAAGGAGAAGCCGGACATTGTTATCCATGGGATGGCCGAGCGGTTTGTGTCCACGTATCCCAAGTTTCAACCGACAATAAATTTGAAGGTGAAGGCGCTTTGAATGATACAATCACTGAAACAATACGTAGCGCCTCTGGCTGCGCATAGCGATCATAACCATTCATAGCGCATAGTTCTAACCGGCATCGGACAATATTTCGAAATGAGTCGAGTGCTTATGACGAATATTTGTTACCAGGCAGTTCATACCGTAATAAAAATAAAATCCCACAACCCACCTCCCATGGGCATCTGCAGATTGCGATCAATACGCTTGCGGGCTACATTGCATTGGATTTCCAACTTCCCTGAACTCCCGACGTCGTGCAAATCCGCCAGAGTCGCTCCGGTAACAACATCAACATTTGCTTGGTTTTAAAATGACTGATTTTGCTGAAAAAGTTCGCAATTTAAAAATGCTACCGGCGGAAGACAAGGAACTCCTGGCAAATGCCGCAGCAATAAGCTACGGCCACGCGCAGGCAATTTTGGGCGACCTTTCGATTTTTATACAAAAAAATGAAAAAAAACACCACAACAATTACGAATATTATGAAATCTTTAATGAAGACTTGTTTTATTTAGGTGTATATTCACGCACAAATTTAGGAATATTTATAAACAATCACAAGAAAATTTTGTACAAGAGCCGTCATTATACCAGCCACTTCAATGCATTTTTAGAAAATATTGACGCCTGCCTGGAAGCATTAGAGAAAATTGATCTTAGCAAGCAACCAATATTAAATTTTGGAGAAAATTTTATTACTTGTGAAAAGTGGTTCGTAACATACGGTCACTTTAAAGATGAAGCATATAATGTTGGGGATTTATGGAAATCTTTGAGCGTAGAGGGCTATCGTCCATTTCTAGATTATCCAACCGATAATTGGCTGGATAGTGCAGCTTTTCATTTCAATCCAAATTATCAAATGATTGATCAGTTGATATTTGCTGGAAAATCTGTAAACGCATACAATTTTGGTAAAAATATTATAAAAATTAGAAATTTGATCTTGATCTCGAACGGCTTCAATGATCGGTCATTCCACTCATTTCCGATTGCAGTCCGTGATACAATACAAAATCAGGCCGCAACAAAATATATCTCTCGAAATTCGCCGATTCCGCGAAATATATTTATCACAAGATCTAATTCTTACCGAGATATTCAAAATAAAACTGAGGTAGAAAATGCATTTTCTAAGAGTGGGTTCGAAATAATAAATCCAGAAGACATGTCTTATATTGAATTTGTAAATCACGTGAAACTTTCACGCAATGTAGCCATGTACTACGGTTCGGCGTTGACAAACATGACATATTTTGATTTTGGAACAAATGTATATATTGTAAAATCTCAATCCTACATGGAAGAAAATATTTCACTGTGGAAGAAAGTCATTGAAACTTACAAATTAAATGTTATCGAAATTCTTCCGGAAAATAATATCATAAGCATTCAAAATCTCTCTGACCTTATCCCTGAAATGGAAGACACATCTGGTTCTATTTAAGGTCAATTAATCTGAATATATTTATCTTGTACATAACGAACTGCGAATTTTAGTGCCTCCAATGGAGCAATAGGCTGCTCGCGCATTTCAATAGCGATCCACTTCTCGTAGTTCACTTCGCGCAGCAGCATTGATGCCTCACCGTGGTTCTCGGTCGGTTGGCTGAAATCAGCCAACCCCGGCTGCGCCACATGGAAATGCGTCAGCCGGTCACCTGCGGTTTTGATCGCGGCGCCGATTGAGCCCTCGCCGAGGAGAACGCACGCAGTGTCGAGGTGAACACCCAAGCCTGGGCTTGCAACCTCGCGCACCAAATCATTCACCTGTTCCCAATGGGTTAGAAAATCGCCACCGTAGAATGCCGGAACTGGCTCAATTCCAAGCACCGTGCCGGCAGTGGCAACAATCTCGCCCAACACCGCCAAACGCTCTGTGGCAATCGCCCATGCATCCTGCTGGGAAATGTCGCCCCTCAACCGATTGCGCGGTGCCCCGAAGACCATCACTTTCGCCCCCAGCGTTCCTGCAATCTCTGCCACCAAGCGCATATGATCGCAGAAAGCCGCAAAAATCTCGGCACCTCCAAAAAGCTGCAGTTCGGGACGGCCGAACATGATGGCCTGCAATGAACTCACCACCAGCCCTGCATCGGCGACCTTGCGATGATATTCTGCCAATTTTGCAGGAGTCAGTTGGTCCCAATCGGCCAAGCGCGTCGGTGCCACTTCCAACCCATCGACACCGAGCGCCGCAAGCCGCGCGAATGCCTCTGAATCCAGCGCAGACGGCCACGCCAGATTGGATACAGAGAGACGCATCATCATGAAGCCGCCTCAGATGCCAGGAAATCCGATATCTCGCTCATCACCTGATCACTGGATAAATGATAGCCACCCGCCCCACCCAACAACGAGTCATGAATGGTGCGTAAATTATAGAACGGCGGGGTCGGTACCGGATCGGCAATTTTGACCGCCGGAAAGAAGCGCCGCCGAATGCTTTCCATCTCCACTGGCTCCGTCGTTATATTGGCCAGTCGAATGCCCGCAGCAGTGACTTTTTCAAGGTCTTCGCTCAAGCGGCGCAGCGGGTACCACTGGAATTTCGCATTTGGAACGATTTTTTCCGGCTGATTGCGGTGGATCAGATCGAAAATGGCGTTCTTCTTCAGTCCCGTTCCGAAAAGTGCCGGCAGACGCAGGATTGTGTGGTTTTCAAAAGTCTCAGCTACAAATTCTTCCAGACGCAGGCGGTGCAAGCCATATGGGTGCAACCCTTCCGTGGCAGGAGCATCAAGTTCCGTTTGCCCATTCGGGTCACCGTACACGTCAATCGTCGATACCAACACAAAGGATTGAGTGCGTATGGATTTCAGCGCTGCAATCAGCCGCGAAATCCCATCCCAATCTTGGGCAGGCTCTTTATTTGCGAGCCACTTAACAGCGGAAACGCCTGCGCACACAACTTGATCAAAGCTTTGACCGCGAATGTCTTCAATATTGCGCGAATTGAACAACCCAGAAAACGAGCGGCCCCTCGCTAACGTACTGCCTACGAAGCCCGTATAACCAATCAGCGCATCATTCGACATTGCCGTTTCCTTATCAGAGGAAATTTTCGAGGCCCGCGAT
>Ga0316222_1002808_pt1 | contig 18014 bp, 12 predicted proteins | sample TBH18011metaG_FD_206008 | JGI IMG/M metagenome (GOLD analysis project Ga0316222, IMG submission 206008) | Freshwater microbial communities from Trout Bog Lake, Wisconsin, USA - TBH18011 | ecosystem: Environmental > Aquatic > Freshwater > Lake > Hypolimnion/Profundal zone | place: USA: Wisconsin...
AGAAAACGCCGTCAGCGACTAACGCTCTCTGAAGGAATGAGACACTCCAAACGAAGACCTCCTTTGCTGCCACGTCCTCCGGTGGGTCGAAAATCGGTCCGGCTCGCGAAGGCGGCACAGGACTGCCGCACTCCACGACGCTGTCGCGTTGACGAACGCCCCATGGCAAACGCCGGATTGTCGCCCTCCTGCAAGCTGCCAATGAACCTGCCGGAAAGACGGGGCGTTCGGGAGCGGGAATCCGGGGAGCACACGCGCTCTCGCGTGTTGGCGTCGGCGCCCTCGCCGACGCGAACTTTTTTGCGCTGCCGACGCAATCTCTTGCAAATTGCCTCCGTCGCGCGGCTGCCTCCGCTATTGGCCTGCGTCGGCCTTCATCGCCTTGCGTAATTTTTCTTCCGCGGCGGCGGTCCAGTAACCGCACTCCAACTGAAAGAAGACTGACGTATAAGGCAGCGTCAAATTGGTCTTCAGTACCAGGACATTGAACGTCTTTCCCGCTTCGTCCAGCTTGCGAATAATCTCCTCGTGCGGCAGTACCATTGCCTGCGCCTTCGGCAGGCGGTCGGCAAGCGCGGTGCGGTATGCCGCTATCCCCTTGGCGTCGGCTTCGGGAACGAACGCAAGTTCCTTGTCCGTGTATACCGTCGGGCGGACATGCCTGGTCTTGGAGAGCGCCCCGAGGACGGCATCGACAACTTCAAGTTGGTCGCTTCCCGTATTCACTGTCCGGACGCCGGGACTCGTCTGCAAAGGATACGCGGAGTCCACCACAACGATCCAGTTGCGGTGTCCCAACAGCGGGAGGGATTCGTTGAGGGTCTGCTTCCAATCTCCCGCACGAAGCGAGGGCAGGAAACCAAGAACGCTGGCTGCAAAGAAGATGAGCTTTTTCATGGGTGATCTCGGAAGATCGTTGCAGGATGCGGAGGATCTTGCAACCTCACATTTTCGGCTGAAATAGAAACCTCTGAAACGGCGCGCAATGCGGGTTGCTAATGCGAACTCCGGTTATGAGGATAACCATGAAAGCACTACTGGTGGCGTTTGTTGCGGTCTTGAGCCTGACGGCTGTTACCGCACAGGCGCGTGTGTATGTATCCGGCGGCTACTGGCACGGGCACCCGAGAACCTGGTGGGTCAATCATCACTATCACTGGGTTAACGGGGAATGGGTGCTGCTGCCGGGATACGGCTACGGCGGCGTCGCTCCAGTCTACAGCTACTCTCCGTATCGCTACCGGCACCATTATTATTACCGGCACGGGCACCCATACCGTCGGTATTATTATTGAACGGCGAGGAGGGCGCGAACGCGGGTCGCGCTGCGATCTCCGGTAAAGGAGGATCATCCATGAAGAAAGGAATCGTGTGGGTGGTGGTTGGGCTGGCTCTGATGCCGGTTGCCGTGCAGGCGGGCGGAAGGGGGGCTCGCTGGGGTGGAGGACGCGGCTGGGGAAACGGAAGTGGGACCGTCAATGGCCAACTTGTCGGCGGACGCTGGGGAAACTGGGGGCGTTTTCAGGACAGGCATGTGCGCTTCCTGCCAAGCAGACAGTTCTTCCAATGGAACGGCGAGGCGTGGGTGACGTATGCCGGCGCCCAACCGCAGTTCATTCTCCCGGTCGGCGGGGCGGTGAAAGCGGGCGGGTCGATGACGCCGTGAGGACGTAGTCGGAAGGGACAGCACGGAGTGCCATCCCTACCGTCCGTTCTCGGAGGAGGTTATTCTAAGATTAGTAGTCCTTTTCCCCGGGCTGTGGAACGGCTTCGAGCAGCTTCTGCACGATCTTGTCCGCGTCGACGCCTTCGGAGTCGGCGGTGAAGTTGGTGACGATGCGGTGGCGCAAGACGGGGCGCGCGGCAGCACGGACGTCGTCGGTGTTGACCAGCAGGCGCCCGTCGATCACCGCCCGCGCCTTTGCCGCAACGACCAGGTATTGCGAGGCGCGCGGGCCCGCGCCGCAATGAATCCACTTCTTGACGAACTCCGGGGCGCGCGGGTCGCCGGGGCGCGTGGCACGCACCAGGCGCGTGGCGTATTTGACTACGTGATCCGATACAGGGAGGTTCCGAACTACCGACTGCAACTCGAGAATCTCCGCGGCGTTGAGGACTTTGTGCAAGTCCAGAGCTCGCTCGCGGATGGTCACCTTGGCGATGGTTTCCTCCTCCGACTCGGTTGGGTAGTCGATGTAAATGCTGAACATGAACCGGTCGAGCTGCGCCTCGGGCAGCGGATACGTGCCCTCCTGCTCCAGCGGATTCTGTGTCGCCAGCACGAAGAACGGCAGGTCGAGCGGGTAGGTCTCCCCGGCCGCTGTGACGCGATGTTCCTGCATCGCCTCCAGCAGGGCGGCCTGGGTCTTCGGCGGCGTGCGGTTGATTTCATCGGCCAGCAGGATGTTGGTGAAGATGGGCCCCTTGATGAAGCGGTATTGCTTGCGCCCGGTGGTCTCGTCGCTTTCCAGAATATCCGTGCCGGTAATATCCGATGGCATTAGATCCGGCGTGAACTGGATGCGCCGGAATTTGAGATCCAGCACTTCGGAGACGGTGCGGATCATCATGGTCTTGGCGAGGCCGGGCAGGCCGATCATGAGCACGTGCCCGTTGGACACGATGGCCGTGAGCAGCTCGCGGACGATCTCCCGCTGGCCGACGATCGCCTTGGCTATCTCGGCTTCGATCTGTTTGGTCTTGACGCTCATCCGCTCGACGGTGTCCCGGATGGCCTCCTGTTCCTCCAGCGAATCGAACAGCGGCGGCTCGGGTTCCGGCGCGGGTTTGGAGGGTTGCGCCGGGATGGAGCTCCCGAGGAACGGAGGCGGCGACGCTTCGCGCTTCGGTTCCGGCGCGGGCCTGGCGGACTCCGCGTTTTTCGGTTCGGAATCGAAATCGACCCGCGGCAGCGGGGAGAACGCGAGGGCGCCGTCGTCTTCGAAGACAAAGATGGAATCGCCGATCATGAAGCGGTCGTCCGGTTGGAGGGCGGTGTCCTGGATGCGCGTTTTGTTGACGAGGGTGCCGTTGAGGCTGCCAAGATCCTTGATTCGCCAGGCACCGTCGGCGCGGTAGACTTCCGCGTGATAGCGGGAAGCGGGACAATCGATATCGACGGGGATGTCGCAGTCCGGTGCGCGACCGACGACCATCTTTTCTTTAAGTAACTCGAAGACGGCCCCTTTTTGGTAGCCGGCGTTTACGCGTATTTGTGCCATGGTGTGAGGAAGTATAAGTTAAGAAGGAAGAATTATGAAGAAGGCGCGGCGATTGCGCCGATGTCTTTGACCTCGTTTACCACGCGGATGTTGCCGAGTTCGGGAACGCGGGTGTGCTTGAGGAATTCGGGCGTATTCGGAATCGGTTCGCCTTCGCGGAAAAGATGACGGGTGGCGACCATTTGCCAGTCGTCGATCGCCTGGTGCAGTTCGACGATCTCCAATCGGCGGATCATTTGGTTGAGCCGTTCACCGGACTGCTTCAAGACGTTGTCGGGGCGAAGCCGCTCGACGAATGCCAGCACCATGGCGTCCCCCGTTTCATCGAGCGTGCCCAATCCGGCGCGATGCACGCAGTGCCGGTTGAAGAACGTGTCCGCCAGCTCGATGCGCTTTTTGAGGTTCGCAGCAGACGTCGCGGAAAGCGCGTCGAGCGAGTCCCCCAGCGCCAGTCCCTCGAGGACAGAACCCTCTTTCGTGACGAGCACCAAATCATACTTTCCGATGGGAAGATGTTCGAAGCGGAACGTCTTCCCGCCGTCGCTCAGATCCGCCAGGAAGACGCGGACGCGGTCTCGTTCCACCGCCATTGCATGGATGAGTTCGGAGGGCGCTTTTCCGGCGATGCCGCCTGTGGCCTCGGGATTGGTCTTCGTGTAGATGCGCCCGGCCTGCGCAAACGCAGAGGCGGAACCGAAGAACAGAATGGCCATGAGGAGCCAAACGTCAGGGCGTCTCATGGTTTTGCGGCCCATGCCTTTGCCTCCTCGGCGAGCGGGTGTTTGGGATAGTTCGACGCGATCGCCTTCCAGATCTTGCGCGCCTCGTCCTTCGCGTTGCGTTCATAGAGCACCCGGGCGCGCAGGAATTGCGCATCGATCTGAAACGGGCTCTCCGGCTGGATTCTCTGGAACGACTCGGTTTCAAGCATCGCCTCGCTCCAGCGTCCGAAGAACATCAGCGTGCGCGCGCGCAACAGGAGGAAATCGCCGTCGAACTTGGCCATTGGGTGTTTTAACTCCCATTCCGTAAGCTTCGCCATGGCCTCGCTTCGGTGGTTGTTTGCGATCAGCTCGTTGATGGCGATCGAGAACGCGCGATCCTGCGCGGGCAGGCTGCGGTCGTCCGCCTTGATGCCGATAACCTGGTATTGCGCGATGGCGTCCTTGATTTTTCCTTGCAGACGACAAAAATCGCCGATGCGGATTTTGGCGAGCTTGGCGAGATAGGAGTTCGGATTCTGAAACGCGATCTGGTTGAGCCGACCGGCGCAATCGGCGTCTTGCAAGTAGAAGACGCGCAGGTCCATTTCGAGCGGCTCCGCAGAGAGCGGAAAGCGCTGGCGGATGCGTGGCTCGAGCGCCGCCAGATCGGAAAGCGCCTTGGCCGGATTCTCGGCTGCGTGCGTGCGGATGGCGATCAGGCGCGCCGTCGCCCAGGTGGGCGCAATGTCCGGGTCGTTGATCATTCGATCCTGTTCCGGGAGCGCGTCGGAGAACTTCGTGATTTGCTGGTCCGTGCCCCATTCCAGCAAGAGCGCCAGGCGGGCGGCGATCGAGGCGGGCTTGAGTTGCGAGAGGGTGTCGGCGTCCAGCATCGCGGCGTACCGGCGGACATCGCCGGCATCGCGAATCGAGGCCCGCGGTACGCGTTCGCTGAACACCATCCGAGTCAGCAGTTTCAACGGCGGAACCGGATGGACAAGCGCGGACGTGGCCGAAAGAACCGGTGTCAGGAGAACCTTGAGCATCTGCGGTTGCGGATTCGCCACCACGCGCTTTCCTTCGAGGCCGGAGACCGTGGCGCCGTCGTCGAATTCCCATTTGGCGCTCCAGCCCGCCATTTCCTGGGCGGGCTCCTGAAAGCCGAAGCGGGTTTCGTAGAGCCATTGGCCGCCGTATCCGATCGTCGAGTCGATATCGATCTTCGGGCGTGGAACCGGCAAACCGTGCGCGTCCTCGATTCGCTGGAGAACTGTCGTGCCGGGATGCAGATACGTTTCGCCGTGGACGGCGGAATATTTGCCATCCGGCTCCTTCAAACCAAGCAGCATTGCCGCTTGATCCCCGTAATTGTCGTAGCCGGCGGTTCCCTTGGCGGCGTAATAGTCGATCTTCACAGACGGAGGCAGGCAATGGATGGTTTGCGAATGGACGTTATTGGCGGTCGCCACCGGCGTGTGTTGGCCGGGCCAACTGAGTTGCAACCGGTTGTCGAAGAGCACGAACGAAGCGTCGGAAGAAAGCGTGTAAAAGAGAATGTCCTTTTCCTTTTCGACCGGGAGATAACCGGTGAAATGAGTGAGAAAATTGCGACTCAGGCCAAAAGGGTTGTCGCCGTGACAGATGCACCAGACGAATCCCGAACCGTCGATTTCCGGCGCGGCGTTCCATGCGTATTCGACATCCTGCCAGGTGTCGAATTTCAGATTGGCCGGGGCGCGGCGCGTTTCCAGGAAGAGGCTGAGCTTCGGCGTCCACGAGGGGGCATTGCGAGTCTGGCCGCCGCCGAAATAGAGGAAGCACGGCCCTTTCTTTCTGGGCATCTCCTGCGCCAGAAGCAGCACCTGGCCTCCCAGGCGGGTGGCGACTTTCGCCAGCGGCAGCGCTTTGCCCGCGGAGTCGGTTAGGAGAAAATCAGCCATGTCCGGGCGGGAGAGACCGAGATCGGGGAGTTCGATGGAGATACCGGTTTCCGGCACGCGCGGCAGAGTGCCCAAACGAAGGACCGCGCGGTAAGGAGCGTCGGCGACGGTCCAGGGAAGAGTGGGGGGAGCAGCGTACGCGCGCAGTGTGAGGAAAAGAAGGACGCCGCCGAGGGACAAAAGGGACAAAAGGGACCTAAAGGACGTAAAGGACGTAAAGGACCTAAAGCGAGAATGTTTCCGCGCTCGTTCCCAATCTCTGATTGGGAGCGCGCTTATTCTGGTTCGCTTGCAAACGCACGGCGCGGTTGCGGGGAGATCTTTTAGGTCCCTTTCGTCCCTTAGGTCCCCTAGTATCCTGTAACACGATAACTTTCGCCTTACAGGAGTGGCGATGGAGCCGAGTGGGGCTTCCGATAAGCGCGTCAGCGTCTTGGAGTGCGGGCAGTCCTCTGCCGCTTTCGCAAGCCGGACTGTTCCCCGCCTACGGAAGATCTCCTTTGCCATCAGAGCTTTCCGCATCTCTCCGACAGAGGATGTCGCACTTTGAATTGACGCCAGACCTAGCCAGGCGCACTGCCAAAGCGGTAGAGGACCACCCGCACTCCAAGACGCTGACGCGACTGCCGAGCCCTTCCCGATTTTTCGCGCTTTGCCATCATCTAGCAATCCGAACTGGTCACTGTTACAGCCTGCCAGGTCCTTTTTCTCCGTCTTCATTTTCCCTCCTCCAGCAGCGAGCGGTAGTAATCCGCCACGGCATCCTTGAACGCGGGCGGGGCCTGGCCTTCGTCGCCGCCGAGCAGTTGCTTGTCGTGGGCGCGCGCGGCGTCGCCGTTTGAAAGCGTGAGCACGTCTCCGGTCAACGCGCCGCCGCGGACTTCGTTCAGCCGCCCAACGATCCGCTGGTGTAATCCCCGATAATCTTGCGTCCTACCCTCTTTGAGGGCGGCATGCGCTTCGTCCATCAACCGCACGACATCCGGCAGCGCCGTCGCCTTCAAATAAAGCAGCGATGCCTGCGCGTGCATCTTGGCGGTCTTCTCCGAAAGCAGCGCCTGCTGCACGGCCAGCGCGTCGGATGCCGCGATCTTCGGCGCGTTTGTCGGGCGCAACGGCGCGTTGCCGTCCATGCCGTTGCGGTCGCTGAAGCCGCCGGCTTTTCCGCCGCCGGTCGCGCGCGTCTCGCCGATCTTCCCCTCGTCCTTCACCTGCCCCTGCTGCATGGGGTCGTTGGTGCGCCGCACATCCGGCTTGGTCCCTTCGAGATTGCTGGCGGTGTCTCCGACCATCTCGCCGTCGCTCATTCCTTCGCGTCCGCCGCTCGAACGACCCGTTTGCTCATTCTTCTTGGGGCGCGTGTTGCCGGATCTTCCCTGCGCGCCGAACCCCGGCTGCGGTCCATCGGCAACGCCCCAGCCGTTTGCGGGGTTTTGGGCGGCAGCCTGGTTGGATGCGGCGTCCTGCACCTGTTCGGCGAGGCCCTGTTGTTCCTGCAACAAGTCGCCGACGAGATCGGTAAATGCCTCGGGCAACGGCAGATTGGGGATGTCGGGCATCTCCGTTTTGTCAAAGTTCTCCAGCTTCCACTTGGCGGTGTCGTTGGCGTTCGGCAGCCACATTTCCATGTCCTCGGAAATCTTCTTCGCCTGCTCGATCGCCTGGAGAATGCCGTCCTCCTTTTGCACGGCGATCTCGTTTGGCTTGAGTTGTCCAGCCGCGGCCAGGGCTTTGTCGGTTTGGATGACGTCCTCGAAAATCTCGGTGAGCTGGCTGCGCAGTTCGTTGGACGGCTTGAGGTCGGGGAAGATATGCGCGTCGGTGAGCATCTGCTCGATCGTTTCCTTCATCAGATCCTTGGTATCCTTGAATTCCTTGGCGGTGGAAGCGTCCTCCGGGCGCATCTCGCTTTTGCGCGCCAGTTCCTTGCTTTTCTCCACGATCTCCCGCTGGATCGCGGCCAGCTTGTTGAGTTTGTCAGCCATCTCTTTGGCGGCTTCCTTAAGCGAATCCGCATCCTTGGCGGCCTTGGCAAACTGCCATTGGTTCAGCAAATCGGCGATCTTCGCCAGGTTCGTCACAAGTTCCTTCTGGATTCCCGCCGCCGCCTGAAATGCCTTGCCTTGCAGTTTCTCGGCGGCGGCGAGCATCTCCTCGTAAATGCGCATTTCGCCGAACAGCTTCGACGCGGTCGCCAGGCGCGTGCGGAAATCCTGGTCGCCCATCGCGGTATTGAGCGCATTTTTGTCGAGCGTCTTGCGGACGCGCGTGGCGTCCTGGGCAAGCGCATCCTGCCTGTCGGAAAGGGCGGCGGCGGATTGCGCGGGAGCGTTCGCGGTTTCCCGCAAGAGATCGCGCTGTTTTCGCAGGAGATCTTCCACGCCGGCGATCAAGTCGCGCACCTGGCCGCGGTCCATTTCGCCCGCCAGCGCTTTGCTGACGCCTTGCAGCCGGACGAGAATCGCCGATTCCAACCGGATGGCCTCGGCCAGCGACGCGGCGCAGACGTTGCCCGCACCTTTGCGGTCCGCCGCCGCGACGGCGTTTCGTAGCGCCAGCACCGCGGCGGGCATTTCCTTTTCGCTCAAAGCCTGGAGATCGGCGCGGGTGCCGGGCGCGATCGGTTCGACGGAAGCCACCAGCGCTTGCGCCATTTCGCCAACCTGCGTCTGGCGCCCCAGCAACGGACTCAGCGTTGCCGATGCCGGCGCGGGATTCTGCGCGGCGTTGGCGGTCGCTTCGAGGTTGATCTTCTGGAGCTTGATCAGCGCTTCCAGGCTGTTCTGCGCCTTGTTGGCGGCGTCATCGGACTTCTGCTGAAGCTGATCCGCCGAACGCAGCGTCACGACGATCGGGCGCGAGTAAGTAACACCGGGTCCGCTCACATCGTTCTGGTCCTTTGCGGCGATACAAAATGTGACGCGATCCTCTTTTGCGAACGGCTTCAGCGGCACTTTGAATTCACCGGCAAACGACGCCTTTCCAGCGGCCTCCTTCCAGTCGTGAATCACTTGGGCGTCCTGCGCCTCGTCAGTGCTGCGATAGAGCGCGACAGTCCCGAGTGCAAAGTTGTCGGTGGCGGTGAACCGGATTGTCACCGAGGCGTCGCGCGCGGCGAACAGCTCGCGGCCCTCCGCCGGTTCGGTGACCGCGACCTTCGGCGGTTCGTCCGCCTTCGTGACGATCTGGAGCGAATCGGCGTCGGCGAGATCGTCGGTGTCCCGGTAATCGATACGGACGGTTTGGCCCGCGGTCACGGTTCCGGAGAAATTCCAGCGGGTGTCGGCGAGTTGCCGCACCTGGAACGGCTGCCCTTTTTCCGGCGTGGCGGCGAGCTGCCGGACGGGGTTGTTGAACTCCATGGTGACGGAAACGCGCGATCCCGGAATCACATTCTGAAGCACCGAAAAATCCTTGAGCGCAACGATCCCCGCGCCTTTCGCCACCGCGCGCAAAGCGTACGCTGGCAGTTCCACTTCAGCGGAGCGCGTGCGGATCGCCGTCTTTGGACGCACGGTGGCATGAAAGGTGGCGGAAGTCGCGTCGCCTGCTTCGAGGGTGTATTCCAGGGACTCGCGCATCTCCCGCCATTGATGTGAAAACACCGGCGCGCCCACCTCGCGATCCATCAATGCCTTTTGCCAGCTTCCGCCGCCGGCTTCGCGGAACCAGATCCACGCCGCGCGCGGAATTTCCCCGGTGAGATTGACGGTCACCGTGAGATCCTTGCCATGGATGATTCGGGTGTCGCCCGGCGTAATGGCGCTGAATTGCGTGCGGGTCAGCGGGGCGATGTTGCTGCCCGGCATGAGAATGCGCGCCGCCGAGTTTGCAAACATCAACGGCTTGAGGGCGGCGCACAACGCCAGCACCAGCAGAACGCCGACCAGGCCATACCCGAGACGCTTGAGCAATTTCAGGTCGAACACCTGGGACCAGTCCACCCGCGGGAACGGATCGTCCATTTCCGCAAACAACGCCGCGCGCAGGCTCGAGCCGGCGGGCAATTCGCGATCGAACTGCACGGCGTTGATGAGCACGTTTTTCGCTCCGCCGCAGGCGATTTCGATCCGCCGAGCCATGCGCGATTCGGTGACGGTGGGAAGAGCCGCGCGCACCGCCATCGCCAGCCCCGCAAGCAGCGGCACGGTTACGAGCAAAAAGCCCGCCCACCGCAGCGGCGCGCCGAAGTGAAACTGCGCGTCGCTCAGCAGAAAGACGAACAGGAAGGCGAGGGCGATCGCCGTGCCGGAGACCGCAAACCGGGCCGAGCGCGACCAGCGAAAACGCCGCGCCGCCTCACTGAGGCGGTCATGAACGAGCTGGGCGGAGAGTGGCATGGGTTAAAGATTAAAAGTTAGAGGTCGATGGCAAGTCTGCTGAGATTGGGCGATCCGCCTACGTAAGGGAAGAAAGCCCGCGCGAAGCGCTTTGGAGTGCGGCGGCCCCCCGCCGCTTTGGGGAGACGCATCGAAAGCACTGCCTGCTCCACGAGGCACTAGAACCTTGTTACCGAGCCCTTTCTGTATCGAAAAGCCTTGTCGCGCGAGACAAGCGCACTTCCAAAGCGGCGGAGGACCGCACGCACTCCAAAGCGCTTCGCGCCCCGCCCTCCAATGCCCATCGAAAATCCCTCGATCGACGTGCCGGCATCGTGCCCGCCAATTCCACTTTCGGAGAAGCATCGCGCCACTGTTAGCAATGCTCTTCATTGCGCGGACTTGATCTTGAACAGCCGGAAGTTGCCGAAATAGCATTTTCCGCCGTTCGGCGTTGCGGCGTAGGTATAGGCTTTCACCGAGAGAAACTCCGGCGCCATTTCCTGGCCGGCGACGGTGCGAGTTTTCGGCAGCGTGAACTCGCGCGAAACCGTCTGCCATTGTTTGGAGCCGCCCTTGGCATCGGGGATTTGCGCCCGGTACACCATCACCAGCGGCGGGTGCCCGTCGCGTTCTGGCACGCGGAACTTGTCGGGGCCTTTCACCGGCTTGGGGTCGGTGACCCAGGCTTCGACAAAGGTCTTTTCGGCGAAGTCCCAGGTGAGGCAATCGATCTGGACGCGGTAAGTGGCGCCCGGGTCGGCCTTGATGAACGCGCTTTCGATCTTGCCGCCCTCGTTGCCGGCCACGCCCGGTGGCAGGTCGATCTGGGCGCATTTGGTTCCCGGTTTGGCGTGCGCGGTGTCGATGGAGAGGTAGGTCTTGTTTTTCACGTACCAGCCTTCGTAAGGGAAATCGATCCGCCAGCCTTGCAGCGGGTCGGATGCCGTGAAGTTGCCGTTCGCAACGAGGTTCGCGCCGGTAGATTGGGCGTGGGCAGAGGTGAACAGGAGTGTGAACAGGGCGACCACGAAAGCTGTCATCCTGAGCTTGCGAAGGATCTCGCGAGGCCGTCCGGGCGTACTCTTTCCTGTGGCCGCTTTCGAAACTGACGGCTTCGACTCGTGAGCTGCTATTGCTTTCATATTACGGAAGATTCCAAAACTTGCGGGTGGTCCAGTCGGTTGCAAGCATCAAGAGGAGGAACCCCAGCAGCCACGGATTGTTCCACAGATCGCGCAGTTCGACGCGCGAGAAATGTTGTTCGCGATAATGCAGGTCGCGGCGCCACTGGTCCCACTGGCCCATCGGGCAAAAACGCCCACCGCTCGACTCGGCGATGCGCGTCAGCATTTCGCGGTCGATCGGCTTCCCGGTGATCTCCGTCGCCGGCTGCGTCACGACGAAACGCGCTTCGCCTTCGAGGCTGGCGCCATCCACCGTTGCGGTCGCTTTCGCGTGGAACACTCCGGGGACATTCGGTTCCACTTCCACCTGAAAACCGGGGACTTGCGTGCCCCCTCGCGTTTGCAGAAGGGCCGGGCGCAACGTGTAATCGAACACCTTGTCATCCGGTGTGCGCACCTGCACGGGCAGAGACGCCGGCTGTTTCGCCTCGCGCGACATTGTCCGCAGGATCGCCCGGAGTTGCGGGCGCTCGCCCATCAGGTAATTGGCGCGTTCGGTGAACAGTTCGAGCCGGTTGTTGTTCTGCTTCTTCTGCTCTTTCGGGATGAGCCAGTCCATCAACTGCGCCCAGAACGTGTCGTAAGGCGAACGCTCGGCGGACCATCCCTTCGACGCCAGCCGCCAGCGCCAGATCGTGTCCGAGAGAATGACAATCACGCGCCCTTGCCCGAAGCGCATTGCCACGATGACCGGACACCGTCTTCCGCCGGCGACGGTCTCCATCAACACTTCCGCGGTCGGCGCGACGTTGGGGGCGACATTGCAGGTCAGCAGCGCCGGGAAATCTTTCACCGACGCAAACAGCGATCCGAAGACCGGGTGATGCAGCCCGGTGTCGGTGATCTCCATCGGGAACGACCCCTCGCGGTAATCCGCCGGTGAGGAAATCGGCATCAATTTTGCGATCGGCGAGCCGGCGAGGGCGGGGGACGCCAAAAAGTTCGGTCCGCCCAGCAGCACCAGTCCGCCGCCGTGATCCACGAAATCGCGCAAGGCGGCGCAGTGCGCGGCGGTGAGCGACTCCGGCGGGAGATCGCCCAGAATGACCACGGCATTGGTGGCCAGGCCCTGGGCGGAGAGATCGAGGGTCGCCTTGCGATCCCGGTCGCCCGCGTCGGCGATGTTCACCAACTGACCGCCGGCCCACCGCACATAGGCGCTGAGCTGGAGATTGCGGTCCGTGACGATCGCTTTTCTGAGGAACTTGAAATCGAACCCGAGCGTGTTTTGCAGATACATCACGCGGTTGCCCGGTTCGAGCGCTTCGATGACGAACGGGTAGGCCCGCGCCTCCTTGTCCGCAGCGGCGTCGGCAACGCGCACTTCGTAATGAAAAGTCCCCGCCACGAGGTGCGAGACCGGAAACGCCACCTGTCGCGACTGGTCGTCTTCGTTGAAGGCCAGCGCGCTTTCCCCCGCTTTGGTTCCCTCGCGCCAGAGTTCCACGTTCACCGTTTGCCCGGCCATGCCGCGCCCGGTCACGTTGACGCGGACCTCCGTGTCCCAGCCGATGACGACGCGCGGCGGATAATCGACCGATGCGAGCGAGATTTTGCGCTTTGGACGCGCGGCCTTGAACGGTTTCTCCAGTTCAAAGGTGAATACGGGCGCGCCCGGAGCGGTGCCGGAGACGGACGGCTCAGCATTGGCCGGTCCGCCTGTGGCGCCATTGGAATCCAGTCCGTCGGTGAGCATCAGGATGCCGGCCAGCGGTTGTCCGCGGAGGCGTTCCTGCAAACGCATCGGCGCTTCCCGCACATTGGAGGTTGCGCCGTCGAACTTGACCGGAAAAGTGCCGGTCAGAACCGTCGATGGAAGTTCCGAGATGCTTTGGTCGAACGAGAAAAAGCGCAGGTCGAAGTCTTTGGCGGCGTCGGCGAGACCGGCATTCCGGAGCCATTCGGAGACTCGCGCGGAGCGGAGCGGCTGGTTCTTGTCGACCGGATCGGTCATGCTTTCGGATTTGTCCACGAGTACGGCGAGTTGGGGGCGCACCACGGTGATTTCATCATGGCGCTGTTGCGGTTGGAGGAGGATGGCCAGCAGCGCCAGCAGCGCCGCCAGGCGGAAAACCGCCAGCAAAGCAACCCGCAGCCGCGAACGCACCCCGCGCCAGAGGCTCCAGCCAATGAGCGCAAGCACAAGCGCCACCCAGACCGCCAGCCACGGCCCGGAAATCACGGGATGGATAAGCAGGTCTCTTGACGCATTCATCGCCGCACCTCCGTTTCCTCGCCCGTTTGCGCATAGAACGGCGTGTTGAGCCGCCGGCGATTGAGCCGTCCGGTGGCGATTCGCGTCTCGTCGCCCTGGGCGCGGCGGCGCGCCATGATGTTCGCCAAAATGGCTTCCGCGGCGAAAACCGTCAGGGCGACGGTCAGCAGCAACGGCCAAAGCGGCGCCAGTCCGCGGTTCTGCGCAAGCCATTGCCGCAACGCATCGACGCCCACGATTTGCTTCACCGCCCCCGCGCTCTGGGCGAGCTTTTCGGCATCGGCGGCGGAGAGCGGGTGAAGATCGGACTCCGCGCGGTCCACGTTGACGGCGACCAGCGCGGTACGGTCGCCCGCGGTTATCGCGTAAATGCCCGGCATCTCCGCCCGTTCCAGGGCGCGGGAAGCGCCGACTTGGATGCCGGCAACCGGCGAACCGTCCGGCAGCGTCATACGCAACGGCTTGTCCCGCGGAACTCCCGGCGGGAGGGGGATCGGGTCGCACACGGAAAGACTGACGTTGCGTCCGATTTGCGCCGCCGAAAGCCGCGCGATTTGTTGCACCAGCGGCAGGAATGCCGGGGAAAGCGGAAAATCGCCCCAGGCACGATCCGCCGACGCGTTGACGATCCACACGCTGCCCGCCCCGTGCTCGGCGGCAATAATCAGCGGCAAACCGCCGCCGGGGACGTCCCCACCGACGCCCAACTTCACCAGCACTTTGGCCTCGCGGGCGGGCGTCATTTCCAGCATCTTCTGCTGTGGCAACGCGGGGAACGGCGTGTTGGAATCCCACGTGTTGGCGAAAAGCGGGTGGGCGGGATCGACGATTCTCGCGGGTTGCCGGCCGGGCGGGAGCGTTCGCACGGAAACGGGGGTTGCCGGGAGAAAATCGGCGGTCTTGAGGTCATCGACCCCGGTCTGGTCGCCGGGAAACAGGATCACCGTGCCGCCGGCATCCATGAACCGGTCGAGGCGCACTGTCGCGCGATCGCTGAGCCGACCGGGATCGGCGAGAAACACCGCCGTGTAATTCTCGATGCCCGCCTCGTCGAGCTGGCCCGTGGCAATTGCGCGCACCCCCGCGGGCCCGGCCACGCCGCCCTCGGCGCCTGCGCCGAGCGCCTTTCGCAAATAGAACCCCGAGTGCAGACGCGCCGCGCCCGCCGTGTTGCCCTCGACCACCAGCACACGCGGCTGCTGATACACCGGAATCGTAAAGAAAAAGGCGTCGTCGGCCGGCAGGTTGTCGCCGGAGAGTTTCGCCACCGCTTTGGCCCACGCCCCGGTCGCAGCCGGAGCCGGAAACGCAAACTGCACTTCCGCCGTTGCGCCCGGCGGCACATCCACCGGACGTTGCGCCACCCTCTCGCCGTTCACCTGGATTTCAACCAAGTCATGCAGCGCAACCATCGAGAAATTCTCCACCGCGACCAGGCCGTTGACCGACGAGCCTGCGATCAAATACGGCGTGGAGACCGCCACCCGCTTCACGGCGGCGTTGTTCGCCTGCAAATCGTCCGGGCGCACGACGGTCAGCCGCACGTCTCCCATTTTCCAGGCGTCGTCGAAGACCGTGGCTGGATTGTTGAGAACGCCGCGCCAGCCGGATTCCTGGCTGTCGGTAAAGAGGAACACCTCGTGGATGCCGCGTTCGGCGCGCGCCAGAATCTTACGCGCTTCCCGAAGCGCCGGGGCGAGATCGCCGGCGGCCTGCGTCTGCCGGATGCCGTCCACGGCGCCGCGGGCAAGCCTGCGGTCGATGGTCGGTTCCGCCACCGGGGATTCCACGCGGTCGTTCGCCGAGAGCACCGCGACGCGGTCGCCTTCCTTCAGGTCGTCAAAGATAGCCAGCGCCGCTCCCCTGGCCGTGTCGAGCCGGGTCTTTTCCCCCTGCGTCTTGTCCTGCCACGCCATGCTCGCGGAATTGTCGATGACCAGCACCACCGTCCGGGGAACGTCGCCCCCGAAAAGCTTTGCGGTGCGGGCGAGAATGATCGGGCGCGCCGCGGCGACAATCAGCAGCGCGAAGAGCGCGCACCGGAGAAGGAGCAGCAGCAGGTTCTCCACTTTCGAGGTGCGGCTGGTCCGGGCGGCAACGATCTTCAGATACCGCAACGTGCTGAAGGGCACCTGTACCACGCGCCGGCGCTGCCACAAATGAATGAGGATCGGCACGCTCAGCGCGCCGAGTCCGTAGAGCATCCAGGGGGAGAGAAACATGGTTACAGCGACATCCTCCTGCGGTCGGCCAGGTAATGGTGGAGGAAATCCTCGAAGCTTTCATCGGTGGACACCAGTCGGTAATCGACATTCAGTGTTGCGCAGCGTTCCCGGCACTGGTCGATCGCCTTGCCCAGCTCCTGTTTGTATGCGAGCCGGGCGAGGGCCGGGTCGAGTTCGAGCTTCTCGCCGGTCTCCATGTCGATGAACTCCGCCACCCGGTCGATCGACAAATCCAGTTCCGTCGGATCGAGGATTTGCAGCAGGATCACGTCGTGCATTTTCTTTCGAAAGTGCGCCACGGCATTGAAGACCGCATCGGGATCGTCGAACAGGTCGGACATCATGACGATGAGCCCGCGGCGCGACGTCCGTTCGGCGAGCGTGTGCAGCGCGTTCCCCGTGTTGGTGAGGCCGTTCGGCTCATGGGCAGTCAGGCGTTCCAGGAAAACCCTCAGGTGGCGCATTCCGCCGCGGGCCGGCACCTCTTCCCGTAGTTCGCTGTCGTAGATCGTGAGCCCCAGCGAATCCTGTTGTTTGCTGACGATGTAGCCGACCGCCGCGGCGATGCGGCAGGCATACTGGTATTTGGTCGGGCGGTTCGCGGCTTTGTAGCCCATCGAACCCGAGGCGTCGATGATCACATGGACGCGCAGGTTTGTCTCCTCCTCGAACTGTTTGACGTAGTAGCGTTCCGTGCGTCCGAACACCTTCCAGTCGAGGTTGCGCAGGTTGTCCCCTTTGACGTACTGCCGGTGGTCGGCGAATTCGACGCTCGCGCCCTTGAGCGGGCTGGCGTGCATCCCCGCGCGGAATCCTTCCACCACGTAGCGGGAGCGGATCGCCAGCGCTTCGAGTTTGCGCATCGCTTCGGGGGTCAGGAAATCGCCAATGCCGGCCATGTCAATTTAGAAGGGAACGGTGAACAACTGGTCGGCGCCCGCCATGAGCGCCCAGTCGGCGCCGAAGGCGAGCAGGGTGAAGCCGTCGATTTTGCCGCCCGGTTGGATGGTGACGACGGCGGCATTGGTTCGGAATTCCAGCGCCTTTCCCTCCCCGAGCTTGCGTACGACGATCTTCCAGGGTGGCGCCGGCGGATTGCGGCTGCCGGCGGCTTCCGCAAGCGTGCTGAGTTCAGGGAAACGCTTCGGACCGAGCCGGTAGCGTTGCGTGGTGAATTTCGCGAAGCCGGTCGGAGCGTGGGTGCTGTAATTCCACGGGTTGCCCCAGGGATCGTGGCGGAGCGTTTCCGGGAGGTCCGGTTCGATGACGCTGAATTGTTCGGGAAAAGCGACGTGCTTGCGGTAGTAGCCGCGCAGGAAGCCGTCGATCTGCCGCATTTCGCAACGGGCGAGCCAGGTGCGGGAGATCTCCGCTAGCGCATGGGCGACCGCGGTCCCGTTGCTGAGTGGTTTGGCGCCGGGGGGCGTGTTGGGCGGTCCCGTCTCACCAATGTTGCCTGTCGGGTCTGTACCGTCCGCGGCGATGAAACGCTGGAGCTCATCCATGAACAACGATTCGGGCGCGCCGGAGAGAATCCGCAGGAACGTCTTCTGGAAACGGGCGGCGGGTTTCAGCCCCGGAGGGAAATCGGCGAGGCGTGCGTCGATTATTCCGCACTGTTGCTGAAGGCTGACATCGGAAAGTGTCGGCACAGCCAGCGGCCAGATGTCGGGTGGAGCGGCAAGGCCGGACAGCGGGAAAAACGCAAAGAGGAGAATGGCGAGTAACGACGGCCAGCGAGCCGCGCGCCCGAATCGAAACGGTCCCCACTTAGCTGTCATCCTGAGCTTGCGAAGGATCTCGCAACATGCCAGGCGGCGCCCTGCCACCGTTGCGCCTTTTCGAAGCTGAAGGCTCCGTTCGGGAAGCCGTCCGTGCCGAGGAAGCCCGTTTGCAAAATTACGCGCGTCCGGCTTCGTGAGATCCTTCGCTAGCTCAGGATGACAGCTAATTACGCGCGCTGGCTGTTCGAAAATGAGAGCTGCATCGGTTTGCCACGGCAGGGATGGCACTCCGTGCGGCATTTCCGGGCCAACGGCCCAGCGACAATGCAGCCTAGGGCAACGCCCCACTGCCATTAAGTTAAGAAAAAGCACGCTCGTTCCCAATCTCCAGATTGGGAACGCCATTGTCTGCGAATCTCCGATTCGAGCGGCGTTGAAAGAAGGATCGGCGCTACGACCAGCAAAGGACTCCGTGCCAG
>Ga0316222_1002810_pt1 | contig 17990 bp, 11 predicted proteins | sample TBH18011metaG_FD_206008 | JGI IMG/M metagenome (GOLD analysis project Ga0316222, IMG submission 206008) | Freshwater microbial communities from Trout Bog Lake, Wisconsin, USA - TBH18011 | ecosystem: Environmental > Aquatic > Freshwater > Lake > Hypolimnion/Profundal zone | place: USA: Wisconsin...
CCGGCTGGCTGGGCGCCGCCATCGGCTTCGGCATCGCCTGCAAGATGCAGTTCCTGGCCCTGGGGCTGGTGCCGCTGTTCATGCTGGACCGCCGCCGGCTGCTGCTGGTGTTGCCGCTGGCCACCATCGCCGGCTTCCTGGTGTTCACCGCGCCGGCCTTTCCGTCGCGCGACATCTGGTTCGATTGGGTCGGGCGCATGGTGCTGCACAGCGGCGCCTATGGCGCCGGCGCCACCACCGTGGTCGATACCGGCCGCTATCCCAAGGCGATCATCGGACTGTTCGGTTCCAAGCTGATCTTCACCGCCGTGTTTGTCGCCTCGCTGCTCGCCCTGGCGGGATATGCCCGGCTGCGGCGGCGCGGCCTGCTGGCGGCCGAGCCGCTGGCGCGGCTGTTGGCCGGCATTTTGTGCGCCCAGGCGTTTCTGATCCTGATCATCGCCAAGCAGGCCGCCGCCCATTACATGGTGCCGGCATTGATGCTGACCGGGCCGTCCCTGGCCATTCTCTGGGTGCTCAGCGCCAAGGTGTTTCCGGTGCGCTCCCATGGCCGGGTCTGGCTTGGGCTGGGGGTGGCGCTGGGGCTGATCACCGTTCACGCGGTGTGGAAGCAGAATGCCGAACTGGCCCGCTGGACCAGGGAGGCCCAGGCCTTCGACATGGGCCGGTTCGGCGCCTGCGCCAAGATCGATTTCGATTCGTCGTCGTCGCTGGCCTATGCCTTCCAGCGCGGCGACCTCAATACCCTCGGCCGCTATTCGGCCAAGCTGGCCGAACGCATGCCCGCCGATACCTATGCCTGGTTCATCAACGACCACACCTGGTGGACGCACGGCTTGATGCAGTGGAACCGCCGTCTCGACCTCAAGGAGGTGGCGGCGTCCTATCCCTGCCTGGTGTTCCGCGGCAATCAGCCCTACACCGCCCTGCCCATGGCGACGCAGCAGATCCCGGGCTTCAAGCCCGACGATAGCTGCGAGGTCGGCGAGGAGGGGGTTTTCACCCGGGGAATCATGTGTGACGGTTCCGCCCCCGGGCGATGACGGGGTTACCCTTGGCGCGCCAGCGTCTCGTACCAGTCGCGGGGGAATTTCGCCTGGGCGCGGGCGTCGTGGTTGAACGGGGGCTTGAGCCCGGCGGGATGGCGTTCGGCCATCCAGGCGTGAAAGGCGGCCTCGCCGTCCTGGCCGCGGCGCCGGGCCATGAACGAGAACCAGCGCACGCCGGCGGCCACATGGTGGATTTCATCGTGGAAGATCACGTCGAGCGCCGGCGGCGTCAGGGTATCGCCGTTGCGCGCCAGCTTGTCCATGGTGGCCGGCGTGGTGTCGAGGCCGCGCGCTTCCAGGGTCATGGGTACCACGGCCAGGCGGGCCATCAGGTCGTCGGCGGTCTTTTCCGCCGCTTGCCACAGCCCGTCATGGGCCGGCAGGTCGCCATAGCTGGCTCCCAGCCGGTTGAGCAGCTCTTCCAGCATCTCGAAATGACGGGCCTCGTCCAGCGCCACCCGGACCCAGTCGTCATAAAACGCCTTGGGCAGGTCCTCGTGGGTGAAGCGGGTGACGATGTCCCAGCCGAGATCGATGGCGTTGAGCTCGATATGGGCCAAGGCGTGGATCAGGCTGATGCGGCCGCGCTCGCCGCCATAGGAACGCCGGGGCATCTCCTTGAACGGCAGCAGTGGCGGCCGGTCCGGCCGCGCCGGGCGGGCCGGCGGCGGGGCGGTGCCGATTTCGCCGATGCGTCCGCTGGTCCAGTCCTCGGAGAAGGCGCGGGTGAGGCGGCACTTCTCCCGGGGGTCGGCGGTGGCGAGGACGATGCAGGCCGCTTCGGCGAGGGTGGTCATGATGACAAGCCCTCAATTACCGGGCGCCGCCTCCGGCGGCTTGGCTCTCGCGCCACGAGGCGCGCGGCCGTCGTCACGGCCGTCATAGGCTTTTCGCCGCCGCCAGGACCGCTTCGGCATGGCCGGTGACCTTGACCTTGCGCCATTCCGCCCGCACCACGCCGTTCCGGTCGATCAGGAAGGTGGAGCGTTCGATGCCCATGTATTCGCGGCCATACATGCTTTTCTTCTTCCACACGCCATAGGCCTCGCAGACCGTGCCATCGGGGTCGGAGCCCAGGCGGAAGGGCAGGTCGTGCTTGGCGCGGAATTTGGCGTGGCTGGCCACCGAATCCTTGGACACCCCCAGGATCGCCACTCCGGCGGCGCCATAGGCGTCCATGGCGTCGCGGAAGGCCTTGGCCTCGCTGGTGCAGCCCGAGGTGTCGTCCTTGGGATAGAAGTACAGCACCAGAATCTGGCCGTGATACGCGGCCAGGCTGGTCTGGCCGTGGTCGCAGGCCATGGTGAAGGCGGGGGCGGGGGTTCCGATCATGTGTGTTCCTCGCTGTGCTGGGCTGGAAGAGCCACCAGCCGGGTGAAGACGTCGTGGGCGACGGCGGCGCAGTCGTCCATGCGGTCGGTCAAAGTCTTGAAATCGCTGAGGCCGGCGGCGCGGACCAGGATGTCCTTGAGTCCGCGCGGCGCGGTGGCCTCGTCGAAGCCGCCGGCGATGGTCTGGCGCAGCACGGTCTGGATCGCCGACCACAGCAGCAGCGCCGCCATCAGGGCATCCCGGTCGGAGCGCGCCAGCACGCCGCAGGCGGCGGCGTTGTCCAGCGCCTCGGCGGTGTTGGGGCTGAGAATCTCCGGGTGGTCGGCGGCATGGGCCAGTTGCAGATACTGGGCGATGAACTCGATATCCACCAATCCGCCCCGGCGATGCTTGACCTCCCAGGGCGAGGCGGGTTTGTGCTCCTTGGCCATGCGCTCGCGCATGTGGGCCACGTCGAGGACCAGCCTGGCCGGATCGCGCCGCCGCTGCAAGGTGGTGCGGATCACCGCCTCGACCTCGCGGGCCAGATCGGCATCGCCGGCCACCACCCGGGCGCGGGTCAGCGCCATGTGCTCCCAGGTCCAGGCCGCCTCGTCCTGATAGCGGCGGAAAGCCTCCAGGCTCGACGCGATCGGTCCGGCATTGCCGGAGGGCCGCAGCCGCATATCCACCTCGTAGAGGGCGCCCTCGCCGGTCTTGGCGGTCAGGGCGTTGACCAGGCGCTGGGTCAGGCGGGCGAACCAGGGGGCGGGGGCCAGCGGGCGGGGGCCGTCGGATTCCTCGGCGTCCGGCGGGGCATGGTAGACCAGGATCAGGTCGAGGTCGGAGGTGGCCGACATCTCGCGGCCGCCGGCCTTGCCCATGGCCAGGATCACCCAGGCGGCACCGGCGATGCGGCCGTGGGAGACGGCGAGTTCCGCCTCCACCCGCGGCCCCAGCCGGGCCAGCACGGCGGCGGCGATCTGGGACAGGGCGGCGGCGGCGGCGGTGGTCTCGATGAGATTGCGCAGGGTCAGGATTCCCACCTGGAACTTGCGGTCGTTGGTCCAGCGCCGCGAGATATCCAGCACCTGCTCGAAGCTGTCGGCCTGGGACAGCGCCTTGTCCAGTTCGGCCCGCAACAGCGCTTCCGGCGGCGGCGGCTGGAAGAAGTGGGCCTGCACTACCGAATCGAGCAGGCTGGGGTGGCGCGCCAGCTGTTCGGCCAGCAGCGGCGCATCGCCCATGATCTCGGCCACCAGGTCCAGCAACGACGGATTGGCGTGGAACAGCGAGAACAGCGGCACTCCCGCCGGCAGGCGGCCAAGAAACCCGTCGAAGCGCATGAAGGCGTCGTCGGGGGCGGCGGTGGTCGCCAGCGCCGCCAGCAGCGCCGGCGTCAGCTCGGTCAGCAATTCGCGGGCGCGGGTCGAGCGGGTGGCGCGCACCCGGCCATGGTGCCAGCCGCGAATGGTGGAACAGACCGAATCGGCGTTGCCGAAGCCCATTCCGGCGATGGTCTGGACGGTCTCGGGGTCGTTGTCGCTGCCGGTGAACACCAGATTGCCGCCGCTGCCCGGCACGGCGGCCCCCAGGGTGGGGGCATTCTCGAACAGGCGGGCATAGTGCCGCTCCACCGTCTGGAGGTGCCCGGTCAGTTCGGCGGCGAAGGCCTCGACCGCGTCATGACCCATGAAGGCGGCGATCTCGGCCAACTGGGCCGGGTTGCCCGGCATGGTCTGGGTCTGCTTGTCGTCCACCATCTGCAAGCGGTGCTCCAGCTTGCGCAGATAGGAATAGGCCGCCGACAGCTCCGCGACCGCGTCCTGGTCCACGTGACCGGCCGCCGCCAGGGCATGCAGCGCCGCGATGGTGCCGGCGACCCGCATGTCGGGTTCGCGGCCGCCCCAGATCAATTGCTGGGTCTGGACGAAGAACTCGATCTCGCGGATGCCGCCGCGTCCCAGCTTGATGTTGTGTCCGGCCACGGCGATGGTGCGGCCGCCTTTGTGGGCGTTGATCTGGCGCTTGATGGAATGGATATCCTGGATGGCGGCGAAATCCAGCGATTTGCGCCAGATGAACGGGCGGAGGAATTTGAGGAAGGCGCTGCCGGTCTCGGAATCGCCGGCCACCAGCCGCGCCTTGATCATGGCGGCGCGTTCCCAGTTCTGCCCGAAGCCTTCGTAATAGGCCTCGGCCGCCACCAGCGCCACCGCCGGCGGCGTCGAGCCGGGGTCGGGCCGCAGCCGGAGATCGGTGCGGAAGACGTAACCGTCGGCGGTCCGCTCGTCCAGGATGCGCACCAGATCCTTGGTCAGGGCGATGACGCATTCCTGGATGCTCTTCGGCCCGGTATAGACCATCTTTTCATGGTCGTAGAATATGATCAGGTCGATATCGCTGGAGTAGTTCAGCTCGAAGGCGCCCAGCTTGCCCATGCCGAGCACGATCAGGCCGGAATCGCGCTCGGGGTCTTGGGTATGGGCCAGCGCCAAAGTGCCGCGCCCGGCCTCGCGGCGCAGCAGGAAGCGGACCGCCAGGCGAATGGCGGTTTCCGCCAGAAGCGACAATGCGCCGGTGACCTGCTCCAGCGTCCAGGCCCCGCCCAGATCGGCCACCGCCACCAGCAGCGAGCAGCGGCGCTTGGCCACCCGCAAGCCGGTCATCAGGCGGCCCAGATCGGTTTCATCGCTCAGGCCGGCGTCGAGATCCGCCAGCAGGCGGTCGAACGCGGCATCGGGGCCATGGTCGAAAATTTGCCGCAGAAGGGCCGGTTCCCGCTCCAGGCACTGGGTGAGGAAGGGGCTGTTGCCGAAGATGGCGCCCAGCAGCACCCCCATATGGGCCGAGGCGGGGACGGTTCGCATGAAGGCGGCCAAATCCCCGTCCTCGACTTCATCAGCGGCTTCGAGCCAGCGCGACAGGCCGACCGCCGCACGGTTGGCGTCGGCCATATGGGGAAAGAAAGCGTCGTTGAAGGGAAAACTCACCTTGTGCCGCCTCTGGTGTTGTGGTTGCTTCACACTGGGGAATGCGGGATCAAGGGTCAAGGGAACATGGAGGCGGGTGCGATTGGTCCACGGTGCCGTTAGGGGGGTGTTCCAGTTTATCGGGGCTGTCCTGGCAGGCCTGTTGATCGCGGTTCCTGTGTTCGTCTGGCGGCTGAACTCCGGGCCGGTGGCGCTTGACTTTCTCACCCCCTATATCGAGCAGGCCCTGACCGCCAAGGACGGTTCGCTGGCGGTGAAGCTGGACGCCACGGTGCTGCTGGCGGGCCATGGCGACCGCATGCTGGAAATCCACGCCGTCAATGTGCGGGCCTATCTGGCCGGGGCCGATCAGCCCATCGTCTCGGTGCCGGACATGGCCCTCAGCCTGAGCGGCCGGGCGTTGCTGCGCGCCGAGATCGCCCCCCACTCCGTCCGCCTCTCCGGGCTGCGGATCCGGCTGCGGCGCGATGCCGCCGGGGCGTTGCAATGGGGCGTCGGCGGCGGCGAGGGCAAGGCCCCGACCGATGCCGGCGCGGTGGTGACGGCGGTGAAGGACGCCATGCTGGGGGCGCCCGATCCCGCCAAGCCGGGCCGCGCGCTGCAGGTTCTCAGCATCAGCGATGCCGATGTCATGATCGAGGACCAGGCCCTGGGCACCACATGGTATGCGCCGGGGGCCGAGTTTTCCCTTCACCGCGTCGCCGGTGGGGTGTTCGCCGCCGGCAAGGCCAGTCTCGATCTGGCCGGCGAGAAGGGGGATCTGGCGATCGAGGCCGCCTATCACAAGGCCGACGGGGCGGTGGACGGCACCTTGCATATCGCCGGATTCCGGCCGGCGGTGCTGGCCCGGTTCGGTGGACCGATGGCCCAGCTCGGGGTGATCGACATGCCGCTGGCCGGTACTGTGCGGGGCCGGATGAACGGAGCCGGCGACGTGGAGACGCTGGCCTTCGATCTGTCGGGCGGCGCCGGCTCGCTCAATCTTCCCGCGCCGTTCACGGCGCCCCATCGGGTCGCTTCGGCATCGCTACGCGGCGAGCTGACCAGGGCCATGACCCATCTCGACCTGAGCGAGGCGCGGATCGATCTGGGCGGGCCGACCCTGACCCTGGCGGCGGTGGCGGACGGCCTGGGCGGCGAGACCGTCATCAAGGCCGATGGCAGCATCCGCGATGTTCCGGTGGATTCGGTGCATGACCTGTGGCCGGAGGGGCTGGCCCAGGATGCGCGCGATTGGGTGATTCCCAATCTGTCCAAGGGAATGGTCCGCGACGCCAGCATCACCATCTCGGCGCGGTCCGCCTCGGGGCGGTTCGACGACGTGGCTATCGATCATCTCAGCGGCGAGGTTCATCCCGAAGGGGTCACGGTCGATTATCTGCATCCCATGCCGGTGGCCAGAAACGTCGCCGCCGATTGCACCTTCGACAATCATGCTTTCCACATCACGCTCAAGGCCGGCGAGCTGTACGGCCTCAGGCTCAAGGACGGCAGCGTCATCCTGTCCGGCCTCGACAAACCGGATCAGCTCGCCGATATCGAACTGGCGATCAACGGGCCGGCCACCGATGCGCTGCGGCTGATCGACAGTCAGCCGCTGCGTTATGCCCAGGCGCTGGGGATCGAGCCGGACAAGGTGGGCGGCGACGCGGCGGCCAAGGTCCGCTTCAAGTTCCCGCTGTTGAAAACCCTGCGGCTCGACGACGTGGCCATCAAGGCCAATGCCACGGTCAAGAACGTCACCATTCCCAAGGTGGTGATGGGGCTCGATCTCGATGGCGGCACCCTGGCCCTCGACGTGGATGCCAAAGGGTTGGAGGCCAGCGGCCCGGTGGTGCTGGGCAGCATTCCCGCCACCCTGGCCTGGCGCGAGAATTTCGCCGCCAAGGGCGCGCCGTTCCGCAGCCGTTACCAGTTGGCCGCTCCGGTGGTGAGCGAGGCCCAGCGCAAGGAGCTTGGCCTCGACGGCCCTCCCTTCGTCGCGCCGTTCGTGACCGGTCCCATCGGCGCCAACCTTACCGCCACCTTCGCCGATGGCGGCAAGGGCGGCATCGAGGCCAAACTGGATCTGGCGGCGGCGCGACTGCAACTGCCGGGGCTGGGATGGAGCAAGGAGCCGGGAAAACCCGGCAATGCCGAACTCTCGCTGCGGCTCGATCACAAGGTGATCGCCGCCCTGCCCGGTTTCACCGTGGCGGCCGGCGACCTGGAGGCGCGGGGATCGGTGGCGTTCACCCCCGACGGGATGGCGCGGCGGGTCGAGTTCACCAAACTGGCCTATGGCCGGACCAACGGCGAGGGCAGCATCGCCATCCGGCGCGATAAGGACGGGGGCAGGGGGCTCGATGTCGTCTTCAAGGGCGACAGCTTCAACGCCGAGCCGACCTTCAGCCGCGACGAGGCCCAGAAGCGGGGCGAGCGGAGCGAACAGGACAAGCCGCCACCCATGACGGTGACGGCCAATGTCAAGACCATGTGGCTGTCGGAGAAGGGGGCGCTGACCAATGCCTCGGCCACGCTTCAGCGCGATGCCGAGGATTGGCGGAGTCTGACCCTGAAGGGATCGCTGCCGGGCAACAAGGTCTTCACTGCATCGCTGCAGCCGGGCGCGCCCAGGCGGCGGAGCTTTTCCGCCAGTTCCGACGACGCCGGGGCGCTGTTCCGCGCCTTCGACGCCTATGGCAGCATGTCGGGCGGCCTGCTGTCGGTGGACGGCTATATGGACGATTCCAGGCCGGAACAGCCCTTCGTCGGAACCCTCAAGGTCTCGGATTACTATATCCGCAACGCCCCCGCCCTGGCCCGGCTGCTGACGGTGGTGGCCATGACCGGCATCGTCGATGTGCTGCAGGGCGAAGGCGTCGGCTTCTCGTCGCTGGAGGTGCCCTTCACCCTGAGCGACGGCTTGCTGACCGTGCATGACGGCCGCGCCTGGGGGGCGGCGCTGGGGCTGACCGCCAAGGGCGAGATCGATCTGGATCGCTCGCGCATGGCGTTGGAAGGCACCGTGGTTCCCGCCTATGTCTTCAACAGCGTCCTGGGCAATATCCCGGTGCTGGGCTGGCTGATTACCGGCGGCGACAAGGGCGGCGGGGTGATCGCCTTCAATTATACCATGAAGGGGCCGACCGCCGATCCCAGCGTGGTGGTCAATCCGCTGTCCATGCTCACCCCCGGTTTCCTGCGCAAGCTGTTCAATATCTTCGACGACGGCAGCGCCACCGATGCCCGCAAGGGCGATCCGGTCAGGCCGTAGGTCAGTCGGCGGTCTGCAGGCCGCCGAACCGGGTGTAGTAGCTGGGATGGGCTTCCGGCACCGGTCCCTCGGCGGTTTCCAGCACGCTCATGACATGGGTCTCGGCGGCGGCCTGAACCAGACGATACAGATTGCGGCACAGCAGGCGGGCCGAGGTGCCCGGCCAATTGGCCGGCAGCAGTTCCTCGGGCAGCATGGGGTCGCGCAGCAGGGCGCGGCGATAGCCGTGCATCAGCAGGGTGCGGACCACGAAGCAGAGCTGGGGATCAAGCCCGCCATTGGCGCTGAGGGCCTGCCAGAGCGGGCGGAAGATGTCGAGGAACTCGCTGTAATCCTGGGCGAGGCGCTCCAGGTCCCAGCAATTGTGGATCATGGCGTCCTGGGCGGCGGTGGAAAAGCCCGCCTCCGGGCCGCCGGTCATCACCATGGTCCGGTCGCCGACCTCCAGATCGGCCAGGGCCTGGCGCATCACCCCCCGGTCCGGGTCGGGATGGATCATGACGCCGCTGGCCAATTGCCCGAAGCCGATCCAGCCGAAATTGCGGCGGATTATGTCGCGCTTTTCCGCATCCAGGTCGGCGGTATTGGCGACCACCAGGGTCCAGCGGCCGTCCCAGGGGCGGCTGACGTGGAAATAGATGCGGCTGTTGGCGGCCTCGAATCGGCGGCGCCCCAGATCGGTCAGGCGGTAATAGCTGCGCCGGCCGATCTGGCTGGAGGACAGCCACTCCTCCTTGGACAGGCGGAACACCGAGGTGCGCACGATGCGCTCGTTCAGGGCCAGCGGTTCCACCAGCTTGATGACGCTGCCCAGCCAGGCCGAACCGCCATGGTGCAGGATGGCGTCGCCATAGACGGTGATGATCAGCGATTTCGCCTTGGGGCGAAGCCGTTCGAAGATCTGGCTGACGATGTCGTCGATACGGCGGTTCATGGTGGTAGCCTGGAATGGTCAAAAATCCCGCCACATCCTACCCGCGCGAGAAATTGGGGCAATCGGGAAATTGTCATGATGGGCGGGGCTGCTCGCGTTTGAGGGCTTTGCTGCCGGCCACGGCCATGGCCACGCCGACCAGCGCCACTACGATGGTGGCCAGGGCGTTGATTTCGGGGCTGACCCCCAGGCGCACCTTGGAGAAGATCACGATGGGCAGCGGGGTGGCGCCGGGGCCGGAGACGAAGGCCGAGATGACCACGTCGTCGATGGACAGGGTGAAGGCCAGCAGCCAGCCGGCCAGCAGCGCCGGAGCGATCAGCGGCAGGGTGACGGACATGAACACCGTCAGCGGCCGCGCCCCCAGATCCATGGCGGCCTCTTCCAGCGAAACGTCCATTTGCGCCAGCTTGGACCGCACCACCACCGTGACGAAGGATAGGCTGAAGGTGATATGGGCGATGATGATGGTGGTCATGGACCGTCCCGCTGGCCAGCCGAGCAGGTGTTCCATGGCCACGAACAACAGCAGCATGGCCAGGCCGGTGATGACTTCCGGCATCACCAGCGGCGCCGTCACCATGCCGGTGAACAGGGTCCGGCCGGGAAAGCGGTGAAAACGGACCAGGATCACCGCCGCCAGGGTGCCCAGCACGGTGGCCAGGGTGGCGCTGGTCATGGCCACCTTCAGGCTCAGCCAGGCGGCATCCAGCACCTTCTCGTCATGGAGCAGCTCGCCATACCACTTGGTGGAAAAGCCGCCCCACACCGTCACCAGCCGGGAGGCGTTGAACGAGAAGATCATCATGATCACGATGGGCAGGTAAAGGAAGGCATAGGCCAGCGCCAGCAGGGCGTAGAGAATCATGATCTAGGGCCTGTTCGTGAATCGTATTGATCCGGCCACCCCACTGCCGTCATGCCCGTGCTTGTCACGGGCATCCACGCCTTTCCGTCCGGCAAACGGCGAGGGCGCGGCACCGCGTGGATGGCCGGAACAAGAGTCCGGCCATGACGACAACCCATTGAAACGGCGTGTTTCTTAGCGTCAATACGGTCTGCGAACAGAGCCATGATCTAATTATCCTCGGCCCTGGTGCGGGCATTCTGGATGATCATGATCGGCGCCACCAGCAGCACCAGCATGGCCACCGCCACCGCCGAGGCCATGGGCCAGTCACGGTTGTCGAAGAATTCGGCCCACAGCACCTTGCCGATCATCAGGGTGTCGGGACCGCCCAGCAGATCGGGGATGACGAATTCGCCCACCGCCGGGATGAACACCAGAGCCGAACCGGCGACGATGCCGGGCAGCGACAGCGGCAGGGTCACCGCCAGGAAGGCGCGGAACGGCCGGCACCCGAGATCGGCGGCGGCCTCCAGCAGCGACAGGTCCATCTTTTCCAAGGTGGCGTAGAGCGGCAACACCATGAAGGGCAGATAGGAATAGGTCATGCCGATGATCACCGCCAGATCGGTCTGGAGGATCTGCAGCGGCTCGCCGATCACCCCCAGCTTCAGCAGCAGGGCGTTCAGCAATCCCTCGGTCTTGAGGATGCCGATCCAGGCATAGACCCGGATCAGGAACGAGGTCCAGAACGGCAGCGCCACCAGCAGCAGCAGCGATTGCCGCCACGCCGTCGGCGACCGGGCGATGGCATAGGCGGCGGGATAGCCGATCAGCAGGCAGGCCAGGGTGGAGATGGCGGCGATCCGGATGGAGTTGATATAGGCATAGGCATAGAGGTCGTCGTTGAACAGGCCGGCATAGCTGGTCAGGGTGGCGCGGATCTCCAGGGGGGCGCCTTCGCCCCACTGCCACAGCGGCATATAGGGCGGGATGCCGCCGGCCGGCTCGGACAGGCTGATCTTGAGGACGATCAGGAAGGGGACCAGGAAGAACAGCACCAGCCAGGCATAGGGCGGCAGCCCCACCAGGAAGCGGCCCAGGCGCGGGCCAATGGCGTATCGCCTCCTCATCGGGTCAGAACCAGGGCGTTGGCCGGGTGCCAGCCCAGATAGACCGTATCGTCCCAGGTCAGGGGCTGCTGGTCGGTGTGGCGCAGATTGGTTTGCAGCACCTGGACCTTGCGGCCCGAATCCAGCCGGACATGATAGGTGGAGACATCGCCGAGATAGGCGATATCGGCGATCACCCCCCTGGCCCAGTTCAACCCCTCGGCCGGCTTGTCGCGGCTGACCGCCATCTTTTCCGGCCGCACCATGATGGTGACGGGGCTGCCCTGCGGCACCGGTTCGCCGTGGGCGATGGTCAGGTCGTGCTCCAGTTCGGGGCAACTGGTGGTGACATGGCCGGGCTGGCCGGCGGTGACGCAGCCCTCGAACATATTGGCGGCGCCGATGAAATCGGCGACGAAGCGCGAGCGGGGATATTCGTAGATCTCCACCGGACTGCCCACCTGCTGGATCATGCCGGTGTTCATCACGCCGATCCGGCTCGACATGGTCATAGCCTCGCCCTGGTCGTGGGTGACCATGACGAAGGTGATGCCGACCCGGTCCTGGATATTGACCAGCTCCAGCTGGGTCTGTTCACGCAGCTTCTTGTCCAGCGCCGCCAGCGGCTCGTCCAGCAGCAGCACCTTGGGTTCCTTGGCGAGGCAGCGGGCCAGGGCGACGCGCTGGCGCTGGCCGCCCGAGAGCTGATGCGGTTTGCGGCCGGCGAACTGGCCCATCTGCACCAGATCGAGCACCGCCTTGACCTTGTCGGCGATCACGGCCTTGGGCAGGCGGTCCTGCTTGAGGCCGAAGCCGACATTGTCCGCCACGCTCATATGGGGGAACAGGGCATAGGACTGGAACATCATGTTGACCGGCCGCTCATAGGGCGGGATGCCGGTCATATCGATGCCGTCGATGAAGATCTTGCCGTCGCTGGGGGTCTCGAATCCGGCCAGCATGCGCAGCAGGGTGGTCTTGCCGCAGCCCGAGGCGCCCAGCAGCGAGAAGAACTCGCCCCGGTGGATGGCGAGATCGACCTTTTCCACGGCGACGAAATCGCCGAACCGCTTCGAGACGCCCTCGAAGCGGATCAGTGGAACCGCTTGCGGGTCTGTCCAGGTCTGGCGGGGCGAGGGCAGGGCAGCCATCAGCGACCAGTCTTCACGCTGGTCCAGATGCGGGTACGCTCGCGCTCCTTGGCCAGGTCGGCCGGCGGCACCTGGAACTCCTTGGCCAGCACCTCGGCCGGCGGATAGATCACCGGATCGTTGAGGATCTCCTTCTTGATGAAGGGCTTGGACGGGGTCACCGCATTGGCGTAGCCGGTGGTGTTGGTGATAGCGGCCATGATTTCCGGCCGCAGCAGGAAATCGATGAAGGCATGGGCATTGTCGGGGTGGGGGGCGTCGGCGGGAATGGCGGCGGCGTCGATATTGATCACGGCGCCCTCCTTGGGAATGAAGATGCCGATCCTGACCCCCTTGCCGGCCTCGTTGGCTCGGTTGCGGGCCTGGACCAGATCGCCGATATAGCCGTGGGCCAGGCAGGTGTCGCCATTGGCCATGTCGTTGATGTATTTAGACGAATGGAAGTATTTCAGCGACGGCCGGATCTGGCCGACCGCCGCCGCCGCCGCTTTGAGGTCGTCGGTGGCCAGGCTGGCGCCGTTGCGGCCGAGAAAGAGCAGGGCGGCCGGAAACACCTCGGTGGGGGTGTCCAGCAGGCTGACGCCGCAGCCTTTCAGTTTGGCCGGATTGGCGGGGTCGAACAGCAGCGACCAACTGTCCAGGGCCACGCCGGGCGCCGCCTTGGCGAGCTTGTCGATGTTGTAGCCGATCCCGGTGGCGGAAATCTGGTAGGGAATGGCATAGAGGTTGCCGGGGTCGGCGACGCTGGCCAGGGTCTTCATCACCGCCGGGTCGAGATTGGGGTAATTCTTCAGCTTGGCGCGATCCAGGGCGCGATAGATGCCGGCCTTGATCTGCTGGGCCAGGAAGGGCGAGGCCGAGGGAAACACCACGTCATAGCCGGAATTGCCGGCTTGGAGCTTGGCCGACAGGATCTCGTTGCCGTCATAGACGTCGTAATTGACCTTGATGCCGGTGGCCTGGGTGAACTTCTCCAGGGTGTCGGGCGCCACATAGTCCGACCAGTTGTAGACGTTGACCACCTTTTCCTCGGCGGCCCAGGCCGCCGACGACAACAGCACCAATCCTAAAATCGCGGCGATACGCATGGACAGTCCCCCGTAATTCCCGACCGAACCTTAAAACCCGGGCAGGGTCGATATTTCGGACGACGTCCCCCTGTTGTCAACCGTGAAGCTGCGACGTCTTGATCTTGCTTGCCTGACGCCGCACAATGTCCCCGGCCAACCCGATCATGCGGAGCGGGGAGGCCGGGCGTGGACGGTCAGGGGCCGATGTCAAATCGCAGTCTTATGCTCATCCTGGTGGCGCTGTCGCTGATCGTGGCCATGGTGGCGGGGATCTGGCTGCAATCGCCGGCCCCTTCGTTCACGCCGCGACCGGTCCTGAACGCCATGGTCGGGACCAGCCCGCCACGGCCGCTTCCTGCCATGGCCTCGGTGGATGCCCAGGGCGTCAGGCTGGCCTTCAACGCCCGCATCACCCGGCCGACTGTGATCAGCTTCTGGGCCACTTGGTGCCCGCCCTGTCTGCGGGAATTGCCTTCGTTCGGCCCCTTCAAGGCCCAGGCCGCCGCCGCCGGCATCGATGTGCTGACCGTGTCCGAGGACAAGGGTGGCGCCTCCCTGCCGGTCGCCCTGCTGGCCGAGAAGGGGCTGAGCTTTCTGCCGCTGGTGATCGATGCCAACGGCGCGCTGGCCGAGGCGCTGGGGGTGCGGGGCATGCCCACCACCCTGATCGTCGATGGCAAGGGCGAGGAAATCGCCCGCATGGAAGGCGAGGCCGATTGGAGCCAGAAATCATCGCTGGATGCGGTGATCCGTCTGTTGGGGAATGCCGCTTCGCCCTGATGGCGGCGTCTTGACGAATCCGGCCCCCGGTGGGAAGCTTTTCCTGGAAAATGCAGCCCCAACCAGCGGTGAGGTCCCATGGTCGCCAAGAAACCGGAACAGGTCGCCAAAGCCTTGGGTTTGCGTCCCGATTTCGTCTGGGGGGTCTCGACCTCGGCCTTCCAGGTCGAGGGCGCGGTCAAGGAGGACGGGCGCGGCCCCAGCATCTGGGACACCCGCTGCCGCCTGAAGGGGGGAATCGGCGACGGCAGCAATGCCGATATCGCCTGCGACCATTATCACCGCTGGCCGGAAGACCTGGCGCTGATGGGCCAGATCGGGGTCGGCGCCTATCGCTTCTCGCTGGCCTGGCCGCGGCTGCTGCCCAAGGGACGCGGCGCGATCAATCAACCGGGGCTGGATTTCTACGACCGGCTGATCGATGGGGTGCTGGAGGCGGGGATCGAGCCTTGGGTCTGCCTCTATCACTGGGACCTGCCCCAGGGGCTGGACGATCTCGGCGGCTGGACCAACCGCGACTGCGCCGGCTGGTTCGCCGATTACGCCGTGCTGGCGGCCAAGCGCTATGGCGACCGGGTCAAGAACTGGGCCACCTTCAACGAATTCTCGGTCTTCACTATGTTCGGCTACGCCATCGACTGGGCGGCGCCGGGGGTGACCGACCGCTCCGCCCATATGAAGGCCATCCATCACGTCAATCTCGCCCATGGCGCCGGGGTGGACGTGCTGCGCGACCATGTGCCGGGGGCCAATATCGGCGCCATCCACAATCGCCAGATCGTGCGCCCCGAGGGCGGGCTGGAGGAGAACAAGGCGGCGGCGGAACTGCTGGACGCCCACTGGAATCTGGTGTTCGCCGATCCCCAGCATCTGGGCCATTACCCTGCCATCGTCCAGGGCGCCATGGAGGCCCATATCAAGGGCGGCGATCTGGCCCGCATCTGCCGCCCCACCGATTGGATCGGCCTCAACCACTACGGCCCTATCTACGCCAGGCGCGATCCCGCCACCACCTGGGGCTATGGCTGGGGCAGTCCGCCGGAATCGGCCAATCACCCGGAGGTGGGCTGGCCCATCTTCCCCGAGGTGTTCAAGGACGAACTGCTGGAACTGACGCGGCGCTACAAGATGCCCATCTACGTTACCGAGAATGGCTGCGGCGGCGGTCTCGGCAGCGACACTCCCGACGCGGCCGGCGAGGTCAAGGACACCCACCGCATCGCCTATTTCCGCGAATACACCCAGGCCATGCGGGCCGCCGTGGCCGAGGGCGCCGATTTGCGCGGCTATTTCGTCTGGGCGCTACTGGATAATTTCGAGTGGGGGTCCGGCTATGGTCCCCGCTTTGGTCTGCTGCACGTGGATTTCGACACCCAGAAGCGGACGTTGAAGAACTCCGGCAAGTGGTATCGCGGGCTGATCCGGGGCGAGCACCGGGGGGAGTGATACCAAATCTCGATGATCCCAACTCATCGAAATTTGGTTAGGCGCAACGCGCCGCGCGGCCCATGCCGCGGAAGACAAGGGCGCTGTGGGCTTTGCCCACCCCTCGCATTTGCTCGGGGCCGCCCTGCGGGCGTGTGACCTTCGGTCATCCAGCCTCCGGCTGGACCGGCTTGTGGTCTGGCGACCATCCCTTTGGGACCGCCTTCGGCGTCGTTCGGCTTTGCCTCACCGCCGTCATGTCGGCCTGCGGCCTCGATTCCGTTTGCCCCTGCGGGGCGGCACCGCGCCCGCCCGCCGCTTGGTGCAGGCCCAAGGGGCCAAACGACGCAGCTTGCTGCGGTCTCCCGCAATGAGCGGGAGATGGGCCGAGCCCACAGGGCGTCGTTGATCGGGTACGATCAGCGAGACACGGGCTCTCTAACTCCGCCAGTCGCCCCGCTTCCACGATCCGTTGCTCAGCGAGCGGCGCTCGTTGCGGCGCAGCAGGGTTCCGAACAGCCGTCCCCCCCAGGTGACCGAGCGCTTTTCCTCTTCCCACGCCTTGCGGCTTTCCTTGATCAGGATCATGCCGCCGGGGGTTTGGGTCAGGGTCAGCTTGCGCTGGTGGTAGGGTTCGAGATCGGCGTGGAACCCCACCGTCATGATGGAGGCGGTGGGGAATTCGTCGCTGAGCAACTGCATCAGACGGCGCTCGCCTTCGGGGTCGAGGGCGTCGGTAGCTTCCTGGAGGAACACCCATTTCGGCCGGTGCAGCAGCAGCCGGGCGAAGCCCAGGCGCTGCTGCTCGCCGGCGGTCAGCACCTGCTCCCAGGTATCGGACAGGCCGAGGCGTTCCCCGAGATGGCCGAGGCCGACCCGCTCCAGCGCGCCGATCAGCGCCTCGTCGGCGAAGCACTCGGTGGCGGACGGATAGGCCAGCACCCCCCGTAGGGTGCCGATGGGCATGTAGGGACGCTGCGGCATGAAGAACAGGGTGGCGTCGCAGGGCAGGCCGACCGTGCCCTTGCCCCAGGGCCATAATCCGGCCACCACCTTGAACAGCTTGACCGCGGCCCCGGGATCGCCGCCGATCAGGACGTGCTCGCCGGCGACGATCTCGGCGCTGAAGCCGTCGATCACCACCGAGCCGTCGGCATTGGCGATGGTCAGGTCATGGAAGCACAGGGTCGGCATGGTGGATTTCTCCACCACGATGGTATGGGCGTCGGGACGCGAGGTGTCTTCCTTGAGGGTGAACAGCGCATCGTGCAGGGCCAGCACCCGCTCGACCGAGGCCCGCCATTCCGCCACCCGCTGCATGTTGTCCACCGGCCAGGATAGCGCCTGGGATAATTGCTGGAAGGCCTGGGAGGTCTGCATCAACTGGCCCAGGGTGATGATTCCGGCGATGTAGCGCGGCGCGGCGATCAGGATGGGAAAGGCGGTGGACAGGACCGAATAGCCCGAGGTGAACACGAACAGGCGGATCAGGCTGTGGGTCTGGCGGTTCCAGGCGCCCTCGATGCCGCGGAACAGTTCGGAGAATCGGCGGCGCTCCCCGACCTCGCCGTGCAGCAGGGCGATGGCCTCGGAATTCTCGCGCGCCCGCACCAGACCGAAGCGGAAATTGGCCTCGGCGGTCTGGCGCCGGTCGGTGGCGTGGACCAGGGGAAAGCCCAGCAGCAGCGCCAGCGCCGAGGCGGCGGCGGAATAGACCAGCGCCACCCACACAAGATGGCCGGGGATGGGGATCTCCACCGTGTCGATGGTGACGGAGATGTTGCCGGACAGCGACCACAGGATCTGGATGAAGCTGGCCAGCAGCAGCCCGCAATAGACCAGGGAATGGGCCAGATCGATGGCGCCCTCGGTGGTGTTGCGGATGTCCTCGGCGATGCGTCCGTCGGGATTGTCGTGATCGCCGGGCATGTGCAGCAGTTGATAGTGGTGGCCGGTGGCCATCCAGTTGTCCTGCAGCCGGCGGGTCAGCCAGCGCCGCCAGCCCAATTGGATCCGCCGTTTCACCCAGAGATGGGTGGCGGTGATGGCGGTGCTGGCGGTC
>Ga0316222_1002811_pt1 | contig 17988 bp, 16 predicted proteins | sample TBH18011metaG_FD_206008 | JGI IMG/M metagenome (GOLD analysis project Ga0316222, IMG submission 206008) | Freshwater microbial communities from Trout Bog Lake, Wisconsin, USA - TBH18011 | ecosystem: Environmental > Aquatic > Freshwater > Lake > Hypolimnion/Profundal zone | place: USA: Wisconsin...
CCGCGACTTCCGCCGGCTTGTGGCCGCGACCGACGGCGACGACAATGAGGCCCGCATCCTTGAATCCCTGCCATAGGTATTTTTCGACGTAGGGCATTTCTTCCCGGCACGACTCGCACCAGGTCGCAAACAAATCAATCACCACTGGATGACCCTGAAAGTCCAAGTCCTGTCCGTCAATCGTGCGGATGGAAGTCAGCGGGGAAACGTCGCCGGATCGGGTGACGGTGCTGGCGGCGTATTGCTCCGGCACCTCGCCGTAAATGCCCACGCGCGGCGCCGGGCTTTCGCCGGTCGCGGCCGCCGGCTTCGGCGCCGGCTGGCGCAGCAGCTGGTCGTGATACTTGAGGTTGTTCTCGGCCTGCTTAAGCTCCTCGGCCTTCGCCTTCTTGGGGTCGAAACTGAAATGTTTTTGCAGGTCGGGCGAAAGACTTTTGATCTTCACGTTCGCCATGCCGCCGGCGTAGGTGAAATAAACATCCGTGGCGCTGACGCTGGTGACGGTGATGTTGGTGTAACGGTCGTTGCCGGCCTGAAGCAATGGCAGTTGTTCGTCGGCGCGGGCAGCGCCAATCAGCGCGGCCCAAATCATCAGGATTACCAGAAATGGGCCGTGCTGGTTATTCATGGTTTCTTGGCCAGGGTCGCCCCCGGCAGATAGACCGTGAAGGTCGTGCCTTTGCCCATCTGCGTGTGGCAGTGCAGTGCGCCGTTGCCTTCCTTGATGAGCCGCTGGACGATGTTCAAGCCCAAACCGGTGCCCTGGCGCGGGCCTTTGGTGGTGAAATAAGGCTGGAAAATTTTCGGCAGCACTTCTGCCGGGATGCCGGGGCCGGTGTCGCGCACCCAGAGTTTCACCAGCGGCGCGCTGTTCTCCATGCTCTCGATGTTGAGGAACCGGTCGTTCGGCCCGTCCCTGAACTGCGTCAACTCCAGCGGCGCGCCCAGGACTTCCCCGCCGATTTCGACGCGATGCGGCAGGGCCGAGCATTGGAACGCGTTCACCGTCAGGTTCAGCATGATCTGGATGACGTCCGTGCCGTTGATCCGCACGGCGACGTCGCTCGCGATGGGCTGGATGGCAAATTCGTTTTCCTGGAGGCTCGGATGCACGCGCACCAGTTGTTCGAGGTCACGCAGGAGTTGGTTGACGCCCACCGGCACGGCATCCCCCGTCCGCCGCCGCAGAAAACTCAGGTAACGCCGTTGGATCTCGATGCAGTTGGACGCCTGCCGTTCCATGAGGCGCAGGCGTTCCAGAACGAACTGCAGGTCTTCCACCTCCAGCCCCGCCTCGACGCTGAGCTTCTTGATGAGCAACTGGATGAACCCGTAGATGACTGTGAGCGGGCCGTTGATGTCGTGCAGGATGCTAGCGTAAATGTCATTGTGCGTCTTGGTGATCTGCTGCTCGACGGTGCGGTTCTGCAGTTCCGTGATCAGCTCGCGGACTTTTTCGGCGCTGCTGTGGATTTCGCTCTCGAGCAGCCGGCGCTGCATCGCCTGGTCCACGGCGGAGCGGATGGTGGCGAGGTCGAAAGGCTTGTTGATGTAGTCGCACGCGCGCAGCCGCAGCGCCTGCCGGATGGTGTCCGTCGTCTCAAAGGCCGTCATCATGATGGCCTCGATGTCGGGCCGCACGAACCGCAGCCGTTCCAACACCTCGATGCCCGACATGCCGGCCATGCGAATGTCCAGAATCGCCACGTCCACCTCGTGCTGCTGCGCCAGTTCAATCGCCGTCGGCCCGTCTTCCGCCATCAGCAGATCGTATTTATCCTTGAAAATCACCCGCAGCGACATCCGCGGCCCCTCTTCATCGTCCACGATCAGCAGCATTCCGCGCCGCTTCGGCGCGGCGTTCAAATCGGCCGGCGGCAAGCCGGCGGGGACCATGAAATCAGTGGCGGACATAATCAGGTGACACTAGCGCAAAAAAAATCTGTCTCAAGCAGAAACCCGCTGGCGCAGCCACTCCAGCGCCTGCGTGGCCGTCACCTGCTTGAACGTCTCGCGGTCCCACACATTCAAAAACCTTTTCACCTCCACGCCGGCCGTTGAGGCCAGCGCGATGAACACGGTTCCCACCGGCTTCTCCGGCGTCCCGCCGCCCGGCCCGGCGATGCCGGTGACCGCCAGCGCGAAATCCGCGCCGAATTTTTCCCGTGCGCCGCCGGCCATCTCGCGCGCCACTGGCTCGCTCACCGCGCCGTGCGCCGCCAGCGTTTCCGCCCGGACGCCGAGAAATTTTTCCTTCGCAAAATTGGCGTAGCCCACCACGCCGCCGGGGAAAATCTCCGAGGCGCCCGGCACGTCCGTCACCCGGCTGGCGATCAGTCCGCCGGTGCAGGATTCCGCCAGTGCCAGGGTTTTTCCCTTCGCCGCGAGCAGCCGCACCACGACCTTTTCAATCTCGTCATCGTCCAGGCCAAAAATGCTCGCGCCGAGGATTTTTTGGACGACCGCCCCGCCCTCGCCGACGAGTTTTTCCGCCGCCGCGCCGCTCGCGGTCAGCCGCACGTCCACCGCACCAGGCCGCGCGCAATAGCCGACTTCCAGGCCGCGCCGCACGAGCGGCTGCAAGTCCGCCTCGACAAATTCCTGCACGCGCGATTCGCCGATGCCGGTGGTCCGCAGCGTGCGGCACACGAAGATTTCGCCCGCAAATTCCCGCCGCAGCAGCGGCACGACGAATTGGTCGAACATCGGCCGCAGCTCGCGCGGCGGGCCGGGCAGCATGACGAGCCATTTCGGCAGAGCAGATGGCAGATGGGAGATGGCAGATGGGGAATTTTCCGCCCCAACTCCCATCTGCCAACTCCCATCTGCTATTTTCACCGCCAGCCCCGGCGCGGTGCCGGTCGGATTGAGAAAAACCAGCGCGCCTTCGGGAACCAAGGTTTCCACGCCCGTCCGCGCCGGGCGCGGCCGGCCCCGGCTGGCAAAAAAATTCTCGATGTGCGCGAGCACGTCCGGGTTTGCCACCAGTTTTTTGCCCAGCAGTTCCGCGATGAGGTCGCGGGTGAGGTCATCCGAGGTCGGGCCCAGCCCGCCGGTGGTAATGGTCAGGTCCGCGCGGTGCAAGGCTTCGCGCACGGCGGTCTGAATTTCGCCGCCGGCATCGGCGATGGCGACCTGCCGCGTGACGACGTGGCCAAGATCGGCGAGCCGACGGCAAAGCCATTGCTGGTGCGTGTTGAGGACGCGGCCGAGCATGAGTTCGCTGCCGGTGTTGACAATTTCGACGCGCATAAAAAAATTTGCGGGGCTGACGGTGGGCCGGGGAATTATCAAACTGCAACCTGCTTGATTATTTTTTGGCCGGCGCATTGGTCGGCTTGGACGATGCGGGCTTGACCGGGGTCTTGGGTTTGGGTTTGATAATGTTGGCGTTGAATTTACCCATCAGATAGCTTTTTTCCGTATCGGGCGTGCAGAGGTAAATCTTCCCCGCCAGCCGGTTGTTCGTCAGCGCGCCAAATTCCAGCCGGAGCGCGTAGCCGTCCTTGAAAACCTGTTTTTGCACGCCGGCGTCGTCCCGCCAGAGCAGGGTCAGCACCGCCGCCTTATCCACATCGGCGCTGACGTCGATGGATTTGTTGGCCAGCACCTCCGGCGCGGCGCCGCTAAAATTGATTCGCGCGCCAAACTCGATCGGCGAGTTCGTCCCGCTGCGCAGCATCAGCTCGCCGTTCTGATACCACGAATAGTTGAGGATGAAATCCAGGCTGTGAACCCGGCCGACCACCGTGGAATTGGGGATCGTCATCTCCTCCAGGCTCAACGTCCAATACTTGTCGCTGGCATGCGGGGCGACCGGCAGCGGTTTGGTTTTGGGCGGCGCGACAACCACCGGGTTGGTCGGGGCAATGACGTTGGTGACCACCGCCGTTTTCGGCGGCGGCTGTAACACCAGCGACGGCTTCGGTTGGACTGGCTTTGGCTTGTTGGCGTGATAAAGGAGCACGGCGGCGCCGGCCGCCAGACAGACCGCCAACACGATAATGAAGATTTTTACCGGAACTTCCTTCTCCGGCGCGGCCGTGGCCGAGGCCGGATCCACGCCGCGCACGGAAATTTTTTTCTCGGAAAACTTGGTGCCGGTGAGGATGAACTTTCCATCCGCCGCCGGCGACTGGGGGGCGACGATTTTCTGAAAACAAGTCGGGCACTCCATCACGGAGCCGCCTTCTGCCACATCACACCTCATGTGCTGGCCGCACACGGGACAGGCAAATTTAAAATCGCTCATGGCCAACGCGTCAACATTTCATATTCAAGCCGCCGCCGCAATGCGGTTTTTTCGCGCCGGTCGCGCACAGCCGCAAAGAAAAACCAAGGTGAAATTTCCGCTGCGCCGCCGGCCCCGCCGGCGCGCGACAAAAAACAGTGTCTTTCCGGCCCCATCTGTGGTTTTAATGGTGCCGCAACTATGAGCAAAAAATCTCCCGTCTCCCGCAGCGGCCGGTTCGCGGGCGGCCCCGCCGCCGACGTCGCCCAGTTCACCGAGTCCATTTCCTTTGACTGGCGGCTGTGGAAACACGACCTCCTCGGCTCGATGGCCCATGCCGTGATGCTCCAAAAAATCGGCGTGCTGACCAAAACGGAATTGTCCGCCATCATTCGCGGCCTCGACGCCATCGGCAAGGAGATCAAGGCCGGCAAATTCAAATGGAAGCCCGAGCTCGAAGATGTCCACATGAACATCGAGGCCGAGCTGACCCGCCGCGTTCCCGCCGGCGCGAAACTGCACACCGCCCGCTCGCGTAACGACCAGGTGGCGCTCGACGTGCGGCTCTGGCTGCGCGACGAGATCACCGCCCTGCTCGGCGACATCGCCGGGCTGCAACGCGCCCTCGTCTTGCTCGGCGAAAAGAATGCCGAGGTCATCATCCCCGGCTACACGCACCTGCAACGCGCGCAGCCCGTTTATCTCGCGCACCACCTGCTCGCCTACGTCGAGATGCTCGAACGCGATTGCGAGCGCCTGTGGGACTGCCACTCGCGCGTGAACGTCTGCCCGCTCGGCAGCGGTGCGATTGCCGGCTCGACCTTGCCGTTGAAACGCGAACTGGTCGCCAGACTGCTTGGCTTCGTCAATGCCAGCGGCCAAGTTCAACTGACACAGAATTCCATGGACGCCGTGAGCGACCGCGATTTCGCCGTGGAATTTTGCGCCGCCGGCGCGCTGCTGGCCGTCCACCTTTCCCGGCTGGCGGAGGACGTGATTCTTTGGGCCGGCGCGGAATTCAATTTCATCAGGATCGCCGACGCCTACACCACTGGCTCGTCGCTCATGCCGCAGAAGAAAAATCCCGACATCGCCGAGCTGGCGCGCGGCAAGACCGGCCGCGTCTTCGGTAACCTGATGGCGCTGCTCACGCTGCTGAAGGGATTGCCCATGACCTACAACCGCGATTTGCAGGAGGACAAGGAACGGCTCTTTGACACCGCCAACACCGTGCGCGCCACGACGCGCCTCATGGCCGCGATGCTGAACAATACGAAGGTGAACAAACCGGTGTGCGCCGGTGCCGCCGCCGACCCCGCGCTGCTGGCGACCGACCTGGCGGATTATCTGGTGAAAAAAGGCATGCCGTTCCGGCAGGCGCATCATGTGGTGGGCGCAGTGGTGGCGCTGGCGGAAAAATCCGGCAAACGCCTGAACCAACTGACACTCGCCGAGCTGCAAGAGGTGAACCCGACATTCGGGCGCGACGCGCTGGGCGTGTTCAATCTGAAAACAGCGATGGCGAAGCGAAACCTGACCGGCGCCCCGGGCACGAAGGAAGTCGCGAAGCAACTCGCCCGCTGGCGGGAGCAGCTTTCGTGACCCAAAAGCTGCTTTTGTTTTTATAGCTGGCTTCATCTTCTCTTAAGATTCGCGTATTAAAATGCGGGCAAAATTAGACGATGAAAACCAAGCTCGAAAATTATTATCGGCAGCAGTTGCAGGCCTGGACCTTGTTTTTCGGTGCCGCTTTGTTGACGCTTGCGCCCGCGACCCACGCCGCCATATCTCTCACCACTGCCGCCAATGGCGAGGCAATTCTCTATCCGATCGCGACAAACACTTACGCCGTCACGAACAACGGCAAGGTCGTGCAAGTTCCTGTCGGCATGGTTTTCATACCGGCGGGGCCGTTCACCTTCGGTAACGGGGCGGCGGCCAGCAGCGTTAATCTGGAAGCTTATTGCATCGGTAAGTTTTCGGTGACAGAAGCCGAATACAAGGCGTTCGCCGATGCCACGCATCTGCCGGATTTGCCGCAACACTGGCGAAATGGCACTTATCCCGAAGGCCGCGCAAATCATCCGGTTCCCTATGTCTCGCTGACCGATGCCTTGAAATATTGCGTGTGGGTGAGTGCCGCCACGGGTTGGAATGTGACTCTCCCTACGGCGGCACAATGGGAAAAAGCGGCGCGCGGCCCGCATGGTTATCTTTATCCGTGGGGCAATTCGCCGGACGTCAGCTACCAGAATGGCCGTCTGAAGACGCGATTCAATTTCAACGCAGTGACGGCGGTGAAATACCTGACGACGCTGGCTAACACGCCCGCCACCTTTGACAATCGGCGCTCACCGTTCTACGGGATGGCGATGAATGCCGGACGCATCGCGGCTTATGACAGCCGGAGTAACGTGACCTTTCTCGCGGTCTCGCCGGAAGGCGGCGTGCGCGGCTGGGTGAACCACCAGACCTGGACCGGTTTCATTTACACGGACCTCTTCACGAAGTTGAACGAGCGCGGCGGAAACACCAGCACCGTGGGCAGTTACCCGGATGGCGTCAGCGGTTACGGCTGTCTGGACATGGCGGGCAATGTCTGGAACTGGACAACCACGATCATCACCGCTCGCAATGGGGCGGAAGCCGGACGGCAGGTGAACGAAATCCGCGGCGGCTCGTGGTATGCCACCGGCAGAAGTTGTCAAAGCATCAGTATCGGCGAGGGCCGCATCGGACAAGGAGCTTACAACACCGTTGGTTTTAGGATCGTGATGATTCCACGATAAAATTAATTGCTGCGGTATAAAAATGCCACGGCGTTAAATGCTTTGCTCCCGTCGTGTCGCGCCCGTTTTATCACACCGCATCCAGCCGGAGGAGGCAATGCCCGTAATCCAAGACCGGCTAGCCGGGGGGGCAGACATCATTTTCATCAAAAATCGGCCATTATATTCGTTTTACGCTGGTTTTGCCGGGTTTAGCCCCCATTTTTGACGAAAAACCGGCAGTTTGGTGTAAATAATCCGCGGTTTCTTCGGAAAAAGCCACGGTTTGGCGGAAATAATCCACGGCCGCACGGGAATAATCCGCGGCTGGACGGGAATAATCCTCGGGTTGGCGGGAAAAAGTCGCGGGTTGGTCCGAAGAATCCGTGGGTTCGTGGGGGAAAACCGCGGGTTAGTCGCAAGAATCCTCGGGTTGGCGGGAAGAATCCGCGGGTTGGTCGCAAGAATCCGCGGGTTGGCGCCGTGCCGAGACGGCTTTTTTGCGGGAGTTTCCGGCTGCGGCAACTTTGGAGCCGGCTTGGCGGCGGGAAGTTTTAGCCATGCAGGCAATGACCGGGACCTTAAATCTGCCCAAGCGGCGGCGCAGACTCCGGCGGGCAGGCAAACCAGACCCGCCTCCGATATTCTTGGGCTGGCATTATTTCCCGGAGGTGACTAGGCTGCGCCATGCTTAACATCGCCTTATTCGGTCCGCCGGGTGCAGGCAAAGGAACCCAGTCGGAGTTCCTCATCAAGCAACACAACCTGTTTTATATCTCCACCGGCGATCTGCTGCGCAAGGAGATGGCCGCCAAAACCAAGCTGGGGCTGGAAGCGCGCGACATCATCGCCGCCGGCGGCTTGGTCTCGGATGAAATCATCGTGCAGATCATCGAGAAGACGATCACGGACAATGCCGGCTCCGGCGGCTTCCTCTTCGACGGTTTTCCGCGCACTTACATCCAGGCTTACATCCTCGAAGGGTTGATGCTCAAGTTGAACACGTCGCTGAACTGTCTCATCAGCCTCACGGTGCCGGAGGAGGAATCCGTCCGCCGCCTGTTGCATCGCGGCGCGACTTCCGGCCGCAGCGACGACCACGAGGCGGTCATCCGCAACCGGCTGCGCGAATACAACCAGAAGACGCTGCCGGTGCTGCAGTTTTACCGCGACAAGGGGATTTATGTGGAGGTGGACGGCACGGCGGACATCGCCGCCGTGCACGAGCAGATCACCGGCATCATCCAGCAGGAATTGAGCAAGAAGCTCTTCAACGTGGTGCTGTTCGGCTATCCCGGTTCCGGGCGCGGTTCGCAGGGCAAGGCGCTCGCGAAAAAGTTCGGCCTGGAATTCTTCGCCACCGGCCCGATGCTGGACGCCGAAGTCAAGCTGGGCACCGCCACCGGCAAGCGCATCAAGGAACTTTACGACAACGGCCAGTTGGTGCCGGATGAGATCGTCGTGCCGCTCATCGAAAAAAAACTGGCGGATTCCAAAGGCGTGAAGGGCTACATCTTCAAGGGTTTTCCGCGCACGCTGGTGCAGTCCTACATCCTCGACGGCCTGCTCAAGAAGCATGGCTCGGCCGTCTCACAGGTCGTCGAGATTGAAGTGCCCACGCTGGAACTCATCCGCCGGCTCAACGCGCGCAGCCACACGGACGCCTGCATGCCTTACGACAACAGCACGGAGAAAATCGTGAAGCGCCTGCAGGAGCACGAAAGCAAGACCGTGCCGGTGATCGCGAAATACAACCAGTTGCACGGCGTCACCAAGGTGGACGGCATGGGCACGTTCGAGGAAGTGTTCGCCCGCACCTCCGTGGTCATCGAAAACGGCTTCAAGAACATGAGATGACCGCGCGAATATTTTTTTGAAATGAAATCCAATCCCAAAACCGGCACCATCGGCGAATTCACTTTCATCGTCGCGCCGGAACACGCCATCACGTTCGCCACGGACGGCATGCCCGCCGTGTTGAGCACGCCCAATCTCATCGGCCTCATCGAGCGCACGGCGCGCGAGTCGTTGCAGCCGTTTCTCGACGCGGACGAACGCACGGTCGGCACGGAGATTGATTTGCGCCATCTGGCGCCCACGCCGCTCGGCGCGCGCGTGACCATCACGGTGCGCGTCATCCACGCCGAGGGCCGGGCGGTTTCATTCCAAGTGGAGGCGCGGGACGAACACGAACTCATCGCGCGCGGCCTCCACAAGCGGGGAATCATCCACACCGGGAGTTTTACCAGGCGCGTGCAGGGCAAAGCCCGGGCTTGAACGCGGCGCGGCGGACGAAACTTGCCGGAGATTTATTTCAGCAGTTCATCGGCGGAGGAGCACTGGGCTTCCACCAATTTGCGAATCAGCATGGCGCGGCTCACGGCGTTGTCCTGCGTTTCGCCCCAGAAGGATTTCAGCCGCACGCGCATGGCGGCGATATCCTCGCCGTTGCGGTCATGCACCGGCAGCGTCACCAGCACTTCGCCCTTGTCGCGCCCGAAGGAGACGGTTCCGGATTGGATGGCGGCCAGTTCGGCGTCGGTGCCGGGCTGGCCGATTTCCGCGGCGTCCTTGCTAGCGATGATGTGCGTGGCGTTGGTCGCGGCCAGGGTGTAAATCCGCAGGCCGATGATGCGCGGCTGCCTGGCCAGGACGGAGTTGACCAGCCCTTGCGCCACCGGGATGCGCGGCGTGTAGTCCACCACGGGGTCGGCAAAATAACTGACGGAGTCGGACTTGGTCCAGAAGCCGACCTTGCCTTCGGAAAAGGAATTGTCGCCGAGCGGCGGCATGACGAGCCGGTCATCGTAAAAAATAGAAATCTGGTTGCCTTCGCACCGCACGGCGAGCGTGTGCCACGCGCCGGCGGAAACGGCCAGCTCCGGCCCGATGGGGTCAGAGCGCAGGCCGTTGACCACCTTGTAGAACCGGACGTTTTTGCCCAGCGCGCTGGCGCGGACGACGTAGAAATTGGACGCGTTCTGATAGCGGAACACCAGGCCCGCCATCTGCTCGGCGATGCCGCCGACGATTTTGAACCGCGTGGTCAGACTGAAATTCCGGAACACGTCACCGTCATAGACGAACAGCGGGAAATGCTCGTCAGTCAGGTCCCGCCCAGTTTGCGCGAGCACGCCGTGGCGGGCCACGCTGGGGGCCTTGTCCGTGAGCGGCGCAAAGGCCGAGGGCACCTCGTCCATGATGATTTTCCACGCGCCGGGCTGGCCGGAGCCGAACAGGGCGGAGGAAAAATTCGTCGGCGCGCCGCCTTCGGCGTAGTCGCCAAAATTGAAACGCAGTTCTGCGCCGGCCACGGGCAGGGCCAGCGCGAACAGAAAACCCCAGCAAATGTTTCGCATGGCCGCAGCGTAGCAAACGGCGCGGCGCAGGCAAAATGGTTTTACCGCCGGGGGAAGTTTGTTTTTCACCCTGAAGACGGATACTTTGGATCCATGAGCGACCTGACCATCGGGCTCCTGGGCGCGCTGCTGGCGACGAACCAGCCGCTCGCCGTGAGCAATGTCATCCAGCAGCAGACCGGCCTCGCGGTCGCGGTCGCCGCCGACCCGGTGGCGCAGGATCTGCGCGACGTGATGCTCGCCGACGATGCCGCGCAGGATGAAGTGAGCGGCTGGCTGCACGCGTTTGAGGCGCAGCCGCCCGCCGCCAAGACCAGGGCCGCCTCGGAAGAATTGAACCGCCGCATCCGCGAACGCTTTGACCTCGTGCGCGGGCGCTACAACCTGTTCCTGAAAAACCACCCCAACCACGCCCGCGGCTGCCTGGCCTTCGGCAGCTTCCTCAACGAAATCGGCGACGAGGAAGGCGCCCGGGCGCAATTTGAAAATTCCCGGCAGCTGGACCCCAAAAATCCCGCCGTGTGGAACAACCTCGCGAATTATTACAGCGAGCACAGCCCGGTGACCCAGGCGTTTGCCGACTACGCCGAAGCCATCAAACTCAAACCGGACGAGCCGGTATATTACCAAAATTTCGCCACGACCGTTTACCTGTTCCGCAAGGAAGCGCGGGAATATTTTCACCTCGACGAGCAGCAGGTGTTCGACAAGGCGGCCGGGCTTTACCGGCAGGCCATGCAGCTCGCGCCGGACAACTTCGTGCTCGCCACCGACTACGCGGAAAGTTACTACGGCATCAGGCCGCTGCGCACCAACGACGCCCTCGCCGCGTGGACCAATGCCCTGGCCATCGCCCGCACCGACGCCGAGCGGCAGGGCGTGCAACTCCATCTGGCGCGGGTCAAAATCGCCGCCGGCATTTTCGAGCAGGCCAGCAACCACCTCGCCGCCGTGACGAACACCGCGTATCTGGATTTGAAAAGCCGGCTGCTGCACAGCCTCGCCGACCACCAAAATCCGCCGGCTAACGTGGCCGAGAACATCGCCACCAACCGGCCGGCGGCCGTGACGCCCGCCGCCGTCGCCGTGACCAACATCGTTTCCGCTTCGACCAACATTCCCGATCTGTCCTCCAACCTGCTGGCCGCGCCGCCGGCCTTGCGGGAGCCGAAGTTTCAGTGAATTTATGGATTGCGATTCACGATGGGCGCGCCGGGTGATTTTTGGCTCGCAAACCGCAAATCGTAAATCGTAGATTCTGCCCATGAGCTTTTACGACAAATTGAAATTTGACGCGCAGGGCTTGATTCCCGCGATCATCCAGGAGCAGAAAACCGGCCGCGTGGTGATGATGGCGTGGATGAACCGCGCCTCGCTAGAAAGCACCATCGCCACCGGCAAGACGCATTTCTGGAGCCGCTCGCGCCAGAAATTCTGGATGAAGGGCGAGGAGAGCGGCAACACGCAGACCGTGAAAGACGTCGCCTTCGACTGCGACGGCGACTGCCTGCTGATCCAGGTCGAACAAAACGGCCCGGCCTGCCACGAAGGTTACAAATCGTGTTTCTTCCGCTCCATCGAAGGCAAAGGCGAGACGTTCAAGACCACCGAACCGCAGCTCAAGACGCCGGAAGAACTTTACGGAAAGAAAAAATAATCCCCTTCGGCGTCACCGCGCGATGAAACTAAATCACTTTCCCCGCGGCGACGAGGCTGAACAGGATGGCCACCCCAAAGGTCAGCCCGGCATACATCAAGAACCGGCCGGCGCTGACGGAGGTTTCGCCGTTGCCCGGCGCGGAAAAGATTTTGGTGATGACGGCCACAAACAGATCGCCGAACGCCACGGTGAGCAGCCAGAAACTCATGATGATGCTTTTCAATTCCGGCGCGGCCTCGCGGAAGGCGAATTCCAGTCCGGTGGTGGAGAATAAAACCTCCGCCGCCGTAAGGATGACGTAGGGCACGGTCTGCCACAGCACGCTCAACTGCGCGCCCTGTTCGATGCGCGTTTGCAGCGCGGCGACGACGAGATACGATCCGGCGGCCAGAAACATCCCCAACGCCATGCGCCGCAGCGGCGCGGCGAACCGCCCGAGGCGCGGATAAATCCCCAGCGTGAACAGCGGCACCAGCACCATGACGATGAGCGGGTTCATGGACTGCATCTGCTCCGCGCCGATGCCGAGGCCGAGGATTTTCACGGGAACCATTTTTTCGCCCTGCAACACCCACGTCGAGTTCGTCTGGTCGAACAGCGACCAGAACACCGGCACCAGCGCGAACACGCCGAGAATCGGCGGAACGGATTTCGCGGCGGCGATTTCCGCCGGGCTGAAGCGCGCGGCGGCGGCGGACCAAAAATCCCGGCCCGGCCCGCGCCGGCCGAGGAGCGCGGCAAAAAAGACCTTGAAGAATCCGGCGTGGTGCGTTTCCCGCGCCGGCGGCACGCGGACGTAAAATTTGCTTCCCCGCCAGAAAATGAACGTGGCGACGGCCATCAAAATCCCCGGCACGCCGAACGCGAGGCTGTAGCCGTGGTGATCCTTGAGCCACGGGATGACGAGAAACGAAAAGAAAGAGCCGAAGTTGATGGCCCAGTAAAATGCGCCGTAGGCTTTTTGCAGCAGGTGCGACTGGTCGGGCCGGAACTGGTCGCCCATAAACGCCGAGACGCACGGCTTGATGCCGCCGGAGCCGAACGCGATGAGCGCGAGGCCCGCGTAGAGGCACCACATCTTGCCGTGAACGCCGCCGCCGACAAAATCGCTGCACGCCAGCACGCCGTGGCCGGCGCAGTAAAACAGCGACACCCAGAGAATCGTGCGGTAGCGCCCGATGAGCTTGTCCGAGAGCCACGCGCCGAACAGCGGCATGAAATAATTGGCGAAGACGAAAAGATGGATGATTTCCGTGGAAACGTCCGCGCTCTGGCCCAGCCCGCCGCGCAACACCGCGCCGGTGATATAACCGGCCAGGATGCTCCTCATGCCATAATAGCTGAAGCGTTCGCACGCCTCGTTGCCAACGATGTATTTGATCTGCGGCGGCCAGCGGTTGGGGGACAAACTCATTTAATTATCCGCGCCAAGCTACGCCAGCCGCCCGCCGGATAAAAGCCTTGAGATTTTGTAAATTTGCGCGGACCGCCGCCAACGGCTACGATGGACGGCGATGTCCGCCGAACCATTCATGCGCCTTGCCCTCCGCCTTGCCCGGCGCGGCGGCGGCGCGACCTCGCCCAATCCAATGGTCGGCGCGGTGCTGGTGAAGGGCGGCAAGGTCATCGGCCGCGGCTGGCACCGGCGCGCCGGCCGGCCGCACGCGGAAATCGAGGCGCTCCGCGACGCGCAAAATCACGGCCATTCGCCGCGCGGCGCGACGCTTTACGTCACGCTGGAGCCGTGCTGCACCCACGGCCGCACGCCGCCCTGCACGGACGCCATCATCGCCGCCGGCATGCAGCGCGTTGTCATCGGCGCGACCGACCCGAATCCAAAACACGCCGGCAAGGGTTTCAAGATTTTGCAGCGCGCGGGCATCAAGGTGATCCACGGAGTTTTGGCTGGCGAATGCACGAAGCTGAACGCGGCGTTCAATCATTGGATCGTTTGCCGCACGCCGTTCGTCACGGTGAAGGCGGCGATGACGCTGGACGGAAAAATCGCCACGGCCGGCGGCGAATCGAAATGGATCACCGGCGAAAAAGCCCGCGCGCACGGCATGAAACTGCGCCGGGGCAGTGACGCCATCCTCGTGGGCGTGAACACGATTCTGGCGGATGATCCGAGCCTGACCTTCCGAAAGCGGAAAGCGGAAAGCGGAAAGCGGAAACAACTCCGCCGCCTGGTGCTGGATTCGCGGGCGCGCACGCCGCTGACGGCGAAAGTTGTCACCGATGAATCCGCCGCGCTGACGACGATTGTCGTCGGCAAAAATGCGCCCCAAAAACGCACGGCGGCCTTGGCGAAGCGGGTGAATGTCATCGTTGCGCCAACCAGCAACGCAAAATCCAAAACTGAAAATTCAAAACTTAATTTGCGCTGGTTATTGAAAAGGCTCGGCGCGGAAAACGTCACCCGCCTGCTCGTTGAGGGCGGCGGCGAGGTGAACGCCTCGTTCCTGCTCGGCGGTTTCGCGCAGCGCGTGGCGTTTTTTTACGCGCCGAAAATTTTCGGCGGCCGCGCCGCGCGCCGGGCCGTGGCCGGCGACGGCGCCGAAAGCCCGGCGGAAGCGATGCCGCTCTGCGAGGTCAAATGGCGCAAGCTGGGCGAGGATTTGCTGCTCACGGCGGCAGTGGTTCCCCGTTGACGGCGGCCATTTCCCGGCTGGAAAAACTTGCCACCGGCAACCGGCAACCGGCACCATTACGCTTTTATGTTCACAGGCATTGTTGAAGAAGCGGGCGTCATCGAAAAAATCACGCCGACGAAAAAATCCATCGAAATGACCGTGCGCGCCACCGCCTGCGGCAAGGGCGTAAAGGTCGGCGACAGCGTGGCGGTCAACGGCTGCTGCCTCACGACGGTGAAAGTCACGCCGCGCGGAAAATCCAAGCTGATCCAATTTGATCTGCTTCAGGAAAGCTGGCAGCGGACGAATTTCCAGTTCGCCAGGACCGGTTCGCTCGTGAACCTCGAACGCTCGCTCCGCGCCAACGGCGAACTGGGCGGCCATTTCGTGACCGGCCACGTGGACGGCCTCGGCAAAATCATCCGCTGGGAACGCGCCGGCAAAGATCACGTCCTCGACATCGCCGCCGATCCCGACGTGATGAAGTATCTCGTCTTCAAAGGCTCGGTGGCGGTGGACGGCATCAGCCTGACGGTGGCGGCGGTGTCGAAAAAAAGTTTCCGCATCTGGATCATCCCGCACACGTTTGAGATCACGGTGCTGCGCGAAAGAAAAGTCGGCGACGCGGTGAATTTGGAGGCGGACATCCTTGGCAAATACGTGGAAAAATTTCTGGCCGCCCGAAAGCGTTGAATCCCAGTAGCTTTGCCAGCTTGAAAAATTAACCTGACTGACACATAATCGTCACATTCATCGGTTAGGCTAATCTTGTGAACATGACCAAAGAATCCGTCCGGCTGGTGGTCAGCGACTCGGCAACATACGCCACCCGAGTGGCGCGCACCGGGGCGGAAATCCGTGCGGCGCAGGCCTTGCGTTTTGAGGTCTTCAACCTCGAACTCAACGAGGGACTGGCCGAGTCCCACGCGACCGGCCTGGACGCCGACCCGTTTGACGCGGTGTGCGATCATCTGCTGGTCGAGCACCTTCCGAGCGGCAGCATCGTCGGCACCTACCGGCTGCAAACCGGCAGCAACGCCGGAAAAAATCTTGGTTACTACAGCGCGCAGGAATTTGATTTTTCACCGTTCGAGCCGAGGCGCCCTGAAATCGTCGAACTGGGCCGCGCCTGCGTCCACCGGCAGCACCGCAATCTGGTGGTTCTTGGCCGGTTGTGGAAAGGCATCGCCGACTACGCCCAGGTGCGCGGCGCGCGGTATCTGATCGGCTGCAGCTCGCTGACTTCGCAAAACCCGGCGGAAGGCGCCTCGGCCTACTCCGAGCTTTGCCGGAAAAATCTCGCGGACCCCGCGTGGCGCACACAGCCGCTGTCCGCCTACGAATGCCCGCTGGCCGTGGTCATGGAAGAAAAGGTGCAAATTCCCAAGCTGCTCCGGGCTTACCTGACTGTCGGCGCGAAAATCTGCGGGCCGCCCGCCCTTGACCGTCATTTCAAGACGATTGATTTTCTTACATTAATGGACCTCGAAGGCCTCTCCCCGATGGCGCGGGCGCGTTTTCTCAGTTGACCTTCGCCGCCGCTGCCGGTGAAATCCGCGCATGACAATTCGCGCCGCCGGAAGACTCTGCTGGTTTGCCTGGGAAGTGGTGGTGATTATCAGCAGCTATTTTTTCACCGTCGCCTTCGCCCCGGCCCAAACCAAGCGCCGGGCGCGCGCCGCGTGGCTGAGCCGCTCCTCGCGCCGGCATTTGAAAATTTTCGGCTACTCCGCGAATGTCGCCGGTGAAATTCCGAAAGCCGGTCTGCTCGTCTCCAACCACTTGAGCTACCTCGACATCCTGGCGATCTGCTCTGCCGCGCCGGCGGTGTTTGTGTCCAAGGCGGATGTGCGGCGCTGGCCGCTGTTCGGCTGGCTGGCGGCGCTGGGCGGAACGGTCTTCATCGAGCGCGAACGCCGCACGCACGTCGGCGAAGTGAACCGCGAGATTGAAACCGCGCTCGCCGGGGGCGCGCTGGTGGTGGTGTTCCCCGAAGGCACGAGTTCCGACGGCACCGCGGTGCTGCCCTTCCGCGCGTCTTTGCTGGAGCCGGCCTTGCGCGGCGGCCACGAGATTTCCGTCGGCTGGATTCACTACGAACTGGCCGATGGCGATGCGAAACATGAAGTCTGCTACTGGGGCGACCACTCTTTTTTCCAGCACCTCATCCATTTGCTCGGTAAAAAATCCGTCCGCGCTACGCTGCGCTTCGGAAAATTCCACCGCACGACCGGCGACCGCAAGGAACTGGCGCAACAACTGCGCGAAGCCATTCTGCAATTAAAGGCCGCCGGCTGAATTCACCACTTCACCGGCACGGTGAGCTTTTTGTTGAAGCGGTTGAAGTAGTGCAGTTGTTTTTGCGACGCGCCGTATTCGTGGACGAGCTTGGTGATCTTCACGTCGTAGCAGCAATACTCCGCGATCTCCGCCAGCTTGCCCTGCTTGAACCATTCGATGGCCTGCAGGCCTTCCGCCGTTTTCTCCACGCCGAACGTCGCCGTGGCGATGGAATCCAGCGAGAGCCGGTGGCCGAGGGTTTCGCTCAACACGACGAGCATGTCGAGCGTCGGCAGCTGCGTGAGGTCGAACGCCGTGTAGCCGTGCAGCACCTCGTAATCGAAGCGGAGGTTGTTGAAGCCCACCACCAAATCCGCGCGCTGCAAGTCGGCAATCAAGTCGTTGACCTGTTTCTCGCCGTAGATTTTATATTCGCCGGTCACGCTGCTGCACGTCACGCCCACGCTCAGGCCCATCTTGGCGATGTTGCCCCAGCCGCCGACCTCCTCGGCGGACCGCTGCGTTTCCAGATCGAAATAGACGATGTTCTTGGCCACGCCCAAATTTACGATTTACGATTCCCGGTTTACGAGCCTATATTTCACCCATGGCGCTGACGCCTTCCACCATGCTGCCGCTCGACACGCCGGCTCCTGATTTCAAACTGCCGAACCCGGACGGGAAAATCGTTTCGCTCGCGGACTTCCAGGCCCAGACCGCGCTGCTAGTGGTTTTCATGTGCAATCATTGTCCGTATGTCGTCCACCTCCGCGCCCGGCTGGCGCAACTGGCCCGCGAATACGCGGCAAAGAACGTCGGCATCGCCGGCATCAATTCCAACGACGTGGAGAATTATCCCTCCGACAGCCCGGTGATGATGAAAAATGAAGTCAACGCCATCGGCTACACCTTCCCATATCTTTACGATGAATCGCAGGCCGTGGCCAAGGCGTATCGCGCCGCCTGCACGCCGGATTTTTTCCTATTCGACCAGAATCGGAAGCTGGTTTATCGCGGCCAGTTCGATGACAGCCGGCCCGGCAATGGTATTCCGGTG
>Ga0316222_1002812_pt1 | contig 17985 bp, 16 predicted proteins | sample TBH18011metaG_FD_206008 | JGI IMG/M metagenome (GOLD analysis project Ga0316222, IMG submission 206008) | Freshwater microbial communities from Trout Bog Lake, Wisconsin, USA - TBH18011 | ecosystem: Environmental > Aquatic > Freshwater > Lake > Hypolimnion/Profundal zone | place: USA: Wisconsin...
AAAGGGGCCAAACCGCGCGGGCGTTGTCAGTTCGGCACCTTGTTCTGATACGCCTGTTTGCTGGCCTGCGCGGTCAATTTGGCCCCCTCGGCCACGTCGCCGTCGTCATAGAGGATGCGCATCGACGCGCCCTTGAGATCGTCATATTGGCCGGAGCGCACCGCCCAAAAGAACATATATAGCCCGATCAGCGCCACAATCAGGCTGCCACCGATCAGCCACAGGATCACCGTCATGCTTTGCCTCCTTTGTGCAGGCGCATGCTGTTGCCCATCACCAGCAGCGACGAGGACGACATCGCTGCCGCCGCCAGCCACGGGGTGACGAAGCCAGCGATGGCCAACGGCACCACCAGCACGTTGTAAATCAAGGCCAAGGCCAGGTTTTCCCGCATGATGCGTTCAGTGCGTCGAGCCAGTCGCAGCGCGGCGATCACCGGGAATAGGAGGCGGCCCTGGAAGACCAGATCGGCCACGTTCTGGCTGATATCGGCGGCACTGGACGGTGACAGCGACACATCAGCCGCAGCGAGGCAGGGGCCGTCATTCAGCCCGTCGCCCACCATCAGCACATGCCGACCTTCCGCCCGCAATTGCTCGACCAGCGCCATTTTGGCGTCTGGACGCAGGCGCGCATGCCAGGTGCGGATGCCGAGATGCTCGGCCACGCGGCGCACCGCCATCTCGCGATCACCAGAGGCGAGGATGACCGTGACGCCCATTTTATGCAGAGCTTCCAACGTCTCCACCGCATCGCTGCGCAGTTGTTCGTCGAAGGCAAACCGCACCGCAGCGTGGCCTGGGCGGCAGAACCACAGGCCGGGCAGGCCTTCATCCTGTGCCTGAACGCCACAAAATGCCTCACTGCCGAGGCGGATTTCGCCCGCGGCTGTGGTCAGGCTGAGGCCTTGACCCGGATGCTCCACCACGCCCTCCGCCGCCGCCACCGGACCGGCGGCCGCACACAGCGCGCGCGAGAGCGGATGTCGGCTATGGGCGGCCAGGGCTGCGGCGGCCTTGAGGTCTGCGGTATTGGTCGGATTGGACAGCGCCAAATCCGGGGTGGAGAGCGTGCCGGTTTTGTCGAACACCACAGTGTCCACGCTCGCCAGTCGCTCCAGCGCGGTCGGCGATTTCAGCAGCATGCCACGGCGCAGCAACTCTCCGCTGGCGATCACCTGGGCGGCCGGCACCGCCAGGGCGAGGGCGCAGGGGCAGGTGACGATCAGCACGGCGCAGGCGATCAGCAATGACTGGTCCGCCGGTGCCCCCATGCCGTAATGCCAGCCGAGAAAGGTGACGAGTGCGGTGATGTGCACCACCGGGGCGTAGCGCTTGGCCACCCGGTCGGCGATCACCACGAAGCGGCCACGCCGACTTTCGGCACTGTCGATCAGGCGGGCCATTTCGGCCAGCAGCGTGTCGCCGCCGGTGGCGGTGGTGCGCACGGTGATCGGCGCACCCAGATTGACCATCCCGGCAAACACCTGCGCGCCAGTGAGGGCGGCTTCCGGCAGGCTTTCACCGGTGACTAGGCTGGTGTCGAGCGACGTCTCGCCCTCGGTGATTACCCCGTCCACGCCGATTCGCTCGCCCATCGAGACCACAATGTCGGTGCCCGGCAGCACACGCTCGGGGGCGCGGCGTTCCAGTGTGCCATCGGGCAGCCGCACGGAGACTTCAGCCCCGCGCAGTGACAACAACCGCTCGGCGGTGGCGCGCGCCTGACCACGGGCGCGATGATCGAGCACGCGGCCGATCAGCAGGAAGAACAGCAGCGTCACCGCGCTGTCGAAATAGGTATGCGCACCGCCGCGCATCGTCTCCACCAAACTCATGCCGCTGACCAGCAGCACGCCGATGGAGATCGGCACATCCATATTGGTGCGGCCATGGCGCAGCACCTGCCACGCGCTGAAGAAGAACGGCCGACCGGCATAGGCCACAGCGGGCAGGGCGATCAGGGCGGAAACCCAATGCAGCAATTCGCGCGTCGCCGGTCCCATGCCGTCGGACAGACCGGCCCAGATGGCAATCGACATCAGCATCACATTGCCCGCAGCAAAGCCCGACACAGCAAGGCAGCGGATGAGGTCGCGCTGCACGCGGTCGGTCTCGGCCTGCGATTCGGCGGCGTGGTAGGGGATCAGGCGATAGCCGAGCTGCTCAACTTCGCTGACCAGACGCGCCCCTTCCTGGATCGCGCCGCGCCAGACCAGCCGCAAGCGACCGGAGGTGAGGTTGACGCGGCCGGCCACCACATTCGGCTCGCGCCCCAAAACCTGCTCGATCAGCCACACGCAGGCACCGCATTGCACGCCGTCGATGGTCAGTTGCAGTTCGGTGCTGCCATCGCGCAGCGTGTGGGCGAAGGCGGCGAGATCACAGCGCTCCTCCACATCCGGGCGCGGTGCGCGCTGCTGCGGGTCCAAGGTGCGGGACTGGTAATATTGCCCCAGCCCCATCCCTTGGATCGTGGCGAATGCCGCCTCGCAGCCATGACAGCAAAATTCGCGGCCCTCCGGAGAGGGTTGTCCGCAATGTCGACAGAGATCGGTTGCCCCCGCACCCAAATCTGCCGGGGCAGAGCGCCCGGCGATTGCGTTCACTTCACCAGCACCCGCCGCGTGACGGTGTATTTGTCAGCGCCGGAGGCCACCAGAACAGTCAGATCCCATTGACCCGCCTGCGGCAGTGCCGTTTCAGAGCGGAACTGGGCGCCCGCATCGGCGTTGAAGACCAGATCGGTGGTCTTGGACGGGCCAAGCGGACGGTGGGCTGTGGCGTGCACCATCGGGTTGGCCAATGGCTTGCCGTCTCGCCCCGTCACGCTCAGCACCGCATATCCGCCATCGGTCTTGGCATCAACATTCCAGCCCAGCGCCGCCTGCTGCGCCGCAGTGTCGAGAACCTGCTCGTAATTGTTCGAGGTCTCGAACCCGCCATGCACATTCTCACCGGGGAATGTGTGCAGGGCGGTGTAGATCATCCCGGCATTGACGATAACCACGAAGCCCAAAGCCGCCAGCGAGGCGATGGGAAACCACCGCCAGGCTGAATTCTGCTCATCAGACATCTCAGTGCACTCCCCCACCTGCATTCGCAGCCGCTTCCGGACCAAGGAAGACTGCATGATAGACGGTCTTCTCACCCGTGCTGGAGTTGCGCAGGGTAAAGTCAAACTTGGTCGATGCACCATGATCAGGCGCCATCACCAGCACGCGGAACGAACCCACCTGATCCGGCCCAACCGGCAGATGCAGCAGCGGTTGGCGATCTTCATGCGTCTCGGACATCGCCATGCTGGCATCCTCGATGCCGGTCATGCCGAGATCGAAGGTGGCCGTGTCATGCGTCTTGTTGGTCACTTTGATGGTGTAGCCGTTGCGGATCGAGCCATCGGCGATGCGCACGAAGAGCGGCGCGCGATCTTGCAGGACAGACAGATTGATCGTTGCGCGGTTGGACAGCGCAATCACCATCACCGTAATCGCCACACTCATCGCCGACAGATAGATGATCGTGCGCGGGCGCAGCAAATGGGCCGGCAGATGAATGCCTTTGGCAATCGCGGCCTGACGTTCCAGCGTATCCCAGGCGATCAGCCCAGGCGCGCGACCCACCTTCTTCATCGCGGTGTCGCAGGCATCAATGCACAGGCCGCAGCCGATGCAGGGCAATTGGATGCCGTCGCGAATATCGATGCCGGTGGGGCAGGCGGTTACGCAGCCGCCGCAATCGATGCAGTCGCCATAGGCTTCGCCCGTGGTGTTGTTGCGCTGCGCCTTCAAATGGCCGCGCTTTTCACCGCGCCAGGATTGATAGGTGACGATGAAGCTCTGTTCATCAAGCATTGCGGACTGAAAACGCGGCCATGGGCACATGAAGGTGCAGACCTGCTCACGCGCCCAACCGGCCAGCAGATAGGTGCTCGCGGTGAACAGGAAGGTGAAGCCATAGACGGCCGTGCCCGCATTGCCGGTCCAGAAGCGATGCACGATGGACGGAGCATCGAGGAAGTACATGATCCACGCGCCGCCGGTCCAGAAGGCGATGGCGAGCCACACCGCGTGCTTGGCGACTTTGCGCCATGCGGTGTCCAGCGTCATCTTGGACGCATCGCGGCGCATGCGCTCATTACGGTCGCCCTCGATCCGGCGCTCGACGAGCATGAAAAGGTCGGTCCAGACCGTCTGCGGACAGGCAAAGCCACACCAGACGCGACCGAAAAGAGAGGTGACAAGAAAGAGGCCAAGGGCCGCCAGGATCAGCAAGCCCGTCAGGTAATAGATATCCTGCGGCCAGAATTCGAGATTGAAGAAGTAGAAGCGGCGATCATAGATATCGAGCAGGATCGCCTGGTTGGGCTCACCGACACCCCGGTCCCAACGGAACCAGGGCACGATGTAGTAGAACCCGAGGCAAAGGACCAGAATGGCCCACTTCAGGGAACGAACCTTTCCAGATACGGCTTTCGGATAGACCCTCTTGTGGTCCTCGAAATATTGCATGAAACCTTCGGCTTCAGGCTCCGTCGTCTGATCCGGTTCCGTCTTACTAATGTGGGCCATTTGGGCCTTGTCCTCTGACATTTTAACGAACTCTTACTCGCCGCCGCCGAGATCGTGGACATAGATCGCCACGCTCTTGATGGTTGCAGTATCCAGGCGTCCATTCCAGTTCGGCATCACGCTCATATGTGGTGCAGTTACCTGACGCACAATAAGTTCACGTGTGCCGCCATAGAGGTGAACCTTGCTGGCCAGACGCGGGCCGCCGACGTCGCGGTTGCCTTCGCCTTTTTCACCGTGGCAGGATACGCAGTTGGCGGTGAAGATTTCCTTACCGGCAGCGATGCTGGCCGGTGCGGCGTCCTTGAGGGCCAGGCCGAAGAAGGCCGTGCTCACATAGTCAGCCACTTGCTGGATCTCTTCCGGCTTCAGCAGACCGTCAGTGCCGAATTTCGGCATCTGGCTGTCACGTGCATCAGCGTCACCGCTGCGGATGCCGTGGGTGATGGTTTGCTGAATGTCCTCCAGCTTGCCACCCCACAGCCACGAGCCCGCCGCCAATGCCGGGAAGCCCGGATTGCCTGCACCACCAGCACCATGGCAGGGCTGGCAGTTATTGGCGAAGGTGATGCGACCGGCCGTCTGGGCTGCAGCAAGCAGATCAGGGTTTTTGCGGATATCTTCGAAGGAGGCGGCTGCCACCTTGCTCATCACCGCGTTACGCTCGGCAGCAAAGCCCTTCACATCGGCCATCACGTCGTTGCGGGTGGAAGCCCCCAACAAACCATGAATATAGCCTTTGCCGTACGGAAAGGAGGGGAAGAACACAAAGTACACCAGCGCCCACACGATACATGCAAGCCACGTATACAGCCACCATTTCGGCAGCGGCGTGTTCAACTCTTTCAGTCCATCCCACTCGTGGCCAGTTGTGTCTGTGCCCGTGTGTTCATCACGTTGAATATTCAGTGCCATGGATCAGCCTCCTTGCCGATCGTCGTCGAGGGGGATCTGGCCGTGCTGCTGCAGTATCGCCTTTCGGCTGGGCCAGTAGGTTGTGACGAAAATGCCAACAAAGAGCAGCATCATCGCCACCACCCCGTAATGCCGGAACCAGCCGGCAAATGAGATAAAGTCGCTCACTGCTGGGGGTTCTCCGCGCTCGGATCGGTGAAGTCCACCATCGTGCCCAGAACCTGAAGATAGGCCACCAGAGCGTCGAGTTCCGTCACTTCATGACCGTCGCCCGGCACCAAATTGGCCTTCGGGTAGCGCTTCATCAGAGCGTCGGAATCTGCGCCAGGGGTCGCCTGCGCTTCAAGGTCAGCCTTGGCCAGTGTCACGTCTTCGTCCGTATACGGAACGCCGACGATGCGCAGAGTCTTCAGCTTCTCAGCGATATTGTCGTATTTCAGCGGCGTTTCGGCCAGGAAGCGATAGGACGGCATGATGCTCTCCGGCACCAGCGATTGCGGCTTGATCAGATGGCCGTAATGCCAGTCGTTCGAGTATTTGCCACCCACGCGCGCCAGGTCGGGACCGGTGCGCTTGGAGCCCCACTGGAACGGATGGTCATACATGCTCTCGGCAGCGAGGCTGTAATGGCCATAACGCTCCACCTCGTCGCGCAGCGAACGCACCATCTGGCTGTGGCAGAGGTAGCAACCTTCACGCACATAGATGTCGCGGCCAGCCTGTTCGAGCGGTGAATAGGGGCGAACCCCCTTCACATGCTCAACAGTGGTCTCGATGGTGAACAGCGGGACAATTTGCACCAGACCACCAATGGAGATGGTCAGGATTGCGAGGATTATGAGCAGAAACGCATTCCGCTCAATCGTCGCATGAGAGAAACCACGAGATGCCATTGTTTTATTCTCCCGCTGCCAGAGCTGCGTTGGGCAGCATCGATGCCGCCGAGCGCGGGCCACGTATCGTCTTGAACACGTTGTAGACCATGATCAGCGCACCCAGCAGGAAGAACAGCCCGCCGAACAGACGGATCATCAGGAAGGGATGCACGGCCACGACTGACTCAACGAACGAGTATTGCAGGAAACCCTGCGCATCGTATGCGCGCCACATCAGGCCTTCCATGATGCCGGCCACCCACATCGAGGTGATGTAGAACACGATGCCCAGCGTCGCGGTCCAGTAATGCCAAGAGATCAGCTTGACCGAGTACATCGCCTCACGCTTCCAGAGCACCGGGATGAGGTAGTAGATCGCGCCGAAGCTGATGAACGCCACCCAACCCAAAGCACCCGAGTGAACGTGACCAATGGTCCAGTTCGTGTAATGCGACAGGGCGTTGACGTCACGGATGGCCATCACCGGGCCTTCGAAGGTGGACATACCGTAGAAGCCCACGGCCGTCACCGAGAAGCGCAGGCCCGGATCGGTGCGCAGCTTGTCCCATGCGCCCGAGAGCGTCATCAGACCGTTGATCATGCCACCCCAAGACGGCATCCACAGCATGATCGAGAAGGTCATGCCCAGAACCTGCGTCCAGTCCGGCAGTGCAGTGTAATGCAGGTGATGCGGACCGGCCCAGATATACAGGAAGATCAGCGACCAGAAGTGGAAGATCGACAGACGGTAGGAGTAAACCGGACGGTTGGCGGCCTTGGGGATGAAGTAATACATCATGCCCAGGAAGCCAGCGGTCAGGAAGAAGCCGACAGCGTTATGGCCATACCACCACTGCACCATCGCATCCTGCGTGCCTGCAAAGGCCGAGTAGCTCTTGGCGCCGAAGAAGGAGACCGGAACTGCCATGTTGTTGCCAAGATGCAGCACGGCCACCGTCAGGATGAAGGCCAAGTAGAACCAGTTGGCGACGTAGATATGCGGCTCTTTGCGCATGACGATCGTGCCGATGTACACGATGGCATACAGCACCCAGATCAGGGTCAGCCAAAGGTCAAGGTGCCATTCCGGCTCTGCGTATTCACGCCCTTCGCTGAAGCCCATCACGTAGCTGAGTGCGGCCATCACGATGAAGAACTGGAACGCCCAGAAGATGAAATTCGCCAGCGCCGAGCCGCCCCACAGACGCACCTGACAGGTGCGCTGGACGACATACATCGAGGTGCCAAACAGCATCGATCCGCCAAAGGCAAAGATCGCACCGGATGTGTGCACCGGACGCAAGCGACCGAAATTGGTGAATGAGTAGCCCAGGTTCAATTCAGGCCACGTCAATTCGGCTGCAAGATAGCAACCGACAGCAAACGCCACCACTGCCCAGAAAATGGCAGCGATGATGAATTTACGGACGACTTCCTCGTTGTAGTTCACGGGAGCCGATCCGGTGGTGACATTAGCCATGTCCGGCCTCCTTGCGGGCAGCGGCGCGCGCTGCGTCACGATGATCGTAGACGCGCTTGATGGTGCTGAAGCCGAACAGGAAAGCGAAGACCACCAGGCCGAAGCCGAAGATCTCCATTTCCACATCGACGGCCCGGGCTGCAAGCAGCAGCCCAAGCAGACCAAGGGGAACCATCATGAACCCCACGATCGAATTTGCAGTTTGATTATCCATGTGCGCATGCCTCTGCACGGTTGACTCGTTCGACGGGACAACCTCGCATGACGCGACGCAGCAGAAATTGACACAAATCAAGGCGGCTTACGGTAAAATGGACAAGCTGCAATCAAGGGGATTGCTTCGATGATTGATCATTCCGCGATGCTGTCCAGCTTATGCGGACCTGACGGTGCACCTAACCTGTTGACGTTGCTTGGATCATTGTTCTTGGCAGGGGTGGTTGGAAGTGTGGCGCATTGCGGTCCGATGTGCGGGCCGTTCGTGTTGGCACAGGTTTCGCGGAACTGGGCCCGTCTTAAATTACATGACATGTGCCCGCGTCAGCGCGTGCGGCAGGGGCTGCTATTGCCCTATCACCTTGGCCGGTTGACCACTTATGCCGGACTCGGCGCGCTTGCCGCCGCGTCCGGTGCGGTGGTTGGCAAAGTCCCTGGGCTGGGTGTTGTTCCATCTGTCCTGTTGTTACTCGGAGCGGTAATGCTGTTCGGTCAAGCAATGACAAAATTGCTGCCGACGCAACTGGCGGGGGTGCTGGGCGTGGTGCATCTGCCGTGGCGGTGGGGTGCCCCTTTGTCGCGCTTGGCAAATCGTATTGATCGCGATTCGCCGCTCGGTGCCGTGCTGTTTGGAGTTGTGTTGGGGTTCCTGCCATGCGGCCTGCTCTACGCAGCCCTGGCCGTTGCCGCTTCCACGGCCGGTCCGTTGGACGGAGCGTTGGCAATGCTTGCCTTTGGCTTGGGCACAGTGCCGAGTCTGGCGGCATTGGGGGTGTTCGGCCAGATGGTCGGGCGGCATTGGGGGGCGATGGTCTCGCGGGTTGGTCCGGTCTTGCTGTTGTTGAATGCAGCGATTTTGACGGTGATGGCGTGGCAGCGCTTTGCAGCGCTGGTCTGAATTTTGCGTCACATCGCGATCAGGCGCGACATCGTGGCTAGGGACTGATAAATTGCTTCCTCCCGTGTTGAGCTGTGCTGTCCCGCCAAAGGTGGGGCGGTCGGTTTCGTGCGGTCTTGAGTCATCGCGAGGCAGTCTCGCAAGCAGCGGAAGAGCGTGAGTTTGTCCCATCCGGTTGCAATTGACGAAATGGTGGATGGAAAGGGAGGGCTGCGACCGCAATGGCGCGGACTGATCGGCACATTCGCAGCTCTGGGCGGCGGAGGATTGGCGGAACGTGGCGTGCGTCTGCGGCGGGCCTTCGAGGAAGAGGGCGTCACCTCGATGCTGCCCGGCCCCTCGGCCACCGACCATGTCTGGCGCTGCGACCCGGTGCCGCTGCCGATTCCGGCGAGTGATTTCGCCGATATCGAAGCCGGTCTGATTCAGCGCGCCCGTCTGCTGGAGGCGATACTGGCCGATCTTTACGGTCGGCAGAGCCTGCTGGCAGATGGCACGCTGCCGCCGTCATTGGTCTATGCCAATCCGGGTTTCCAGCGCGCCTGTTGCGGCATGCCGCAGGATTCGGGGCTGCATTTCTATGCCGCCGACTTGGTGCGCGGGCCGGATGGTGCGTGGCGCGTGCTGGCAGATCGTACGGCTGGTGCGGGTGGGATCGGCTTTGCGCGGGAAAACCGCCGCATGCTCTCGCGCGTGCTGCCCGAGCTGACGCGGCCGATGCAGCTGCGTCATTTGCGGCCATTTTTCGATTTCTGGCAGGATTCGCTGCACAAGCTCGCGCATAACCCGGCCCAATCCGCCACACGCAGCGGCGGTCCAGCGGTGGCGCTGCTGACGCCGGGCACCAGTTCGCCGCAATGGTTCGAACATATGTTCCTCGCCCGCGAGTTGTCCTGCGCGCTGGTGGAGGGCGGCGATCTGACGGTGCGCGGTGGCGTGCTCTATCTGAAGACGTTGCGCGGCCTGCAACAGGTTGATGTGCTCGTCCGCCGTACTGAAGGGCGGTTGATTGATCCGTTGGAACTGGACCAGCGCAGCCATATCGGCGTGCCCGGCCTGATGGATGCCGCGCGCTCGGGGGCGGTGAAGATTGCCAATGATCCGGGGGCGGCTGCTGCCGAAGCCCCAGCATTGGCGGCGTTTCTGCCCAATTTGTGCAGCCGTCTGCTTGATGAGCGGCTGATGATGCAAAGCGTGCCCACCTTGTGGCTCGGCGAGACACGGGCGCGGGCGTTGGTGCAGCAGGACCCCAATCGCTGGCTGATCCGCCCGGCGACGGACGGTAACGCGCATGCCCTCAGCCCGGCGGCGATGCTGCCGGCTGACCGTGAATTGTTGATGCGCAAGATTGAACTGCGTCCTTGGGATTGGGCAGCCTCGGCGATTATTCCGCCATCGGTGGCTCCCTGCCTGCAAGGCGAGCGTTTAGAGCCGTTGCCGGTGGTGTTGCGCGTGTTTCTTGTGCAGGACCAAGGCGAGTGGCGCGCGATGCAAGGCGGTCTCGCCCGTGTGGTGGAGCCCGGGCAACTGGCGGGTAGCCTGCCGATGGGGGGGCTGTCGAAGGATGTCTGGGTGCTCAATGAGGAGCGTTCGGACGTCATCGGTCCCGCACCGCTGCCGGCACCGGTGCTGCGCATCCGCCGCACCTCGGGCGATCTGCCGTCGCGCGTGGCGGATAATCTGTTCTGGCTCGGGCGGCATGTCGAGCGGATGGAACGCTCCGGCCGCCTGATCCGCGCCGCCGTCTCTCGCCTCGCGCGGGGGGCAACATTGGCACCGCGTGAGGTGGTCGAACTGCAATCGGTGGCGCGCTGTCTGGTGGAAGCCGGCTGTATCTCGCCGGATTTCGTGCGTGTTGAATCCTCCGGTGCCGGTTTGGCCGAGGCGCTGATTGCCACCACGCGCGACACCGGGGCGCTGATGCAGCAATTCGCCAACATCTCCCGCCTGACGGAGAGCGTGCGCGACCGGCTGACCGGCGATATGTATGCCACCTTCACCCAAACGCTGCGCTCGGCACGCGAAGATGCGCTCAATGCCGGACGCAGCCTGGATGGGCTGAGCCATGCGATGGTCTCGATCCAACGCTACACCAACGCGGTGGCCGGTGTGGCTGCCGAGAGCATGGTGCGTGGCGGCGGCTGGATCTTCCTCGATCTGGGCCGCCGGATGGAGCGCGCCCATGCGGTGACGAGCGAGATCGCCATTGCCATCAACCAAACGCCCCCACGGATCGAAACCGGTCTGCGGCTGGCGCTGGAATTGTGTGACAGCGCGATCACGTATCGCACCCGCTATATGAATGTGCTGCAGCCCGCCCCGGTGCTCGATCTGGTGCTGGCCGATCAGGGCAATCCGCGCGGGTTGGCCTTCCAGTTGGTGGCAATCCACTCGCTGCTCGACGAATTGTCCGAACCCGGCCCGCGCGAGATGTTTGCAGGTGTCGCCGCAGGGCTGGTCGCCGAGGTTGAGGCGTTGGTGGAAGGCGTGTTGGCCGCCAAGGATCAGTCGCTGGCCGCTTCTGATCTGCCGCCGATGCTGGAGGGGATTGCCAACACCATCGGCGATCTGTCTGACCGCATCACGCGGCGCTATTTCGCCCTGCTGCCAGTGGCGCGCAGCGTCGGCACGGGCGAGGCTGAAGACATCGAAGACACCGAGCAATTGCAGGGCGTGGCATGAGATATCGTATCAGCCACACGACCACGTATGATTATGCACGGCCCGTCGATCTGGCGAGCCACATGCTGCATCTGCTGCCGCGCGATGTGCGGGGGCAGAGTGTGATTTCAGCCGAGTTGGAAGCCGAGCCGCAGCCGGGGCGAATGAATTTAGCGGATGACCATTTCGGCAATCACGTCTCCTGGATGTTCCTCGACCGTAGGCACGACACCTTCGCGGTGACGCTGAAGGCTGAGGTGGAGGTCTTCTTCGTCCCGCCGCCGCCGGTGGATGAAACCTTGCCGTGGGAAGAGGTCGCCAGCTTGGCGTTGGCGGGCGGTCCGGGGGCATGGCAGGCGGCGGAATTTCTGTTCGACAGCCCGATGTTGCCGGCCGAGCCTGCGGCGGGTGTCTATGCGGCGGTGAGCTTTCCGCCTGGGCGCCCGGTGTTGGAAGGCTTGCTGGACCTGAACGCGCGCATTCGCAAAGAATTCAGCTTCAAGCCGGGCGTGACAAACGTGCAGACGACGGTGGCCAAGGTGCTCTCGCAGCGCGCGGGGGTGTGCCAGGATTTCACCCATCTGATGATCGCAGGCCTGCGCGCCATCGGGCTGCCGGCCCGCTACGTCTCTGGCTATTTGCGCACCCGCCCACCTCCAGGCCAGCCCGCCCGTCGCGGTGCGGATCAGTCGCATGCCTGGGTCGGTGCCTGGATGGGGCCGGAACATGGGTGGGTGGATCTGGACCCGACGAATAATCTGGTGGTCAAGGACGAACATGTGGTGCTCGCCTATGGTCGCGACTACAGCGATATCAGCCCGGTGCGGGGCGTGATCCTCGGCGGTGGGCGGCACAGTGTGTCGGTGGGCGTAGATTTGGAGGCGGTGGAGGAAGCGGAGTTTGTCTCGCAGTCTCAATCCCAATCGCAGTGATGCGTCCTTGGTGCGGCCAGCACTACGCTGTGCCGCACCAATAGAATTGGTGGATTATTTTTTTCAGGTTTTGTATTGACGCCGAAGGTAAAGATATTTTTAAATTTTGGTTGCGCTGTTATCGATGAAGACGTTTAATTAAATTAATTTATTTTTAAGGATAACGGTGTTATGCGGTTTGCTTTGAGAAAATTGCTCGCAGGCGGCATGATAGCAGCCTTGATGTCAGGTATGGCGGTGGCTGCGCAGGCGCAGTCATTGGATATCACGCTGCTGACAAACACTTTGACGGACGGCTCGTCGAATACCGCAACAGTCGGTGGTACGTTCACTATTGATGTGGGCTTGTCCTTTGGCGTCGTGAACATCAATCTGAGTTCCGGTATTCCGGGGCCGGGTGCCATCAATTTTACCAGCGCAATCGGGGCTGGTCCGGCTATCGCATTTTTCCCGCCCGGCGTGGCGATCGGGACCGCTAATGGCGGCTATGTTTTTGAGATTATGGAGACGTCTCTCCTCACACCCACCAGTGCGGCGGTCAGCGAAGTTCTCTTGCAATGCACCGACGATGCCTGCAGCACCAGCGACCTGATTGCAGGCGGTTCGGGGGTGATCACGCTTGCGCCATCTGTGCCAGAACCTGCGTCGATGGCAGTGCTGGGCATGGGCTTGGTCAGCTTGGCGGGATTGCGTAAGCGGCGTCTGAACGGCTGATTTTGTCCGTGGTGACATGAAAGGGCGGCATTGCGCGGGGCGTGGTGCCGCCCTTTTCGTGTTGAGCGGTTTGACGTAGCTTCTTCCGCGCCGCCTCTGCCACAAGACGCGATGTAATCAAAAATATGCCGACACAACTCGCTATGCATTTTCAGGAATAGCGTAAATCGACCTTGACGGATCGGTTGGGTCTTCTCATTTCCTGTCAGTGTGATTGACTGTGTGTGGATTTATACCGCACCCTTGGTGGACGATTTGGGGAGAAGACAATGCCGCAGGTAACGTTGACGGTGAATGGCAAGAGCCACACGGTCGAGGTCGAAGGCCGCACCCTGCTTGTGGAGCTGCTGCGCGAAAAGCTCGGTCTCACCGGCACGCATGTTGGTTGTGACACCAGCCAATGCGGGGCTTGCACGGTGCATCTCAATGGCACCTCGGTGAAATCCTGCACCACGCTGGCCCTTCAGGCCGATGGTGGGGTTGTGACCACGATTGAAGGTCTGGCCGCTGCCGACGGCACGCTGCACCCGATGCAGGAAGCTTTCCGCGAACATCACGCACTGCAATGCGGCTTCTGCACGCCGGGCATGGTGATGTCGGCGGTGGATCTGGTGAACAGCAACCCGCAGGGTCTGTCCGAGTCTGACATTCGTCATGGGCTGGAAGGCAATCTCTGCCGCTGCACCGGCTATCACAACATCGTCAAAGCCGTCGCCGCCGCATGGCCGGTGATGCACGGCAAGGAAACCGTGGCAGCCGAATAAGCCACCGTTTCGTCGTCCAAAAAGAACAAAGGCGCGGGGTGAACCTCGCGCCGACAGCTCCGGGAGAGAGCAATGAACGCGATATTCGAGGGCATCGGCGCCTCTGTTCGCCGCAAAGAGGATCTGCGGTTCCTCAGCGGTCGCGGCCACTATACTGATGATATGAACCGTCCCGGCCAGACCCATTGCGTTCTCAAACGCTCTGACCGTCCGCACGCCATCATCACATCCATCGACACCAGTGCTGCCCGTGCCGCTCCGGGTGTGGTGGCTGTCTTCACCCATGCTGACCTTGATGCCGATGGCGTCGGTGGCGTGCCATGTGGCTGGCAGATCCATTCCAAAGACGGCTCCCCGATGGTCGAACCCGGCCATCCGGTGTTGGCCACTGGCCGTGTGCGCCATGTCGGTGATCCGGTGGTGGCGGTGATCGCCGAGACCAAGCAGCAGGCGAAGCATGCCGCCGAATTGCTGGTCATCGAATATGAAGACCTGCCCGCCGTCGCCCACATCGCTGACGCCATCAAGCCGGGGGCCGCCCTGGTGCATGACACGGCTGCCGGCAACACCTGCTTTGATTGGCACATCGGCGACAAAGATCTCGTCGATGCCGCCTTCGCCCGTGCGACGCACCGGGTGAAGCTCGATTTGACCAATAACCGCCTCGTCCCCAACGCGATGGAACCCCGCGCGGCGATTGGCGATTATGATGCGATGAGCGGTGATTACACCCTCATCACCACCAGCCAGAACCCGCATGTCATCCGTCTGCTGATGGGTGCCTTTGTGCTGCACATCCCCGAGCATCGCCTGCGCGTGCTCGCCCCGGATGTCGGCGGTGGGTTTGGCTCGAAGATTTATCACTACGCTGAAGAAGCCGTCGTCACCTGGGCGGCGGGCAAGATCAAACGTCCGGTGAAATGGACGGCGGATCGTTCGGAAGCCTTCATGTCCGACGCACATGGCCGCGACCATGCCAGCACGGCGGAAATGGCGCTCGATGCCGAGGGCAATTTCCTGGCTCTGCGTGTGGCCACGGTTGCCAATCTCGGTGCCTATCTCTCCACCTTCGCGCCCGCCGTTCCCACCTATCTGTCGGCGACGTTGCTGGCCGGTGTTTACAAGACGCCCGCGATTTATGCCGAAGTCCGCGCGATCTTCACCAACACGGTGCCGGTGGATGCGTATCGTGGGGCAGGGCGACCGGAATCGACCTTCTTGCTGGAACGCCTGCTCGACACCATCGCGCATGACACCGGCATTGACCGCATCGAACTGCGCCGCCGCAACTTCATCCCCACCGACGCCTTCCCGTATCAAACCCCGGTGGCGCTGCAATATGACAGCGGCGATTACGTCAGCACGCTGAATTCCGCGCTGAAAGTCTCCGATTGGGATGGCTTCGCTGCCCGTCGCGCCGAGGCGAAAGCGCGGGGTAAGCTGCGCGGCATTGGTATCTCGACCTATGTGGAAGCCTGCGGCATCGCGCCTTCCAAGCTCGTCGGTGCGCTCGGTGCGCGCGCGGCGTTGTATGAGGTGGCCCAGATCCGTGTGCATCCCACCGGCTCGGTGACGGTGTTCACCGGCACGCACAGCCACGGCCAAGGCCACGAGACGACGTTTGCGCAACTCGTCGCCTCGCAACTCGGCGTGCCGTTCGAGAATGTCGATATCGTCCACGGCGACACCAACAAGATCCCGTTCGGCATGGGCACTTATGGCAGCCGCTCGCTGGCCGTCGGTGGTACGGCGATGGTCAAGGCGATGGATAAGATCATCGCCAAGGGCAAGAAAATCGCGGCCCATCTGCTGGAAGCCTCGGTGGAGGACATCGAATTCGCCAACGGCAATTTCACCGTGGCGGGCACTGATCGCGCCAAGAGCTTCGGCGAAATCGCGCTGACCGCCTATGTGCCGCATAACTACCCGATCGAGGAAATCGAGCCGGGCTTGGAAGAGACCGCGTTTTACGACCCGGCCAATTTCACCTTCCCCGGTGGCTGCCATGTGTGTGAGGTGGAGATCGATCCCGAAACCGGTGTCACCACTGTCGTCAACTTCACTGCGGTCGATGACGTGGGCCGGGTGATCAATCCGATGATCGTCGAGGGGCAGATTCAGGGTGGTGTGGCGCAGGGCATCGGGCAGGCATTGCTGGAAAATGCGGTTTATGATGAGCAGGGGCAACTCGTCTCCGGCTCGTTCATGGACTACACCATGCCGCGCGCCGATAATCTGCCCAACATCTCGGTGGGCACCGAGACCACGCTGTGCACCCACAACGCGCTTGGCGTGAAGGGGTGCGGCGAGGTGGGCGCGATTGGCTCGCCACCGGCGGTGATCAATGCGGTGGTCGATGCGTTGAAAGAGTATGGCGTGCGGCACATGAACATGCCGGCCACGTCGCAGAAGGTGTGGCAGATTATTCAAAATTCGTCAGCCAAGCTGGCAGCGGCCAATCTGTCGACGAACTGAGAAGGGGACAGCACGATGTACGATTTCGCCTATGAAAAGCCGACCGCATTGGCGGCAGCCGTCGCATCGCTTGCGGGCGACATGGAAGCGAAGGCGCTGGCGGGTGGTCAGACCTTCATTCCGGTGTTGAAGCAGCGGCTGAACAAGCCCAGCACGGTGGTCGATCTTGCCTCGCTGGGCCTTGTGGGCATCACCGTCACCGCCGAGAGCGTCACGATTGGGGCGATGACCACGCATGGTGAGGTGGCTTTGTCCGTCGCTGTGCAGAAGGCCATTCCGGCGCTGGCCAATCTGGCCTCGATGATCGGCGATTGGCAGGTCCGCCATCGCGGCACCATCGGCGGCTCGCTCGCCAACAACGACCCGTCCGCCTGCTACCCATCAGCCGTGCTGGCGCTGGGGGCGACGATTGTGACGGATCGCCGCCGCATTGCCGCCGACGATTACTTCCAGGGCATGTTCACCACGGCGTTGGAGCAGGACGAGATCATCACCCAGGTGATTTTCCCGATCCCGCAAAAGGCCGCCTATCAGAAGTTCCGCAACCCGGCCTCGCGCTATGCGATGGTGGGCGTGTTCGTCGCCAAAACGGCCAGCGGCGTGCGGGTGGCTGTCACCGGTGCCGCCCAGGGCGGCGTGTTCCGTCATGCGGCATTCGAAGCAGCGCTGTCGGCCAATTTCGCCCCGGACGCGATTGCGGGCATTGCCACTTCTGCCGACGATCTGAACAGCGACATCCACGCCAGCGCCGAATATCGCGCCCATCTGATCGGCGTAATGGCCAAGCGCGCAGTGGCGGCCGCCTGATCGGGCTCAAATTTGGTTGAATGCGAAGGCCCTGGACGGTGACGTCTGGGGCTTTTTGCTGTGGGGCGGTTACGTAAATGCGCGGATGCAGGACGCGCTGGAGTTGTGATAGGTCTGGCGCATGATCAGCCCAGTTCTCACCGAAGCGATGGAGCGTGCATCTTCTTGGCCGGAAGCGGCACAGGCAGATCTCGCCATTTTTGCCCATGAGATGGATTCTGCTTTGCATGGTGAGATATACCAGCCGACGCCCGAGGAACTCGTCCAAATTGATCGTGGATTGCAGGACGTAGCCGGAGGTCGGGTGGTATCGTTGGAAGACGTGTCGGCCATGTTGGCGCGATATCGCCCGGCGTGAGGGGTGCCTATTCCGCTGAGGCTTCTCGCAATCTTGAAAACATTATCGCGGTGATCGCGAAGGATTTTCCGTCCGCGTATGACGGCTTTGTCGCGCGATTGGGTGCCATTGAGCGCCAAATTGCGCTCTGGCCGAACAGTGCCCGGCTCGTTGCGGGGCGTGCGGATGGTGCCCCTGGTGCAATACCCTTATCGGCTGTTTTACACCGTGCTGCCGGATGCGGTGTACGTTCTTCATGTTGAGCAGGCTGCGCGAATGAGTGGTCCTATATCATTGTAAAGACGGAACAATAGGCCGAGATTTCTACCCACCCCCTCATT
>Ga0316222_1002816_pt1 | contig 17978 bp, 14 predicted proteins | sample TBH18011metaG_FD_206008 | JGI IMG/M metagenome (GOLD analysis project Ga0316222, IMG submission 206008) | Freshwater microbial communities from Trout Bog Lake, Wisconsin, USA - TBH18011 | ecosystem: Environmental > Aquatic > Freshwater > Lake > Hypolimnion/Profundal zone | place: USA: Wisconsin...
GCGGGAGCAACTGGCGCGGTTCGCCGAACTCGGCGCGGGCAACGCCGAGGCGCTGCTGTCGGCCCTGCAATTTTGCGCGGCGCACGGCATCGGCTCCTTTCGCATTCTCACGCCGATCCTGCCCGTCAAGACGCACCCGACCGTGGGTTATTGCGTCGAGGAACTGCCGGGCGCGGATGCACTCGTTGCGCAGTTACGCCGGTGCGGTGAGTTCGCCCGCGCGCACAACATCCGCACCGGTTTTCATCCCGACCAATTTGTCGTGCTCAATTCGCCGGATTCGGACATCGTGGCACGATCGGTTGCCGACATTGAATCGCAGGCGGAGCTGGCGGAATGGACCAATGCCGACACGGTCAACATTCACGGCGGCGGCGGCTATGGCGACAAGCCGGCAGCGCTGGAGCGGTTCCGGCGCAATCTCGAAAAACTTTCGCCGCGCGCCCGCTCGCGCCTCACCGTGGAGAACGACGACAAAACTTTCACGCCTGCCGATTTGTTACCGCTCTGCCGCAGAGAAGGCGTGCCGCTGGTTTATGACGCGCACCATCATCGCTGCCTGCCCGACGATTTGTCGGTCGCGCAAGCGACCGAAGCGGCGCGCACGACTTGGAAAAATCGCGAGCCGCTCTTCCACCTTTCCAGTCCGCTGGAAGGCTGGGACGGGCCGAAGCCGGAGCGGCATCATGACTACATTGATCCTAAAGATTTTCCCGCCGCCTGGCGCGGTTGGGCAGTGACGGTCGAAGTGGAAGCAAAAGCCAAAGAACTGGCCGTGGCAAAACTTCAGCGCGATCTGACTGAAGAAAATTGACTTCATGTCTGACTCCAAACTAATTCTGGTAACGGGTGCTACCGGTTACGTCGGCGGCCGCCTCGTGCCGCGCCTACTGGCGGCGGGGTATCGCGTGCGCTGCCTCGTGCGCGATCCCGCGCGATTGCAAGGACGGGCGTGGTTGAACCAGGTGGAACTGGCGCAGGGCGACGTGCTGCAACCAGACTCGCTGGTCGCGGCCATGCGGGATGTCAGCGTAGTGTATTACCTCGTGCACAGCCTAGGCGGCGGGGAAGATTTCTCGGAACGCGATTTTTTGGCGGCGCGCAATTGCGCCAACGCCGCGAAATCAGCCGGCGTGACGCGCATCATTTATCTTGGTGGACTCGGTGATCCGCAAGCCGACCTGTCGCCTCACTTGCGCTCACGTCACGAAACGGGCAAGGCCTTGAGCGCGGCGGGCGTGCCGGTGACGGAATTTCGCGCGGCGGTGATCGTCGGTTCGGGCAGTCTGTCGTTTGAGATGATTCGTTATCTGACGGAGCGCTTGCCGGTGATGATCTGTCCCAAGTGGGTGTTCACGCGCATCCAGCCGATTGCCATTCGCAATGTGCTGGATTATCTGGTGGCCGCGCTGAATTGTTCGGCGAGCACCGGACGCATTCTCGAAATCGGCGGGCGGGACGTGCTGACTTACGCCGAGATGATGACGGGTTACGCGCGAGCGCGGGGACTAACGCGGCGGCTGCTCGCCGTGCCGGTGCTGACGCCGAGGCTGTCGTCCTATTGGGTGCATCTGGTCACACCCATTCCGGCCAACATTGCCCAACCGCTCATCAAAGGTCTGGGCAACGAAGTCATCGTGCGCGACGCGCTGGCCTTAAAACTTTTTCCGGCGATTCAACCGATCGACTATGAAACCGCCGTTCGGCTGGCATTGGTCAAAATGGAGGCGCGGGATGTCGAAACCGCTTGGACGGATGCGTTAACTTCCAGCCAGGGCGAAAAAACGCCGGTGACGCTGATCAGCAGCGAAGGCATGATCATCGAGCGGCGGCAACGAATGGTCTCCGCGTCAGCCGACGCGGTGTATCGGAGTTTTTCGCGGCTGGGCGGCGCGCGCGGCTGGCTGTATATGGATTGGGCGTGGCAAATTCGCGGGCTGGTGGACCGGCTGTGCGGTGGCGTCGGTATGCGCCGTGGCCGCCGTGATCCCGAAGCGCTGCGCGTCGGCGACCCGCTGGATTTCTGGCGCGTGGAAATGGTCGAGCCGGGCCTGTTGATCCGGCTGCGGGCGGAAATGCTGGTTCCCGGCCGGGCGTGGCTGGAGTTCAAGTCGCTACCGCAGCCCAACGGGCAAACGCTGCTCACGCAAACCGCGTTCTTTGAACCGAAGGGTTTGTTCGGTTTGCTTTACTGGTATGCGCTGTATCCGGTTCACGCACTGATTTTCAGCGGTCTCATCCGGCGGCTGGGCGAACTGGCTGGCCGGTTGCTGTTGCCCATCGTCGGCGCAATTCTCCTCACTATGAACACCCAAGCGGCAGATAAATTTATTTTTAATTTTCAAACCATCACCAACCCGGCGGCTTGGCAAGTCGTCAATGACGGCGTGATGGGTGGCGTGTCCACCAGTGACTTTCGCCTGACCAACGGCGCGGCGGTTTTTCAAGGCGAAGTGTCGCTGGCCAACAATGGTGGCTTCGCCTCGGTGCGCTCGCTACCCGCAAGTCACGAGCTGGCCGGATACGATGCCTTCGTCATCCGAGTGTTTGGTGACGGGCATCGCTACAAGTTCACCGCGCGTATGGATCAAAGTTTTGACAGCGCGATCTATCAAACAAGTTTCACGACGAAGCCAAGCGAGTGGACCGAGCATCGGCTGCCGCTGAAACAATTTGTGCCGACGTTCCGGGGCCGGGTGTTGGCGGCCGAGCCACCGCTCGATCCGGCGAAGGTGACATCGGTTGGTCGTGCCCATCGCCTACAAACAAAATCTTCTCAACGATTTCCGCTCCGGTTCGTAAGTTCGTGAACCCGGCTGCGGTTGTAAAATGTCGTTTGAAGTTGAGCTTAAAACGCGTTTGAAGCATCATTAGCCGCCAGAGATTTACGGCTCTGAGAGAAGGTCAAACGATTGATCCCATTTCCCGAAAAACACAGCACTCAAAAAATTATTTATGAGCAAAAAAATTAAAAAAGTTGGAATTCTAACAGCGGGCGGTCTGGCTCCGTGCTTGAGCGCGTCCATCGGCTACCTCATCGAAACCTACACGCGCGTCGCGCCAAAGGTGGAGATCATCTGCTACGTCAACGGTTACATGGGTCTATTGCAAGGCAAGAGCCTGAAGGTGACGGCGCAAGCGCGCAAGAATTGGAAGGCGCTGGTCGAACACGGCGGCAGCCCCATCGGCAACAGCCGCGTGAAGCTCACGAACATCAAGGATTGCGTGAAGCGCGGACTCGTCAAGGAAGGTCAAGACCCGCAGAAGGTCGCGGCGGACCAACTCATCAAGGACGGCGTGGATGTGCTGCACACCATCGGCGGCGACGACACGAACACCGCGGCGGCCGACCTCGCGAAATTTCTCAAGTCGAATCATTACAATCTCACCGTCGTCGGCATGCCCAAGACGATTGACAACGACGTGATTCCGATTCATCAAAGTCTCGGCGCGTGGACGGCGGCGGAAGAAGGCGCGCATTATTTTGCAAACGTCGTCGCGGAGCACAACGCGAATCCGCGGATGTTGATTATCCATGAAGTGATGGGCCGCAACTGCGGCTGGCTCACGGCGGCCACGGCGGAGGAATATCGCAAGCTGACGGCGCAGATGAGTTTTGTGCCGGATCTCGGTTTGAGCCACGACCGCCGGGAAGTTCACGGCATTTACATTCCCGAAATGGCGCTCGACATCAAAGGCGAGGCCGCGCGCTTGCGCAAAATCATGGACCAGCACGACTGCGTGAATCTCTTCATCTCCGAAGGCGCGGGCGTGGAAGCCATCGTTGCGGAAATGAAATCACGCGGTGAAGAAGTGCCGCGCGATGCGTTCGGCCATGTGCGTTTGGACAAGGTGAATGTCGGTTCGTGGTTCTCCAAACAGTTCGCGGAATTGCTCGGCGCGGAAAAAACGCTCGTGCAAAAGAGCGGTTATTTCAGCCGCGCCGCCGCTGCGAATGCCGCCGACCGCAAGCTCATCAAACGTTGCGCCGTCAAGGCCGTGCAATGCGCCTTCGCCGGCAAAGGCGGCGTGGTGGGCGAAGACGAAGAACGTGGCAAACAACTCCGCGCGATTGAATTCGAGCGCATCAAAGGCGGCAAGCCGTTCAACATCCACGCGAAGTGGTTCGTGAAATTGCTCAAGGAAATCGGCCAGCCCATGGGCAAAGCCGTGGCCGTGAAACACTGATTATTATTCGCAATCTCCACGGGAGGCGAAGTGGCCGCGCGGCGCTTCCCTCCCGTTTTTATTTTCGGCTCGCCGCCGTGTGCCGCCCATTCACTTCCGATAGCAGAAAATCATCCCTTCGTTGTTCATGGTGAAGGTGTCGCCATGAAGCTGGCCTTGGGTGATGCCTGCGCCATTCCAGCGCAGCGTGAGTTCCGCGCCATTTTGCGTGCAGGTGGCGTTCACTTCGCGCTGGATGTCCGGATGCGGCGGAAGGGAAAAGATGCTAAAGCTGCGGCAGGTGCCATCGGCGTTGAAGGTGAGGCTGCCCGATTTGACGACCATGGCTGCGTCTTCGTGCGTGAGGTTGCACGGCACGCTTTTGCCGTCAATGCTGACCAAGGTGTAAATGCCGACCGGATGAATTGCCGCCGTGTGCGTGGCCGCGTTTTTGCAGCCGGTCAGCGCCAGCAGCAGCAGCACGGCCAGCAGGCCGAGGGCGAGAATGCGGGGGGCGAAGGTTTCAAGGGTGATGTGGGCGGTCAGGGCATTTGTTTTCATACCGCGTTTATATCACGGGTGGGGAAAACCGCGTGAATTGATAAATCCAATTGTGACATCGGAGAAATCAATCTTCACGTTCACCGCCCGCGCCGGTGGCGGGCGGGCGGAAAAAGAAAAAGGCGGCCTGAAAAATCAGGCCGCCGTGGATAAAAATACAAGCGCTTATTTCTTAACGCCGAGGATCGCGTCCTTGGCCGCCTTGGCGACGCGGAACTTCACGACCTTCTTGGCCTTGATCTGGATGGTTTCGCCCGTGGCCGGGTTGCGACCCACGCGGGCTTTGCGATTCACGAGCACCAGCTTGCCGAGGCCGGGAATGGTGAACGAGTCCTTGGCGTGCTTGTAGGCCAGCGCCGCGAGTTGTTCCAGGATTTCAACGGCCTGTTTTTTGGTGAGGCTGTTCTTGGTTGCGATTTCAGCGGCGATTTGTGATTTGGTCAGAGCTTTTGCCATAATTTTTTAATTTTGATTTGATGATTAATGTTGTCGGGACACCGCATTAAAGCTGGCGAAAAGCCGTTCGCCAAGCTAAAAACGCAGATTTATCAGGGAAATTTTGACGTCCGTTGGCTGCCCTCGCCCGCGCTGAAAAAAATTTTCAGCGCGCCCGGCCGTTGCTCAAACGGCTCCCGGCGCCAGCCACGCAAACGCCGGCAGGTTGCGCAAGACCGCGAACAGCAGCGCCACGACCAGCAGCGGCCAGAGAAATTTCACCGGGAAAAATTCTCCGTTCGCGCGGCCACAGAATTTATTCTGCGCCAACCAAGCGCCGCGCCCGGCCAGCGCGCCCAGCGTCAGAACCAACAGCGCGTTGTCGCGCAGGGCGGCGAAAAAATTTCCATGCAGCAGCGCATAAAGCGCGCGGGTCATGCCGCAGCCAGGACAGTTCAAGCCGGTGAGCCGGTGAAACTGGCAGACGGGATAAAAGGTGTGCGTGGCCGGATTGAAGCAAAACACCACGGCGGTTCCGCCGAGCGCGGTGAGCGCCAGCAGAATTCCCGCGAACCATGTGTTCGCCGGGGCCAGCTTGGGCGGCGCGGGGTTCATTCAGATGGCGCCGAAATGCCAGACCAAGTTGGCCGGCGTGTGTGCAAAGTGAAAAAGGCCCAGCCCCACATTGAACAGCAAGCTGACCGCCGAACAAATCAACCCCGCCAGCGCCAGACCCCAGCCATCTTGTTTTTGCACTTGGGCGTTAATCTGCGCGAGGGCGATGCCGGAAAAAATCAGGCCCAGCACGTTGAACGGACAGCCGCAGCAGCACGCGCAGGAAAGGATGCCGCAGACGAAGCCAGCGGTGGCAAAACCGTTGGTGCGGCGGACGGGCAGCGCGCCGATTTTAGGCGGCGTAATGACCGGCGGCGGCCCGGAAAAAAGCGGCGCAAATTCCGCCAGCAGGCCGAGCAACGTCCAGTCCGCTGCGCCTTCCGGCAAAACGGGCGTCCGGCTTTCCACGCGCCCTTGGGCAATCCATTCGCGGATTTGGGCCACGGTCGCCGGCCCGTAAGTTTTGCCGTCGTTCCCGATGATTTTATACATAGTTCAAGGGTGGTGAAATTTTTTTAGCGCGATCAAAATCATGCCCGCCAGCAGAACGACGGCCAGAACCAGCAGCCATTTGGGATTGAACCGGCGGGCGGGTGGCGGCACCGGCGGGCGGAACAAATCAGCAAACTCCGGCAGCGATTCGAGAAACACCCAATCTTTCGAGTCCGGCGGCAGCACCGGTGATTTGCGCTCCAGCCGCTGCTCCAGCACCCACGCGCGGATTTGCTCGGCGGCGACCGGCCCGTATTCGTGGCCGTCTTCGCCCATCGCTTTATATTCTGGCAGGGTGATCATTCGTCGTCTGCGCCGCTGTGTTTGGTGCCGGTATCGGCGCAAATACCGCGTTTGGCGGCGGCGATAAATTCCAGCATGATTTTGGCGGCGGGGCTGGAGAAATTTATTTCCGCCTCGGCCAAGGCGGCCCGCAACAAATTTCCGCTGCGAAACAGCGCATGATACAACTGTTTCAATTCCCGCCGCTCATTGGCGGAAAAGCCGGCGCGGCGCAAGCCGACCGTGTTCAAGCCGCAAATGCCGTTGACCCCGCGTGCCACGGTGAACGGCGGCAAATCTTTGCTGATGGCCGCGCCGCCCTGCATGATCGCCAGCGTGCCGACGCGGCAGAACTGATGCATCAGGCAGTTGCCGGAAATGAACGCGCGGTCCTGCACCGCGACGTGGCCGCCGAGCAGCGCGCCGTTGGCGATGATGACGTGGCTGCCGACCACACCGTTGTGCGCGACGTGCGCGCTCGCCATGAACAGATTATGCGAACCGATGACCGTGGCCTCGGACAATTTATTCGAGCGATGCACCGTGACGTGTTCACGAAAAATGTTGTGATCGCCAATCTCGACGCGCGTCGGCTCGTCCTGGTATTTCAAATGACGCAGCCCGCGTGAAACTTATTGCCCACGCCAATTTTCGTCACGCCCGTCAGATAAACCTGCGGCCCGACCACGCAATCCGCGTCCAGTTCCACCGCCGCGTCAATCACCGCATACGCGCCGACGCGGACGTTGGCACCGAGTTTCGCCGACGGATGAATAATGGCCGTGGGATGAATCATCTGGAGCCAAGATATACACAGATAAACGCCGAACAAAACTGAATTTTTCTAACGCGAAGATACTTTGTGCCGTCCGTGTATCGCTGCTAAATTCATTTGAATGACCGTGGCCGCCACCGACGATTCCGCCGCCCGCAATTTCAAATCTGAAATTTCAAATTTGAAATTGCCCGAACTCCTCGCGCCCGCCGGCGACTGGGACTGCGCCAAGGCCGCCGTGGAAAATGGGGCAGACGCGATTTATTTCGGCCTCGACAAGTTCAACGCCCGGATGCGGGCGAACAATTTCACCGAGGCCGATTTGCCGAAGCTAATGGAGTTTTTGCACCGGCGTGGCGTCAAAGGCTACATCACCTTCAACACGCTCGTTTTTCAGAACGAACTCGCCGACGCGGAAAATTATCTGCGCGCCATCATCGCCGCCGGCGTGGACGCGGCCATCGTGCAGGATGTCGGCATCTGCAAACTCATCCGCAAACTCTCGCCCGATTTCCCGATCCACGCCTCGACGCAGATGACGATTTCCAGCGCGGCGGGAATTGAATTAGCCCGCGACCTCGGCTGCAACCTCGTGGTGCTCGCCCGCGAATGTTCCATCGCCGAGATTGGGAAAATTTCAAATTCCGAATTTCAAATTTCAAATGCGGCTCCCGACCCGGCTGCAAATTCGCAATTCGCAATACGCAATTCGCAATTTCCCCTGGAGGTCTTCGTCCACGGCGCGTTGTGCGTCGCCTATTCCGGCCAGTGTCTGACCAGCGAATCGCTTGGCGGGCGCAGCGCGAATCGTGGCGAATGCGCGCAGGCCTGCCGGATGCCCTACGATTTGATTTCCGACGGCAAACAAGTTCCGCTCGGCGACAAACGGTATTTGTTAAGCCCGCAGGATTTGTCCGGACTGGAGGTTTTGCCGGAACTCGTCCGTGCCGGCGTCGCTTCGCTAAAAATTGAAGGCCGGCTCAAGTCGCCGGAATACGTCGCCAGCATCACGCGCGTCTATCGCAAGGCGCTGGATGATTTACGATTTACGAATGACGATTTACGCGCGGATGAAACTGCGGCGCGTAAATCCGAAATCGCCAATCGTCAATACGAAGTGGAAATGTCTTTTTCGCGCGGCTTGTTCACCGGCTGGTTTGGCGGGACGGATAATCAAAAACTCGTCCACGCGCGCTTCGGCAAAAAGCGCGGCGTCTATCTCGGCGAGGTGAAAAAAATCGTGCGCGACGGCGTCATCCTCAATCTCGCCGCGCCGGTCAAACTGGGCGACGGTATTGTTTTCGACGCGGGCAAGCCCGACGAAAAAGAAGAAGGCGGGCGCATCTACGAAATTCAGGAGCCGCGCTTCAAAATTGCCGGCGAGAAACTGACCGAACTGCGTTTCGGCTACGGCGACGTGGATTTTCTGCGCGTTCACGTCGGCGACAAAATTTGGAAGACGAACGATCCCGAACTGGACAGGCAATTGCGCCAGACGTTTGCCGGCGACACGCCAAGGTTTCAGCGCCCGATTCAAATCGAAGTTCACGGTCTCGTCGGCAAACCGCTCACGCTCATCGCACGCGACGAAGAAGGTCGCGTCGCCAAAGTCGAATCGACGATGCCGCTCGCGAAAGCGGAAAAACTTCCGCTTACCGAAGAAAAATTACGGGAACAACTCGGTCGCCTCGGCGGCACGCCGTTCAAACTGGGCGAACTAATAAATAATCTATCCGGCGAAGTGATGGTTGCCGTCAGCGAACTAAACCGTCTGCGCCGCGAATTCGTCATCGAACTGGAAAGACTCCGCGCGCTGCCGAAGAGGTGGCAACTTAACGAAAGTAGGAGACGAGGTGACGAGTCTCTAACTGAAGAAAAAATTAGTCAGAGACTCCTCACGTCGTCTCCTACAAATCCAGAATTAATCGTTCTTGTTCGCAATCTCGCGCAACTCGAGGCCGCGTTGAAATGCGGCGTGCAGACTGTTTACTGTGAATTTGAAGACCCAAAAAAATATCGCGAGGCCGTGACGCTGTTCCACACCGCGCGCGGCTGCTCGGTTCCATCTTCCATTCTCAATCCTCCATCTTCGCCCGGCATCTTCGTCGCCCCGCCGCGCATTTTCAAAATGGGCGACGACTGGATTCTCAAGCAGGTCCGCTCGTGCAACGCCGACGGCTATCTCGTCCGCAACTACGACCACTTAAAATTTTTCCCGGACACACGGCGCGTCGGCGATTTTTCGCTAAACGTCGCGAACCGCATCACGGCGGACTATTTCAAAAATCATTTCGGCCTCGAACGCCTCACCGCCAGCTACGATTTGAATGTCACGCAGCTTGACGCGTTGTTGACCGCCGCGCCGCCGGAATGGTTTGAGGTCACGATTCATCAGCACATGCCGATGTTTTACATGGAGCACTGCGTGTTCTGCGCGTTTCTTTCCAGCGGCAAGGATTATCGCGATTGCGGACGGCCGTGCGACGTGCATGACGTGCGGCTGCGCGACCGCGTGGGCGCGGAACATCCGCTCAAGGCCGATGCCGGCTGTCGCAACACGGTTTTCAATTCGCAGGCGCAGACCGGGGCGGAATTTGTGGAACGGCTCCTCGCGCTCGGCGTTCGCAATTTCCGCGTGGAATTTCTGAATGAAAATCCCGAGGAAGTCGTCCGCACCATCACGAAATACCGGCAGTTGCTGCGTGGCGAAATTTCCGGCACGCAGCTCTGGCGCGAATTGAAACTCTTCAACCAGCTCGGCGTGACGCGCGGGCAGATGGGAAAATAGCGGTCAAAAATTTTGCCGCGCGTCGCCCCTGCGCCGCTTTATTTTTCCGGCAAGGTTCGCCGCAGCGGCACGGGGGCGCGCAGTTTTTTATACACCCAGCCTTCCAGCGGGCGCAGCGGTTTGAGCCAGCGGTAGAAGGGCGAGTAAATCAGCCGCAGCCGCAGCACGGAGAGAAACATCGTCAGCGACGAGCGGAACAGCGACGCCGTGACCTTGGAGCCGGCGATGTCCGTCCACGCAATCGGCTCCTCGCGGATGCGAAAGCCCGCGCGATGCAAGGCCACCAGCAAATTCACATCAAACGCAAGATCCGCGATGCAAAGCGACGAATGGATTTTGCGCACCGCCTCGCTGCGCATCAGCTTGCATGGACATTGCGTGTCCTTGATGCGCAGCCAAAAAAATAATTCGATAATAAAGTGGAAACCCCGGCTGATGAACCGCCGGAATTTTGGCTGCGCCTTGAGCAAAACGCTCGCTGGCAGCCAGCGCGAACCGATCACGCAGTCCGCCGCGCCGAGGTGTCGGATCATTTCCAGAAACGCCGGCGGGGCCGTTGCGCCGTCCGCGTCCACATAGCCGATGAGGCCGCCATCCGCCGCGAGCTTGAGGCCTTCGATGAGCGCGCCGCCTTTGCCGATGGGCGCGGGAAAATCCAGCCAGCTCACTGCGGGAAAATCTTTCGCCACGCGCTGCACCACGCCGAGTGTATTGTCGCGGCAGCCGTTGAGAATGACGACCAGTTGAAATTTGCCGGAATAATTTTTCCCAAAAAATGCCGCGTAGTCGCGCAGCACCGGTTCGATGCGCGCTTCTTCGTTGTAAGCCGGAATGAGGAGCAACAGGCTGGAATCGGGCACGCGGCTAGTTTCAGGATTCATGCCCGAAGTTTCAAGTTTTCACTTTGCCGGCGCGGTCGCCAAGTTTTCCAGGGCCGCGATGGACACCGGCCATTTCGGCTGGAATTTCGGGCTGGCGAGATAATCCAGCAGACTCGTGCGGAACTGCCGGCGCACCGGGTCGTGGTTCAAGTTATTTTCCAAATCCACGCTGCAAACGAAAATTTTTCCGTTCCCGACCTTCGCCTCAAATGCCAGCGCAAGTTTGTGGTTTGTCGTCCAGTCGTCAATCACCTGCACCTTCGGGCGCAATTGTGATGGCAAATCGTCCAGCCGCATCGGCTGCGCATTGTGGATGAGATACCACCATTGCCAGTTGCTAAAATCATCCGTTGGAAATTCCGTAAACAGCGGCGACCGCGCGTCGCACAAAATGCCGAGCGTCGTGGGCGCCTGCCGTTTCGTCCACGCCGTGTTCCAGAAAATGCTGCTGAAGCCGAGCTTCACTGGCCGCGCGGAATCGTTGCGGACATTTTCTGGCGGCAGCAGCCACAGCACCGTGCCGCCGGAATCCAGCACCGCCAGCGCGGCGGCATTCAACTCGTGAAAAATCGTCGCGCTCACCGGCGCTTTCGGGGTGGATGGCGCGGGATAAATCCACATGTCCCAATCGTTCTGGATTTTGGTGCCGGCGAAACCCGCGACGAGTTTGTAGCGCGCCGGCGCGGGGATTTTTTCAAGTTTGAAATGCGCCGTGCCGAGCCGGATGCCGTTGTCCACCGGCACGTCGCGCCGGTCAAAAATCTGCGACGCCACCACGCGGCCGTCATCCGCCACCAGTTCGCAATACGGCGTCGCGCCGGCCAGCGGCGCCGCGCCGAAGTTCGCCACTTCCATCTCCGCTGCCAGCGTTTCGTCCGTGGTGAATACGCGTTTTTCCAGTCGCGCCAGCGGCACGACGGCGTTGCAAAAGCGGCGGTATTCGGCGGCGGTCACATAACCTTTGTCGTCCCAAAATGCGTCGAGCACGCCGACGAGCGCCGTGCCTTGGCCGGGAAAATCCGTCAAGCCGAGCAGTTCAAAGCCGCCCATGCCCGGCGTGCGCAAGGCCGATTCAATTTCCTCTTTGTAGCACAGCGTTTGCAATTTGCCGGACGCGAACAAAAACTTTTCCGCCGCGTCATCCAAGTGTCGCGCGGCCAGCGAGGTGCGGAAAATCTCGAAGTTCCGCGCCTTCAGATAGCCGGTGTATTTTTTGATTTCCGCAAAATTCGGATACGCGCACCACTGGCCGATTTCGTGGCTGATGACTGGCACATTGCGTTTGGAAATATAATCCCAGTAATCCGTCGTTGTTTCCGGTGGCTGGGCATTGATGCGTGATTGCAAGCCCTCGCCCCAGCCTTGGATGCGCGGTTTTGGTGTCACGTCAAACTGGTTCGCCGGCAACTCCGGCCAGCCGCTCGCGCTCGTCCAGAGCCGGCGCGGGTCGAGCGCTTTGAAATGGCTCACATATTCTGCAAGGTAAGCTTGGTAATTTTTTCCACCCGGCTCGTTGCCGTAGGCCATCAGCACGAAGCTCGGATGGTTGCCGTAAGTTTTCAGGATGCGCTCCGTCTCCGCATAAACCCACGCATCCACGGGCTTGCCGTCGCCGAGGGTCGTGCTTTGATTGGCCCACGAACCGGCCTCGACTTGAAAATAAAAGCCCATTTCGTCCGCCGCCTGAAACGCCGCTGCCGGCGGGCACCACGAATGAAAACGAATCAGATTCAGTCCGTAATTTTTTGCGATGCCGATGATGCGCTTCCATGAATCCACGTCCGTCGGTGGATGGCCGGTCTGCGGAAACACGCAACATTCCAGCGTGCCGCGAAAAAATGTCTTTCGCCCGTTCACGACAAACTGCGTGCCTTGCGTCGAAATTTCGCGCAGCCCAAAAGTGGTGCTGCGCGTGGCGTCGCCGAGTTTTGCGGTGAGCTGCCGCACCGCCGGATGGAACTCGTCCCACAGCGGCGCGTCCGCGCCAAGCGGAATTTCGGCGGTGAACTGGCCGCCGGTTTTTGTCCAGCGCGCGACGACGGATTGCGTCAGTTTTTCGTCCAGATAAAACACCAAGCCGGCCTCGCCGTCCGCGCCGGTGAGGTTGCCGATGCTGCCTGTCACCGTGACCGAGTGTGCCGCGACGTGCGGATAAACTTGCAAATCGGCAATCCAAACCGCCGGCGTGGCGCGCAGCGAAAGCTCGCCGCCGAGGCCGTTCCAGTTGCCCTGCGTGTGGTCGCTAATGCTGTGGGAATTTTCGCCGACGTCCACGATGCGGCGGTTGTCCACGCGAATCGTGAGCGTGTGTGTGCCGGGCGCGAGCTGGCCCAAATCATATTCGTGCGGCGTGCCCAGCGAATCATTCGTGCCGAAAACTTTCCCGTCCACCCAAACGCGCGTTTCCCAATGCGGGCGTTCGAGCGTCAGCACCACGCGGTGGTTTTTCCAATTGGCGGGAATCGTGACCGTGCGCTGGAACCACGCCGCGCCGACGTAATACTTTTCCGGTGTGAGCCAGAACGGCAGCTTGAGGTTGTCCGGCTGGCGGTATATTTCAAATTCCGGCGCGGTGAAAAAAGCTTTGTCCACGATGCCGCCAGTCCAGACCGTGTTCGTCGTCAACGCATCGCCGATGCCTTGTTCCGGCAGCGAACCGGGCAGATGGAGGTGGCCGGAAAGTTTTTTCGCCGCCCAGTTTTCCGCGAGGCCCGCGTCGGTGCGGTCGAGTTGAAAGCGCCAAGTGCCGTCCAGCGACAGCGCGTCGTTGGCGGGCAGCGCGTGCGCGACCGGCTTCGCGGGAAACGCGGGCGCTAAAATGCCGGTGAAAACGGCGGCGGTCAGGATGATGATTTTTTTCATTGGCAATCGCAGTCTAGCGGGCGGACGTCTGTTCGGAAACACGCAACCGGCATGGCCTTGTCGTAATCTTAATCCGCCGAAAAAGATTAAGATTAGGATTACGATTAGGAACCCAGTAACCCTCGCTCACGGCTTGATGAATTTTTCAATCTCCGCCTGCATTTTTTTCAGGTCGGGCAAATTGATATACATCATGTGGCCGGCGGCGAACTCGGCGAAGACCACATTGCTGCGGTAAGCGTCGGCCAGCCCCAAGTGATCCACGCTGTGCCGCATGGTGTCAATCGGGCAGACCAAATCGCAGCGACCGCCCAGCACGAGAATTTTCAGATACGGCTCCTGGTTCATCACGGACGCGAGCCGGTCGCTGGCGTTGGCAAAATTATTGCGCACGCCGTAATTCCACGGTTGCACGCCGGCGATTAATTCATATGGCAAATCGTCCTCGAACTTCAATTCGCTGCGCACATAGGAATTCATCGCCGCCGCGAACGGCCCCATCACTGCCGCGCTCGCCGGGTCAAAACCCGCGCCTTGCGCCGCCGCGTCGCCGTCGCGCCCGGTGAGCCGCGCGTCGTAGGCACCGAGAATCAAGCCGTCGTCATGCAGCAGTTGCTTGCGGAAGACCGCCGGATCCACGCGTAGATTGTTGTCCGCGATGACGGCAGTTTTCAGGCCGGTGAGCCGCGCGAGTTCGGCAATCACTTTTTTCCGTTCATCCGCCGGCAGCGACGCGCCTTGCAGCAGCGCCGCAGAAAATTCACCTTTCGCAAAGGCGCGCGCCTCGGCCAGCGCTTTGTCTAAATCGGATTGCAAATCCGCCGGCAATTTTTTATGGAACTGCGCCGCCGCCGTGTAGGCCGGCAAAATCAATTCATACGGCAAATCATTGCCGGTGCCGCCGCTGATGGTGCCAAAATCCAGCACGCCGGAAACGAGGATGAGGCCATTCAAATACATTCCGTAGCGGCCACGCAGATGTTCCGCGAGGCCGGCGGCGCGATAGACGCCGTAGCTTTCGCCGCAGACAAATTTCGGCGACAGCCAGCGGTCGTGGCGCGTGGTCCAGAGCCGGATGAATTCGCCGACGGCATCCAGATCCGCCGCGTCACCGAAAAATTCGTCGGGCTTTTCATCCGTCGTCGCGCGGCTGAAACCGGTCGCCACCGGGTCAATGAAAACCAGATCGCTTGCGTTCAAAATGGAAAATTCATTGTCCGCCAGCGCGAACGGCGGCGCGGGCTGCGAACCGTCGTCGTTCATCTTCACGCGACGCGGGCCGAGCGCGCCGAGATGGAGCCAGACGGACGCGGAACCGGGGCCGCCGTTGAAGGAAAAGGTGACGGGCCGTTGGGCTATTTCCGATTTCCGATTTCCGATTTCCGATTTATCCGTCCGCGTGTAGGCGACGTAAAAAACGGAGGCGCGCGAGGTGCCGTCCGGCTTGAGCAGCGGTAGCATCCCGGTCTCGGCGATGTAGGTGACGCGTTCGCCGGCGATGGTGACCGTGTTGGTCACGCGCACCGGCGCGTGCGAGGCGTCGGGAATTTGGGCGAGCGCGGATTTTTCCGGCACGGCGGGGGCGTTGGTGTCGGCGGCGGCGAGCGGGAGCGCGGTGGCGAGCAGGAGCAGGGCGGCGATTTTTTTCATGGCAATGCAATGGTTAAGTTGGACGCAGGTTAGCGGCTTGGCGTTCACACGCCACGGAAATTTTTGCGGGCCGGGGCGGCGCCGGTTTAAGCTTTGTGAATGACGGTGAACAGTGTGGATAACTTTCTGATGAATTTCTTGCCCGCCGCCGGGATTTTTGAAAGCATCCCGAACGGTTAGTAAACAAGGAATGACCGTGCCAGCAGTCCGCGCCACTAGGCCGGGTTGCGCTTTTGTCCGGCGCAGCGCCGGATGAACCACACGGCCATTTCTGCCCGATAAAAACATTTTTTGCCCGGCGAATGCCAAAAAACCTGAAGCCCGCGCTGAATTTTGTCGTCAGACTGTTGCGTGAATGTGACAAACCAAAAGATTCTTTATGCTAAGCTCAACCAGTGGTATTGAAATGAAAACCGTCCGCTCAACTGCGCTGCACCGCGCCTTCACGCTGATTGAATTGTTGGTGGTCATCGCCATCATCGCGATTCTGGCGGCGATGCTGCTGCCGGCGCTGGCGTCTGCGAAAAAGAAGGCGCAGACCATCAAGTGCCTTAACAACATGAAACAGTGGAGTCTGGGATTCACCATGTATGCCCAGGACAATCAGGAGTTTGTTCCAGAAGAGGGTGACACAACCCAACCAATTAGTTACACCGGCAGCGCCACTAGTTTGGATAACAAGGATTATGCCTGGTATAACATCGTGCCGGTGTCAATCTCCCAGCCGTCGTTGGTGAGTCTTTATCCGCCTCAGTCAACGGGACAGCAGCCCTTGCCCGCCAGTTCCACTATTTTCTCCTGCCCAGCGGCTGTTGAACCTACCACGGCACAAGGCTATTCCAGCCCACTGAATGCCAATAAAGCTTATTTCATGTATGCCGAGAATAGTGCTATTTGCGTCAATTACAGCACGCGCAAAACCACTGGTGCCGCGCAGACCAAGCTGACCGGCATTACCAGACCATCCGACACCATTTTTATGGCCGAGCAGGATACGACCACGGCGACCGCCCCGTCGGAATCCGTCACCAATGGCAAGTATTCCGCCGTTCGACATGGCAGCAACAAGATGGAAAATTTTGCCATGTGCGATGGGAGTTGCCGGTCGGCCCGCACCAACGAGTTTTGGCGCGATAATTCCACTTATTACAGCGCCAGCGCCGAGTGGGCCGTATCGCAAACGATTTATTGGTATCCGACGGCGACCACGCCGAACTAAATAACTGAATCTGACTTAACTCATTAAAAACAAAACACCAAAAAGCAAATCATGAAACCAAACCCTATTATATTCCTCGGAAAACTGGCCGCTGTTGCGGCGGTCTCCGCTACCACCTTGTTTACCGCCGCGAGCGCCTACGCGACGGGATCTAGCACCTTGGTCATCGCTGAAGTTTATGGTGCCGGTGGAAATTCAGGTGCCACCTACCAAAATGACTTCGTGGTGATTTTTAATCGCAGCACCTCCAGTGTTAACATGAGCGGCTACTCTATTCAGTATGCTTCAGCGACTGGATCTACTTGGCAAACCGCTGCGTTAACTAATTCCACAATTCCAGCCGGAAGTTATTATCTGGTTAAAATGGCCAGCACTGCCGCAGTTGGAGCAGTGCTTCCATTAACTCCAGATTCAACAAATACTATTAATATGTCAGGCACTGCTGGAAAAGTTGCATTGGTGAATACCACCACTGCTTTGTCAGGAGCGAATCCAGTTTCAGCAAGTATTGTTGATCTAGTTGGTTTTGGAACAACTGCCAATGGCTATGAAGGCACAGGACCCACTCCTGCGCCGAGTGCCACCACTTCCGTCCAGCGCGGCAATAGTGGTTGCACGGATACCGACAACAACAGCACTGATTTTACGGCTGGTTCACCGAATCCGCGCAATAGTGCCACCGCCACTCATTCCTGCGCCGTGGTCGCGCCGCCCACCATTGCCGGGATATTGCCTTTAAGCATCACCACTAATGCCGGTAACACCGTCTCGTTCACTGTGACGAACTCCACCGGGGATGTCCCGCTGACTTACTTTTGGTATAAAGAAACGGCTTCGACTACCAATTTGATTTCCGTCGTCACCACGAACACAACCTCGGGAACGCTAACCCTGTCCAGCGTGTTGCGGGCTGACGCGGCGAATTATCAGGTGGTGGTTTCCAATGCTAACGTCGCCTTTCTCACGGCCACCAGCGCCGTTGTTTCCCTTTCGGTCATTGATCCCGCCATCAACGTCCAACCGGTGAGCCAGACGGGTTTGCCCAAAGGCTCCGCGCAGTTTTCCGTGGCCGCCGGGGGCACGGGCTTGAGCTACCATTGGTATTATTGCACCAGTCCCAGCGACAATACCCAGATTGCCTCGTCGGTAAGCAATGGCACGCAAGTTTCCGGTTCCGTCAATTTTGGTTCCAGCACCAGCACCTTGCTCATCACCAACCTGCAAGCTGCCGACCCGACTAATTTTGTGGTG
>Ga0316222_1002824_pt1 | contig 17932 bp, 23 predicted proteins | sample TBH18011metaG_FD_206008 | JGI IMG/M metagenome (GOLD analysis project Ga0316222, IMG submission 206008) | Freshwater microbial communities from Trout Bog Lake, Wisconsin, USA - TBH18011 | ecosystem: Environmental > Aquatic > Freshwater > Lake > Hypolimnion/Profundal zone | place: USA: Wisconsin...
TTATCGTATGAAGCCAAGGCTTCCTCATAATTAAAGAGGCTGCTATAGGTAACTCCCTTATTTAGCCACGCCTCAGCATAGCTGGACTTTAAATTCAGCGCTTTTTCATAGGCCATCAAAGCCTCTTCATAGCGCCCAAGAGAATGGAAGAGAGCTCCAATATGAAAATGCGCCTCAGGATAATGGTCGCCACTTAAACTCAGCGCCTTTTGGTATGCAATCAAAGCCTCTTGATGACGCCCAAGCATCTTTAATGAAATCCCTATATTTAAATGCCCTTCTGCATAGCTGGGATCTAAACTAAGGGCACGGTCATAAATCTCTAGGGACTCGAGCATCCGACCAAGGCAAGATAAACTTTTGCCGTAATTAAGCCATACCTCGGGGTTCTTTGAATTAAGTTCAGCAGCTCTCTTATGATGTGCAAGTGACTCTTTATGGCGCCCAGATTCTGAAAGCGCCTTTGCTAAATTATATTGAAGGGCATATTCCGCAGGACTAATTCTGACAGCCTTTTGGAATAACCCAACCGCCTCAGCATGTTTTAGTTGCATAGCCTTTATCAATCCAAGAATATGCAATGCTGGCAAATTATTCGGTTGAGCTTGCAAAATCCTCTTAAGCATGCCCTCAGCACTCACCAAATCTCCAGCCTGGAAAGCATTAACAGCCTGACTTAGCGCAAAGTTAAAGGGATTATTCATATGATCATTTTAAGTTAACCCCCACCAGTAATAATCAATGGTGATTGTTAAATAAAAAACCCACCGTGTTTCCACGGCGGGTTTTAAGTCATTTTTTAATTCTAAACTAGCCTAAGCTAGCGTTAAATTAGAAAGTGTGACGAATACCTAATGCATAGTTATTAGCATTTGAGCTAACTGTTGCAGTAGTTGTAGCTGCATTGCTAAAGTTCTGTGCACCATAGATTGCATACAAGTTTGTACGCTTGCTCAACCAGTAGTTAGAACCCAATTGCCATGCATTAAAGTTAGCTGTTGGCTGACCTGTACCAAATGCTGTATAACGGCCCAAACCAGCAGATGCCCAAGCCTCAACTGTTGGCGTAACGAAGCTACGAACACCAATCTGTTCAGCTTGACGTTTTACGTAGTAGTTGCTACTAATAGTAGAAGTTGCTGTACGAGTAATCCACTGACCGTAGGCCTTTAAAATGCCGAAGTCATAAGTTGCACCAACAAAACCTTGGTTATCTTGCACATTCAAAGCATTGCTTGCCAATGTAGATGCGAGCGTACCAGCGGACGGCTGAGCACCAGTCCATGGCATTGTATTAGAAGTAGTCACTGCACCTAAATCAGATGCAGAAGTTAGTTGCTTTAATGCCTGATAAGCGCCTGTTACATAAAATTTGTTGTATGTGTAATCAGCACCCAATCCCCAACCAACAGCATTAGTATTACCACCAGATGTAATTTGACCTGAGCTATTTGCTATGGAAGACGCATTAGTATTGTTTTGTGTCCACATTGCATTGGCACGGAAGCCAGAAAAGGCATCGCTCTGCAATGTCAAAGTATTTGATGTACGAACAGTAAATGCATTGGTAGTCGCACCACCACCGTTATTACCAGCAGTAGTTGAACCAGCATAAACAACGTTACCTAGCATATTGTTATTTTGGCCAGGATCAGTAACGGCTTGAGCATTAAACACAGGGGTGTATTGGAGACCAATAGCCGCTTGACCAACACCATTCTGATGCAAGCCAACAAAAGTTTGGCGATTCAATAAACCAGCAGTTGTGTTGCTTGATGCATTTTGGTCTTGTGGGTACATCTGGAATTCAGTAGTAAACAATGCTTGGCGACCAGAACCCAAATCTTCCGTACCTTTAAAGCCCAAACGTGAGGTTTGCTCAGCTGACTCACCAAGTCCGCTGGTTGTTGTTGCAGCGATACCACCGTTTGTAGTAGTTGCGCTAGATCTATTTGCAACATTGCTGCCAATATAACCAACATCCAAAATACCGTAAACAGTCACGCTTGACTGAGCTTGTGCAGCGCCAGCAATAGCTGACAAAGCTGCAAGTGCTAATAGCGATTTTTTCATTCTTTAAATCTCCATAAATTGAAAGTAATGCCCAAATAAAGCTGGGACCTATGAATTTTGCTTGTTTTGGCTTGCTAGACTGGGGGTCGGGGTATTTAGGAGTTCTTTTTGCTTGTCAAAAGGCAGTTTTTTGGCTTTCTTCGTTGTATCACTGCAACAAGGGTGCTGTTTTCCTGTGTTTTTTGGCTCCAGATGTCAAAATTGTCATATGGCAAGCCGCGAATTCTTAAAAATCCTTCAATCTGCCCGTTTAGGTGATGTTTCTGCGCAACAAAAATTGGCTTCCGCCTACCTGAATGGCAGCTTTAATACCCCTATTCAACCTGCTAATGCCTTGATTTGGCTAGAAAAATCCTACTTTTCTATTACAAATCAATCTGTTGAGGATAAAACCTCAAGTGAATCCGCAATTTTGTCGCAGTTAGCTTCTTTACCCTTAGCGGCAACCTTCCACTCCCCAGCATTTCGGTTTGGCTGGAAATCCTTCTGGAAATTAGCGCAAGGCGATACGCCATTTAGCTTAGCTGCGCAATGGCAGCTGGCCGATCTATTGCTTGCCCCTCATCATCAAGAGCTTCAAGCCCAGTTAGCCCAATGGATTGAAGTACACGATAGCCAATTGGATTTTTCCAAACTACAAGAACAAGCCAAACAGTACTTATCTACACTCGCCGAATCAGATAATCCATTTACCGCGCAAGCTAAAGAACTCTTCATTCAATTGCAACCTAAAAATGAAGCGCTCGCTTCACTTTGGAAAACTTGGTTAGCAGACGGCAATGAAGAAGCGCTACAACACGCCGCTGAATTAGGCCTAACGATTGCCAAACTCACATTGGGCTTAAGGCTGGCGCAGCTTGATGAAGATCTCTCCCCTAAAAAAGGTGTTGAAGGCAAATCCAATGCCTCCCTCAAAAAGGCGGCGCACTGGTTAGAGCTCGCTGCAAAAGACGGCGATCGCAATGCTTGGTATGCCTTAGGAGAAATTTATCGCCGCCCACAATTTTCTGGATACAACGCTATTGAAAGCGATCGTTGTTTTGAGAATGCTGCGGACCTAGGTCACCCCCAGGCACAGTTTCGGCGGGGCGCCAATCTCTGGCGCAAACGCGAGAAGCTAGAAGAGAAGGTGCGTGGGCTACAGGCCTCCTATTGGGTGTGGCAGGCCCACCAACAGGGCGTAGCTGAAGCCGGTGAACTACTAGGGAAGATATTAGAGAGCGCGCCCCATCCCCAAAAAAATGATTGGTATGAGATCGCCACCTTCGCAGAGCAGGCATTGGATAACCATGCCGAGCACAAGCTCGATGAAGACTGGATCTTGTTATGTCATCGCCTCATCATTGCCAACCAATTTAATTTCAGTAAGGCAGAGTTATTGCTGTGTGAAGTCAGCCAATTGCAGCATGAGCATTGTGTAGCAGTCGATATTCGGTGGGAGCTTCCCAAGATCTTGCCGCGCTTAATTCAGATTGAAACTATTAAGCAGCGCCGCTCATTGCTAGCTGCTGGCAAAGCATTTGCTGGAGTAGAGCCAGGACAAGAAGGCAACCTACGCCAAAGACGCTACCGCTTTGACCGTGTAACGCATTGGCTGATGGAAACGTTTTCCTCTTCGAGCCTCACAACTTAGTACGTTTCTTGCAGTAAAGCCTTTGGTTTTAAACGCCTGCCGCAGCTTGCTCATCCTTAGATGGCTTAGGCACATAGAAGCGCGCCACCAATAAACCCAGTTCATATAAGAGAATCATCGGCGCAGCCAAGAGAAGTTGGGACAAGACATCAGGGGGCGTCACGACTGCTGCCACTACAAAGGCACCCACAATGACATAGGGACGAATCTCCTTTAGCTTAGCCAAGGAAACCATACCCATGCGTACCAATACCACTACTACTACAGGCACCTCAAAGGTAATACCAAATGCCAAGAAGGTGGTCATGGCAAAACTGAGGTAGTTATCAATGTCAGTAGACATCTCCGCACCGAGGGGGGCGTTGTAATGCGCCATAAACCGAAACACCGTGGGAAACACTAAAAAGTAAGCAAAGGACATGCCCACAATGAAGAGCACATAGCTGCTTACCACCAGCGGCAGAATTAACTTGCGTTCATGCAGATATAAGCCAGGGGCAATAAATGCCCACAGTTGATACATCACTACCGGCAACGCAATCAGAAAAGCAGCCAACATCGTGACCTTCATCGGCACAAAGAAAGAACCGGTGACATCAGTCACAATCATTTTGCCGCCTGCAGGCAGAGCCTTGAGCAAAGGCTGAGCAAACAAGTGAAAAATATCGGGCGCCCAATACACTAAACAAATGAAAGCAATGATGATTGCCGCAGATGCCTTAATAATGCGATCGCGTAATTCAAATAAATGCGAGAGAAAGGATTCTTGCAACCCGGAATCTTCGGTAGACTGGTTTTCCGTCATGGAGGACTTGTTCTGTAATGAAGCAATTATTTAATAGCGGTGTGATGAAAACGTTTCATCCGCGCTGCACCAGACTGAACACGCGTCCGCATACCAGACGTTCGCTTGTACCAAGTAGGGCGAGCCGCTCGCTTTACCCCCCAGCTATTGCGACCCTGGCGCCTTGTTTTGCGCAACACTTCTTTTTCATCTAAGGTTGAGGGCGTAAAGACACTCTCAAAACTATCCGCTTGATCGCTTAAATGGGCGCCGGCTTCTTGAGCGGTTGAATGAATGCTGTTCTCAACCTCTTTTAAGGCTGCAACACTTTCTTCGCGCAGCTGCCGAAACTCTTCCATCTCCATCTGGCGATTGACTTCGGATTTGACTTCAGCCATGTAGCGTTGGGCACGTCCAAATAAAGTGCCAGCCAAGCGCGCCACTTTTGGCAAACGCTCAGGACCGACAACCACCAAAGCAACTACTGCAATGAGGGCTAGCTTTGAAACACCTAGATCAATCATTTAGCCTGCCACGCATCGCATCAGAAATAGGCACTTATTTGCTATTGATGTCTTTGGCCTGCACATCTACCGTTTTGTCAGCTTGCGCAGCCTGGCTGATTTGTTCTTTTGGCTCAGTAGTGGCGCCTTGCATGCCTTCTTTGAAGCCCTTCACAGCCCCACCCAAGTCTTGGCCAATATTCCGTAATTTTTTAGTGCCAAACACCATCATGACGATGACCAACACAATTAACCAATGCCAAATACTAAATGAACCCATGTTTATTCTCCTTGGATTATTTTTTCCAGGGGCGCGGACCGCCCATCACATGCAAATGCAGGTGATAAACCTCCTGCCCTCCATCTGCACCATTGTTCACCATTACGCGGAAACCACCTTCTTTACCAGGGCGACATCCTTGTTCTTTCGCGAGACGCGGTGCTAACTCCATCATTCTACCCAGCAATGGGGCGTCTTGGGCAGTAGCAGACTCCAGCATAGCGATATGTTTTTTAGGAATAATCAGAAAATGCACTGGGGCAGCAGGGTGAATATCCTTAAATGCATAAATCTCATCGTTTTCATAAACCTTCTCCGATGGAATGAGTCCTTGCGCTATTTTGCAAAATAAGCAGTTGGGATCATGCGTCATGCTATTGCCCTACCTTCCCTTGTCATGCGTCAATTATTCTTGAGCCGCCGCTTTTCTAGCAGCCTTCTCTTCGATACCAGAAGTACCCAACCTACGCTCAAGCTCTGCAATCACCTCTTCAGGGCGTAGATTGAATTGCGATAAGGCAATCAAACAATGAAACCAAAGATCGGCCATCTCACCAATCAAGAGCTTTTGCTGCTCAGCCGACAAGTGAGCGTGCCGGGAATCCTTGGCAGCCATCACGGCTTCAGTTGCCTCTTCCCCAATTTTTTTCAAAATCCCATCATCACCCTTAGAAAAAAGTAGTGCGGTATAGGATGTTTTTGGATCGGCTTGCCCTGCTTGAAATGCATCACGGCGCTGATCCACCACATTCGCCAAATGCGCCAATGCGGAATCGATATTTTTTACAGGGGGAGCTGAACTGGTCATTCGGTAATTTTATGACTTTTTACCGGGGATAGACTCATCCACCCAATTGCAGGAGTGCGCATCCCAGCGCTTAAAGAAGCAGCTGTGCTCACCTGTATGGCAGGCAATGCTGTCTTTTTGCTCCACCAACAACAAAATCGTGTCGCCATCGCAATCCAAATGGATCGCTCGTATTTTTTGCGTGTGGCCCGATTCTTCGCCCTTATGCCACAGCTTTTGTCGAGAGCGCGTCCAGTACACCGCCTCTCCTAAGCGCAAAGTAGCCAATAGGGCCTCTCGGTTCATCCAGGCCATCATGAGAACATCTTTAGTGCCGACCTCTTGGGCGATAACCGGCACTAAACCTTGTTCATTCCATTTCACCGCATCCAACCATGGGCCGGCGACTAAGGACTCAATGGGGGTAAAAGAAGCGATATGATCAGTCATGAATGCATTTATACCCGAAGCCTAGAGGCGTACCGGAATTCCTTGGCTCGCCATGTACTCTTTTGCTTGTTTAACTGTGTATTCACCATAATGAAAAATACTGGCCGCGAGCACCGCATCTGCATGACCCTTGGTAATACCATCCACCAAATGCTGCAAATTACCCACTCCACCTGAAGCAATCACAGGCACGCTGACCGCGTCGCTCACAGCAGCGGTCAATTCCAAATCAAAGCCATCTTTACTGCCGTCTCGATTCATGCTGGTTAAGAGGATTTCTCCGGCGCCTCGCTGCGCCACTTCAGACGCCCAGGCAACAACATCCTTTCCAGTGGCAGTTCTACCGCCATGGGTAAACACTTCCCAGTTACCGGCCGCTGTTTTTTTAGCGTCAATCGCCACCACAATGCACTGTGAACCGTAATAAGCAGCCGCATCCGAAACTAAATCCGGATTGGCTACCGCAGAGGAATTCATGCTGACCTTATCGGCCCCCGCATTTAATAGTCGGCGCACATCACCTACTGCACGCACTCCACCCCCAACGGTAAGGGGAATAAATACCTGCGACGCTACATCCTCAATGATGTGCAAGATCAGATCGCGCCCGTCAGAGGTTGCCGTGATGTCCAAAAACGTTAATTCATCAGCGCCTTGCAAATCGTAGCGACGTGCAATTTCTACCGGATCACCCGCATCACGCAGGCCTACAAAATTGACCCCTTTAACAACGCGGCCTGCCGTAACATCCAAGCAAGGAATAATGCGCTTGGTTAACACTAAATACTTTTCTTAGAAAACTGCAGTGTCAATTCATCTGCATACTGTTGGGCAGCGGTGAGATCTAAGTCGCCAGCATAAATCGAGCGCCCTGCTATCACACCCATAACGCCCTCTTCTTCAGCCTTGCACAGAGCTTCAATATCTTTATTGGTAGATAAACCGCCACTGGCAATGACCGGAATCCGAATGGCCTGGGCCAGCTTAATCGTTGCATCCATATTGATGCCCTTGAGCATCCCATCTCGACCAATATCGGTATAGATAATGGCTTCAACACCATAGTCTTCAAATTTTTTGGCGAGATCGATCACCTCATGGCCGGTAATCTTGCTCCAACCATCGGTCGCCACCTTGCCATCACGCGCATCTAGGCCCACCATAATGTGCCCGGGAAAGGCTGTACAAGCATCTTGTACAAACCCCGGGCTTTTAACGGCTGCCGTGCCAATAATGACTGTACTGATGCCATCGTCTAGTAAACGTTCAATGGTATCCAAATCACGAATACCTCCACCCAGTTGCACTGGGATCTCATCACCCACCGCCTTTAAGATCGACTTAATGGCCGACTCATTTTTTAACTTGCCTGCAAATGCTCCATTTAAATCGACTAAGTGCAAACGGCGCGCACCCTTACTCATCCAATGGCTTGCCATTGCCCCCGGGTCTTCTGAGAAAACCGTCGCCTTATCCATATCACCTTGTTCGAGTCGAACACAGTGGCCATCTTTCAGATCAATTGCGGGAATGAGCAGCATAGTGGAACGTTAGAGAGTAATTAAGGTTGCCAAGAAACAAAATTTTGATACAGCTTTAAGCCGTATTCTGCACTTTTTTCTGGATGAAATTGCGTTGCAAAAATATTATCGCGCGCTACTGCCGAGGTAAACCAATCGCCATACTCGGTTGAACCAGCAACATCTTCAGAACGCTTAGGCGTCACATAGTAGCTGTGTACAAAATAGAAACTACTTAGATCTGGAATGCCTGCCCACAGGGGGTGTGGCTGATCCTGTCGGACCTGATTCCAACCCATATGCGGCACTTTATAAGCAGATCCATCTGGCTGGAGCTTGCCAGTCAACTCAAAACGGCGCACATCACCGGGTATCAAACCTAAGCATTTTGTCCATGGTGTATTAGCCTCTGCGCGTACTTCAGCACTTTGCTCGAAGAGCATTTGCTCTCCGACGCAAACGCCTAAAAGGGGCTTATTCTTTGCAGCTTCCAAGAGTGCCTCCAAGAGGCCCGATTCTTCAAGGTGCTTCATACAATCAGGCATTGCCCCTTGGCCAGGCAAGACTACGCGCTGGGCAGCCGCAATCTCTTCAGGCGTACGCGCAATGACTACGTTAGCATCCGGTGCAACATGATGAAAAGCTTGATAGACGGAGCGGAGATTGCCCATCCCGTAGTCGACGATCGCGATGATTTGCGCCAAGGGGTAACCTATTCTCTACTGTTTTCTACAGGGCAACCAGAATAATTTCTAGCTTACAGGCTGCCCTTGGTTGATGGAACTACGCCCGCTGCGCGGGGATCAATCTCCAAAGCCATCCGCAATGCACGGCCAAAGGCCTTGAAAACAGTTTCAATTTGGTGGTGGGCATTAATGCCGCGCAAATTATCGATGTGCAGGGTCACTCCGGCATGGTTTACAAACCCACGGAAGAACTCAATACTTAAATCCACATCAAAGTCACCTACCCGTGCACGGGTAAAGGGCACATTAAATTCCAATCCTGGCCGACCCGAGAAATCAATCACTACCCGCGACAAGGTTTCATCGAGCGGTACATAAGCATGGCCATAGCGAGTAATACCGGCTTTATCGCCAAGGGCCTTGGCGAAGGCTTGCCCCAAAGTAATGCCCACATCCTCAACGGTGTGATGATCATCAATGTGGGTGTCACCTTTGGCCACTACTTTTAAATCGATCATGCCGTGACGCGCAATTTGATCGAGCATGTGGTCTAAAAAAGGCACGCCAGAGGCTAGGTCTGCCTTACCAGTGCCATCTATATTGATAGCAATTTGAATTTTGGTTTCCGAAGTGTTTCGGGTAACGTCGGCTTGCCGCATGCTTCAGTGCGCCGCGAGGCGAAGTGTTGATTGAAGCCTCATAATATCATTCCTATAGGCAATGCAAATACTGAAATTGCCATACTTTTCACCCAATTAATGACTTGAGCACCCCCATGAGCCGCTTTTGGAGTCCCGCCATACACAATCTCACCCCCTATGTACCTGGGGAACAACCACAGATGCAGCGGCTCGTAAAACTCAATACCAATGAAAGCCCTTATGGGCCATCCCCCAAAGCACTAGCTGCCATTGCCAGCCAAACCAATGCAGACTTGCGCCTGTATCCAGACCCTGAAAGCACCGCACTAAAACAGGCAATCGCCCAATTACACGGCTTGGATCCAAGGCAAGTCTTTCTGGGCAATGGCTCTGATGAGGTCTTAGCCCATGTCTTTTTGGGCCTGCTCAAGCACAAAGATCCCGTGCTATTTCCGGATATCACCTATAGCTTCTATCCGGTTTACTGCAAATTATTTGGCATCGATTACACCGCCGTGCCACTAGACCCTGACTTTGCCATCCGCATCGCAGACTACAACACCCCCAACGGCGGAATCATTTTTCCCAACCCCAATGCCCCCACTGGCAAAGCCCTAGGCCGCAGTGACATTGAGGCGCTGCTTAGTAAAAATCGCCAATCCGTAGTCGTGATTGACGAGGCCTATGTCGATTACGGGGCCCAGTCCAGCATTCCACTGCTTCAAGGCTCTCATTGCCCAGAAAACTTACTGGTCGTGCATACCCTTTCTAAATCGCGAGCGCTTGCTGGATTACGCGTGGGCTTTGCTCTCGGTCACCCCGCACTGATTGAAGGACTGGAGCGTGTCAAAAATAGTTTTAATTCCTACCCCTTGGGACGCCTAGCCCAAGCAGGGGCGATTGCCGCAATTGAAGACCAAGAATATCTTTCCCAAACTACTGCCAAGGTGATGCAAACACGCGAGGATTTAGTAAGTGCATTAGGCGCCCTTGGGTTTGAGACCCTCCCCTCAAGTGCTAATTTTATTTTGACGCATCACCCTCAATACGCAGGAGAAATGCTCTATCAACGATTGCGTGAACGTGGAATCATAGTGCGGCACTTTAAGACTGCACGCATAGAAAATTTTTTACGCATCACTATTGGCACTGATGAGCAATGCAAGGAACTGGTTGCAGCCCTTACAGAAATACTTTCTGTAAGAAACTAAACGCCACTGCCCTTTTTAAGTCGCATCTCGGCCGCGCGTGCATGAGCTTGCAAGCCTTCGCCATGTGCCAGGGTACTAGCTATCACACCCAAGGTTTGGGCCCCAGCTTCACTAACCTCAATCATGCTGGAGCGCTTAATAAAGTCATACACACCCAATGGCGATGAGAAGCGGGCAGTACGAGCTGTAGGCAATACATGATTGGGGCCTGCACAGTAATCCCCCAAGGATTCACTAGTGAAATTGCCCATAAAAATCGCGCCAGCATGACGAATCTGCTCAGCCCATTGGCGAGGATTGACAGCACAAATCTCTAAATGCTCAGCAGCAATAGCATTAGCGATCTCACAAGCTTGTTCCATATTGTTCACCTGAACCAATAAGGCACGATCGCGCAATGAAGCCTCGATCACTTTCTTTCTGGGCATCTCCGGTAGGAGGCGATCAATACTGGCTTGCACCTGCTCAATAAATTGAGCGTCAGGGCACAACAAGATAGATTGCGCTAGTTCATCATGCTCCGCTTGCGAGAACAAGTCCATCGCAACCCAATCCGGATGACTAGAGCCATCACAAATGACTAAGATTTCTGAGGGGCCAGCAATCATATCGATACCAACCACTCCGAACACTCTGCGTTTAGCCGCTGCTACGTAAGCATTGCCAGGTCCTACGATCTTATCAACTGCAGGAATCGTCTCTGTGCCATATGCCAAAGCCGCCACTGCCTGAGCGCCGCCAATCGTAAAGACCCGGTCTACCCCTGATAAATAGGCTGCCGCCAAGACCAAGGGATTGCGTGCACCATCGGGTGTGGGGACAACCATGATGACCTCTTTCACACCCGCTACTTTGGCAGGAATGGCATTCATCAATACGGAAGAAGGATATGCTGCCTTACCACCAGGGACGTAAATACCTACACGATCTAATGGAGTCACCTTTTGACCTAGCCGTGTTCCGTCGAGCTCTTCATAATCCCAAGAGTGACAGCCTACCTCTATCTTTTGTCTTTCGTGATAAGCCCGTACTCGTTGTGCGGCGACATTTAACGCATTTTGTTGTTCGCTAGCCAAACCCGCATACGCCTGCTGAAGCGTTTCCCGAGAAATCTCTAGATCAGTAACCTGAGCGACATCTAAGCGATCAAACTGTTTTGTCAGAGCAATCAGTGCAGCATCACCTGTTGCCTTAACCTCAGCCAAAATACGCACTACTGCGCTATCAATCGCTTCATCTTCAGCACTAGGCAAGGACAAGCTGGACAAGAGTGTTTCCCTAAAGCCAGCATCTTGGCTATTGAGTCGTTTAATAGGGGTTCGCACTAAAGACATGGTGGTCAGAATAGGATTATTTCAACAACTCAAAGAATGGCTGCAGCTGAGCACGCTTGCGCTTATAGGATGCTTGATTAACCACCAAGCGTGCACTGATATCTGCAATCGGCTCAACCTCTACTAAACCGTTTGCCCGCAAAGTATTTCCTGTAGAAACCAAATCAACGATGGCATCTGCCATTCCCACTAAAGGCGCCAACTCCATGGATCCATATAACTGAATCGTATCGACATGCACGCCTTTATTAGCAAAGTGCTCTCGTGCGCAATTTACATACTTGGTGGCGACTTTTAATCGGGAACCCTGTTTTACAGCCCCGGCATAATCAAATCCCTCGCGCACAGCTACTGACATGCGGCATTTTGCAATATCAAGGTCGAAAGGAACATACAAACCATCACTCCCTTTTTCCATCAAAACATCCAGGCCAGCTACTCCAAAATCTGCGCCACCAAATTGCACATAGGTAGGCACATCGGAAGCGCGCACAATAATCAGACGCACATCGGGATTGGAAGTCTCAATAATTAATTTGCGCGACTTTTCTGGATCCTCTAGCGGGCGAATACCGACCTTAGAGAGAATCTCAGCAGTTTCTTCGAAGATACGCCCCTTCGAGAGGGCTAATGTCAGCTTCATAGATGAATTATCCACCAGGCTTACTGAACCCGCTGAATGTTTGCACCCAAGAGGGTGAGCTTAAGTTCCATGCGGTCATAACCCCGATCCAAATGGTAAATGCGGTCAACTTGAGTCTCTCCCTGGGCCGCTAAACCAGCAATTACCAAACTGGCTGAAGCTCGCAAATCTGTTGCCATCACAATCGCTCCGGAAAGCGCTTCTACCCCCTGCGCAATAGCGGTGTTGCCCTCAATCGCAATATTTGCCCCCAAGCGATTTAATTCTTGGACATGCATAAAACGATTTTCAAAAATAGTTTCTGTAATAGTGGCACTACCAGAAGCGACTGCATTGACCGCCATTAATTGCGCCTGCATATCCGTTGGAAAAGCAGGGTACTCAGATGTGCGGAAACTAACCGCTTTCGGACGACCACTCATGCTTGCCCTAATCCAGTCTGGGCCAATCTCCATCGTTAGCCCCGCCTCCCGCAGCTTTACCACCACTGCATCTAAGGTATCAGGCCGGCATCGCTTCACAACAACCTCCCCACCAGCAGCTGCTACAGCACACAAGAAGGTCCCAGCCTCAATCCGATCAGGAATCACTGCATGTTCTGCACCATGCAACGCTTCTACACCCTCAACGACCAATCGATCGCTACCAATTCCTGAAATCTTGGCACCCATTTTGACTAGCAATTCTGCCAAATCACCCACTTCGGGTTCGCGAGCAGCATTTTCTAAAATAGTGGTTCCATTTGCTAAAGTGGCTGCCATTAAGAGGTTTTCTGTACCAGTGACGGTAATCATGTCGGTCAGAATAGAAGCGCCTTGCAAACGATGTTCGGGTGCTGGTGTTTCCGCCTGAATATAGCCGCCCTCAATCTTGATGCTCGCCCCCATCGCTTTGAGACCCTTGATATGCTGATCAACAGGACGAGCACCAATGGCACACCCCCCCGGCAAGGAGACTTTGGCGCTATGCATTCTGGCAAGCAAAGGGCCCAGGACCAAGATAGAGGCCCGCATGGTTTTTACCATCTCATAGGTAGCTTCAGAGCTCTGAATATTCCCGGCATTTAAAGTGAGATGACTGCGATCACTTGCATCAGGAAAATCAACCTTCACCCCAATCTCTTGCAAAAGCTTGAGCATCGTGCGCACATCTTGCAAATCCGGCACGTTATGCAAAACGATCGTTTGATCAGTTAATAGGCAAGCACACAAAATAGGTAGCGCCGCATTTTTAGCGCCAGCAATTAGCACCTCACCCTTCAGTGGGGTACCGCCGATCATTCGCAATTTATCCATCAAACCATTCCAGTGCTAACTAAATTCATCTTTATGCAACAGTCTGCGCAGCAAACTCTTGCGGGGTAAACGCCTTGATAGAGAGTGCATGCACCTCTGCCTTCATACGATCACCCATCGCCCCATATACCAATTGATGTCTTTGGACCAAACGCTTGCCTTCAAAATCTGGGCTCACAATCGTTGCGAAAAAATGCTGGCCATCACCTTCAACCTGAACATGAGTGCAAGACAGTCCTTGCTTGATATAACCCTCAATTTGCTGGGGGGTTGGTAACATCACAATCTCCTATGAATGGTGGGCAACAACAGTATTGCTAAAACACATCACTATTAATGCCGCAATTTGTAGCCTTTTTGTAGCAAGCGTAATGCAATTGCTGAAACAAGAATCAAGAAACATGCAACGATCGCCAAACTATTCCAAGGAGAAATATCAGAGACCCCGAAGAAGCCGTAGCGAAACCCATCAATCATATAAAAGAAGGGGTTAAAGTGCGATACAGCCTGCCAAGTTGGCGGCAGGGAATGAATGGAATAAAACACCCCCGACAACATCGTCGCAGGCATGATGAAAAAGTTTTGAAATGCCGCCAGTTGATCGTATTTATCGGCCCAGATTCCTGCAATTAAACCGAGGCTTCCCAAAATCGCCGCGCCCAAAAAGACAAAGGTCACAATCCATAGAGGGTATTCCAAGGCAGGCAAGGCATACCAAGCAGTCACTAGGAAAACACCCAAACCAACTACCACCCCACGAAAAACGGCCGCCAGCACGTAGGCTCCGTAGAACTCGAGATGACTGAGGGGGGCAAGCAATACAAATACTAAGTTGCCAGTAATCTTTGATTGAATTAAAGAAGAGGACGTATTGGCAAATGCATTTTGCAAAACACTCATCATCACTAGGCCAGGTATTAAGAAGGCGGTGTAACTAATGCGGCCATACACTTCCTTGCCCTCAAGCACATGACCAAAAATCATCAGATACAAAATGGCTGTCAGTACTGGAGCAGCCACCGTCTGAAAGGCAACTTTATAGAATCGCTTGACTTCTTTTCGCAACAAAGTCGGAAATCCACTGCCGTATTCAAGGGGGAGGATTTTTAAATTCTTCACACCGCATTCCCGGACATAATATTGACAAAGACATCCTCAAGATCAGTTTTTCCTTCGCCATCTTTTTTTGCTGAACCATACTGACTCAACAAATTTGCCGTGGTATCTAGAGCTACGATCTTGCCCTGCTTAAGCATGGCGATTCGTTGGCACAATGCCTCAGCCTCTTCTAGGTAATGTGTGGTTAAGACAATCGTATGGCCGTCTTGATTTAATCTGCTAATAAATTGCCACAAGGACTGACGTAACTCAACATCTACCCCCGCAGTGGGCTCATCCAAAATAATGACCGGCGGCCGATGTACCAGAGCCTGCGCGACCAAGACGCGACGCTTCATGCCACCTGACAAAGATCGCATATTGCTATCGGCCTTACTCGTGAGATCCAGATTGGCTATCACCTCATCAATCCAAGCATCGTTATTTTTAATACCAAAATAACCCGATTGAAATTGCAAGGTCTCGCGTACAGTAAAGAATGGGTCAAACACTAACTCTTGAGGAACTACGCCCAGCATCCGACGAGCCTGACGAAAATCACTTTGCACATTGGCACCCATAATGGCCGCCTGACCTTGGTCAGCACAAACCAATCCCGCCAAGATGGAAATTAATGTCGTTTTACCGGCTCCATTGGGTCCAAGCAAACCAAAAAATTCTCCAGGCTTAATGGCAAGCGAAACATTATCCAATGCTTGCAATGCCCCATAGCGCTTGGAAATATTCTGAATAGAAATGGCCGCATGCATAGACTACAAACCCAACAAAGAAGACACACCATACACGCCGGCTAACACCACTAATTTTTCAGGGGCATGATGAATTGAGAGGCTTTTTCCAACCGCCTGTAGCTTTTTTTGCCAAGACAGCAGCACCGTTAATGCCGAAGAATCAAAAGAATGCAACCCTGAACAATCTACTGCTGCCAAGGCCGGCAAATTTTGCAGACCCTCCTTCTCTACCTGCAAAGCAGTTTCATGGGTCACAGTGTGAGGCAAAAGAAAGGGCATAGACTGAAGCGGAATTAGTTGCTTGGCTTTGCGGAAGCCAGTTGTTTATTGCGATCCTGCAGAAATTTCACTAAACCATCAATGCCATTTTGATTGATCTGATTAGCAAATTGGTTACGATAGGCTTCAATCAACCAAACGCCCATGATATTCATGTCATAGACTTTCCACCCTGCGGGGGTTTTTTCCATGCGGTAGTCCAGGGGTACGGGGTCGCCATGACCCAATACGACGGTTCTCACCACCACCTCTTGATCGTCGGGGCTAGCACGCAATGGCTTGAACTGAACCGTCTGATCCCGCAACTGACTAAGGGCACCAGAATATGTTCGAATTAACAAGGTTTTAAATTCTGCAACCAATTGAGTTTGCTGTTCTGGACTGGCTTTTTTCCAATTAGGGCCCATAGCCATTTCAGTGGTGCGACGCATATCCGTGTATGGAACGATCTTCTTATCCACTAAATCAACAATTCGAGGAATATTGCCCTTTTGGATCTCCGGATCAGATTTCACAGAAGCCATCACATCAGTGACTACCGACTTGATTAAGCCTTCTGGCGAAGATTGATCGGGGGCCTGCGCAAAAACAGCGCCACTTACCAACAATAGGGCGGGAATAACCAGAGAAAACCACTTCCGAATGATTTGTGTGCTTTTCATATTTTTAATGTGAGGGCCTAGGATAGTGGCCAATTTTAGTCTGTAAAAAGGACTTACTCATAACCGTTTTCATAAGGAGGCATTTTAGGCTCTTCATCATCGCGCCCCTCGTTAATTTGGTATTTACGTCTCTGAATATAAGCGTCTCGCATAAAGGTGTATTTATCGATTGCCGCGCCATCTAGCAAATCGCCAGCTTCATAATAGGTGTTGCGAGTATTAACCACGCGCAACCCAGTAATGCTATTCCGCAAACCAATATTGTGGATATACCGAAATAGGTAGTCGGTCTCCAGATCTGCGGCGGTACCCACGGTGTCCCGTACCGAACTAGGCCCAAAGAATGGCAATACCACATATGGACCAGAAGGAACTCCCCAAACCCCAAAGGTCTGACCCCAATCTTCTTTATGTTTTTCTAAGCCGCCAGGAGTAGCCATATCAATGAATCCACCCAGACCAAAAGTAGTATTAACAACCACGCGCATTAAATCGCTAAAGGCGTAATCAGGCTTTCCTTGCAACAAATTATTCAATGCGGTGTAAATATCGTTGTAGTTACCAAAGAAGTTATAAATTCCCTCGCGTACAAACTCTGGCAATACAAAACGATAACCAGTCACCACTGGCTTTAATACATAGGCATCCAAACCTTCATTGAATTGAAAAACCGAGCGATTAAAAGACTCCCAAGGATCCGCAGGTGAGGGCTCAACCCCAGCAGGAATGGCAGCACAAGCTAATAGCAGGGAGCTAAGACCAGCCAAGGCTAAGTATTTGAGCTTGGCACCCCAAAAGCTCATTTTGCGGTGCCTTTATCCTGGCCGCTATCTGCTGCTTTGTTATACAAAAACTGACTGATGAGATTTTCTAAAACAATCGCTGACTGTGTTTGAGTAAGCTTGCCACCATTGGCCAACATATCATCTGATCCACCGGCCTCCAGGCCGATATATTGCTCCCCCAATAAACCTGATGTCAGAATTTTGGCTGATGAATCTGTTGGAAATTTATATGCATCGTCGATGCTCATTGCCACCGTGGCTTGATAGGTTTTATCATCAAACGAGATACTGGAAATACGGCCCACCACAACTCCTGCGCTCTTGACTGGTGCGCGCGGCTTGAGGCCCCCAATATTGTCAAAGCGCGCAGAAATCGTATAGGTCGGTGCAAACGATACGGCATTCATATTGCCCACCTTGAGCGCCAGAAACAATGCCGCCAGCATGCCGATGGCTACAAAAATTCCGACCCAAATATCAATCGCACTTTTTCTCATATCAGCCTCAGTTTATCTT
>Ga0316222_1002828_pt1 | contig 17905 bp, 9 predicted proteins | sample TBH18011metaG_FD_206008 | JGI IMG/M metagenome (GOLD analysis project Ga0316222, IMG submission 206008) | Freshwater microbial communities from Trout Bog Lake, Wisconsin, USA - TBH18011 | ecosystem: Environmental > Aquatic > Freshwater > Lake > Hypolimnion/Profundal zone | place: USA: Wisconsin...
GTAGCCCTGAACGTCCACTCACCCATGATGTTGTCGCGGGCCACCACACCCCTCCAGCAGCCTGGCCCAGGGAGCTTGAGGTCAGGCCGCCGGCAATCAGCGGCGGTCGTGGGGCGCGCCGGTTGGGACTCCAGGCCGGCGCGCCGCGCTGGATCACTCGATCCCGAGCAACTCCACCTCGAAGACTAAGGTGCTGTTGGCCGGAATCTTCGGGCTGGGGCTGTTGGGCCCGTAAGCCAGGTTCGGCGGGATCTCAAATTTGAACTTGTCCCCGACTTTCATGAGCTGCACCCCTTCGGTCCAGCCGGGAATGACCCGGTTGAGCGGAAAACTGATCGGTTGACCCCGGTCCACGGAGCTGTCAAAGACCGTGCCGTCCAGCAGGGTGCCGTGGTAATGCACCTTGACCGTGTCGGTCGCCTTCGGGGAGACGGTTCCGGTGCCCTGCTTCATCACCGTGTATTTGAGTCCGCTGGCCGTAGTCTTCATTTCAATGGTTTTGGTATTGGTTGGGGCGGCCGCTGCGGCCGGAGTTGGGGCGGCCGGCTCCTTGGGGGCGCCGGGGGTGGCTTCGTCTTTTTGGCAACCCACCAGACAGAGGGTGGCCGCCATCGCTACACAAATGCGTGTGGTCATGATTCAATCATTAGTCCGTTGTTGCGTACAACGCGCGGCCAATCTCCGTTATGCGCCCGCTGGGGTCAAGCCGCATCCGCCTTTTCCTGGCCGCGCGAGGGAGAAGGTTCCGTAGTCGTTGAAACGGCTCATGGCCGCGGAGGATGCGAACCTTATCGCAGCTCGACCTGGTCCGGGAACTGGGGGCACAACCGCGATGATCGCGTCGGCTGGCCCGATCCCGGAGCGAAGAAGCTCATCGCGCCGTCGCGGGCGCACAGCCAGACCTCGCTGGCGCCGGCATCGAAATAGAGCGTCATCTTCTCTCGGATCTCCGCCTCGGTGTTCCCCGGGGACAAAACTTCGACGCAGATTTCCGGCGCACAGGGAAAACACACCTGGTCGCCCAACTGCCCCATGCGTTCGGGAGACACCCAGGCCACGTCGGCCGCCTTCACCCCGTCGGCCGTCGAGATCGGACATTCGGTCAACACGCGTCCCTGGGGCAGGAGGTTCCATAGCCGACGGCCGATCTCCAACTGGTAACTGCCATGACTCGGGGCGGGAGGGGGGCTCATAATGATGTGGCCGTGACGATCCGTTTCAATGCGGCCTTCGACCTGGGCCAACTCCCGGTCGGCCAATAACTCCGCCCACCGACGCAGGTTCCGAGCCGTTTGCGTCGCGTGCGGTGGCAGTTCAAGGGGCAGCGTCGCCATGCCGCTAACTTACCGGTTGCGGCCCGAAAGATCAATGGCCGGGAATCGGTTAGCGCCAGCTCACCGCGCCCGCTTGCTGACCGGTTGGGGAGCGGTGCTGGGCGCAGTCGCGTAGCTCGGCCCCCGGGATCCCGGCGCGGCCGCCAGCGCCGCAAAACCTCGTTCCAGCAGTGCCGCCGCCTGGGCATCGCGGGTCTTGGAACTCTTGCTGCCCAGCACGACAACGAGGACCCGGTGGCCGTTGCGATTGGCGGTGAGCGCGAGGGAATAGCCGGCCGCCAGGATGTAACCGGTTTTCAGGCCGTCGCAACCCGTGATTTTGTCGAGCAAATGGTTGTGGTTTCGCATCGCGACGCTCTTGCCGGCCACGTTCGCCCGAAAGGTGTGCTGCCGGGTCGCGGTGTAACGCAAGGCGTCCGGGTGCTTGAGCACCTCGCGGCACAGGGTTGCCAGATCCCGCGCGGTGGTGACATCGTGCTCCTGTCCCCGCGCCGGCGGCAGGCCGTTGACGGAATGGAACACGCTATTGGTCATGCCCAGTTCGAGGGCCCGCCGGTTCATCATCTGGACGAACCCGTCCGTGCTGCCCCCCACTTTTTCCGCCAGGGCCACGGCGACATCGTTGGCGGAATGTACCATGAGGGCGTAGAGCATTTCATCGAGCGAGAACTGTTCCTTGGGGGCCAGCCAGACCTTGGACGGCGCCGCCAGGCAGGCCTTGGCACTCGCCACCACCGGGTCCTGCCAGCCGAGTTCCCGGCGCTCCACTTTCTCCAGGATGACCAGCAGGTCCATTAACTTCAGCACACTGGCCGGATACCCCGGGACATCGGCCCGGTCCTCGAATAGCACTCGGCCTGTCGCCGGTTCCAGTACGATCGCCCCCTGGTACGGATCGCGCGAGCGCGTGGCGGAAGCCGCGGCGGCCGTGGCGGAGCGCGACGCGTGCTTGACCGCGGCCGCCAGCGAACCCGGCCCGGCGGCCAGCCACCAGGCCGCCCCGACCACCATTGCCCGTGATATCCAAAGTTGTCGATTCACCTTCAAAAACATGCCGCCCTGAGCATCCGCGCCCCGCCATTTCAGGTCAAGCCCCGGCCGGAGGATTTCGCAGCGGCGGCGCCATCGCCCTCTGGACGTCGGTCGAGGCGCCCTCACGGGGCGGGGCGCGTTCCGAGACACCCCATCCGGGAGCGCGGAGGCCTTCATCCACGGGTGGTTGGGGCCAATCACCACGCGGATGAGGGCATCCGCGCTCCCTTGGGTGGTCGGAACCGCCGCCTCGGTTTTTCATGGCCCGCGCTTGAGATTCGACTAAACTGTCCCCATGGTACCGCTGACAAACCCACAAGTACGGGAATTCAAGGCCCGCGCCCAACGGCTCGAGCCGCTGCTCAAGATCGGCAAAGAGGGCATTACTCCTCGATTCCTGGCCGCGCTCGATGCGGCGCTGACCCACCATGAACTGGTCAAGGTCAAGTTCGACGATTTCAAAGACCAGAAGAAGGTGCTCAGCCCCCAATTGGCCGAGCAGAGCGGCAGCCACCTGATCACCCGGGTGGGCAACGTGGTGGTCCTCTACCGTCCCAAGCCGGCGGCCCCTCCGGCCGAGGCCGGCACGGAGGAAGACTAGGGTTACCCGCGGTTCCTGGTGTGTTTGGAGATGGGGGAGTTAGGATTTGGAGGGCGAGGGCCAGGACGGTGATGGGTATTACGTAATGCGGTGAGCCTTGATGGCAGGCTTACGTCGCGCCCCACCTACCGCGGCCGGGAATGCGCGAACGGAAGCTCTAGCGGCGGTTAGGTGGCGCCTTGTTGAGCCTTCTTTCTGTCTTGCGCGACCTTCAGGCTAAGCGCCCTCGTGATGTCGGCTTCAGAGAAACCCTCTGACACCAAATAGCGCTCCAGTTGGTCGAACGACATGCTGCCCTCGGCCAGTGCCCGGAGACGCTCCATTCGTGCTTCCGGATCCCAGGAGAGTAAATCCGGCGTGGCGAGGTCGTCCGTCAGCATTCCGGTTTCTGAGGCGTAAATACACAGGTTGCTGGCCAAGAGGGCTGAGCCTCGGCGGCAGAACCCAAACACGAGACCAGGTCCAGCAGGGAGCCTCGCCTCGCGCAGTATGGCCCCTTGTCGCGGTTCAAAGCAGATGACCCGATGGTCGCGGCTTGCCGCCACGAAGCACTTCACCCCCTCGTTGAACGACACAGCTAAGAAATGGGTTTCTCCCGGGATGGTGGCATGAGCCCAAAGTGGTTCCTGGGTGGCCAAGTCATAGCAACTCAGGCCATTCCCATCGGCGACCGCAACCTCGAAAGGCGAAAACGCGCCCTTCGCGCCCTCCTGTGCCTGCCTCAGGCTGGCGATTTTGGTACCAAAGGGCTGGTGCAGGTCCAGCGAGCGTCCGGCAACCAACACCGACTGGCCAAAGGGACTAGCGCAAATCGCTTTGATCCCGGTGAGCTTCTCGAGAGTCTCACCCGTTGCGGCCTTCAAGAGGTGGGCAGCGCCCGTTTCACGAGCGCAAAAGACCCAATCTCCCACCTCGGAGGCTGTCACGAGTTGAACCGCCTTCAGGTCCTTCCGCCGCCAGATTTCCCGCCCGTTTTCTGTGGCGTATGCCGCGAGGCCGTACGCCTCATAGCACCCCAAGAAGCACAATCTGCCGTCCCCGGAAAGCGCGAGGCGGAAGCCGGGGCGCTCGTAACGCACTGGGAAATGCCGGAGCACGGCCCTCGAACGAACATCGATCAGGTGCGCGGTCCCACGCGTCTTGAAGGGTGGTTCGTCATCGGCGACCGCGACAGCCAGGTGGTTTCGGTATCCTGTGGCGACGTCAAACAGATGATGAAGCGGCATAGGAGTTAACGGTGCCCATCAGCCAGGGCAGCAATGACGGAAAAGCCCACGCGAAAGCCAATGAAACCAATGTGCGGCGGGCGGACGGCCGCGTGAAAGAATAAAGCGGCCACTCCGCAGCTAACGCGGATACGAAAGCCATCTCCCTCCGACGTGGATGCATAGGGGCTAAAAGTTGTTGGATCTTGTTAGCATCGTGGCAGCTTCAAGTGTTTCTTCCCAGTGCATGCGTCAAGTCAGGATGCTTTATAAAATGGTTTGCAGATCCGCCCTCACGGTCCGGGCCGCGCGCGGTAGAAAGCGTTTGGCTGCATGGCGGACTGGGAGTCAGTGAAGGTGATGGGAGTGGCGCCCAGCGTATTGGTTTGCACAGGCGTCCAGTTCTTGAGATCCGGCGAGGACTCGATGATTACCACCTGGCCGGCGGGGCCGCTGGCATTGAAGCCGAAGGGACCGGTGGCAGGAGACTGGATCTGGGAGATGAGGAGCGGCGGTTTTGACACCGTCTCCACATACCAGCTCGAACCGTTGTTGTTGCCGCCCGTGATGTAGCCGCGGGCGCGGAAGGCGGTATTGGTCGGCAGAAAGATGCCAGTCAGTTGCCAGCCGCCCGGGATGCGGACGCCCGGGCCGAGGCTGATCCAGGAAAGGCCATCGGGGGAGTATTCGAAGGTGCTGGCCCAGGCTTCCGGGCCGGTCCCTCCGCGCAACCAGGCCAGCGTCGAGCCATCGTAGGTCAGGCTTTGGGTGGCGGGGCCGGAATTGGTGAGCCGGCAAAAGTAGTTCCGAGCCGCCCAGCCGATCCAACTGAAAGCGCCCCCGAGCAGCATGCTCCCATCAGCCTGGATTCCAACGGACTCTACGCCGCCGTTGGCACAGGGATCGATGCTCGAGTCGAGCGTGCCGTCCGCATTGAGCCGGCCGAAGTAGGTGCGGCCCTTTCCGCCGAGGGAGGAAAAATACCCGGCGGCCAGGATCTTCCCGTCGGTTTGCACGCCGAGAGCGACCACGTATGGGTTGCAGTTTGGATTGAAAGGGGTGTCGAGCGTGCCATCTGTATTCAAGAGGGCCAGGCCGGTGCGGCTCTGGCCGGCGATGCGGGTGAAGCTGCCGCCCGTCAGAATCTTTCCGTCCGGTTGCAGCGCCACGCAATTCACGCTGTTGTTGGGGCCTGGGTTGAAGCTGGTATCGAGCGTGCCATCGGCCTTGACTCGGGCCAGCCGGGGGCGGGAAACTCCGGATATCGTGGCGAAACTGCCACCGACGATGATCTTGCCGTCCGGTTGCACCGCCGCGCAATACACCGTGTTGTTGGCGCTGGCGTTGAAGTTCGTGTCGATCGTGCCGTCGGCATTGAGCCGCCCGAAGCTGGCGCAAGTTTTGCCCCCCAGCAGAGTGAAACTGCCGCCGACCAGGATTTTCCCGTCTGGCTGGAGGGCGAGGCAATCGACGGTTGCGGTGGCCCCTGGGTTGAAGCTGTTGTCGAGGCTTCCGTCCGGATTCAGCCGGCCAATGTGGCTGCGCGCCTGCCCCGCTAGCGTGGCGAAACCGCCGCCCACGATGATCCGGCCGTCGGGTTGGATGGCTAGGCAGTTCACGGTGCTATCAGCGCCCGGGTGGAAGGCGAGATCTAGTGTTCCGTCCGCGTTCAGGCGCACGAGGCGAGAGCAGGACTGTCCGCCGAGCGTGGTGAAGCCACCGCCCGCCAACACCTTGCCGTCAGCCTGGAGAGCAATGGCGTAAACGTGTCCATTCGGGTTGGGGTTAAACCCGTCCGCATTGGCCAGATTCACGTCCACGTATGCCACTACGCTCGTCACCACGCCCCAGACGTTGCTGGCCGTGGCGAAATAGTCCCCGGCATCCGCGGCGGTGTTGAACCCCGCAAAAGGGTAGAAGTTCCGGGTCGCTCCCGCCACCGAAACGCCGTTTTTGTACCACTGGTAGATGATCGGCGCGGTTCCGGCCACCGACACGCCGACCAAGCCGACCTCGGCCGGGAAGATGGTTCCGGATTGTGGCTGGCCGACAATGCAAGGGTCAGCGACTTTCAGGTTCGCGACCGTGCTGGTCAGGCTGCCCGCCGCATTGCTGACGATCACCAAATAAGCCCCGGCATCGCTGGCCAGAACGCTGGTCAAGGTCAGGTTGGTTGTGGTGCTTCCGGCCACGTTCCCGCCATCCGTCAGATTGGTCCCGTTCTTGAGCCACTGAAAGCCCAGGGGTGGCGTGCCGCCGGCGGTGACGCTGAAGGTGGGGTTCGAGCCGGCTAGGACTTGCTGGCTTTGCGGCTGCAGCGAAATCGAGGGCGGGTCGCCGGCCCTCACCGGGAGCGGGCTGCCTAGCCAAAACAAGGTCCCCCAAAGCGCGAAGGTTACGAGCCGGGAAAAATGAGGCAACGGGCGGACGTTCCGAAGCTGGTTCATGGCGGATTATGTGTCTTGACCGGCCTGCCCGGTCAACACCAAAAAAACACGCCAAACAACGCATGGCAAGTCTCAATCCTAGGCGATGACAGGTGCATGAGAAATGCCGTGCCGTCGGTTGAGCCAGACGCCCGGCGCTGTAACCGGCAGCATCGTTAGGCTGACGAAGGCAACACGGGTGGCCATGCCGACAGCGAACCCAAGAAACATCCACGACTCGTATAATCGCTGCGGTCGCTACGTATCCAGCCAGAATGCACCACCAAGGAGCGTGTCGCGCGGCTCCATAGGCAACCGCCAAGAACACAAGCCATCAGAAAGGGCTACTCGCCGCGGGTTGCGTTATCAAGAACATACCAAGTCACCTATTGATTCAACGGACGGCTGGTCCGTTGTTCCAGTGATTCGAGGTTTCCACACAAGTTCCTCACGTGTGTCACGTGCTTTGTGGAGAATCAGCCGCATGTCAACTCTGACAAAACGTCGGTCCCACCCCGCTAAACTAACCATTCGTTCCTGACGAGCTGAGGCTTCGCCCCTTCCTCTAGCCGGGCCGGATCTGGGTCTATGATGGGGCGGAATCCGGACCAAAGACGGGAATCCTCTACGGAGCTGGGAGGAGGCAAACGGGGGCACGTGCGGATCAGGACGAATTTCGACCACCGTGTGAAGCAGGTGGCACTGAAGGCCGAAACACCCAACGGAATAAGCGCAGCGCTCTGATCCGCCTTCGCCTCGATGGCTGCGGCGGACAGGCCAGAGGCCGCTACGAGAACGTGAATACGCTCGATGCGGTGACGCTTACGGTTCTGAGGCCGCGAGGGGACCGTTCAGTGCCTGAACCGACCCTTCGCCGTGATGCCTTACCGGGGGCTGATATCCAAGAGCAAGACCAGTTTTCCTGAAGCGTTCGGGCTGAGCCGGATGGCGCCGTTGTCCAACTGCTGGCAGGAACCCCCGTCCGGAGCCAGGCTGAGCTGATAGTCCATCCCAGTCACACGATACGCGACCGCCTGCGGTTTGACGGCCTGCACGGCGGACCTTTGCCCGGCGCCTCCGACCGCCTGCCAGGCCCAGTGCAGGGGCTGACCCTGGGCGTCCAGGCCCGTGCAAGTGAGTTGGGTCTCGCCGCAGACCAAGGATAGGGTGCCGCCGCCGCGCAGGGGTTGGGTGATCGACAATTCGGTGGCGTTGAGTTCCTTCACCACGGGGGGGCCCTCCGCCACCATCGGCTCGGTACCACCGCTGGCGGAGATCCACACCGACCAGATCCCCGCCTTTCCGTCTCCTGACCATCGTGCCCCATCCATCACCGGCAGCGTTCCGTACTCCAGGAAGGTGCGGGTGAGGGCGGTGTCGTGGGTGGCGGAGACCAGGCGCTCGTCAAACAGGTGGAGATCGCGGATGAAAAACCCGCCCTCCTGCCAAAGCACGTTCAGGCGATAAAAGCGGCTGTCGTACCACACCGTCTTTCGGCCCTGGTGCTTCCAATCCTCGAGAGCCACCACCGCGGTGGCGGGCGTGAGCGGGAACTGGCGGCGAAACCACTCGCCCGATTGCGCCAGGGTTTCCACGCGGATTTCCCCGGCCTTGGCCTGCTGGGCCAGCAGCGCGACCTGGAAGGTCAGGCCCTTCTTCATCGCGTTCCAGCCGAACGAATTTTCCTGCCCGGCCTGCGTGTAGCCGAAGGCCAGGGCGGGTTGATGGACGAGGTTGTCCAGGAACCACCCCACCCAGTCCGCCGAGGCGCCGGCGCTGGAGTAAACCGGTTCCAGGGTGAACATGCCCGGGGTGGTGCCGTGTTGGTAGATCGGATCGCTGCCGAGCATGCGGAAGACGGGGACGTCGATCTGTCCCGTCTTGGTCTGGGCGGGCATGTAGGCGTTGAGGCGGCTGGGGTAGTAGGCCTGGTTCCAATAGCCGCCCCAAAGCGTGTAACCGTCCGTGCCCACCTGATCTTTGCAGTTGCAGGAGGCGACGATCCCGTAACGCTCGGACAGGTAGGCCAAGGTCACTTCATCGATGAACCACGAACCGACCGAACGGGGATACCGGCCAAACACCGCCTTGAAATCGGCCATGTAAACATCCACCAGTCTGCGCCGCTCCTCGGGGGCGTAGCCGGGCGAGAAGCCGACATTCGCCGCCCAATCCCAATCGAAGCGCCCCCGCCATTTCAGGCCCGCCTTTTCGGCCAGCGGGCGTGGGATCTCCCACCAGGCGGCGATTTCGTCGTTGGTGCCCAATTGTTCCCGCAAGAGCTTTTGGTAGCGGGGATTGATCAAGGCATCATACTGCAAGGCCCAGGTGGCGGGCAGGCCGGCCTCCTGGATCAACTGAATCTGCTGCCGGGTGGCCTCAAAGAGGATCTGCTCGGAGTTGGCCAGCCGGGAGTCGGAGTTCCGGATGAAATTGTAGAGGTTGACGATGCGCGGGGCGGGGGGATGGCTGGCGGGCGGGGTGGCCGCCCGGGCTCCTTGGAGGAGCAGGAACCACAGGAGCAGGCCGCGCAGCCCGGCTTGAATCAGGGCGATTTGCTTCATCGACCCGAGGGTGGCATCCAACCGGCTGGTTGTCAGCAGAGAAACGGTCCCGGTTCGCCTCGGCGGCGCGGTGGTGGGCCGGGTGGGGTGTTGGCTGGCGCAACCAGGGCAGCCTGCATCCCGGCCGGTTTGCTGGGGCTTCTTTGGGGTTTTAAATGGTGCGCGATACAGGGTTCGAACCCGGACTAGTTATTCATGAGGATTCGTGATAGCGAACATCGCACGGTAAATACAGCGGTATTTGCATGTTCATCAATTCCCCCGCTTGTGGCGCTGGGAACGCGGGAGGTGTTTTGGTGAGGGGCGAAGACCGGCCTTTCCACTGGATATCGTAGAAACGCTTGCGAAATGACTTGGCCGGTCGGGGTCTCGCGGTATCTTCTAATGGCATGAATAAAGCCGTTGTTGGATGGTTCCTGGCAGTAGGGCTGGACGCCGGTGTAGCGTGGGCGGCGCCGGCCGATCTCCCACCCTGGCAGGCGATGGACTATGGCCCGTTCCTCACCGCCAGCATTGAAGCGCCGCAACCGCGCACGAACATCGCTTTCAAGGGCATCGCCATCAATGTCGGCGCGAATTTTGGCGGGACCCAGAATGAAGCGGTGGTCTTCGACACCGACCTGCTGCGCTATTCGGCGGGTTGGACCGGAGATTTCGTGGCGCTCAAAGGCGTGGTCTTCGACGGCGAGCACTGGGCCTATCCCCGCATCGCGGGCCGGCAGGTGTTCGGCAATCCCGCGGCCCCGGGTTGGGCCAGCGGGGGCAGTTTCCAGGATCCGCGCGAGCACCCCTTTGGTCCGCTGCCCCGGAGCTGGGCGCATTGGAAGGGGCTTTACCTCCACGAAAAGAAGGTGGTGCTTTCCTATTCCGTGGGCGACATGGCGGTGTTGGAAATGCCCGCACTGGAGCGCAACGGGACGAACACGGCCTGGGTGCGCACCCTGAATGCGTCGGGCTCGACGGTGGAAAACGTGCTGCAACTGATGTTCGAGCCCAAACGCCGCGGTTCGGTGCTGGGATTGGAGAACCTCCAGGTGCTCGACCTCGCCGCGCCGGCGTCGGGGAGCCTCGCGGTGTTGTCGCCGACCACCCCGGCGGTGGCGGCGGGGGGGCCGCCGGTCGCGCTCAGCGAAGGGTTGGCCGGCCAGTGGGAATTCGAGGAAACGGATCCGGCCCTGGCCGCCGATCTGTCGCCCGCACACCGTGAGTTAAAACTCAATGGCGTCCGCCGGACGGCGGAGGGACATGCGGGCGGCGGGCTGCAGTTGGACGGCAAACACTGGGCCGAAGTGGGGCGTGCCGAGGAGCTGGCGGGGCTGGACCAGGACCTCAGCGTCGCCGCCTGGATCCAGACTCGCCAGGACGGGTCCATCGTGGCGTTGACCTCGGCGGGGAACCAATGGCAGGCGAATGCCCGGTCGCTGTTCCTGCGCGGCGGACATCTGACCTACGACGTGGGGTGGGTGGGGGCGGTGACGTCAACGACCGCGGTGGCGGATGGGAACTGGCATCACGTCGCGTTGACGTGGACTCACACGAATGGGCTGGTGACGCTGTTCGTGGATGGCGAGGCGGATGGCTCGGGGAGTCTCAAGCCGCTTCAGGCCCTGGCCACGCCGGTGATCCGGGTTGGGTTTACCGCGACCAATTTTCCGGCCGCTCCGTGGTTTCGCGGGAAGCTGGATGGGCTGCGGTGGTATCGCCGGGCGTTAAGCGGGGCCGAGGTCGCCGCGCTGGCCGACCACCAGCACCGGGACGAAGTTCTGGCGGCGGCGCTGGTGGGCGGCCCGGCGGGAACGGCCTGGTCCATGACCGGCGACGGTCAGCTTCGACTGCGTTTCCCCGCGGGCGCGGCGCCGAGCCGGAGCAAAGTCTTGATCTGGAGCGGACCGCGCGAGCGGTTGGCTGAGTTCGCGGCGCTGGTGAGGGCGTCGCCGCCGCCCGCCGACCTGGAGGCGCTGACGCACGGCGGCGCCCCCCGCTGGCCGGAGAAGCTCGTCACCCATGGCGTTCTGGGGACGAACGAGGGTGCTTATGCCATCGACACCCTGACGGAGCCGGCGGCCAATCCGTGGCACTCGTGGATGCGTTTCGGCGGGATTGATTTCTACCCCGACGGCAAGCGGGCGGCGCTCTGCACCTGGAACGGGGACGTCTGGATCGTCTCGGGTGTGGATGGAGACATGGCGAACCTGACCTGGCAGCGCATCGCCACGGGGTTGTTTCAGCCGCTGGGCCTCCAGATCGTGGACGGGCAGATTTACGTCCTCGGCCGGGACCAGATCACGCGTTTGCACGACCTTAACGGCGACGGCGAGACGGACTTCTACGAGAATTTCAACAACGACTGCATGACGAGCGAGCACTTCCACGAGTTCGCGCTCGACCTGAAATATGGCGCGGACGGCAATTTTTATTACATCAAGTGCGCGTGTCATGGGTTGCCGGCCTCGCATCCGCACCACGGCACGTTGATGCGGGTATCGCGGGATGGGTCGAAGCTGGAGGTGGTGGCCCGCGGTTTTCGCGCGGCCAACGGCCTCGGGGTCGGGCCGCATGGGGAGTTTACCTGCATCGACAACCAGGGCTATTGGATGCCCGGCAACCGCATCAATTGGATCAAGCCGGGCGGCTGGTATGGCAACCAATGGGCCTGGAACCCGGAGAGCCGCACCAATTATGACGAGCCCCTTTGCTGGATGCACAATTTCGTGGATCGGTCCGGTGGCACCCAGCTCTGGGTACCGACCGACCAATGGGGCCCCTTTCGTGACGAGGTCATCACCATCTCCTATGGCATGGGGCACATGTTCCTGCTGCTGAAGGAAGAAGTTGGCGGCATGATGCAAGGGGCGGTGACGAAGTTCCCGTTGGAATTCGATACCGGCGCCATGCGCGGCGTCTGGCATCCCCAGACCGGCCAGCTCTACACCTGCGGCCTGTACGGCTGGGCCAGCAACAAGACCAAGCCCGGCGGTTTCTATCGTGTGCGCTATACCGGGAAGCCCGTGCATATGGCGCGGGCGCTCCACTTCGTGCGCGATGGCATCGTGCTGGGTTTCACCGAGCCGCTCGACCCCGGCAGCGCGACCGATCCGGGCAATTACAACGTCACCGCGTGGAACTACAAGTGGACCTCGGATTACGGGTCGCCGGACTTTCGCCTCAACGGACAGGAGGGACGCGATACCTGGCGCGTGGCCTCGGCCACGCTCTCGGCCGATCGCCAGACCGTCTTCCTCCAGGTCCCGGACGCGCAGCGGGTGATGCAGTTGCACGTCATTTTCAACCTGGCCTTCGCCGACGGCGTCAAGGTAGAGAATTTTGTCCACGGCACTATTCACCAGCTCGATGCCAAAGCGGGCGCGGACTGGCTGGGCGGGGGTGCCCTGGCCCAGAGCGGGCCAGCCCAGGCCAGGCTTACGAACGAAGCCCCGGGCTTGAAACAGACCTTCACCAGCACCGGCCCGGCCGGTGGGCAGGATACCCGCCCAAGCCGGCTCCCCGCTCTCTTTCTCCCGGCGGGATCGGCGCCCACGCCATTCCTGGCGGCGGGACCGTTTCGTTGCCGTTGGGAGGGATTCCTGAAACTGGAGATCAACGACCAAATCACGTTTGAAACCGCGGGCCGCGGCGCGGTGAGTTTGGAAATCAACGGCGAGCGGCTGCTCGAGGCCCGCGAGGGCCAGCTTGAGGGCGCCCGGAGCAAGCCGGCGTCGCTCCGCGGCGGCCTGAACCGGTTCGTGGTGAACTATGAAAGCCCTGCCAGCGGTGATTCGGAGATCCGGCTCACCTGGTCTTCCAAGCGACTGCCTCCCGAACCGGTGCCGGCCACGGCATTCGTCCATGACGCCAGCGATCCGGCGTTGCGGGATCAGATTTCGGCGCGCGACGGGCGTACCCTGTTCGCGGAGTATCGGTGCGCGAAATGTCACCAGCCTGGTGCGGCCTGGCCGGCGGGGGCGATGCCCGAGTTGGCGGCGGATGCCCCGGCGTTCGACGGTCTCGGCAGCCGGGTGAAGGCCCCTTGGATCGCCCAATGGCTGCTGGATCCGAAAGCGATTCGGCCCGACGCGCTCATGCCGAAGCTGCTGGCCGGGCCGGGGGCGGCGGCCGATGCTGCCGACATCGCCGCTTACCTGGCCGGCTTGCGCGAGGCGGGGAAGGTTACCCGCGCCGCACCCCCATTCACGGGCGCCTCCCGCACCAATCTGCTCGCGGACGGAACTCGGCTCCTCACGGACCTTGGTTGCGTCGGGTGCCACCTGGTGCCGGGCGAATTGGCGCTGACCAACGACACGCGCGTGCCGCTGAATCACCTCGCCGCGAAATGGCGTCCGGAGGCCCTGGCCGAGTTTTTGCGCGCGCCGGCGGCCCATTTCCGCTGGACGCGCATGCCGGACTTCAAGCTGTCTCCGATCGAAACGGAGGCCCTGGCGGCGGTGCTGATCGAACGCGCCGAGTCTGATCCTCGGTGGATGGTGTTAGGGCGCGCCAGCGCGGGCGCCGTGTTTGGTGACGCGCGGCACGGCGGCGAGCTCGTGAGCACACTGGGCTGCCTCAAGTGTCACAGCTTGGGACCGGCGAAGGACGCGTCTCAGGCCACTAGCCTGGCCGGGCTGGCGGCGGGGAATTGGACGCGGGGTTGCCTGGCTTCAGAGGCGGCAGCGAGAGGCAAGGCCCCGGAGTTTGGGTTGGAGGATCGGCAACGGGCGGCGTTGCGAGCCTTCGGCCGGGAGGGCTTTTCCCGCACGCTGGAGCGGGATGTGGCGGCCGAGTTCGCCGGGCGGCAATACGTGGCCTTGCGTTGCAATGCCTGCCACGCGCGCGATACGGAAACGGATCTGCTGACCCGCCTGGCCGCCGCCACTTCCCGGCCGAAGGACCCTGCGGACGATGATGAGATTGGGACCCGAAGCGTGCATGTGGGGCGTCCGCTGTTGTCGTTTGCCGGCGAGAAACTCTACGCCGGCTGGATGCAACGGTTCCTGGAGGGCACCCTCCCGTACAAGCCGCGCCCCGAGCTCCAGGGCCGGATGCCCGCCTTCGCGGCCTACGCGGGTGGGCTGGCTGCCGGGCTGGCGGAGCAGCACGGCTACCGGGCCGAGTCGGCGCCGCCGCCGGTCGTGGATCCCCAACTCGCCGCGACCGGTCGGCAGTTGACCCTCGTGAACGGGGGGTTCAGTTGCGTCGCCTGTCACAATGTGGGGACACAAAAAGCCCTGGCGGGGAAGGATACGGCCACGGTCAATTTTGCCTGCGTGGCCGAACGGCTGCGTTCCAGCTATTACTGGCGCTACGTGCAGGACCCGCCGCGCCTGGTGCCTTCGACCATGATGCCGAGATTCATCGGGGACGACGGCACCACGGCGATCAAGACGGTCTTCGACGGCAACCCGCAGAAGCAGTTCACCGCCATCTGGAATTACCTGCTGTCCTTGAGGGAAGAAGGAAAATAATTTGCCAGATAAGCATGAATGAACGATCTCCTTCGTGCGTCGGTAACACATTGCATGAAAAACTGGAACTCGACCCTTGGCATCCTGCTCGGGAGCCTGCTTTTGATTCCCCTTGGCGGCCTGGCGGCGGAGCGTTCGGGGCCGTCCGAAAAGGCTAAGCGGACGGCGACGCGGGCGGAATCGCTCCAGGTTCCGCCCGGGTTCAAGGTCGAGCTGCTGCACTCGGCCGAGGAATCCGAGGGTTCGTGGATCTGCATGACGATCGATGCCAAAGGCCGGCTGATCCTCTCGCCGCAGGGGGATAATCAGCCACTGCTCCGCGTGACGCTTTCCCGCGCGGGCGGCGTGGAGCGGATCGATCCGATCCCGGCGCCCGTGCACCAGGCCATGGGGCTGCTTTACGCTCATGACAGCCTTTATGTAAACGGCCACGGTCCGAACGGGACCGGCCTCTACCGCCTGATCGACGCCAATCACAACGATGTCTTCGAGACCAACGAGGTCCACTTCCTGAAGCGCATCGGGGGCGAGGGCGAGCACGGGTACCACGCGGTGGTGTTGGGGCCCGACCAGATGATCTACGTGATGAACGGTAATCACACGAAATTGCCGGAGGACCTGGCCGCCACCTCGCCGCACCGGAATTACCGAGAGGATTTTCTCCTCCCCCGCCAATGGGACGCGAACGGTCATGCGGTGGGCATCCTGGCCCCCGGTGGCCATGTGCTGCGCACGGACCCGGAAGGCAAGCACTGGGAGCTGATTCTCGCGGGCTTCCGCAACGCTTACGACTTCGACTTCAGCCCGCAGGGCGAGCTGTTTACCTTCGATAGCGACATGGAATGGGATTGGGGTCTGCCCTGGTATCGGCCGATTCGGATCATCCATGGCGTGCCCGGCGGCGAGTATGGCTGGCGATCGGGCTCGTCGAAGTGGCCGGATTACTACCCCGACAGCCTGCCGCCGGTGGTGGACATCGGGTTGGGTTCACCCACGGGGGTGAAGTTCGGCACCCGGAGCAACTTCCCCCGGGTCTATCGCGAGGCGTTATTCGCCCAGGACTGGTCGTACGGCCGCATTTTTGCCATCCACCTCACGCCGCGGGGGGCCAGTTACACCGGCAATTACGAGGTGTTTCTGCACGGCCAACCGCTCAACGTGACGCACCTGGAATTCGGCCGGGACGGGGCGATGTACTTCATCACGGGCGGCCGCGGAACCCAATCCGGGCTGTACCGGGTCAGTTATGATGGGAAGACGGCGCCGCCGGCCTCATCCCAAACCACCCTGGCGGGGGATCCCGCCGCGCCGGCGGCGAGGCGGTTGCGCCGACAACTGGAGGCGTTGGCCGTCAAAGGCAATGCGCGCGCGGTGAGCTCCGCCTGGCCGCATCTGCGCAGCGAGGACCGATTCATTCGTTATGCCGCTCGGGTGGCCATCGAGCACCAGGAGGTCGCCACCTGGAAGGCGCGCGCGCTGGCGGAAACCAATGCAAACGGCGGGTTGACCGCCCTGCTGGCCCTGGCGCGCTGCGGCGGCAAAGATACCCAGCCGGCGCTCTTGCAGGCGATGGCGAGGTTTCCGCTCGACTCGCTTACACCGGCACAAAAGCTCGATAAGCTCCGCGTGCTGGGAGTGAGTTTCGCCCGGCAGGGCAAGCCGGAGACGACGCAGGCCGGCCCGATCGCCGAGGAACTCAACCGCTGCTACCCGGCGGCGGAAGAGCGCTTGAACCGTGAGTTGTCACAAGTGTTGATTTATCTCGAGGCTCCCGGGGTGGTAGCCAAGACTCTCAGCCTGCTGGACAAGGCCACCACTCAGGAGGAACAGGCGCATTATGTCTTTCACCTGCGCAACCTCAAGACCGGGTGGACGCTCCATGAGCGGAAGCATTATTTTGACTGGCTCCGCTTCGCCCAGGCGGCCGCGCAGGGGAAAGACGCCTCGTTCCGAGGGCTGCCGGACTACCCGTGGGCGAACCAGGTGAACGTCGCCGCGCGCCACCCGGCTCGATTGGTTCAATGGTTTAAGGAGGCCGGCCGGGATTACAGCGACGGCGCCAGTTATTCCAAGTACCTCGCCAATTTCCGCCAGGACGCCCTGGCTGCCCTCTCGGAGGCGGAGCAAGTCGCGCTCAGCAGCTGGACGGCCGATTACGTCGCGATGGCCGCCTTCAAACCCTCGAAGCCGCGGGCCTTCGTGCAGAAGTGGACGCTGGCCGAGTTGGAGCCAAAGGTGGGGGAAGTGGCCCAAGGCCGGAACTTCGCGAGCGGCAAGGCGGCGTTTCACGACGCGCAATGCCTGCTGTGCCACCGCTTCGGCAATGAGGGAGGTTCGGTGGGACCCGAACTGGGCGCGCTCGCCAAGAAATACAGCACCCGGGACATCCTGGAGTCGATCGTCGAACCTTCAAAGGTCATCCCTGAGCAATATCAAAACGTCGCCATCCTGAAAAAGGACGGCGAGACCGAAACCGGCCGGATCGTGGACGAGACGGCGGACAAGGTCGTGCTCCAGCCCAACCTGCTGCTGCCGGAGCGCCTCGAGATTCCGACGGCGCAGATTGCGGAGCGACATCCTTCCAAAGTCTCGCCGATGCCCGAGGGTCTGCTGAGTGCCTTCACGCAGGAAGAAATCCTCGACCTGGTGGCGTACCTCGTCTCGGCCGGCAACGAAAAGGCGCCCAATTTCCAGGCCGGAAAGGCCCCTTAAGCCAGGGAGTCGGTCCCCTTGCGGCCAGGGGACGATCATGGCCTGCCCGCGCGCACCTAGCGCGGAGGACCACGGGCGCCTTAGGATCGAGTGGAAATCCACCGCAGGTATCGCCCGCGGACAAGAAGTGGGGATCAAAAAGTATTGACATCGTCGGTAAGACTGTGCAAGAATCCCGGAGTTACGTAAACCAAGAATCGGGCGGCTCAGGTGAGCGGAGAGCTTCGAATGCCTGTGGGCTCGGTGGACTAGTTTGGGTATCTAACCCGGTTTATGCGTGGCTTAGCGAAACGAGAGGTTGCGGCGCTCGGCGCCTGTATGGCGTTAGTACTGCTGGGGACACAAGGGCTGGCGGCGACCTTCACCACTAATACGGTCATCGACTTCGGGGTGGGTGATTATGAGGGGCAGGACCTCATCGTGAGTGGTTGTACCCTGACGGTCAACGGCCCACACCACTTTAACAGCCTGGTCCTAACCAATGCCGCGGTGCTCACTCACACGCCGGCACCCAATGGAGAGAATAGTTACCAGCTCAATTTGACCATCGCGCAGGGAATGTGGGTGGATGG
>Ga0316222_1002829_pt1 | contig 17902 bp, 7 predicted proteins | sample TBH18011metaG_FD_206008 | JGI IMG/M metagenome (GOLD analysis project Ga0316222, IMG submission 206008) | Freshwater microbial communities from Trout Bog Lake, Wisconsin, USA - TBH18011 | ecosystem: Environmental > Aquatic > Freshwater > Lake > Hypolimnion/Profundal zone | place: USA: Wisconsin...
CTGCAGTATTCAGGTAGGCAGGACCTGCAATATCCAGGTGAATCCAGGGATAATCGGTGAAATTCTCAAGGAACTTACCTGCTGTAATTGCACCGGCCTCCCGGGCTCCAACGTTTTTCAGATCGGCGATATCCGATTTGATGGATTCACCATATTCCTCCCACAGGGGAAATTCGACGATTCGTTCATAAACATTTTCTCCCGATCGCTTCAGGGCATTGAAAGTTGCATCCTCGGTGTTCCCCATTGCGACAATTCCATGGTGACCTATAGCCATGGATGCTGCGCCTGTAAGTGTTGCCACATCAATGACCAGTTCGGGGTTAAAGATTTTGGCGTAGCTTAGGGCATCTGCCAGGAGTAACCTTCCCTCTGCATCAGTGTTCAGCACCTCGACGGTTTGTCCGCTATGCATCAAAATGACATCCCCCGGGGCATAGGCTTTGCTATCCAGACGGTTATCGGTTGATGGAATCAGGGCAATGACATTCAACGGGATCTTACATTTAGCCATAAAATAGATAACTGCTGCTGCAACTGCTCCGCCAGCCATATCGCATTTCATATAATCCATCGAATCCTTTGTAGGTTTCAGGCTGAGTCCGCCGGTATCGTATACCACCCCTTTGCCGACTAGAATTATTGGCTTCGCATTCTTTGTTCCAACGGGTTCCCACTTCAGTACTGAAAATGTCGGTGGATCAATGCTTCCCTGGTTGACCGCCAATAGTCCTCCCATTTTCAACTCTTTAATCTTCTCTTTATTAAAGATTTCAGTGGTAAACCCGGCAGATTTACCCATTGCTTCAAAAATCTCCGCCAGCTTGAGTGAGTTTAGGTAAGAGGCGGGTTCATTGACAAGATCACGGGTTATAAAGACAGCCCCGACTAAGGCAGACAGCTGATTGACAAGATTTTCCGAGACCTCTTGCCCGATGAATCTTATAAGCTCAAGACGCCATGGTATTTTGGAACCGGGGGACCTGTACTTTAAAAACTGATAACTGCCCAATGATAATCCTTCTGCAATGGCAAGTGTGCCTTCAGGTTCGTCCTTTGAAACAATGAGGTCTATCTGGCTGATCTTCTCCTTTCGAAGAAGTGCAGATATCTCGTTTCCTCTCTTTCGGCACTGCTCCAGAAATACATTTTTAGGCTTGGAATTGTCGGCGAATGCAACCAGAATTAACTCAGTATACCTGTTTATAATGACCAAAGAATTTTCTACGGATTGGTTCTTTAAATAATTGTATTCCAAATCATTTAATGGAATATTTGGCGGAAAATCCGGATCAAGAATCAGGTATGCTTTAGCAGCCGATTGTTTTTCCTGAGCTATTTCAAATTTGATTTCCATAGATCTATTTTCAATATTAGGGTAAACGTTTTTAATCTCTGTTTCAAAGCAACAAATTTACTACCTTTATCGCAATTTTTGGGTTAAAAGGTTTAAACAAACAAAAGCGTAATTAATGAGAAAATGGCGTATTGAAGACTCTGCTGAGCTGTATAACATCAACGGATGGGGAATTAATTATTTTTCAATCAGTGACAAAGGTCATGTTGTGGTAACGCCCAGGAAAAATGGTGTTGAGGTGGATCTGAAAGAGCTGGTTGAGGAACTTCAATTACGGGATGTTTCTGCCCCTATGCTGATCCGTTTCCCTGATATTCTGGATAGCAGGATCGAGAAAATGGCCAGTTGTTTCAAAACGGCTTCTGAAGAATATTTATACAAAGCCCAGAATTTTATTATCTATCCGATTAAAGTCAATCAGATGAGACCTGTGGTTGAGGAGATTGTTAGCCACGGTAAAAAATTCAATATCGGACTTGAAGCCGGGTCTAAACCCGAATTACATGCAGTTATTGCCATCAACACGGATAATGATTCACTGATCATTTGCAATGGCTATAAAGATGAAGATTATATTGAACTTGCGCTACTTGCCCAAAAGATGGGTAGGCGCATATTTTTAGTGGTCGAAAAATTAAGTGAGCTTAAATTAATTATAAAAATTGCCAAGCAATTTAAAATCAGACCAAATCTTGGCATCCGAATCAAGCTTGCCAGTTCGGGAAGCGGGAAATGGGAAGATTCAGGAGGAGATGTTAGCAAATTTGGGCTTACTTCGAGTGAATTGCTTGAAGCGCTTGATATTCTGGAGAGAAATAAGATGAAGGATTGTCTTCATCTGGTTCATTTTCATATCGGCAGTCAGGTCAATAAAATCAGACGTATTAAAATTGCAATTCGCGAGGCATCCCAATTCTACGTGCAACTGCATCAAAATGGGTATAATATCAGTTTTGTGGACATTGGCGGCGGCTTAGGGGTCGATTATGATGGAACGAGGTCGTCGAATAGTGAAAGCAGTGTCAATTACAGCATCCAGGAATATGTTAATGATGTGATATCCACCATGGTAGACGTAAGTGATAAGAACGGACTGCCACATCCTAACATTATAACCGAATCGGGCAGATCACTTACTGCCCATCATTCCGTACTGATTTTTGAGGTTCTGGAAGCCACGAGTTTACCAATTTGGGAAGAGGATGAGGAGATTGATGCGAGTGAACATGAATTGCTTAAGGAACTTTATTCGCTATGGAATTCACTGAATCAAACCAGGATGCACGAAACCTGGCACGATGCCCAGCAGATTCGTGAAGAGACCTTGGACCGGTTCAGTTTGGGATTGCTTGATCTGCAGACCAGAGCCAAAATCGAACGGCTCTTCTGGTCAATTGCCAAGGAGATCCAACAAATGACTAATGGGATGAAGCATGTGTCTGAAGAGCTGATAAATCTCCCTAAATTATTATCTGATAAATATTTCTGTAATTTCTCACTTTTTCAGTCTTTACCCGATTCATGGGCTATCGACCAGATTTTTCCAATCATTCCCATTCAACGTCTCGATGAGAAACCTGATCGCTCCGCAACGCTTCAGGACATCACCTGCGATTCAGACGGGAAAATTGATAATTTTATCTCTACCCGCAACCTATCCTACTACCTACCGGTCCATTCGCTCAAACCAAAAGAACCTTATTACATTGGGGTATTCCTCGTAGGCGCATATCAGGAAATTTTAGGCGATTTACATAACCTATTCGGAGATACGAATGCGGTTCATGTTTCAGTTGATGATAAAGGATACAGCATCGATCAGATTATTGATGGAGAGACTGTGGCGGAGGTTCTTGAATATGTTCAGTACAATCCGAAAAAACTGGTCAGAACTGTCGAAACATGGGTTACCTCTTCTGTAAAATCCGGAATTATTACGGCTGAAGAAGGGAAGGAATTCCTCTCAAATTACCGGTCCGGCCTGTATGGTTACACCTATCTTGAATAAAAATAGTTGGGTTGTCCGCAACCTGGATATCTATAGAGACTGTCTTAAAAACTGTTGAACATCAGATGCATTATCTATTTTTATCAAAATTCGCTTTGTATCTTGTTCCCGATTCAGAGTGAAAGTTGTGCAGCCTTTGCCGGGCGGAACCCCGAAACCCGGCAATAAATACCACTTCAAGCATTCTTTCAATTAAACCCGGCGGCTTCCTGCAGCCTTCAGAAGGAAGATAAGGGTACCGGTTGATTTCGATTCATAAACCGGGATAGGATTACCTTCTATCATCAACCGGAATCTGGTCTCCTTGCATCGGAAGATATTGAAAAATAAGTAAGTATGATTGTTAAGATCAGTATCAACCTGAACTGATCTTAGACACATCTGATATGAAAACTTACTGAATTAATCTGAAAGTATCTGATCTAACAGGCGGATTATCAAGTGGAATACACGTCCATTCAGGTTAGTTTACCCCGCGTTTATAATTCTCCAATCTTATTTTAATACTCCCTCCCGCATGCCACATTAGTGGGATGTCTTGCATTTGCCTTGAATGATTCTTACTATACTTTGATCCGAAATAACTCCTTGATATATCAGATTATAAATCAGCACTATATCCGATCATAATCGAATACAATCGGGTTTAAACGGATGTATCCGATTATCAACCGACTGTCCGGCTGCTAAGACTTAACTTTGAGTAGAACACTTGCAGAAAATTCTATAACCGCATGAGGTGATTTCTTTAATCAATATTGATAAAGCGTTAAAAAAGATCATAACGTTCATGTTATTAGTGAAATATAGTCTTTCAGATCAGATTGTCCAGTCTTTGGCAAATCGATATTCATCGTCAGAAAAATGGAAAATTCTGACTTATAGAATTCTCAGTTACTATACGTTGAAGGTGGCTATAAAAGCCAGATATTCAGATGATAAATAAATCTAAAACATAAATTGATGATAAATCAGATTCAGCCGGCATCCGGCAACTATACTTCGATGATTGCTTAGAATATTGAAAACGATGAGCCTTATCCAACTATATTATAATTTCACACGAACCTGCCATATTTTCTTGACTATGTTCCTGATTAATCTGGCTTGTTCATTTAAATCGATTGCAACCGGGATAAAAACTCATGGCAGATTTTCCTTACAGTTCCTTCGTTTATGGGTTAGTTGGATAATTCTGCTGGCGATTCTGCCAGGCATTTGTTCTGCCCAGAATCCTACTAAATCCTATAATGCAGGTGCCTATATTATTGACATGGGGCAGCCGACTCAAACGATAGCAAATGGATTAAAACCTTATGGATTGGTCTATGCCTTCATCCAGGGAGGCATTTCGGTTGATTGGTCGATTAACTCCTCAAAATTAAAAGATGGAACTGATTTTAATGCAGTTACATCCGCCAACGGGAATAAGGCCTATAAAGGAGGTCCTTTCATTATCCCTTTTGAAAATGTGAATTCAACGGTTATTGCATTAATTAACACCTGGAAAGCTTTAGGTGTAGTTGTTGATGGCCCTACCACGAGCAGTTTTACGGCTCCATTTTTTAAAACGTTATCCAAATGGCCCAGAGCATTCCTGGATGCCGCAAATGATCAGCTTATTCAGCCTTATTATGCCAATGCAGGGGTTCCGACTGCATCTTATGTAATAAATGCGAATCCGACCATGTTACCGCAATGCGGAAGTGTGAGTGGCGAGCTCGATGTGTATATTTTGCCGCATGCAGATCCCAACCTCTGGGATGCCACATGGATTGCTGCCTTGCAATACTTTATCAATAACGGTGGTTCGATGTGGGCGGGATGCCATGCTGTTAGTGTGCTGGAAAATTTACCCGGATGTAATTTCTTAAGTAACGGAGGACTTGTGCCATTTGGAAGTCATACGAATGGCACACCACCTTACACTTATACATCACCGTCGAATCCTTTTATGCAGTTCATTGGCATTTTGGATGGTGCGACTCAAAACGGTTCAGAGCAGATTTATGTGCCGGGACCATTAGGTTGGAGAGCTACAACTACAATAAGTGTCTATGACCCAAATTATGTTAATGCGAGTATTACTTATCCCACTACTGCGGCAATAATTGCCTATGGACCTGCATTCGGGACTAAAGGCTTGGTTATGTATGAGGCAGCTCATCAGCTTAACCAATCCGGAACTATTGCAGAACAAGTCGCTGCTCAAAGGGCTTTTTTTAACTTTCTGCTGGATGCAGGGACTCAAACCCAGCAAAGTGTAACCCCTCCTTCCATTTCAAACCAGACAGCAACGACCTGCAGTGGTGCGGCATTTTCTGTAACTCCGGCAGGAGCTCCATCAAATACGAACTATACCTGGATTGCACCTGCAGGTACAGGCTTTACAGGAGGATCAGCCCAAACCACCCCGCAATCTTCAATCAGTCAGACACTGACAAACACAGGCACAACTAGTGCGACAGCTATTTACACAGTCACTCCTCAAATAGGAGGATGTCTTGGAAATACTTTTACTGTAAGTGTTACAATATTGGCGCCACCATTATTAAGCAGTACGCTGACCCCGGCCTCAATATGCAGCGGGACAACCTTCAGTTATACGGCCACAAGCGCTGCATCAGGGGCAACATTTTCATGGACCCGTGCTGTTGTAGCCGGAATAAGCAACGGAGCTGGGAGCGGTTCAACTGCATCTATCAGCGAGATATTGACGAATACTACAGCCGCGGCGGTAGTCGTAACTTATGCAATTACCACTACAGCATACGGTTGTGCAAATACCCAAAACGTTACGGTAACTGTAAATCCGGTACCTGCAGCTCCAACAGCCGTTACCGCAACACCGGGTGCAATTTGCGCAGGTGGATCATCTAACCTGAAAGCTACCTCTGTTGGTAATACGATCCGGTGGTATACTGTTGCAACAGGTGGTTCCAGTATCGGTACAAGTGGAAGCGGGGCAAATTTTTTGGTAAGTCCGGCAGGCACGACTACCTATTATGCCGAAGCATCTATTTCCGCTTCAGGTTGTGTGAGCACTACACGATCTGCAGTCACGGTAGCAGTAACTCCCAAGCCGGTTTTAAGCAGTACTCTCACCCCTGCAGATATTTGCAGTAAGACACTTTTCAGTTATACTGCCACGAGTTCAACAACAGGAGCCACATTTGGATGGACTCGAGCAGTCGTTCCCGGGATAAGCAATCCGGCAGGAAACGGTCCAACCGGAGTTATCAGTGAAACCTTAATCAATACAACAACAGCGCCGGTAGTAGTAACCTATGCAATTACCACAACTGCAAATGGTTGTGCAAGTACCCAGAACGTGACGGTAAAAGTAAATGCAGCTCCGACAGCACTTTCCCTAACAGGAAGTACAATCTGTACGAGTCCTGGCCTCAATGGAAAGATAACCTCCACAACCTCAGTTAGCGGAGTGAACTATCAGTTATACAATGGAAGTGGTGTAGCACAAGGGACCGCCGTTGCAGGAACGGGATCGGGACTTACCTGGACAGCAGTTGCCGCAGGTACAGGTTATTCTGTTGTTGGAACGAATAGTGCAACTTCCTGTACTTCTACAAGTGCAACGGTGAATATAGGCACATATACCAATCCTGCTGTAACGGCAACCAGCACTAGTCCAATATGCGTAGGCAGTAAATTAGCATTAACCGGAGGACCTGGCGCAATGACCACTTATTCATGGACCGGACCATCATCCTACAGCAATTCGACTCAGAGTCCAACGGTTTCAGCTAGTGCAACCACGGCAATGGGAGGTACCTATTCCTTAACTGTAACAGATAGCCATGGATGCCAGGGAACTGCTTCGGTTGCAGCAACAGTAAATGCAATCCCGGATGTTACCAGTTTTAGTGTTGCAGGGAGTACTACCTGTACGGGAAGTAGTGCGGTTGTAACAGTTAGTTCGTCAAGTTTAGTCACCGGAACCTACGCGGTAACTTATAATGTAACGGGACCAAATTCGAAAGCCTCCACGACCGCATCGATGAGTTTTACGGCCGGAAGCCCTGGAACGGGAACTTTTATCACCCCAGCTCTAAATCTTGACGGGATACTTAATAATGTCGTACAAATAACCGCAATTGCATTTTCATCTTCTCCTTTGTGTACAAGTGCCGTGAGTGCGGCGAAGGGTACCACCCCTGCTTTTACGACTCATCCTTGTATTGCAGCTACCTGTATCTTTGATTCAAACGGGACCTATAATTTTTCAGCCCCTGCGGGTGTCACCAGTATAACCATTCAGGCGTGGGGTGCCGGTGGGGGAGGCGAAACAACTGCACTTTATGTCGATGCCGGAGCTGGCGGCGGCGGCGGCGGAGCCTATACCACATTAACAAATTTTCCTGTTACATCCGGAACACAATATGCCGTAGTTGTTGGAAATGGTGGTGCGCCGGGTTTTGCAGGCACAAATTCAACTTTTAATGGGACAACAGTTGTTGCTGCCGGAGGTGGAAGCAATAGCACCGCTGATTGTAATAATTGCACAAATAGCGGTGGGACAGGTGGACTGGCTTCAGCTCCGCCTGGTGGCGCTTCATTTTCAGGTGGGAATGGTGGCCTTGGTGGCCCTGGTGGCGGAGGCAAACATGGAGGTGGAGGAGGTGGCGGCTCTGCTGGGGCAGGTAGTGCAGGTGGTGCAGGCGCAGTTTACAATGGCGATTTTGGTGGAATTGGTGGAACCGCTGGAACAGGTACACCTGGAGGAGCTGCCGGTGGAGCCGGAGGAAATGATCAAAGTAAAACCACTCCATTCAATGGCAGTGATGGATCTGCACCAGGAGCTGGCGGTGGTGGGTCAGGTCATTTTGACAATTCCCATGGTCCTTATGTATCGGGATCAGGAGCTGATGGAGAAGTGAAAATTATTTATTATTCAGCTTGTCCAACCTATTCGCTTACTAGCACCTCTGCCACATCGCCTTGTGTAGGGAATGCGGTGACCGTTACACTAAATGGCACCGTTGCAACTCTTCCGATTGGTACTTATACGGTAACGTATAATTTGTCAGGAACGAATACTGCTAACGGCTCTACAGCTACTATGACCATTACTTCGGCCGGGACAGGAACTTTTACGACTCCTGTGCTGGCGAATAGCGGGAGTACCACAGTAACAATTACCAATCTTTCATCAGGCACATGTTCTGTTTGCAGCAGCGCAATAAGCATCAATAATACGGCAATTATTACGGTATATCCAAGCTCAGTCGGCGGTACTGCGGCGGCCACTTCTCCAACTATTTGCTATAACATCAATACAAGCATAGCGGTAACCGGTTATACAGGCACCATTCAATGGCAACAATCTCCCGATGGCAATACCGGCTGGACAAATGTAACCGGAGGGAGCGGAGCCACATCAGCGACCTACACCACACCGGCTCTTATGGCAACCACCTATTATCGGGCAATGGTAACAAGTGGTACCTGTTCATCGGATTATTCAACAACGGCTTCGGTAACGGTAAATGAGTTGCTCACCATCACCGGAACAACACCTGCATCGATTTGTGGAACAGGTACAGTAATTTTAGGAGCAACAGCTTCAGCTGGAACTGTTAATTGGTACACAGCATTAACAGGTGGATCCTCCCTGGGAACAGGAACATCCTTTACAACGCCAAGCCTCTCGTCAACAACCACCTATTATGCGGAGGCATCATCAAACGGATGTGTATCCGCCGCCCGGACAGCGGTTACAGCAACGGTGAACTCTATACCCACAATCAGCTCTGCAACGGTCAGTCCGGCAGCTGTTTGCGCTTCAGGGCAGGTTGTATTTTCGGCAACACCCAGCTCCGGCTCAATTACCTGGTATGATGCCTCGTCAAATGGGAACGTCGTAGATCTTCTTAATCCAATAATCAGTACAACAACCACCTATTATGCCGAGGCATGGGCAAACGGCTGTGTATCTGCAAGCCGGACTGCTGTTACGGCAACAGTGAACGCTTTGCCAACGGTCAGCTCTGCATCGGTCAGTCCGATAGCTGTCTGCGTTTCGGGGCAAGTTGTATTTTCAGCAACACCCAGCTCAGGCACAATTACCTGGTACGATGCCGCAACCAATGGGAACGTGGTAACTGTCCTTAATCCAACGATCAGCGCAACAACAACCTATTACGCCGAGGCATCTGCAAACGGATGTGTTTCCCTGAACCGGACCGCGGTTACCGCCACGGTGAACCCTTTGCCAACGGTGAGTTCCGCATCGGTCAGTCCGGCATCTGTTTGCGTTTCGGGACAGGTCGTATTTTCAGCAACACCCAGTTCCGGCACAATTACCTGGTATGATGCCGCAACAAATGGGAACGTCGTTACTATTCTTAATCCAACAATCAGCGCAACAACTACCTATTACGCATCAGCATCGGCAAACGGATGTAATTCTGCAACCCGGACAGCCGTTACAGCAACGGTGAACTCTTTACCAACGGTGAGTACCGCATCCGTAAGTCCGGCAGCTGTTTGCGCCTCAGGGCAGGTTGTATTTTCAGCAACACCAAGTGCCGGAACAATTAAATGGTATGATGACCCCACAAGTGGAAACGTTGTGACTGTCCTTAATCCAACAATCACCGAAACAACCACCTATTATGCGGAGGCATCTGCAAACGGATGTGAGTCAGCAATCAGAACTGCCGTTACATCAACCGTGAACCCATTCCCCACTGCAACCATCAGGGGTTCGGCAACCATTTGCGGTGGATCATTTGCAACAATCACCGTAGACCTTTCCGGCAACCAACCCTGGTCTATTACTTACACGGATGGCACATCACCGGTAAAAATAAATAGCATATCAACCTCCTCCTATACCTTCAATGTTTCGCCAGGAACTAACAAAACCTATTCGTTAACTGCTGTCAACGACGCTAATTGCACCGGGACATTTTCAGGTTCTGCCATTATTACCATTTATTCGACATTGGTGCCAGGGGCTCACAACACCGACCCGCTCACGGAATGCACCGGTTATAATCCGGCTGAATTAAGTTTCACGACAGCAATTTCCGGTGGGCAAACTCCTTATAACTACCAGTGGCAATTGAATAACAACCCAATCGTCGGGGCAACTTCCGCTACTTATGATTCTCCCCAGCTGACAACTGCGGGTGTTTACAGTTTTAACTGTGTGGTAACCGATGGCTGTGGTTCAACATTTACAACCTTGCCCAAAGTGATCACCATAGTACCTGACCCTTCCGTTTCAATTTTGGGGAGCACTTCCGTCTGCCAGAACGGAAACATAACTCTGACAGCTAATATAACCAATGGAACCGGAAACTACAATTACCAGTGGAGGTCCGGCATTTCTGTTTCAGGCCCTTGGACTGATATTATTGGGGCTACCAGTATTACTTATAATCCGCCTGCTTCCAATGTTGGGACTTACTATTATCAGGTTTTTATTAATCCCTCACACCCAGAATGCAACCAGACGACCTCCACCGGATTTACACTTATCGTAAATGCCCTTCCTTCCTGTTCCATTAACGGAAGTGGATCCGTATTTGCGGGATCAACAGGAAACACTTACATCAGTACTCCCATTCCGTCAGATAATGTGAACCATCTCTGGTCTATTTCCGGAAACGGCATAATTTCAGGCTCAAACACCGGACCGACAGTTACTGTAAATGCAACTGCAGTTGGTTCTTTTACAATTACGGATAATATTTCAAGATTTGGATGCACCTCTTTATGTACTTATTCTGTTTATGTGATTGATTTGCCATGTAGTATTACACCTTCAATATCAGTCCCAAACGGAATATCTACGATCTATACCGCTCCCGCGGGAATGGATACTTATAGTTGGTCAATAATTGGGAATGGCTCATTCACCTCCGGTGTAAACAGCCAAACAGTCATAGTTTTAGCCGGGAATAATTGTAATACTTATGCCTTAACTGTAACTATTGCCAAAAGCGGGGCAAGCAGCACCTGTACTCAAACAATTGTGGTGTCCGACAATCAGCCTCCAACCTTTACTCCGCCTGCCGCAATCAGTGAGTGTGTTGAAGGTCTTTATTCTGCTATTTACAATAGTGCAACAATGGATATTAATCCTGGCAGACCCGATTATTTCACCCTGGGAACGGGTAATACCATGCTTGATCTGACCGGTTTATCGGATAACTGCTGCAGCACAGGAAGTCTGCTGATCAGCTGGCGGATAGACTTTTATGGAGGAGTAACAGCGAGTATAACCGGAACCGGTCAACCATCAGCTTATGGTTCACCCATTCAATTCCCGGGTGATGGAACCACATTTTTGAATGTGACCCATTCGATCACCTATTGGGTAAACGATTGCAACGGCAATATCTCGCTCCCACAAACAACAACCATTACTATCAAACCTCGTCCCAACGTAATTACCCAGAATTAAACAGGTTATTTAAAAACGATCGAAGATGAAACAATTATCAGTAATTCAAAAAACGGCGTATCGCCAAAACAGGCAGAACATCAAGGATGCTCTAACCTGTACTGCCCAAATCATTACCCGGATAAAACCGGGAATCGGATTCCTCAATATCTTCCTGATCCAGAATAAGGGGAAAGGTCCGCCTGGACGGTCGCGCAGTCCGGATATGGTGAATTTCCCGATTCCGGAACCTAAACCGGCTGCAGGCAAAAGCAGCAAAAAAGTTTATCAAATTATTCAAAATCAATATTATAATCTTTTTTACATCTAAAATTTTATATCATGAAAAAGCAAATTTTTATTCTCGTTGTAGCGATTTTCGCTAGTATAACAGCTTTTGGGCAAATGAAAGCAGGGTCAGCACCTCAACCTTTAAGTGGATGTACAACCGATGCGACACATCCATTGGCTGGTGTTCCCTATAACTATGCAGTTACTGTAGTTCCTACAGGGGGAAATTTCCAATGGTGGGCTACCACAGATGTTAATTTCATAACCACCAATGGTTCGGGTGTAACTACAAATAATATAAATACAAAACTTGCAGTTGGAGCAGCAGCTCCTTTGTTAAATGCAGATTCTAACTATGGAATTTCTGGGTTACTAAATAATGTAAATATTACTTGGTCAAGTTCAGCGTTAGCTGCAGCAGCAACAACTCCAACATTTGTAGCTGTACAGTATGATGCTGCAAGTCCAGGTTGTGCCAATAACTTCAAAGTTTATCAAATCACACCAGTTAATGGATTCACCGTCGATATTAAGAATATGGATCAGACAAAAACGTCACTACCTTATGGCACTACAACTTCGTTTTGTGTATCCAATATCGTAAGTGCGGTATTTTCTGGGGCAGCTATTATAACTGACTATGGCACTAATGTACTTTACTATGAGGTCGTTGCTGCTAATTTCACCGGCAGTTATACTCCATTCTTCCAAGTTTCTGGTTTGCAAGGAACACAGGTTGTTACTTCCCTTGAATTATATACTGACGCTGCCATGGCAACCGCTGCAATTCCAACAATTTTCAATGCTGGTGCTTATAGTCCAGCTGCACCTGTAACCGTTGATGCATCAGTTACTAATACCTCTACGGGCGTATCACTTTATGTTAAACTTACTATTGCAAATAAAACTTATGAAAGTTTATCTGATGAACCAATTACTCTTGCAGTTAATGGAACAAATGCTTCTGGACAAAAAGATGTAGTTAATACCGCATGTAATACATCGACTGATTATGAAGATACTGCAATCCAGACAATAACTGCACGTCCTACTGTTACTTCTGTGCCAGCAACCGGTGTATTTGTAACTCCATAGTTTGTTTTGGGAAAGTTTCTAAAGTTGAATTTGCTTTTTCATGACCCTATTCTTTCTTCAGTCAGGCTTTTGTCTGACTGAAAAAAGGGAAGGCTAAATGGGAATGCAAAGGTATTATTGCTTCGAGCAACTCTGCGCTTTTGAGCTACTTCTGCGGCAAAAATTTAACCGCAAAGTACGCAGGGAAGTCACATAGCACGCAAAGTAACAAAGTATGAGAACACTGCTGATCTGTCTGATAATCAGTGATCTGTTTAGCGCTATACGGTTGAAATTAAAAATTAAACGACCATGCTCAATGACTATATATTATCACGGGCCACCCGGAAAACGGGCCCATTGCACCAAAAATGCAAGAAGCGACCTGCCCGGATGGATAGCTGATTCCGGAAAAGCACCTTGTGCGGCTCCCGTTTACCGATTTCAACTCTGGCTTACCTGTCGACACAGCGTATGTCAGGATTTTTTGTTTCTAAACGTAACGTTTTGAGGAGATATTGTGCCTTTACCGGCGTTGTGAAATTGCATCTTATCTCTTTGATAACTAATACTATAGAAAAATGAAAAATAATCGCGACGGGCCGCCTGTCAGGTTCTTTATGGGCAGGGGAAGTCCCAGGGGTGACCCCAATCTGATGATGCATAAACCACGGGGAGATCCTGGAATGTATCGTCATGCAAGGGATAATCCCACTTGTATAGTATTAATATACAATATGTTAGTTCAATTTAAAAAATTGAAGAGGGAGAGGTATGGACGATTGTCAATGAATAAATGGTCAATAGAAAATGAATAAATAAATTATTATATATCAATAATTTAAAAGTAATAAGAAGATGAAAGAAAATCCATTGAAGGATAAATCATATGATTTTGCCTTGAAAATTAATGGGAGCAATTATTTCAACTACGAAAAAAGGGCTAAATGAGAAAAATGGTCAATGATCAATGGGACAATTGGTCAATGAACAATTAGGCAAATTGAAAACCAATTAATTGAATATTAGTTAAATGGATCGTCTGTTACACGATATTAAATGTCTTGCATTTGCAGTAATCCTGCTGATGCTAATGGCTGTGGCACCTGCCGTGGCCCAGACTGTCGTGTATGTCGGTGATTCTACTCCGCAATCTGTTGTTCCGGTGTCGGGAGATACCTACCAATGGGAGCTTTACAGCGACGGAACAGTCAACTTTGCCACTACTGCGGGCAATTGTCCGGTTACCTCAGCCGCTTTTGTAGGAGGGAGTGCAGGGCCATCAGTCAATGTGAAATGGCTCAAAACAGGCACCTACTTTTTCAAGGTTACAGCCTATGATCCTGCACATTGTACCAACAACTTAAAAATCGGGATAATCACAGTGAAAGCTGCTTTACCGGTAGCCACCATCACGCCTCCTGATCCGATCTGCAAGGGAGAGAACGGCTTGCTCTCTGTTGCCCTTGTCGGAACAGGACCGTGGAATATAACCTATACCGACGGCGTGCACAGCTGGACAGTGACGAGTATTGTCTCGTCGCCATATGAGCTGACTGTCAGTCCGGGAACAACAACAAATTATTGGATTAGCCAGGTTACGGATCGGAATGGAACCAATAATGTCCAATCAGCATCGGTTACGCTTCAGGTGAATCCAAAGCCGGCCAGTTCAAAGATTTATTTATATCAACCATAAATTGTATTGACGCAATTTATTACGTCTGAATAAAAAATTAATATTTTAAGATGAAAACGCTCAAATACATGATCATGATGCTACTTCTGATCGTTGCCTTCCAGGCAGCGGGCCAGACGTATGTGATTGATCGGGTGTGTTCGGGCGCTCAACGACATTACCGGATTGACGGTGAAGCCGGTTCACGGTACATGTGGCAGCTCACCGATTCCTTGGGCAATCCGGTCAGCCTGACCAATCAGGCCGGTACCGATTTCACCACAACCGATCCAAACACCGGACAAGTCAGGGTGGGAAGTGAAATCATCATTCCATGGACTACTCCGGGGACGTATAAGCTGACAGCTGTTCAGTACTCTGCGTTGGGATGCGATACGCTTCAGCAGGGAGAGGTATTGGTCTTTGCCCAGCCGGCAGCGTCGGCAGGTAATCCGATGGTTCTGTGTACGGGTTCCCCGGTCAGGATCACGGGAGCCTCTGCCACCAATTACAGCACCCTAATGTGGAGCAGTTCGGGTGATGGTGTATTTGACAATCCATTGGCCTTGAATCCGACTTATACCCCTGGACCGAATGACCAGCAGTCGGGCAGCGTAAATCTTACCCTCACGGTACAGGGCAACGGGAGCAGCAATTCGTGTACAGCGGCAGTCAGTTCTGCTCTGATTACCCTCACCACCACCCTTACAGCAGCCGTATCTATTACCGCCGATCAGACAGCTGTCTGTGCCGGTGCAACTGTAACTTTCACAGCTACTCCGGTTAACGGTGGTACTACACCTGATTATCAGTGGAAGGTCAACGGAGAAAATACCGGGACCAGCACTACCACTTATGGTTACATTCCGGTCAATAGGGATAAAGTCACCGTTGTGATGACTTCCAACGAAACCTGCATTTCAGGCAGTCCGGCAACTTCCAATGAACTGACCATTACAGTCAATAATACTCCTGCAGCTCCGGTTGTTGGAACGATCACCCAGCCGACCTGTTCAACCGCTACCGGAAGTGTGGTGCTAACCGGACTTCCTGCCGTAACCTGGACGGTAAATCCCGGAGGAATCATCGGCACCGGAACGACCACCACCCTTACCGGTCTGACCCCGGGCACCTATACTTATACGGTCACCGATGCCTCCGGATGTACCTCTGCTTCATCGGCTGATGTGGTGATCAGCACAGCTCCCGGAGCCCCGTCCGCCCCAACAATTGGTGTCATCACCCAGCCTAATTGTTCAACCGCCACCGGAAGTGTGGTACTAACCGGACTTCCTGCCGGAACCTGGACGGTAAATCCTGGAGGAATCACCGGCACAGGTACGAGCACTACCCTTACCGGTCTGACCCCGGGCACCTATACGTATACGGTCACCGATGCTTCAGGATGTACCTCTGCTTCGTCGGCTGATGTGGTGATCAGCACAGCTCCCGGAGCCCCGACTGCCCCAACAATTGGTGTCATCACCCAGTCGACCTGTTCAACTGCCACCGGAAGTGTGGTACTAACCGGACTTCCTGCCGGAACCTGGACGGTAAATCCTGGAGGAATCACCGGAACCGGAACGACCACCACCATTACAGGTCTGACCCCGGGCACCTATACGTATACGGTCACCGATACCTCCGGATGCACCTCTGCCTCGTCGGCTGATGTGGTGATCAGCACAGCCCCTGGAGCCCCGTCTGCTCCAATCAACGGGACGATCACCCAGCCTACCTGTTCAACCGCTACCGGAAGTGTGGTACTAACCGGACTTCCTGCCGGAACGTGGACGGTAAATCCTGGAGGAATCACCGGAACCGAAACGACCACCACCATTACCGGTCTGACCCAAGGCACCTATACGTATACGGTCACCGATGCTTCAGGATGTACCTCTGCTTCGTCGGCTGATGTGGTGATCAGCACAGTTCCGACACCTCCTGCAACCCCGACCGCCAGTGTCACGGTTCAGCCAACCTGTACTGTGGCCACCGGAACAATTGTTATAACTTCACCCTCTGCAGGATCAGGTTTTACCTACAGCAGTGATGGAGGGACCACCTGGGTTTCCTCTACAACTTTTACAGGACTTGCCCCGGGTAGTTACCCCATTGAAGTAAAAGAGACATCAACAGCCTGCGTCTCTGCCTCTACCTTATTGACAGTCAGCACAGCTCCTGGTGCCCCGTCTGCTCCAGCAATAGGTGTCATCACCCAGCCGACCTGTTCAACCGCTACCGGAAGTGTGGTACTAACCGGACTTCCTGCCGGAACCTGGACGGTTAATCCTGGAGGAATCACCGGAACCGGAACGACCACCACCATCACCGGTCTGACCCCGGGCGCCTATACTTATACGGTCACCGATGCCTCAGGATGCACCTCTGCTTCATCGGCTGATGTGGTGATCAGCACAGCTCCTGGTGCCCCGTCTGCTCCAATCACCGGGACGATTACCCAGCCTACCTGTTCAACCGCCACCGGAAGTGTTGTGCTGAACGGTCTTCCTGCCGGAAACTGGACGGTTAATCCTGGAGGAATCACCGGCACCGGTACGACCACCACCATCACCGGTCTGTCCGCGGGCACCTATACGTATACGGTCACCGATGCTTCAGGATGTACCTCTGCTTCATCGGCTGATGTGGTGATCAGCACAGCTCCTGGTGCCCCGTCTGCTCCAATCACCGGGACGATCACCCAGCCTTCCTGTTCAACCGCCACCGGAAGTGTGGTACTAACCGGACTTCCTGCCGGAACCTGGACGGTAAATCCTGGAGGAATCACCGGCACCGGTACGAGCACTACCCTTACCGGTCTGACCCCGGGCACCTATACTTATACGGTCACCGACGCCTCAGGATGCACCTCTGCTTCGTCGGCTGATGTGGTGATCAGCACAGTTCCGGCACATCCTGCAACCCCGACCGCCAGTGTCACGGTTCAGCCGACCTGTACTGTGGCCACCGGAACAATTGTTATAACTTCACCCACTGCAGGATCAGGTTTTACCTACAGCAGTGATGGTGGTAATACCTGGGTTTCCTCTACAACTTTTACAGGACTTGCCCCGGGTA
>Ga0316222_1002830_pt1 | contig 17897 bp, 11 predicted proteins | sample TBH18011metaG_FD_206008 | JGI IMG/M metagenome (GOLD analysis project Ga0316222, IMG submission 206008) | Freshwater microbial communities from Trout Bog Lake, Wisconsin, USA - TBH18011 | ecosystem: Environmental > Aquatic > Freshwater > Lake > Hypolimnion/Profundal zone | place: USA: Wisconsin...
GACATTTGACCGGCGAAAGCCACGGCCATTACCAGGATTACGGTCCCGATCCGCTCGACCATCTCGGTCGCAGCTTGGCCGAGGGCTTTGCCTATCAGGGTGAGGCATCGGCGCTTCGCGGCGGCAGGGCGCGTGGCGAGGCATCGGCCCATCTGCCGCCCTCGGCCTTCGTCGCCTTTCTGCAAAACCACGATCAGATCGGCAACCGCGCGCTGGGCGAACGCATCGACCAATTGGTGGCCCCCGAGGCGGTGTGGGCCGCCACCGCCATGCTGTTGTTGTCGCCCCAGCCGCCGATGCTGTTCATGGGCGAGGAATGGGGGGCGACCACGCCGTTCCAGTTCTTCTGCGACATGCCGCCTCGGCTGGCTCGGGCGGTGCGCCAGGGACGGCGCCGGGAATATCCCAATCCGGGCGGGCGCGGTCCCGATCCCCTGGCGCGTGCCAGCTTCGTCCGCTCCCGTCTTGATTGGCGCCAGCGCTCGAGTCCGGCCGGCGCAGCACGGCTGGCGCGGGTCAAGGAATTACTGGCCATTCGCCGCCGCGTCCTCGCTCCCCGCCTAGCCGGAGCCGGAAGCGGCCGGGAGGCGCGGTTGGGCTCCGGCGCGCTACGCTGTCAGTGGCGGCTGGGCGATGGCGCGCGTCTGACTCTGCGCGCCAATCTTTCCTCCGACGCGGTGACTGGAATCATTCCGGAGCCGGGCACTTTGTTGTACGCTACCCACGCCGTCGGGGGGGCGTTGCCAGCCTGGGGTGTGGACTGGCATTTGGACCTTGGGGGATGACTGAATGAGTGGTTCCGAGGCGCTTGACCGCTTGGCGCAATTGGCCGGGATCGAGGATGGCTGGTGGGATTTCTTTGGCGTCTGGCGACCGGTGTCGCCGCTGGCTGGAGCCGGTGGTGGTGTTCGAGGAGCACACCGGAAGCAGCGCCATCCTGGTCACCCTGCCGGCGCGGCGCGACAAAGATGTGCTGGAATGGGTGCTGGAAGAGGAATTGGGGCCGCGCCACAGCGGCCGCTTCCAGGTCGATACCCTGGAATGGCAGGAGGAGCGCTGGGTCAAAGGCGTCTTCACCAAGCGCTGGCGCTTGTATCTGCCGGAATTGCCGCCGCTCGGCTACCATCGCCTGACTTTGCGCGCCGCCGACGGCTCCAGCGCGACGATGACGGTAATCGTCGCCCCCGCCCGCGGCCATGTGCCGCCGGCCATGGATGATGGCGGCAAAGTGTGGGGTATCGCCACCCAGCTTTATGCCTTGCGCCATGCCGGCGATTGGGGACTCGGCACCTACAAGTCGCTGGAAATTCTGGCGGCGGGTGCCGCCTCGGCCGGGGCGGCGCTGGTGGGGGTCAACCCGCTGCACGCTTTGTTCCCCAACCAGCCCGATCGTTTCAGCCCCTATTCGCCATCGTCGCGTCGGTTCCTCGATGTGGCCTATATCGACATTGAATCGATCCCCGAATACAGCGAAGGCAACATGCGGCGCAGCGTTGCCTCGCCGGGCTGTCTGGCCGCCTTGGGCCGCCTTCGGGGGCTTGATCTGGTCGATTATCCCGGCGTGGCGCAGATGGCCCGGCCGGTGCTGGAAACCCTCTATGGCGTTTTCCGCAAGCTGCATCTCGACACCGACGACCAGCGCGGCCAGGGTTTCCGTCGCTTCCAGAAGGAGGGCGGTCGCGCCGCCCAATTGTTCTGCACCTTCGAGGCGTTGCAGGAGAAGTTCCAGGCCGAGGGCAAGGGCTATTGGCGCCACTGGCCCGAGTCTTTGCGCCACCCCGCCTCGCCCGAGGTGGCCGCCTTCTTCGAAGCCAATCGTCCCCGCGTCGAGTTTTACTGGTGGCTGCAATTCGTCGCCGACCAGCAATTGGGCGCCGCCCACCAAGCCGGGCGCGGCGATGGCAAGGCGATGGGTCTGTACCGCGACCTTGGCGTTGGCATCGCCGGTGACGGGGCCGAGGCTTGGCTGGAGCAGGACAATCTGGCGCTGGGCGTCTCGGTGGGGGCGCCGCCCGATCCGCTGGCCTTGAAGGGCCAGGATTGGGGCCTGATCCCCTTCAACCCGATCGCGCTGCGCGAGGCCGCCTACGCCCCCTTCATCGGGGTGATGGCTGCCAACATGCGCCATGCCGGGGCGCTCCGGCTCGATCACGCCATGGCCCTGCAACGGCTCTATTGGGTGCCGCCGGGAGTGGCCGCCGACCAGGGCGCCTATGTCCGCTATCCGGTCGAGGATCTGTTCCGCCTGGTGGCCCTGGAAAGCCGGCGCAATCGCTGCCTGATCATCGGCGAGGACCTTGGCACCGTGCCCGAGGGCTTCCGCGAGCGGATGGACCGCACCGGCCTGTTCGCCTACCGGGTGATGGTTTTCGAGAAGGACGAGGCCGGCGAAATTCGCCGCCCCGAGGCCTTCGACGAAAAGGCCCTGGCCATTTTCGCCACCCACGATTTGCCCTCGGTGCGCGGCTGGTGGAACGGCGCTGATATCGACAAACGGGTGGCGCTCGATCTCTACCCCCAGCCGGAAATGGCCGATGGCGAACGCCAGGCCCGCCAGCAGGACCGTGAAAAGATGGTCCAGGCTTTCGCCCGCGAGGGCCTGCTGCCAGAGAACTTCCCCGCCCACGGTCCGCTGTCGGATTCCGATGCCGAGGCGCTGACCCTGGCCGCCCACCGCTATCTGGCCTCGGCCCGCTCCAAGCTGCTGATGGTGCAGATCGAGGACGTGCTGGCCCTGGAAAGCCAAATGAACGTCCCCGGCACCACCGACCAGCACCCCAACTGGCGCACCCGCTTCCCCGTCGATGTGGAAACCTTCCTGGCCGATAAGCGGCTCAAGAATTTGGCGGCGGCGCTGGCGGGGTGTCGGAGCGGAACGTAACCGGCCCAGTGATGATGGACCATATCATGATCACGATATAGTCTTTTGGAGCGCGGGTCGTGATCCGCGACAATCGTGGAGGCTGCCGCCGCCACCCGCCTCCTACACCACCGGCAACCGCTCCCGCAGCGCCGACGGCAATGCCGCCACGATCACACGTCGGGCCGGGTGCCAGAAGGCCGAGAGCAGCAGCAGGGCCGAGCCGATGATCAAGGCGGTCAGTTCCAGGCTGGCGCCCAGCGCGCCGGCCTCGCGCAGCAATTCGCCGATGGCGTAAAGCACGTAGAACAGCGCCGACACCAACAACGCCCGGCGATCGACCGCTAGCGCCACCACCGCCAAGGCCAAGTAAATGGCCACGGCCAGGATGGCGGTGGTCATGGTGGCGCTGCCGGTCAGGATGCCCAGCATGGCGAAGGCCGGGTGGACGATCAGCGGCGCCGCCGCCAGATGCAGCCAGAAGGCGACGTCCGAGCGTCGGGTGGTGCGGGTGCGGTCGCTGGCATCCCAGCCGAGCGCCAGGGCGAAGGTGGCCAAGCCGGACAGGAACAAGGCCGGTTGGAACCAGTCCTTGAGCAGGGCGGGAAGACAGCCGAACAGCAGGGCCAGCGCCATCAGGAGTGCCGCTCCGGTGGCGATGGCGACGGTGATCGGCACCTTGAAGCGGCGCCAATGCGCCCAAGCCCCCGCTGCCGCCAACGCCGCCGCCGCCCCGGTGACGAACAGCAACTCGGTGGCGAAGACTCGGTTGAACAATCCCGGCCGCTCCAGCACGGCGGGGCTGGTGGCCAGGTTGAGGGCGGCGAAGAACAGGCCGCCGACGAAACTCACCAGTAGTACGATGCTGGGCAGCGCCATCCGTCGCCGACGGGTGAAATATTCGGCCAGGCCCCAACTCGCCGCCGCCACCGCCAGACCGCCCAGAGCCGGGCTGACCAGCGAGGCCAATTGCCGCAGGGCCACCAGGATCAGCACGGTGGCGATGGTGACGAAGATGTCGTTGAACCCGGTCAGCAGGCGAAAATATTCCTCATCCACCGCCGGAATGGCTGCGCGCTGGGCGACAAAGCCGCGCAGCGCCGCCACGTTCTCTGCGCTGACTATTCCGGCCGCGACCGCCGCATCGAGATCGTCGTCACTGACCATGATTCACCTCGGAGAAAAGACGGCGCGATCCTAGCACGGGCTTATTCGGTTGGCGCGGGCGTCGGCTTGCACGGCGCGTCAGACCTTGAACGAAGTGACTATGCCATTACTTTTGGGTGTGTCATCCCGATCCTGCCCCCTGGTTTATGGTTCCTGACGCTTTTCCCCCCATGCGCGCCGGCCGATCCGGTGCTATGGTCGAAATCGGTCCGCACCGCCGGAGAGTCGCCCATGTCCGCCGATGACCAGGCCGAGACCTGCGCCCTGTTGGGCGATCCCGCCACCCATGGCGGCCTCCGCCCCCAGCGAATCGATACCCACATTTCGACGGTGTTCCTGGTTGGCGAGCGGGCCTACAAGCTGAAAAAGGCGGTGCGACTTCCCTTTCTCGACTTTTCCACCCCGGCCGCCCGGCTGGCGGCTTGCCAGGCCGAACTGGCGGTCAATCGCCGCGCCGCGCCTGGCCTCTATCTCGGGATCGAGACGGTGACGCGCGGCTCGGATGGCCGCCTCGTTTTGGGGGGCAAAGGTGAGGCGGTGGATACTTTGGTGGTAATGCGCAGGTTCGCCACCGACGACCGCTTCGATCGATTGCTGGCGCGGGGCGCGCTTGATCGCCGTCTGCTTCAGCGCCTGACCGCCGCGATCGTCGATTTTCACCAGGGGGCGCCGCAACGGCCTGACCGGGGCGGTGCCGCCGGCTTGGCCTGGACCATCGCCAACAACGCTGAATCCATGGCTCCGGCGGTGCCGTCGATTTTGCCGGCGGCCGAGGTGGCGTGCTTGACCGAGGCATCCCTGGGCTGGCTGGCCCGCCTAGCGCCGGTGCTGGATCTGCGGCGCGACCGGGGCCTGGTGCGGCAATGCCACGGCGACCTCCACCTGGGGAATATCTGCCTGTTCGAGGGCGAGCCAACCCTGTTCGACGCCATCGAATTCAGCGAAGACATTGCCTGCGTCGATGTCTTCTACGATCTGGCCTTTCTGCTAATGGACCTTGACGTCCGCAGCGCCCGGCCCCAGGCCTCGGTGGTGATGAACCACGCCCTCGATCTGACCGGCGATTATCAGGCGTTGGCGGCCCTGCCCTTGTTCCTGTCCTTGCGCGCCGGGGTGCGGGCAATGGTCGCCGCCACCATCGCTCTGGGCCTGGCGGGACCCGCGCGGGAGGCCAAGGCCGAGGAGGCGCGGCGCTATCTGGCGGCGGCGCAGGCCTATCTGGAGCCGCCGCCGCCCCGGCTGGTGGCGATCGGGGGCCTGTCGGGCAGCGGCAAGTCGCGCATGGGGCGGTTGCTGGCGCCGTCATTGGCGGTGCCGGGGGCTGCGGTTGTCCGCTCGGATGCGTTGCGTAAGCAGATGATGGGGACGGCCCTGACCCAGCGTTTGGGACCCGAGGGCTATTCGGCGGAAGCCACGGAACGGACCTATCAGACCTTGCTTGATACCTCCGCTGCTTTGCTGCGGGCCGGGCACGGGGTGATCGCCGACGGGGTGTTTGCGCGCCCGGATCAGCGTGCCGCCATCGCCCAAGTGGCGGCCGAGGTCGGTGTGCGCTTCGATGGGCTGTGGCTGGAGACGGCGCCCGAGGTGGCGGCGGCGCGGATTGGTGCCCGAACCGGCGACGCTTCCGACGCCACAATCGAGGTGCTGGAGCGGCAGCGGAGCTATGAGCTGGGCGAGATCGATTGGCCCCGCCTTGACACCGGGCGCCCCCAGGACGACGCGGTGGAGATTGCCCGGCACGTTCTTGACGTATGAGAGGTATCCGCGAGCGGAAGGTTAACAAACCCCTGGCGACGGCGCATAGTTGACTGGGTGCAACTCCACCAGAGAGGCCGCCATGTCCGGGTTCAAAACCATCCTGGTTCCCTTCGCCGATGCCAGCGCAGTCCCGCCGCTCGAAGCCGCCTTGGGCCTTGCCGCCCAGTTTTCCGGTCATGTCATAGGGTTGCATGTCCGGATCGATCCCGCTTTGGCGGTGCCGCTGGTTGGCGAGGGAATGTCCGGAGCCATGGTCGAGGAGATGATGAGCGCGGCCGAACGTCAAGCCGCCACCCGCGCCGTGGCTGCCCGCACCCTGTTCGACCAGTGCCTGGGCCGCTCGGGTCTGCCTTTGACTGCTGCGCCCGGTGGTGCTCCTGCTTCCGCCGAATGGGTCGATGTGGTCGGACGCGAGGAGGAAGCGGTGGCTTGGCGCGGCCGGCTGGCCGATCTGGTGGCACTGGCCCGACCCGACGACGGCGCCGATAGCCCCTCGCCGATGACGCTGAACGCCGCCTTGATGGACAGTGGCCGGCCGTTGCTCTTGGTGCCGCCCGGCGCTCCCGCCTTCGGCCGTCACGTCGCCATTGCCTGGAACGGCAGCGCCGAAGCCGGGCGCGCCGTCGCCGCCGCCTTGCCGCTGCTGGAACGGGCTGGGGCGGTGAGCGTATTGTCGGTGGCCGAAAGCGACCGCGCCACTGAAGCGTCGGCCGAAGGCCTGATCGCCTATCTGGCCTGGCACGGCATCGACGCCCGCTTGCGCAAGCTGCGCGGTCAATCCACCCAGGCCGGCGAGGCGCTGATTGGTGAATGCCGGGAGGCTGGCGCCGATATGCTGGTGATGGGCGCCTATACCCATTCTCGCCTGCGCCAGTTGATCCTGGGCGGCGTCACCCGTCACGTGCTGCACCATGCGCCGATGACCTGTCTTATGTGCCATTAAGGGGTTGGCGAGTCTTGCGGCCCGAGCGCCGCCGCCCCATACTGTCGCCCCTTTCTCTTGTGGGACGTCCGGGGTCAGAGTCATGCAGCTTGTCATCAACGGAGAGGAGCGCGCCTTCGCCGCTCCGATGAGCGTCGAAGCCCTGCTGGGCGAACTCGGAATCGACGCGCGTAAGGTCGCGGTCGAGCGCAATCTGGAGATCGTGCCGAAATCGGCCTATGACCAGATCAGCGTCGCCGAAGGCGACCGCCTGGAGATCGTCCATTTTATCGGCGGCGGCTCGGGCGATGATCGCTTCACCGTGGCCGGACACAGCTTCGGCTCGCGCCTCTTGGTCGGGACTGGCAAGTACAAAGATTTCGAGGAAACCGCCCGCGCCATCGAGGCCTCGGGGGCCGAGATCGTCACCGTGGCGGTGCGCCGGGTCAATCTGACCGATCCCAGCCAGCCGATGCTGGTCGATTACGTCAGCCCCAAGAAGTACACCTTCCTGCCCAACACCGCCGGCTGCTTCACCGCCGACGACGCTGTGCGCACCCTGCGCCTAGCGCGCGAGGCCGGCGGTTGGAATCTGGTCAAGTTGGAAGTTCTGGGCGACCAGAAGACGCTGTACCCCAACATGCCGGAAACCCTGAAGGCGGCCGAGGCGCTGATCAAGGACGGCTTCGAGGTGATGGTCTACTGCTCGGACGATCCCATCCAGGCCAAGATGCTGGAAGACATGGGCTGCGTCGCCATCATGCCGTTGGGCTCGCTGATCGGCTCGGGGCTGGGCATCCTCAACCCGGTGACGGTGCGCCTGATCAAGGAAATCGTCTCGGTGCCGGTGCTGGTCGATGCCGGTGTCGGCACCGCGTCCGAGGCCGCCGAGGCGATGGAGCTGGGCTGCGACGGGGTGCTGCTCAACACCGCCATCGCCCACGCCAAGGACCCGATCCGCATGGCCCACGCCATGCGCCTGGGGGTCGAGGCCGGACGGTTGGCCTACCTCGCCGGCCGGATGCCGCGCAAGAGCTACGCCGACCCGTCCTCGCCGCTGGCCGGCTTGATCTGACCCTTGACCATCGGTTCGTACCATTCCGGCCCCATGCCGGCGGCGGTGCGGGCATGGTGGTTGAAGGGGGCCTTCAGCCCGCCGGGAAAGCGCTGCTCAAGCAGAGAGTGATAGGCGGCGACCGGCTCAAGACCGCGCCGTTCGGCCAGATGGCGGAACCAGCGAACGCCGGCCGCGACATGACGGATCTCGTCGGCCAGGATGATCTCCAGCACCGGGGGCGTGGCGGCATCGCCATTGGCGAGCAGGCGGGCGATGGTGGCCGGGGTGGTGTCGCAGCCGCGCGCCTCCAGCGTCATCGGCACCACTGCCAGCCGGGCCATCAGATCGTCGGCGGTCTTCTCAGCCGCCTGCCATAGCCCGTCATGGCCGGGCAAGTCGCCATAGGCGGCGCCCAGACCGGCCAGCAGGCCTTGCAGCAATTCGAAATGATCGACCTCATCCACCGCCACCTGGACCCAATCGTCATGGAAACCCCGTGGCATCGCTTCGGCGGGAAAGCGGCAGGCATGGTCCCAGGCCAGGTCGATGGCGTTAAGCTCGATATGGGCCAAGGCGTGCAGCAGCGCGACGCGGCCGGTGGCGCCGCCATAGGAGCGTCGCGGCATATGGCGGGGCGCCAGCAATTGGGGCCGCTCGGGCCGGGCCGGACGGTCGGGCAGGGCGGTGGTGCCGATTTCGACAATGCGGCCTTCACGCCAATCGGCGGCAAAGGCGCGGGTCAAACGGCATTTCTCCGCCGGCTCGGCGGCGGTTAGGACTTCCAGGCCGGCTTCGGCGAGGGAGGTCACAGCGCCTTCAAGGCTTCCAGTACGGCCTCGGCATGGCCGCCGACCTTGACCTTGGCCCAGACCTGGCGGACCAGGCCGGCCTCGTCGATCAGCAAGGTGGTGCGTTCGATCCCCATATAGGTGCGGCCATACATGGATTTCTGCTTCCACACGCCACAGGCTTCGCACAGCGTGCCCTCGGCATCCGAGACCAGACGGAACGGCAAGGCATGCTTGGCGCGGAACTTGACGTGACTGGCCACCCCGTCCCGCGACACCCCCAGAATGTCGCCATTGGCGGCGACGAATTGCGGGTAGAGGTCACGAAAAGCCTTGGCCTCGGAGGTGCAGCCCGAGGTATCGTCCTTGGGATAGAAGTACAGCACCAGGCGGCGGCCGAGATACTGATCGAGCGAAACCGGGCCGTCGTCGCCGGGCAGGGAGAAGGCGGGGGCCGGTTGGCCAAGGGCGATGCTCATGTGAAATGCCTCGTTGTGCCGAGAGGTGACGAATTTGGGCGCGTCCGCCGCCCCTTCGCAAGTGAAATTGATTGTCACTTTGTTGTCATGGCGCCATGCGGATTCGGCATGCGCGTTTCGTGAGCAGGTGGTATAAACAGGTCATAATTTGGGCATCGGTGGGAGGGCGATCACATGCTGTACCACTACACCTACGAATATGGCTGGGTCGATGGGGATCAGGCCCAGCACATCTACCATAGTCGCGACGGCCAGATTGGCCTGTCGATCCGCACCGAGCGGATCGATGGAATCTGGAACGAGGGTGTCACCCGGTTCTTCCTGATCGACCGCGAGGGTCCGGAATTCGAGTCGATGGCCCTGGCCCGCGCCGCGTTGAAGGCCTGCGGGGCCGCCCAGCCGATGTGATCGGCGGGAGTGCCCACTACAAATCCAGACGCGCGCCGAGCTCGACAGTGTGTTCCGGGGGAATGCGGAAGAACGAGCTGGCGTCGGCGGCGTTGCGATGCATGACCACGAACAAAGCGTGGGTCAGCGCATCAAGCCGGGTCTTCGCGGCACCGACGATGGTTTCCTTGGCGAGGAAATAGGTGGTGGTCGCCGGGTCGAGCGGCACTCCGCCGAAATTGCAACGCCCCAGCGCGCGCGGAAGATTGGGATGCTCCATGAAGCCGTAATGCATGTCAGCCATCCACACTCCGTTCGCCAGGTCGTGGATATTCGCCCGGTTCGCCCTGGGGATGCGCGGAATGTGTTGGATGTCGATATGGACCAGGATGTTGCGCTCGTGCAGGCTGTGGTAATGCCGCAGACTGTGCATCATGGCCACCGGCACCAACTGAGGCCGCCGCGTCAGATAAACCGCCGTCCCCGGAACGCGGCGAACATTCGGCAGCAGGGTCGATAGGAATTGGTCGAGCGGCATGCTGGTGGCGTCCAGGTAGTCGAGTACCGCGCCACGCCCCCGGTACCAGCTGAACATTACCACGAAGATCGAGCCGCCTGCGACCAGCGGGACCCAACCGCCCTCTGCCACCTTTGTCATATTGGCGGCGACGAAACACAGATCGACGCAGCCGAGACTGCCCGCCACCGCCACCACCGCCGCCAGGGGCCAGTGCCATACCTCGCGCATCATGCAGACCATCAAGAGTGTGGTCAGCAGCATGGTGGTGGCGACGGCGATGCCGTAGGCCGCCGCCAGATTGTCGGACGAGCCGAAAGCGATGGTCAGTCCAATGGTGAAAATCATCAGCCCCCAATTGACCAGGGGGACATATATCTGGCCATAGCCCTCATCCGAGGTCTGGACAACGCTCATTCGCGGCAGCAATCCCAATTGGATCGCCTGTCGGGTCATGGAAAAGGCCCCGCTGATGATCGCCTGGCTGGCGATGATGGTGGCCAATGTAGCCAGGATGACCATCGGCACGCGGACGGCTTCGGGGACCATCAGGAAGAACGGGTTGTCGCCGTCGCGCACTTCGCCGGCTACCACCAGGGCGGTCTGTCCGGCATAGGACAGCACCAGGGCCGGCAGCACCAGGGCGTACCATCCCAGGCGGATGGGACCGCCGCCGAAATGGCCCATATCGGCATACAGGGCCTCGGCCCCGGTGACGCAGAGAAACACCGCCCCCAGCACGGCCACCCCGGCCAGACCGTGCTGGCCGAAATAGCCGGCCCCGACCAGGGGGTCGAGGGCGCGCAGCACCCCCGGATGTGCCGCCACCTGCACCAGTCCAAGCCCGCCGATCAGCAGAAACCAGCACAGCATGATGGGGCCGAAGACGCGTCCGATGGAGGCCGTGCCGCGCCGTTGCAGCACGAACAGGGCGCCCAGGATGACCACTGCAATAGGGACGATGCGCGGCGCGATGGCCGGCAGCGGGTCCTTCAGTCCCTCCAGGGCGCTGAGGACCGAGATGGCCGGAGTGATGGCGCCGTCGCCATACAGCAGGGCAGCCCCCAGCACGCCGAGTGCCACCACCACCGGACGGCGTCGCTTCTTCAGGCCCAATTGCGACATCAGGGCGAGAATACCGCCTTCGCCCTCGTTATCGGCGCGCATCACCAACAGCACGTATTTGATCGATACCGTCACGATCAGGGTCCAGACAATCAGCGACAGTAATCCCAAGGCCACGTCCGGTGACGCCCCGCCGCCCCAGTCGAGGGCAGTCTTCATGGTGTAAAGGGGGCTGGTCCCGATATCCCCATACACGACGCCCAATGCACCGAGCGCCAATCCCAATCTTCCGCCCGTCTTATGCTCTGTCGCGGAAGACTCATGGCCCACGTCAGTCATCGAACGCTCCTCGGCGCCAGAAAATCGTGAGACGAAATCTACACCAGCAGGATGCCTGCCGCAGCAACGGTATTATGAAATCCGCGCGAAGGCTTGTCGAATTATCGTGCCCCGTCCGCAATCACTCGGCCATAGACCTCGGCCGCCTGGGCGGCGAGGTCGTCGATGCGATCGACCAGGCTGTGGAAGTCGATCAGGCCGGCGGCGCGGACCAGCACATCCTTCAATCCTTCCGGCGCGGTGCGATCATCGAATTCGCCGGCAATGGTCTGGCGCAGTACCACCTGCACACTTGACCACAAGCGCCAAGCCTCGACTAGAATGTCGTGATCGGCGGTGGTCAGTAAACCTGAGGCGGCGGCACGGTCGAGCGCCGCCCTGGTGTTGGGGGCAAGAATTCCTGGATGGTCATGGGCGTGGGCCAATTGCAGGGTTTGGGCGATAAACTCGATATCGACTAAGCCGCCATTCATGTGTTTGACCTGCCAGCGGCTGGTGGCCCGGTGCTCTTTGGCGATGCGCCGACGCATGTCGGCGACGTCGGTCAGCAATTGGATGGGATCGCGCTCCCGGGTCAGGGTGTCGGCGATGACCTGCTGGACTTTGACTCCGAGTGCGGCATCGCCGGTGACGATGCGGGCGCGGGTCAGCGCCATGTGTTCCCAGGTCCAGGCGGCCTCAATCTGATAGCGGCGGAATGCCTCTAGGCTACAGGCAATGGGGCCGGCATTGCCCGATGGCCGCAGCCGCATATCCACCTCGTAAAGGGCGCCCTCGCCGGTGGGAGCGGTCAAAGCGGTGACCAGGCGTTGGGTGAAGCGGGCGAACCAGACCGATGGCGCCAACGGTCTGGACCCATCGGATTCCTCGGATTCGTCGGTGGCGTCGTAGATCAGGATCAAGTCGAGGTCGGAGGTGGCGGTCATCTCGCCGCCCCCCATCTTGCCCATCGCCAACAGACACCAGGCGCCCCCCGCCACCCGGCCGTGGACGCCGGAGAATTCAGCCTCCACCGTTGCCGCCATGCGTCGGATCACCGCATCGGCGATGGCGGTCAAGCTGGCGGCGGTGTGCTCGGCATCGATCAGGCCGCGCAGGGTCTGGATACCAACCTGGAACTTGCGATCATTGGCCCAGCGGCGGCTGATGTCGAGAACCTCCTGGAAGTCGCGTGACTCGGCCAGGGCGCGCTCCAATTCCGCCGCCAAAGCGGGGACCGGCGGTATCGGTTCGAGGAAGGTGGGATTGAGTACGGAATCAAGCAGATTGGGGTGGCGGGCCAGATGTTGCGCCAGCAGCGGCGCGTTGCCCATGATCTCGGCAACCAGACCGAGCAGGGATGGGTTGGCCTGGAACAGCGAGAAGAGTGGCACTCCAGTAGGTAGCCGCGCCAGGAATTCATCAAAGCGGAGAAATGCCTCGGCGGGATGGGCTGTGGTGGCCAGGGCCGCCAGCAGCGCTGGGGTCAGTTCGGTCAATATTTCACGGGCGCGGGCCGAGCGGGTGGCGCGCACCCTGCCGTGGTGCCAGCCGCGGATGGTCGAGCAGATGGCATCCGCCTGGGTGAAGCCCATTTCCGCAATGGTGGCCAGGGTCTCGGGGTCATTCTCTGTGCCGGTGAAGACCAGATTGCCGTGGGATCCCAATGCCGGGGCGTGCTCGAACAAAGCGGCGTAATGGCGCTCTACCGCCTGGAAATGGTGGGTCAATTCCTCCGTCAGCGCCTCGGTATCGTCAAGGCCCAGGAACAAAGCGAACTCGCCCAGCCGCTTGGCATCGGCGGGAAGGGTTTGGGTTTGCTGGTCATCGATCATCTGCAGGCGGTGCTCGACCCGGCGCAGGAATTTGTAAGCTTCGGCCAATTCGGCTTTGGCCACGCTATCAATATGTCCGGCCGCCGCCAGCGCCGCCAGGGTGGTCAAGGTGCCGGACTGGCGCAGCTCGGGCTGACGGCCGCCCCAGATCAATTGCTGGGTTTGGACGAAGAATTCGATCTCGCGGATGCCGCCCCGGCCCAGTTTGATATTGTGGCCGGCCACCGCGATGGAGCGGCCGCCATGGTGGGCGTTGATCTGGCGCTTGATCGAATGGATGTCCTGGATGGCGGCGAAATCCAGGGAATTGCGCCAGATGAACGGCCTCAAGAACCGCAGAAAGGCAGCTCCGGCGGGCCGGTCGCCGGCCACGGGGCGGGCCTTGATCATCGCCGCGCGTTCCCAATTCTGGCCGAAGCCTTCGTAATAGGCCTCGGCGGCGACGGTCGAGACCGCCACCGGGGTGGCGCCAGGATCGGGACGCAGCCGAAGGTCGGTGCGAAAGACGTAGCCGTCGCCATTGCGCTCGTCGAGACAGCGGACCAATTGCCGGGTCAGCTCGATCATGCCCTCGGGCAGCGAGCGACGGCCGCGATAATCGATCTTCTCGTGGTCATAGAGCACGATCAAATCGATATCGCTGGAATAGTTCAGCTCGCCGGCCCCCAGCTTACCCATTCCCAGCACGATCAATCCCGAATCGCGTTCCGGCTGGTCGGGGTGGGGCAGCACGATATCGCCATTGGCGTGGGCGCGCCGCAGCAGGCAACGGCATGACAGGGTCGCCGCCAGCTCGGCGAACCGGCTGAGGGCGCCAGTCACCGCCTCCAGCGGCCACAGGCCGGCGATATCGGCCAGCGCCACTACCAGCGAGCAGCGGCGTTTGGCCCGGCGCAAGGTCGCCATCAATCGGGCCTGGTCGTCTGCTCGACCCAAATCCGCCTCGGTGGAATCCATCAAGGCCGAAAAGGTGGCATCGGGTCCGCGCTCGCACAAATCCCGGAATGTGGCGGGTTCCTGGGCCAGACACAGGCTGAGAAACGGGCTGCCGCCGAACACCGCCTCAAGCAGGGGCAGAGGGGCGGTTTGTCGCATGAACTCGGCCAATGCGGGATCGGACTGCTCCGCCGCCGCTTCCAGCCAGCGTTCGCGGCGGCAACGCGCGGCATTGAGGTCGGCCGCGCGCGGTGGCGGAGGGGAATTTGAAAAAATCACCTTATTTGCACCGAAATGCTGTAGTCACTTACTGTGTATAATGACACATGTGGGATCAAGTCGGGTATGGGGACGGGGCTGGGTGATCCACGGCGCGGTTAGATATCTCTTTCAAGTGCTCGGTGCGTTCGCCGTCGGCCTGCTGATCGCGATTCCACTGCTGGTTTGGCGGCTTTCCAGCGGCCCGATCGCGCTCGACTTCATGACGCCCTATATCGAAGCGGCGCTGGGTGGCGGCGATGGCGCTATCCGGGTCAAGCTCGAAGGCACGGTGCTTGGCCTGGGCGAGACCAGGCACCTGCTGGAAATCCGCGCGCTCGGCGTTCAAATCTTCACCAGCGGCGAGACGCCGATCGCCACCGTGCCGCAATTGGCGCTGACCATCAATGGTCGCGCTTTGCTGCGGGGAGAACTGGCGCCCAATTCGATTCGCCTTCATGGCCTCAAGGTCAAGCTGGTGCGCGGGGCCGATGGCGCCATCGTCTGGGGACTCGGCGACACCAGTGATCCCGAGCAAATCGGTACCCTGGTGCGGCGGCTGGTCGATGCCCTGGTGGGCGTTCCCGACCCGACCAAGCCGGGTCGCCAATTGCAACGGGCCGCCGTCGTCCATGCCGATCTGGTGATTGATGACCGGGCGCGTGGCATCGTCTGGCATTCCCCCGATGCCGAGATACGCGGAATCCGCACCCAGGGCGGCCTTGAGGTTCAGGCCAGTCTGCCGCTCGATTTCGGCAGCCCAGGTACCATGCCGGCGGTGTCGGCCCGGATTGTTTACCGTCGCGATGGCGACCAGGTTGCCGGGGAAGTGCGGCTGGGGGGTGTTCGCCCGGCGCAATTGGCCGGTCTTGGCGGTCCGCTGGCGCACCTGGCCGCCCTTGATCTGCCGTTGGCGGGAACGATCAGCGGCCACGGCACCATCGACGGCGGTTTCAGCGATCTTGGCTTCGATCTTACTGCCGACGCCGGCACCATCGCCCTGCCGGCCCCGATCGATGCCACTCAGCATGTGGCCGGGGCGGTGCTGCGTGGGCGGATTTCCAACGGCTTTCATCACCTCGATTTGAGCCAGCTTTCGCTCGATCTCGGCGGGCCGACGGTGTCGTTGGCGGCGGTGATCGATCTTGCCGCAAGTGGCGACGCCACCGTCAAGCTCGACGCGACGGCGCGCGAAATCCCGTTCGACACGCTGCCCTCCCTGTGGCCAAAGGCGCTGGCACCCAATCCGCGCGCCTGGGTAACCAGCAACATGAGCAAGGGCGTGGTGCACGAGGCGAAAGCGTCGCTGTCGGGGCGGGTTCCCGGCGGTCGCATTGATGATTTCATCGTTGACGCTGTTGGTGGCGAATTGCGGGCCGATAGCGTTACCGTCGATTATCTGCGGCCGATGCCGCCGGTGAAAAACGTCAGCGGCACCGCTACCTTCGACGCCAAGCAGTTCCGCATCACTCTCAAGGGCGGCGAGCTCTTCGGTCTATCGACCAAGGAGGGAGTGGTGGTGCTGGGCGGCCTCGACGCGCCGCTGCAAACCGCCGATATCGACGTCGCCATCGAGGGGCCAGCCACCGACGCCCTGAAAGTGATCGACCATCAGCCGCTGCATTATGCCGAGGCCTTGGGGATCAAGCCCGAGACCGTGAGTGGCGGCGCCATCAGCCGGCTCAAGCTCAAATTCCCGCTGCTCAACGATCTTCGGCTCGACGATATCGGCATCGGCGTTCATGTGGCGCTCAAGGATGTGCGGGTGCCCAATGTGCTGATGGGGCTCGATCTGGCCGGCGCCAATCTGGTGATGGATGTCGATGCCAAGGGACTGGATGCCAACGGGCCGGTGGTGCTGGGCACGGTGCCGTCGATTCTGCAATGGCGCGAGAATTTCTCGTCGCGCGGCTCGGCCTTCCGCAGCCGCTACCTGATCAAGGCGGCACGGGTGGACGAGGCCCAGCGCAAGCTGTTCGGCCTCGAAGGTCCGCCCTTCGTGGCGCCTTGGATTGACGGTCCGGTGGGGGCGGTGGTGACCGCCACCCTGTTCCCCGGCGGCAAGACCGATATCGAGGCCCAACTCGACCTGTCGCCGGCCCAGATGAGCCTGCCCGGTTTGGGCTGGCGCAAGGAGGCGCGTACCACCGGAGGCGCGACCGCCCTGGTCAAACTGGACAAGGGACGGCTTGCCGCAGTGCCCAGCTTCTCGGTGGTTGCGGGCGATCTGCAGACCAAGGGGTCGGTGTCGTTCACCCCCGAGGGCAAGGTTCGTCGCGTCGATTTCCAGCGCCTGACCTATGGTCGCACCGATATCGAGGGGGGCATCGGCTTCCGGCCCGGCGGCGGGATGGATGTGACCGCCAAGGGTCCCAGCTTCGACGCCCGCTCCTTCGTCTCCAATGGGGACGAGCCGCCGCCGCCCAAGGGTGCCAAGAAGCAGGAAGACCTGCCACCGATGTCGGTTGCCCTGACTGTGGCGCGGCTGTATCTGTCCAAGCAGGGCAAACTGACCAACGCCACCGCCTCGCTGGCTCGTGACGACAAGGATTGGAATTCGGTCAGCCTGAAGGGCATTGTGGGTGACACCAAGCCCTTCTCCGCCCAGGTTCAGCGCGAGACCCCCTCCCGCCGAGCGGTCAAGGTGACCTCCGACGATGCCGGGGGGGTGATGCGTCTCTTCGACGTTTATGACGATTTGGTCGGCGGCAAGCTCGATATCACCGGGGCCTACCAGGACGACAAACCCGACCAGCCGGTGGTGGGCGTGATTCACGTCACCGATTACAGCGTGGTCCACGCCCCGGCGCTGGCCCGGCTGCTGACGGTGGCAATGTTGACCGGGGTGGTCGATGTGCTCCAGGGCCAGGGTGTGGCCTTTTCCACGCTGGACGCACCGTTCAGCCTGACCGATGGCCTGTTGAAGGTGACCGATGCCCGTGCCTTCGGCCCGGCCCTGGGGCTGACCGCCCAGGGCCAGATCGACCTCGACCATTCGCGCATGGCGCTGGAGGGCACGGTGGTCCCGGCCTATTTGGTCAATAGCGTGCTGGGCCATATCCCGGTGGTGGGCTGGTTGTTCACCGGCGGCGAGAAGGGCGGCGGCCTGGTGGCCTTCAACTTCTCCATGAAGGGCTCGACCGACGATCCGACGGTGGTGGTCAATCCGCTGTCAGCCCTGACCCCCGGCTTCCTGCGCCACCTGTTCAACATCTTCGACGACGGTAGCGAGACCGACGCGCGGCAGCGTAAATAGCCCGGCAATTCCTGCCGCCAGCCGGGCCAAGGCGGCAGCTTCTGCCCGTCATGTCATCCTAATACATTGATTTGTCTTCATTTCACACCTGGCATGCCGGGTGCAAAGAGATCGGCGGATAATTTTGCGTGGCCAACGGAGGCGACGATGACCCTGGGTTCCTTTACCAACGCCGCTTCCGCCATGGCGGGGATGAGCTTCGATCTCAATACGATCGGGCAAAACATCTCCAATATGAACACGACCGGCTACAAGACAGCGGAGACGGATTTCCGCACCCAGCTCTCGGCA
>Ga0316222_1002832_pt1 | contig 17876 bp, 13 predicted proteins | sample TBH18011metaG_FD_206008 | JGI IMG/M metagenome (GOLD analysis project Ga0316222, IMG submission 206008) | Freshwater microbial communities from Trout Bog Lake, Wisconsin, USA - TBH18011 | ecosystem: Environmental > Aquatic > Freshwater > Lake > Hypolimnion/Profundal zone | place: USA: Wisconsin...
TGGAAAGGAATCTCCACCGCTTTCGAAGCGATTGGTCTCAGGAATTACCCAAAGCGTTTCCTGCGCCCATCGACTCGTCGCTGTGGAGGCAAACAGGCCTCGTCGCAGTCCTATAAGACGCTGGCGCGACCACAACGCGCCACGGCTTCGCCGCTCCGAATGGTCTCACGACCATTCCAGGTAGAGGTCAGGAGGTCTGATTTTAATGGATGGGCGCCGCCTTCGCATGCCGCACTATGCCTCGCAGAAATGGATTTCGGCAGTGCTTCCCCGGTGTCTTTGTGCCTGCGTGAGAGATTTTCCATGGGAGGGCGTTTGGTTGACGCTCCGCCGCGCCATCCCAAGACGGCACAGGACTGCCGCAGTCCAAGACGCTGGCGCGTTCCTCAGAACTCCCAACGCATTCCGCGGGAGTTTCCTCCAAAATCCTGTCCAAACAGTATTGGGCGAGACGCCGACGCTCGCTTGCCCTGGGCTGGATTCCCCCGGCGCTTTCAGCGCGACAAAAATTATCTGTGAAACATCTGCGTAATCTGCGGTTTATCCGCCGTCTTGCTCCTCTTCCACCTCCGCCTTGTTGATGGCGTCGATCAGGGCGCGCACCCGGCCGAATTGGCGCCGGTGGGGAATGAGCACGAGTCGGGGCAGGGCGGCGAGGTGCGGCTGGTTGGCTTCTTCGGGCAGGGCGGCGGAGCTTTCGATCGCCCCGGTTGCTAGCAGTTCGGCAAAATCCTGGTTGAGCTTCTCAATGGCGGACGGGGGCAGCGCGCGCCGGAGGCGGATCACCATCCGTTTGCCCACCCACCGGTACGACTCGAAGTTGCGGTAGAATTGCAGGATATGGGCGACGGCATCGTCTACGCTGGAGGTGGAGTAGAGCAGGTTAAAGTCTTCCGGGCTGACGAGGCCGCGGGCCAGGAGCTGGCTGCCCAGCAGATCCAGCACCGCGCTCCAGTAGCCGCCGCCCGGTTTATCCACCAGCACCATGGGGAGAATGCGGCCTTTGCCCGTTTGCATCAGGGTCAGGACTTCGAACCCTTCGTCCAGCGTGCCGAAACCGCCGGGAAACAACGCCACCGCGTGGGTTTCCTTCACGAAATTCAGTTTTCGGGTGAAGAAATAGTTGAAGTTGATCAGCTTCGAGTCGCCATCGATGGTCTCGTTGGCCCGCTGCTCGAACGGCAGCCGGATGTTGAGCCCGAACGAATCTTCGCGCCCCGCCCCGGTCTGGGCCGCACCCATGATCCCGTTGCCGCCGCCGGTGATGATCATGTACCCCTGCTCGCGCATCTTGCAGCCGAACTCGCGGGCTTCCGCCCATTCCGGAGCGTCTGCCGGTGTCCTGGCGGAACCGAAAACAACCACCTTGGGCCGGTTGGAGTAAGGCAGAAATACGCGAGATGCGTACCGCAGCTCTTTGAGCGCACGATTGAAGAGCTTCAGATCCGCAACGTTCAGATTGTCCCGCCCGATCTTGAGCGCGGTGACAACCATCTCCTGCACCAGCGAGGCCGATGCCGGATCGCACCCCCAGTCGTGGACGAGGTCGCGGATTCGTTCGTCGATCCGCGTGTCTCCGATGGAGCGCGCTTCAGTGGGGAGCCCGTGAATGGCCCCGGCGGTAAAGTCAGCCATGGCAGTGAATGAGGGATTCGCTTTTCAGTTTGGACTTTCGGCTATTTCACACGCAAAGTCTCGGAAAATCCATGATCATTGTACTCAAGCCCAACACGCCGCGCGAACAAATCGACGAGGTAATCGCGGAAGTCGCCAAACTCGGATACGACCCCAAGCCGATTTTTGGCACCGAACAAACCGTGATCGCCGCCATCGGGGACGAGCGGACCCATCACACGCTGGAAAGTCTGAACGTGCTGCCGCAGGTGCAGCAAGTCATGCCGGTGCAGCGGCGCTACAAGCTTGTCAGCCGGGAGTCGCATCCGGCGGACTCCGTGGTCGATGTGGACGGCGTCAAGGTGGGCGGTTCGAATTTTACGGTGATGGCGGGGCCGTGCTCGGTGGAAGATGAGGAGCAACTCCTCCGCACCGCGCGCGCGGTCAAGGCCGCCGGGGCGACGATCCTGCGCGGGGGCGCATACAAGCCGCGCACGTCCCCCTATGAATTCCAGGGGCTGGGGAAAGAAGGCCTGCGCCTGCTGGAACTGGCCAAACGGGAGACCGGGCTCAAGATTGTGACCGAGGTGCTCAGCGAACGGGACGTCGAGCACGTCGCCGCGGCGGCGGATATCCTGCAAATCGGCGCCCGCAACGCGCAGAACTTTCAGTTGCTCATCGAAGCCGCGCGGTCGGGCAGGCCGATCCTGCTCAAGCGCGGACTGAGCCAGAAAATCGAGGAGTGGCTGCTTTCGGCCGAGTACATCATGGCCAACGGGAACCCGAACGTGATGCTCTGCGAACGCGGCATCCGCACGTTCGAGACGTTCACCCGCAACACGCTCGACATGGGCGCGGCGGCGGCGGCCAAGATGGAGTCTCACCTCCCGGTGATCGTCGATCCCAGCCAGGGATGCGGCGTGGCGCGCCTGGTGCGGATGCTCTGCCGCGGGGCGGTTGCGGTGGGCGTGGACGGGCTGATTATCGAAGTGCATCCAAATCCCGCCGAAGCCCTCAGCGACGGCCAGCAGCAAGTGGATTTCCAGGCATTCCGGCAGTTGATGGAAGAACTGCCGCCGTTCGTAGCCGCCGCGGGCCGGACAATGGTGCGGTAGCGCGGTCTTTTCAGTACCCACAAGTCCGTCGAGCCGGGTTTCAGCGCCAAAGGCGCGACACCATAGGAGCCTAGGGCAACGCCCCACTGCCATTAAGTTAAGCTTGGAGGCTCTCGTAACGCGCGCTCGTTCCCAGGCTCCTGCCTGGGAATGCAGTATTCCCGGAGGCTCCAGCCTCCTGCCTGGCCTCCAAAAGCACGGCGCACCGGAGAGGAACGGGAGGCTGGAGCCTCCAAGACAGGGGCGTTCCCAGGCTGGAGCCTGGGAACGAGACCGCGAATTCCTTAACTTAATGGCAGTGGGGCGTTGCCCTAGGCTCCTGGTATGGGGTCGCGCCGTTGGCGCTGAACGGCTCTCCCCAACCGGCAGGTTCATTGAGCTTCAGCTTCCCAGCGCATCCCGCAGGCCCGAAGCGCGCCGGTTTCGCCGGGCAACGGACCTGGCGAAGACCCCCTCCTCGAACCAGGTCTCCACCCGGCGCCGGGCTCGGGTCAGGCCGGTGTAAACCAGCTCCCGCGTCAGAATCGGAACGTCCTGGCTCGGCAACATCAGCAGAATCGCGTCAAACTCGGACCCCTGGCTCTTGTGAATCGTCATCGCAAAGGCGGTGTCATGTTCCGGAAGACGCGCGGGTGCGATTCGCCGCAGCGGCTCTTCCGGCGTCTGCCCCGGAAACCAGGCCCAGAGCGGGCGGTCGCCGGATTCCCCACCGTCAGCACCGGGATCGGGCAGCAGGATTCCAACATCCCCATTGAACAGGCTGAGTTGGTAGTCGTTCCGTGTCACCAGCACCGGCATGCCCGCGCAGACGGTTCCTGTGCCGCGGATGAGCCCGCGTTCGTGCAGCAGGCTCTGCACGTGCCGGTTGATCTCGTCAACGCCATACGGCCCGTGCCGGACGGCGCACAAGATCCGAAACCGGTTAAACGCCGCAAGCGCCTGGGCGGGGTCGTTCTCCTGAAGATACGGCCCAAAACCGTCGATGACCGGTTTGCGCAGGCAATCCGCCAGCGTGGACGGCGAGGGAAGCGGACCGGCGTGAAACTCCGTGGACTCTCGGTCGCGAACAATCTCAAGGGCCACCGCTGCGTCGCCGGCGCGCACGGCTTCGCTCAGGCGATGGATGGCGCTTCCGTCGCCGAACCGGTAGTTCTTGCGCAGCACAACCAGCGAGCGGGAAAGCGGACTGCCCGCGGCGGTCGCTGCGTCGGCGATGTCGGCCAAAACGCTGCCGGGATCGACCGACGCAAGCTGGTCCCTGTCCCCGAGCAGGATGACGCGCGTCCACCCGGGCAGCGCATCGAAGAGCTTGGCCATCAGCGGCAGCGGAACCATGGAGGCCTCGTCGAGCACGAGCAGGTCGATCGCGAGCGGATTCCCCGCATGATGACGGAACTGCGGGGACTCGCGGCGGGCGCCGAGCAAACGGTGAACGGTGGTTGCGCGCGGCAACCGGGAAAGCGCGGTGTCCGCTGCGGAAGCGCCGGGCGCGAAGCGGGACCAATTCTCGCGGATGGTTTGTTCCAGGCGCGCGGCGGCCTTTCCCGTGGGAGCCGCGAGCGCCACGCGGCAACCGGGCGTGTCTTGCAGGATGCGCCCGAGGATGCGGACCACCGTCGTTGTCTTGCCGGTGCCGGGCCCGCCGGAGATTACGGTAAACCGCCGGCTCAGAGCGGTTTCGATAGCGGTTTGCTGGTCGTCGTCGACTGACTGGACGCCAGGCGCGTCCGGTGCGGTTGCAGCCCGGTCGCGGAGCGCGGCGGCCAGCGACTGTTCGTATTCGAAGTAGCGCCGCAGGTAGAGACGTCCCGCGGCATCCAGAACCAGCGGGGTGCGTCCGGCAGCGGTTTCGGCGGAGGACGCCCCCGAGCCGGTCACTTCCCCGACAGCCCGCGAAGCGCGCAGCTCCCGGCGCCAGTCCCCGAGGGTTGGCCAGGGCGTGTCCAAGCCGGTTGCGCAATCCGGCGTTTCGCCGAGATCGAGGCAGATGTGGCCTTGCCGCACCGCGGCGCTCAAGCAGGCCGCGGCCAGTTCCACTCGCTCGCCCCCGCCGAAACGGGCGATAAAGCTGGCGAAATGCCGGTCGATGTCGGCAATAGCGGCTGACGGCGGGAGAACGGTGCTGCGACGGCTGGCTGGCGGCATGCGACGAAGATGAGCATCGTCCGTTACGGTGCAACTCAAATTAATCTTGTCTGAAATTTTGGCTTTTGGCGCTGAAATGGTTTCAAGCCGCTTCCATGGAGAGAGCGGGAGTCTGAGGCTACACTGTGGCCTCGCCTGGCGCTAGACAGATACGGAGCCTCCAAGACCGGGGCATTCCCAGGCTGGAGCCTGGGAACGAGCATCTTACTCGGCGCGGCGCCGTCTGTTTGAAGGAAGTAACTGGCGAGTTACTTGGAAATCCCCATGGGCTACCGCCCCCGCACCATTTGGCGCTGTTTTCGGAGTAGCGCGTTCGCGTAGGCGGGTCATCTTAAGCTCGCCCAAATCGATCTTGCCAATCCCTGAGCGCACACTACTTATTTACCGGGCTTCGGCTTGATCTCGCCATGCAGACCAAACACATCTTTTCCTTTGTCACCCGTGAAAAGCGGGTCCGCCTCGCCATTCTCGCCGACCTGCTTCTGATTGCGTTCCTGCTCGCGGTCGGCTTGCACTCCCGCTGGTCGTTCCGGGACTGGGGAACGCCGGTTCAATTCGGCGCCACCGGCGGAAGCTTCAATTCGCTGCTGGCCGGGGTGAAAGCGTCGGCGCACGGGCACTATGTTCCGTTCTTCTCTCAACGAGTTTCCCAACTCGGCTCGCCGTACGAAGCGGATTGGGGGCACAACCCGGGCGCCGAACAAGCCCAACTGCTGGTCGCGACTGTCCTGGCCAAGATCTTCGGCGTCATTCCCGCGGTCAATCTGCTGGTGATCCTGACGCATGTCCTGGCCGTGTTCGGTTTTTACGTCGCGTGCCGCGCGTTGGGTTACTCCTGGGAATGGTCCGGGGCGGGAGCGCTGCTCTTTGGGTTCTCCGCTTACGTATTTGCCTGGGGCGAACACCATTTGACGGTGGCTTGGGTGGCCCATATTCCGCTGCTCATCCTGGTGTGCCGATGGGCGATCGACAGCCGGAGCGCAACGGTCGTTTCCGAACCCGAATCGGACCACCGGCGTGCGAAAAAGAAACAGGCGCGCAAGGGGGAACTCGCGCCCGAGCCGGCAGTCGTCGCGCGGATAACGGCTCCCGCAGCCGGTCTCCAGGAGAACACTCGTTTTTTCTGGGCGCTCGGGATCGCCCTCTTCACCGGGCTCAGCTACGGCGGCTACACCACGCTGCTGGTGCTTTTCATGGGATTTGCCGTGTGCTGGCATGCGCTGATGAAACGCTGGGATTGCACGTTGCGCCTCGTCGCACTGGCGGCGACTGCCTTGGCGACGGCGTTCTTGCTGGACGCTCTTTCGGCGGGGACCCGGCACTCGGACACGGCGAGCGCTCTCGATGCTTTCCGGGTGCTCGAATCGTCCGGGTTCAAGCTGGCCGACCTGTTCATCCCGCCGCCCACGCACTGGTTCGCGCCGTTTGCCCAGTGGGCGCAACGCTATTTTGCCGAAGTAATCTTGAAAGCGGAGCTGCCCGCGGCGACTTATCTTGGCGTGGCGGGAATCGCCGCGTTGCTCTGGCTGGCCCTCGCTTCGGTGCTGGGGATGGAGCGGACTCCGCAGGTTCGCCCGCCCGTGGAAGCTTTTCTGGCGGTGCTGGTGTTGCTCTATGCGATGGCGGGCGGCGTCGGCTTTTGGGTGAGCTCGCTCGGGTTTGCGATGTCCCCGGCGGGAAATCGCGTCGCCATCTGCATTCTCGCGCTGGCGCTCATGTTTGCCGTTCGGCGGCTGAGCGTCCTCACGGCGGGATGGAAAACGCCGATACGCCTGGCGGTGGCGGGCGCCGTTGTGTTTGTGGGGATCTGGGATCAGGTCCCGCGGGGAATTGAGAGCCGCCGGTTGGCCGCGGCGGACGCGGTGTCGTCCGATCGCGCTTTTGTCGCCCAGATGGAGTCCCGCTTGCAACCGGACGCCATGGTGTTCCAACTGCCGGTTTTGAATCTGCCGGGAACCTCGATGCTCGGAGAGACTTTTATGCCCGTCGGCGGTCCCCCGACGCTTTATCCGGAGCCGCCGAAGCCGACCGCTTACGACCAGCTCCGTCCGTTTCTGTATTCAAAGGCCCTGCGGTTTTCTTCGGGCGCCTTCAAGAGCGCGCAAACGTGCTGGCAGGGCGATCTGAGCCGGCTGGACCCGGCGCTGCAAATGAGCCGGCTGGAGAGTTACGGCTTTGGCGCGGTTTGCCTCAACCTGGCGGCGCTCGGCGAACAGGGCGCGGCGTACCTGAAGACGGCGGAAAGCCGGGGCGCCGAGGTTTTCCACAGCCCGGATGACAACCTCGCGTGCGTGATTTTAAAACCGTCGGCATCGCCCGCGACCCCTTCCGCTCCGCCGTTCTTCGGCAGGGGTTGGTACGATGCGGAGTCGGACCGCGCGGGAAGAACCCAGCGCTGTTGCACGGAAGAAGGCGAAGTCGTGTTGACCAATCCGCATTCCGGTCCGATGGACTGCACGCTCAAGGGGATGCTTGTCGCATTCGATTACCGGAAGGTGCGGTTCTCCGGCGGCAACGGCGTGCTTGAGGAAAAGCAGCTTTCGCCCGGGCACGGCGTGCAGTTCAGCAAGCAGGTGACTCTGGAGCCGGGCGAAAACGCGTTCAGTTTTTCGAGCGACCAGGCCGGGTACGAGACCGCGCGCGGACCGATCGGCTTTGTGCTGACGGATTTCCAAGTCACGGCGACGGCATCGAAGTAGAAATCGGCGATGGCAGTCCGCCCTTCGCCGCTACTTCCCCCCGGAAACCACGTCGTTGAGCTTGAAAATCGGCAGGAACATCGAGATCACGATGCCGCCGACCACCACGCCCAGAAATACGATCAGGAACGGTTCGATCAGCGAGGTCAGGCCGTTGAGCATCGCCTCGATTTCCTCGTCCCAGAAATCGGCCATTTTTTCCAGCATCGCGTCGATCTTGCCGGTGGCCTCGCCAGCCGAAACCATGCGCAGCATCATCGGCGGAAAAACGGTTTGTTTGGCTAGGGCCGCAGCCAGCGGATCGCCTTTCTCCACATCGGTGGCCACGGATTTGATTGCGTGTTCGACCAGGGTGTTGCCGGCCGTCTCCCCGACGATGGCCATCACTTCAAGGATTGGCACGCCCGAGCGAATCAACTGCGCAAAGGTCCGGGCAAAACGGCTCATGCAGATCTTGTGAACCAAGGGGCCGAACACCGGCAGTTTCAGCTTGTATCGGTCCCAAAATTCCGTGCCGAACTTCGTTCCCAGGAACCACCGAATCCCATAGATTCCTCCGCCGACGAGCAGAAGAATCCAGTACCAGTTTCCGCGAATGGCATCGCTGAGATCGATAAGGAATTGAGTTGGCGCCGGGAGCTTTGCGCCGAAATCGGAGAAGATATTGCCGAAAATGGGGACGACCTGCACAATCAGGAAGATTGTAATAAGCAGAGCGATGATAATGACGATGGTCGGGTAGGTCATGGCGGACTTGACCTTCTTCCTGAGGCGGGCGTTTGCTTCGAGAAAGCCAGCCAAACGGTCGAGAATTTCGGAAAGCAAACCGCCGCTTTCGCCCGCCTTGATCATGGCCACGTAGAGGCGGGAAAACACTTTGGGATGCTTGCTGATGGATTCACTGAACGTGTCGCCCTGTTGCACGCGCGCCATCACCTCGCCGACGACAGCGCGAAGCGCCGCCTGGCGCCGCGGGTCGGATTGTTCGAAAAGGGCGGTCAGGGCGGAAAGGAGAGGCAAACCGGCGTCCACCATCGTGGCAAGCTGCCGGGTGAAGAGCACCAGGTCCGTCTCGGGCACCCGCCCGATTCTCACTTTCGCGCGGGCAACCGAACGCTGCTCAAGAGAGGTTACCATCAGGCCCCGGCTCATGAGCGTGCTGATGGCGTTGTCCTCATTAACCGCCTCGGCCAAACCGGAAACGTTTTTCCCCTGAGCGTCGCGAGCTTGATAAGCGTAGGTAATCATCGGATGAAGAAAACAGCAGATTAAGCGCCAGTTTAATCCCGCCGCAAAAATTTAGCGAGTGGAATTGGCGCCTCCTGTCAGCGAAGAAATCGGGCGAAGGTTAGAAATGGGGTGTCTCGGGAAAGAGCGCCGGCGTCTCGTAATCCGGCGCCGGCGCCTCCGTGACGAAGCGTTCTTGCTTCGGGCTCAATGGGTGCGTAGCGTTACGGCTTCCATGTCGGCACCACTCATTGTCCTGGACCAGTTGCAGAAGACCTACGGGGAGAATATCGCCGTGGACCGGGTTTCCATGTCCATTTCTCCGGGGGAGATCTTCGGCTTTCTCGGCGCCAACGGCGCCGGCAAGACGACGACGATCCGGATGCTTTGCGGCCTCACCCAACCCACCGCGGGAAGGGCGGCCATCGACGGACACGACGTCTGGAGGGAGCGCTACGCCGTGCGCGCAAAGTTCGGCTATGTCGCCCAGAAGTTCAGCCTTTACCCGGACCTGACGGTGACCGAGAACCTGCGCTTTTTCGGCGGCGCCTACCGCGTGCCGCCGGCCCGCCTGGATGCGAAGATCGAGACCCTGCTCTCCCAAATGGATCTGGAAGGCAAGCGCCACGCCATGGCCGGTTGTCTTTCCGGCGGCATGAAACAGCTCCTCGCACTCGGCTGCGCGCTGGTTCACGACCCGATCCTCCTGTTTCTGGACGAGCCGACTTCGGGGCTCGACCCCGTTCACCGCCAGCAGATCTGGGATCTCCTCTACAACCTCAGCCACGGCGGAACGACCATCTTCGTCACGACCCACTACATGGACGAAGCCGAGCGCTGCACCCAGGTCGGCTTTCTCCACCGGGGCTTGCTGCTGGCAATGGATTCGCCCGCACGCCTCAAGGCCAGCTTCAAGGCGCGGTTGCTCGAAATGCATGTCGATCCGGTCATGCCCGCGCTGGTCCAGTTCCGCAGCGCGCCCGGCGTTCTGGGGGTCGGTTTGCGCAGTGGGCGCGCCCGCATCTACGCGCCGGACCCTGAGTTGCTGCTGGCCGGCTGGCTCAAGCAGTGGCCTTTCCCCGACATCGACTGCCTCGGACACGGCTGGTCCGACCCCGACATGGAGGACGTTTTTAAGGCATATTCGCAGGGCTACGACGCAATCCTTCAGCGTTCGGCCTCAAACGGAGGCATCGCATGAGTATTATCGGCAGCGTTCGCGGAATCGGCAGTGTCGCAAAAAAGGAGTTTCTCCACGTTCTCAGGGACCGGCGCATCCTGGTGCTCATCATCCTGCTGCCGCCGCTGATGACTTTCATCTTCGGTCACGCCTTTGAGCAGACGGCCCTCACCGAGGCGCCGGCGTTGTTGCAGGACCGCGACCGAAGCGTCGAGAGCCGCAAGTTCGTCGAATCCATTACCGGCAACAAGACCTTCGCGTGGAAAGAGCCGCGGCGGGCGTCCACCGGCGATCCCGATCTCCTGCAAAACGGCGTTCAGGCCGCGGTGATCGTGCCGCCCGGGTGGGGCCGGGGCCTCGCCAACGGCAATCCGCTTCCGCTTCGGGCCGTTCTCGACGGGGCGGACACCAACACCGCCGACCAGCTCCAGGGCGCGCTCCAGGCGGCGCTGGGAGATTTTCAGATGGGCCAGCGCCAGCGGATGGTCGAAAATCTGCCCGATGAAGTCATCGAGCTGGGCGAGAAACTGCCGGTCCAAGTGCGCAAACAGTTCGTTTCAGCCATGGAACCATGGTCGGTGAAGAGCGTCATCCTGTACAACCCGCAGGAGCGGTTCATCGATTACGTCACGCCGGGCATCATCGGCCTCATCTTGCAGTTGCTCACCGTCACGCTAACGGCCTGCACCATCACCCGCGAGCGCGAAGCCGGGACGCTTTCGCAAATGGCGATCACCTGCCTTCGCCGCCGGGAGATCATCATCGGCAAAGTGCTGCCGTACCTGGCGATCTCCATGTTCCTGATCGCCAGCACCGTCGCGGTGGCGTGGCTGCATTTCCATGTTCACTTCCGCCAGCCGCTTATCCTGACCGTGCTTTGCATGCTGTTCCTGCTCTGTTCGCTGGGGCTCGGTCTCCTCATTTCGGCCTTCTGCAACACCCAGACGCAGGCCATCCAAATCGCCGTTTTCTTCCTGCTGCCGGTCTTCCCGCTCTCCGGGGCGTTCGCGCCGCTGGACCATCTTCCCGACGCGATTCAATACATCTCGCAAACCTTTCCGCTCACCCACTTCTGCCACGCCTTCCGGTTGATCAATCTCTATGACGCGGACTTCTCCTTCATCGTGAGGGACCTTTGCATCCTCTCCCTCGGGGCGCTGGTCACGTGTGCCGGCGCGGCTGGGCTGTTGAGCCGGGCGCAGGACTGACGCCGCCCTGAGTAATCCGCGATCTTGGAAAATCGCTTGTCTTCTTCGGTGCGCCCGGGCGATTCTCATCCCCAATGAGCCTGCTTTCTCTCAACCGTATCGAACCCCAGGACGACGCCTGCCGCGCCGCGGCGCACAGCCGCCTGGAACAACTCTCCATGCCGTACTGGGCGCTCGGGCGCCTGATGGATCTCGCCGAAGATCTCGCCGGGATGACCCGCTCCGCCCGGCCTCCGGTCGCTCGCAAGACGGTGGTCGTCATGGCGGGCGACCATGGCGTGACGGCGTCCGGTGTCAGCGCCTATCCGCCGGAGGTCACTCCGCAGATGGTTCACAATTTCGTCAATGGAGGCGCCGGGATTTCGGCGCTGGCACGGCTCGCCGGCGCGCGCGTCGTGGTGGTGGATATGGGGGTCTCCGGCGATCTGTCGTCGTTGGTTCAGAGCGGAAAAATCATTTCCAAACGGATCGCGCCCGGAACGGCCAACCTCGCCCAAGGCCCCGCGATGAGCCGGGAGCAAGCGGTTCGCGCTGTGGAAGCCGGCATCGAGGTGGCGCGCGAACTGGCCGATTCGACGGATTTGTTCGGCACCGGAGACATGGGGATCGGCAACACGACGCCCAGCAGCGCCATCGTCGCCGCGCTGACCGGCAAGCCTGTCGAGGTCGTTACCGGCCGCGGGACGGGTGTCGATGAGGCTGGCTGGCGGCGCAAAGTCGCCGTGATCGAAGAGGCGTTGCGGGTCAACCGGCCCGATCCCGCCGATGCGCTCGACGTTCTCGCCAAGGTGGGCGGCTTTGAAATCGGCGGCATTGCCGGACTGATTCTCGGGGCGGCGGAACTGAGGAAACCGGTGTTGATCGATGGGTTTATTTCCACCGCCGGCGCGCTGATTGCCCAGGCGCTGTCGCCGGTCTCCACGCAGTACATGATTGCCGCGCATCGCAGCGTGGAGCAGGGGCATGCGATCGCCTTGGAACGCCTGGGCAAGACGCCGCTTCTGGACCTCGGGCTGCGCTTGGGCGAAGGCACCGGCGCCGCCCTGGCGATGCACCAGGTTGAAGCCGCCGTCCGGATCCTGACTGAAGTGGCCACGTTCGCCGAAGCCGCCGTTTCGTCGGCAAGCGCGTAAATCTGCGTAATCCGCGGACTCACTTCTTCCGCGGAGTTTGGTTTATTCCATCCACCCGGAGAGCTGCGCGCTCCAGGATTTCTCCAGCGTCAGGGTGACGGCGCCGGAGTTGTCCACGCGCAACGTTATGCGGGAAAGGGAGGGGTTGGCGAGGCTGGGCGCCGACCAGCGCAACGGCGGGTCGGCGTCGATGGAAAGCCGCACGTCGCTGGAGGTCTCCGTCGGGCGAAAGCTGACTTCGGCGCTCTCCTGGGCCTCCAGAACCGGGCGTTCGCTGTGCTGATTGCCAACTGAAACCGCGATGTTGCGAAACGGGCGGTCGGTGTTGTTGTACAATACTACCTTGAGGTTTCCGCCGGTGCCGAACAGGAGGGCTGTGGCAGCCGCGAGACCGGCGGCGGCGGCCAGCAGCCAGCGCTTTCTTCGGGACACGGGGAGGGATGGAAGGGACATAGGCGACGAAAGCGTGCGATTGAGGCGTTGTCAGCGGCGGACGCGTTGCCAGCAGTGGATGCGCGCGGCGGCGCCCAGCAGGATGAACCACAGGGAGAAATTCTTCGTCTGCGTGAGGACGCGCTCCAGGTTGCTGTGCAGGTAAATCAGCAGGAGGCCAACAAAGAGACCGCCGAGGAAGGCCGCCGGGAACTCGCCCCGCCACACGAAGACCCCGCGCAGACACCACCATAAGGTAACGGCGATGAAGAGCATATACGTGGCGTATCCGCCGTAGCCGGTCTCCGCCAGCAGCAGCCAGTAGTGGCTTTCCACCACCCCCTTGGCGTAGTCGTCATCCACCTTGTGACCGCGTTCGCGCTCCTGGTCGTCGATCACATCCCCGTACGGAAACGGGTGATTGATCGTCAGGCCAAAATTGTTCCACCCGATCCCCACGGCGCCATGATGAAGCATTGCCTTGGCTGCGAGGTTCATTACGACTCGCGTTTCGCCGCTCGCCTCGTTGCCCTCATCGTGAAAGCGCGCGACGATGGTGTTGATGCAGAGCAGCAGGCCAATGCTCCCGGCAATCCCCATCCCGAGCACAAACGTCACGCGCTTGGCGGTGATTCGGTCGAACATCGCCAGCGCAACGACCAGGACGCCCCCGATGGCAAACGCCGCCAGCGAGCCGCGGGAGAGCGAACCTTGCACAATGATCGCCGACGCGATGAACCCGGCGGTATACCAGCGCGAATCCGTCTTTTCCGCGTTGCTCATGGCGGCGGCCAGCAACGGCAATCCCCCCATGTACGCCCACATGGCCAGCGGATTCTGATGCTCGAACCAGCCGTGGATTTGATAGAAGTGATCCACGTATTTCATCTTCAGAACCACCCCGGCCTGGACGAGGAACGTGAACGCCAGCGATTTGAGCAACAGGTGAACGTCCTTCTCTTCGCGGATGAAATGGAACGTTCCGATGAAGATGATGACGGCTTTGGTAAAGCGCATCCCCGCCATCACAGCATAGAGGGTGTTCGGCGCGGCGGTGACGGAAAGCCACGAAACGGCGCAATAGAGGAGATAAAGCAGCGTGCCCGGAGGCAACCGGCGCCAGGTGCGGTCGTCGCGTTGCCGGCTCAGCGTCGATGCGATCAGCAGCGACAGCGCAAGAATCTCGATGAACGAAAACTCAAAGCCCTTGGTGTGCCCGCGGTATTTCTCCACCGAACAGAGCATTAGAGTGAACTTGGTAATGTGCCACGAGGTCATGAAGACCATCGTCGCAAAGATCCAGTTTTGAACGCGCCGCGAGTTCTTGGCCATCGATCCCAGCAGAGGCGCGAGGATGAAGTAGCCAAACAGGATGATCGGCGCTTTAAGGAAGTCCATTATGACATCGATGGTTTCCGAAAGCTTGCGCGAAGCGCTTTGGAGTGCGGCGGCCCCCCGCCGCTTTGGGGTGATGCCCGAGAAAAACTGATTGCCCACTAATCCGGCAGAGACCTGTTACCAAGCGCTCTCCGAAAAGAAAAAGTGTATTTGCGCGAAGGAAGCGTACTGCCAAAGCGGCGGAGGACCGCCGCACTCCAAAGCGCTTCGCGCCCGGCCATCCAACGCCTGTGAATTCTTCCAAGGTGTTCATCTCAAACGCTCCCCGGCCGCCTGGTAAATCAGCTCGGTCGCCTCGGCGATTCGCGACCAGGAGTACACCTCTCGGGCTTTGCGGCGGCCCTCGTCGCCCAGGGCGCGCCGCAGCCGGGCGTCCGCGACGAGCGTCCGCAGCCGGGCTGCGCAATCGGCGGCATCCCCCGGCGCAAAGAAGACGCCGTCGGCACCGTCGTTCACCAAGTGTTGAAGGCCGCCCACCCGACTCACCGCCACGGGCGTTCCCGCGCACCAGGCCTCGAGAACAACAATGCCAAACGGTTCGTGCCGGGACGGAAGCACGAAAACGTCGCAGCCGTGGTAGGCGTTCGCCAGGGCATCGCCCAGGAACGGCAGCGCGCCGAGCCGTCGGATGCGCTCCCGGAACGGGCTGGCAGCGATGCGCTCGTCGAGCGCCCGCACATAGGCCGGGACGGTCTGAGGCCCCGCCAGCACCAGGTACAGCGCGGGAAATTCACCGGCGAGCCGGTCGAACGCTTCGACCAGCGTCGGCTGATCCTTCTGCGGGTCGAACCGGCTGTAGCACGCCAGAACCACCGCTGCGGGCGGAATGCCGTGTTCGCTCCGGAACACGGTGCCGTCGCCTTTGGCAAAACGGTCCGGGTCCACGCCGTTGCCCAGGTGGTGGATGCGGTCGTGATTGAGCGATTTCGTCGCGTGATCGTATTCGCTGCGCCCCACGCAAATCACCGCGTCCGCTTCCTCCAGAATGCGCCGGGACCGAAAGAGCGCGCCGAAGATCTTGCCCCATTCCAGCTTGCCGGTCTGCGCCTCCATCATCTGGCTGAGTTCGGCCGCCGGAACATCGAACACGCCGCCGTGAAGCGTTACCACAAACGGTTTCCGTTGGAGCCGGGCTGCGGTGAACACCTCGCCGCCGAGACGCTTGAGGGCGTGTGCGTGAAAAACGCGCACGCCGCGCGCGGTTGCCAGAGAGGCAAACAGTGGCAGCGAAAGGAGGTTGCCGCCCTTTTTGTCCATCTGCGCCTTCTGGTCGGCGTTCAGACCGAAAAACGGGTAGCAATACGAGTGGCGGCGCACCGGGACGCCGTTCCAATCGTCGGTCCGTTGGTCGCTTAGCGCCAGCGAGGTGTGGATCTCCGGTTGCCATCCGGCCCGGCGCTGTTCCATGGCGAGCGAAGCGATGACTGTCTCGGTGCCGCCCCATTCGTGGGAAACAAAGCGGCGGGGGACGTGAAGGATGCGTCGGGGTTTCATGGAAAGAAATGTAAGGGAAAAAGCGAGTTTTGCTGGCGCTTTATGACAGACTCGGCATTCTTTATCCACCGTTAAGGCAGCCATGCCCCCTATGAATCCATCAATCTCCATCGTCATGCGGTCCATGAACGACGGACCGCTCATCGCTGCGACGCTCAAAGGGGTTTACGAGCAGGACTACCCCGGCGGGGTCCGGTTGATCCACATCGATTCCGGGTCGAAGGACAACACCGTCGATGTCATTCGCTCCACGAACCCGCACAAGCTCATCCAGATTCAGCCGAGCGAGTACGTCCCCGGCGTCGTGCTCAATCGCGGGATGCGGGAATCCGAAGGGGAATGGGTGGTGTTCCTGAATTCCGACGGCGAGCCGGCCAACCGCCAGTGGCTGGCCGAACTGCTCGCCGCGGCCCAGGCGCAGCCGAGGGTTGGCACGGCGTTCAGCCGGCAAATCCCGCGCCCGGATTGCCAGGCGGTGTACGCGCACGACTACGACCGCTGTTTCGGTCCGAACCGGGACTCGGCGCAATGGGATCACTTCTTCAGCATGGTCAGTTGCGTCGTCAACCGGCGGGCGTGGGAAGAGCAACCCTTTCGCGAAGACTTGCAATATGCCGAGGACGACGAGTGGTCGCGGCGCTTGAAGGCGAACGGATGGGGCGTCGTTTTTGCGGAAAAGTCGATTGCCATCCACTCGCACAATTACACGCTCAAGCAAGCGTACAAGCGCGCTTACGGCGACTGTTATGCGAGCGCGGCAACCAAGCCCGAAGCCGTGCCCTCGATCCGGGATTTCGGGCCGCGCCTGGTGATGTCGACGTTGCGGGATGCCGCGAGGGACTGGACGTGGTGTTGCCGCGAGGGCAGGGTTGGGGAATGGCCGCGCGCGCTGGCGGTGCGGGCGGCTCAACGGTTCGGGAAAACAGTGGGGTTCCGCCGCGGATGGCGCCATTATCACAGCCATGAATGAGTCTGTAACAATCGTTTCCGCTTGCGACCGAAACTTTCTTTGGGGCGCTTATCTGCTAGCCGCCAGCGCGGCGCGAAGTGTTCCCGGCATTCCCGTTCACCTCTTGCAGACCGGTTTCTCCGAGGCGGACACGGCGCTGATCGCACAATTTCCGGACGTTCGGGTGTTGCCTCTCGCTGACGCCGATCCCCGCAGCGTGTGCAACCGCAAAGCCGAAGCGCTTCTGAGCGCGGACACCGACTATGTGGCATGGCTGGACGCCGACTGCTTCATCGTCGGCGACATCCGGAAGTATCTTATTCCGGCCAACGGCGAGTTTCAGATCCGCTTGCGCGAACCCTGGGAAAACGGATGGGTCTGGCGAAACCATTACGCGGCGGGAGATACCCGGGGCGAACTGCCGCGCGCGGTGCTGGAGAAGTGGCGGGCCGACGTGGGGCAATTGCAGACGCCGCGCTTGCAAACCACCTGCGTGACGAACGCCTTCGTTCTGCACCAGCGCCACCTCGGGTTCATCCGGGAGTGGAAAGCGCAAATTGCAAAAATCATCCCCCCGGTGAACGCCGGCGTCGTGGACAACAGTTCGCCCGCGTATTTCATGACCGACGAATCGATCTTGAGTTCGCTGCTGGCGTTTTCGAACGCCGCGCCGCCGATCGCGGAGATTCGGTTGAACCGCGACCCCGCCGCGCACGTAGCCCATTTCGGGGCAAACCCGAAGCCGTGGAAGCGCTGGCGCAAAGGCACGTGGTATTGCCATCGGCATGTGCTGGAGACGCTGGACTGGGCAAAGGCCTCGGGGTTCTCCGTCCCGACTCTGCCGTGGAGTTTCCGCCGGGAAAACGGCATTCCGGCGTATTTGATCGCAACCGGCGAGGATTGGTGGAGCAAGGCGCGCGCGGCAGCGGCGGGCATCCTCCGCAAGAGGTAGTGCCCGAAAAATTAGGCGTCATCATGAAATTCAGGAATTACCGGCAAAATCTCCAGATCTGGGTATGAACTTTGCTCAAGTGGCCCCAACTGATTGCGGCGCATGGGCGAAGGGGAGCGCGGGCATCCTGCCCAATACTGTTTGGATAAGCGATTTTGGACGGGGAGTATCCTTGACTGCGTTGAGAGTTACATGGAGCGCGCCAGCGTCTTGGAGCAACGGTGTTAAAATCCAGATAAATTTGAGGAAAATTTTTGGATGCAGGGGGGCTGCGCCCGCCCCCCTGACCCCCGGCGTTCGGGGGGAGGATTTTGGGCTGGCTGGCTCAAG
>Ga0316222_1002839_pt1 | contig 17846 bp, 16 predicted proteins | sample TBH18011metaG_FD_206008 | JGI IMG/M metagenome (GOLD analysis project Ga0316222, IMG submission 206008) | Freshwater microbial communities from Trout Bog Lake, Wisconsin, USA - TBH18011 | ecosystem: Environmental > Aquatic > Freshwater > Lake > Hypolimnion/Profundal zone | place: USA: Wisconsin...
AACAGCATTTCACCCTTGTTGGTGACAGCACCAATCCGGTCGGCATCACCGTCAAAGGCAATGCCAAGATCGGCCCCCTGCTTGGCCACCTCGGCAATCAGCGCTTCAAGGTTCTTCGGAACCGTCGGGTCTGGGTGGTGGTTCGGGAAACCGCCATCGATTTCCGAAAACAATATGGTGTGCTTGCCCGGCAGACGGGTGACGAGGCGTTCAAGCACCTCACCAGCCGCACCGTTGCCATTGTCCCACACCACGTTCAGTGCGCGGTCGCCGCCATCCCAATCCTGCACCAAGCGATCAATATAGGCTTGGGAGACATCGATGCTCTGGTCGCTACCAACCGCTTCCGGCACCACATCGCCAGAGGCCGCCATCTTGCCGATCAACTGAATCTGCGGCCCGAAGAACGGCTTGCGGCCCAACATCATCTTGAAGCCGTTGTAATCCGGCGGATTATGGCTGCCCGTGACCATCACCGCGCCATCGGTTTGATGGGTGGTGGCGGCGTAATACAGCATCGGCGTCGGGCCACGACCAATGCGGATCACATCGATCCCAGAGGCTTTCAGCCCGTCCACCAAAGCTGCTTCCAGCATCGGAGACGACACACGGCCATCGAACCCCACCGCCACGCGACGCCCACCGGCGCGCATGACGATGGAACCGAAGCAGCGGCCGATTGCAAACGCATCACTCGGGTTCAGCGTTTTCCCCACGATGCCGCGAATATCGTATTCGCGCAGCATGGTGGCGTCGAATTGGTGCGTGAAACTCAAGTGAAATGCTCTCTCAACTCTCGGCAAAAACGCTCAAACGTATTGTTTGAGGAATTCCGCCACTTTCGCGGACATTTCTGGACGCTTCAGGGCAAAGGCCACCTGCGCTTCCAAGAACCCGATCTTGTCACCGCAATCGAAGCGACGGCCCTCATAACGCAGGCCATGGAACGGCACCTGACCAATCATCTTGGCCATGGCGTCGGTCAACTGCACCTCGTTGCCAGCACCGCGCTCCATCCGAGCAAGATGCTCGATCACTCCCGATGTCAGAACATAGCGACCGATGATCGACAGATTGGACGGCGCATCTTCCGGCTTCGGCTTTTCCACCATCCCGGTGACTTCCACCAAACGACCATCATCGGAGCCGATCTTCAGGATGCCGTAGCGATTGGTTTGCTCGCGCGGCACTTCGCACACGGCCACCACGCAGCCACCGGTCTCATGATACACATCGGCCAATTGCTTGGTGCACGGCGTGTCGGACATCACCAGATCGTCCGGCAGCAGAATGGCAAATGGGTCATCGCCGATGAAGGCACGGGCGCACCAAATGGCGTGGCCAAGGCCGAGCGGCTCCTGCTGGCGCACGGTGCTGATCGAACCGGGCGGCATCTGCAATTCACGCAGAGCGGCCAGTTCGGTGTTCTTGCTGCGCGCGCGCAAGGTGGCTTCAAGCTCGTAGGCGATGTCGAAATGCTCGACGATGGCGGTCTTGCCACGGCCAGTGACCATGCAAAACTGCTCTATCCCCGCAGCTCTGGCCTCATCGACCGCGTATTGGATCAATGGCTTGTCGACGACTGGCAGCATTTCCTTTGCCATGGCCTTGGTGGCGGGCAGGAAGCGGGTGCCGAGACCGGCCACGGGGAAGACGGCCTTGCGGAGCGGCTTGATCACGCTGTTGATCCTTTAGCATTCGACAAAAAATGACGGTCTCGGGTGATTGTAACGCGCCTGGTCATTTCCCCCAACCGCCTCCAGTCACAACGATCATCACATTTGCGAGTTAGCACGCGTTGCAGCCAAGCTATAGGGCGACAAGATGACGAAATATCGTCCACAAAAAAAATTATTGATCTACAACCGTCCAACGAAAGCGAAAGCGCATCAATCTTTCGCGAGCAGCCCCAATTCCGCCTGTCACGACGGCTTTGGGGCTGGCCCTCCATCAACCATGCCCCTGCCGACGCGACTGCGCCTCCAGGGCGGCAACGGCGCTGATATTGACGATGCCACGCGCGGTGACGCTCGGCACCACCACATGCACCGGCTTGGACATACCCAGCAGCAACGGGCCGAGCGGCAGTCCGTCGGCTGCAGCTTTGAGCAGGTTGAAGGCGATGTTGGCCGAATCCAGCGTGGGCATGATCAAAAGATTGGCCGTGCCGGTCAGTTGGCTGTTCGGCACCGCTTTGTCGCGAATCGCCTGCGACAGTGCAGCATCAGCGTGCATTTCACCGTCAATCTCCAAACCGGGATCGGTGTTGTAGATCAACCCAAGAGCAGCCCGCATCTTCCGCGCCGATGGCGAGTTGGACGAGCCGAAGCTGGAATGCGATAGCAATGCCGCCTTCGGCGTCAGGCCAAAGCTGCGCACTTCGGCTGCCGCCAACAGCGTCATCTCGGCGATTTCTTCCGGCGACGGGTCCATGTTCATATGGGTGTCGCACATGAACAGCGCGCCACCTTGTAAGATCAGGCAGGACAGTGCGTAGATCCGCCGCACACCCGGACGACGCGAGATGATCGGCATCACATATTCCATGTGCCGCCACCAATCGCCGCTGCCACCGCAGATTGCCGCATCAACCAGCCCGGCTTGCAGCATCATCGAGGCGATCACCGTGGGACGGTTGCGCATCCGGCGGGCTGCCGCATCGGGCGGCACACCACGGCGTCCAACCAGTTCCTGATATTTCGACACCATCGGGGCGAAGAATTCGGTATCCGCCTCGGGGTCGAGAATGCGCACGGTCTCGTTGAGATCCATACGCAGGCCCATCTCCAGCACCCGCGCCTGAATGACGGAACGGCGGCCAATCAACACCGGCTCGGCGATGCCATCATCGACCAGCGTCTGCACCGCGCGCAGCACGCGCTCATCCTCACCCTCGGCATAGACAATCTTGGCCGGAGCCAGACGGGCGCGTTCGAATACCGGGCTCATCAATTGGCCAGAGCGGAAGACGAAGCGCTCCAATTCGTGGCGATAGGCATCCAGATCGGCAATCGGTCGCCGCGCAACCCCCGAATCCATCGCAGCCTTGGCCACCGCCGGCGCGATTTGCAGGATCAGGCGGGGGTCGAACGGCTTGGGAATGATGTATTCCGCACCGAAAATAGGTGCCGTGCCGCCATAGGCGGTCGCCACCACTTCAGAGGCCTCAACCCGCGCCAACTCGGCAATTGCCTCAACAGCGGCAAGCTGCATGGCCATGTTGATCGTCGTGGCCCCGCAATCAAGCGCGCCACGGAAGATGAACGGGAAGCACAGAACGTTGTTGACCTGATTGGGATAATCGCTGCGCCCGGTGGCGACGATGGCATCAGGACGCGCCGCACGCACGGCCTCGGGCAGAATTTCCGGCTCCGGGTTGGCAAGGGCGAGGATGATCGGCTTGGGCGCCATTTGCGGCAGCCACTCAGCCTTGAGCACGCGCGGGGCCGACAGCCCCATGAAGATATCTGCCCCCGCCAACACATCGCCCAGGCCGCGCGCATCCGTGGTGCGGGCATAGCGAGCATGCCGGTCGCTCAGCCCCTCACGGCCAGAGTGAATCACCCCCTGAATATCGGTCAGGGTGACGTTCTCGGGCTTGAGGCCCATTTCGACCAAAAGATCGACGCAAGCCATCGCCGCCGCACCCGCGCCGGAGGTGACGAGCTTAACCTCGGCAATGCCCTTCCCCTGCAACACCAACGCATTGCGCACAGCGGCGGCCACCGTGATGGCGGTGCCGTGTTGGTCGTCGTGGAAGACCGGGATGTTCATCCGCGCCCGCAGACGGGATTCAATCTCGAAGCACTCGGGCGCTTTGATGTCTTCCAGATTGATCGCACCGAAGGTCGGCTCAAGCGCCGCCACCACTTCGACGAATTTATCGGGGTCTTGTTCATCCACCTCGATGTCAAACACATCGATACCGGCGAATTTCTTGAACAGAACCGCCTTGCCCTCCATCACCGGCTTACCGGCGAGCGCGCCGATATTGCCAAGGCCCAGCACAGCGGTGCCATTGGAGATCACGCCGACGAGGTTGCCGCGTGCGGTGTATTCATAGGCGGTATCGGGATTGGCGACGATCTCTTCACAAGCTGCCGCCACGCCCGGTGAATAAGCCAGCGCCAGATCGCGCTGCGTGGCCATCCGCTTGGTGGCTTCGACGCTGAGTTTTCCCGGGCGCGGCAGGCGATGGTAATCCAGCGCCGCTTTGCGGAAATCATCATCCATCGACATCGTTTCCCCCTGGAAGCACTCAGCGACATCAGTTCTAGCTGAGGCAGCGTGTGCGCAACACCCCTGCAACACAGATAGTCTCATTCTGCCGCCGAAGCGGGCAGAAAAGACATCCATGTGTTGACCTGATAGGGATATGCGGTCGAGAAGACTCGAACTTCCACGGGGTTGCCCCCACAAGCACCTCAAGCTTGCGCGTCTACCATTCCGCCACGACCGCATGAATGGAGGCGCGAGGCTATAGCCGATCACTTTGCAGGCAGCAATGACTGAAAACGACGAAATCATCACTTCCGACGCATTTCTTCCTCTTGAGTGGCGCATTGAGGAGGGGCTGACGGATTATCCAACAGCGCTTGCCGCGATGCAGGAACGCGCCGCCGCCATCCGCGCGGGCACGGCGAGCGAGCTGGTTTGGCTGGTTGAACACCCGCCGCTTTACACCGCCGGCACCTCGGCAAAACCGGAAGATCTCCAGGATCCAGGCCGGTTTCCCACCTTCGATGCTGGGCGCGGCGGGCAATGGACCTATCATGGGCCGGGGCAGCGCACCGCCTATGTGATGCTCGACCTCACCCGCCCGCATGCCCTGGCCAAACCTCGTGACGTGCGCTGCTTTGTCTGGGCGCTGGAGGAATGGCTGATCCGCACACTCGACCGGTTCAACATCAAGGGTGAACGCCGCGAAGGCCGCGTTGGCATCTGGGTGCAGGACCCGGCGACACGCAGCGAATCGAAAATCGGTGCCATCGGCGTGCGGGTGTCGCGTTGGGTCAGTTGGCACGGGGTGGCGCTGAATGTGGAGCCGAACTTGGCGCATTTCGGCGGCATCGTGCCCTGCGGCATTGCTGAACATGGCGTGACCAGCATTCATGCCCAGGGCGTGCTCGTCACAATGGAGGAAGTCGACTCGGCTTTGCGGTCCTGCTGGGATGAAGTGTTCGGCGCGGCATGACCGCGCTTGCCATCTTCATCGCAACGCTTGTCCTGGTGCTGTGGCAGCCACGCAATATCGGCATAGGCTGGATCGCGCTTGCCGGGGCGTTGCTGGCATTGCTCACCGGCACGATCAGTCTGGCCGACATTCCCATTGTCTGGGCCATCGTGTGGGACGCCACTTTCACCTTTGTCGCACTGATCATTCTCTCCCTGGTGCTCGACGAAGCCGGGTTCTTCGAATGGGCGGCGCTGCATGTGGTGCGCTGGGCCGGTGGACGCGGCGCGCTTTTGTTCCCGCTGGTGATCCTGCTGGGAGCCGCAATGACGGCGGTGTTCGCCAATGATGGGGCGATTTTGCTGCTCACCCCGATCGTGGTGGCCATCCTGCGTCGGTTGGAATTCGGCGAGGCAGCGGTGTTCGCCTTCGTGCTGGCCTCGGGCTTCGTCGCCGACAGCACCTCGCTGCCTTTGGTGATCTCCAACCTCGTCAACATTCTCAGCGCCAATTATTTTGGTCTGACCTTCGACCGCTATGCGCTGGTGATGCTGCCGGTGAACCTCGCCGCCTTGCTGGCCAGCCTGTTGGTGCTATGGCTGGCAGAGCGACGGGCCATTCCAGCCCGCTACAGCCTCGCCCACCTGCCCGCCCCCGCCAGCGTCATCGTGGACCGGCTCGTCTTTCGGGCCGCCTTCCCGCTGCTTGCTGCGCTGCTGACGGCCTATTTCGTGCTCGGACAGCGCGGCGTGCCGGTCTCGACGATCACCGGGGCTGCGGCGCTGCTGCTGCTCGGCCTCGCCGGACGCTGGCATCGTGGCGGACGGGGGGCTGTGACGTCGTTGCAGCGCCCGTTGCGTGAGGCACCGTGGCAAATCGTGCTGTTCAGTCTGGGCATGTATCTCGTCGTCTATGGCCTGCGGAATGCCGGGCTGACGGCGACGCTGGCGGTCTGGCTCGACCGGCTCGGCCAATCCGGACCGTTGGCGACCACGCTGGGCACCGGGTTTGGCGCGGCCTTGCTGTCCTCGGTGATGAACAACTTGCCCGCCACCCTCACCGGAGCACTGGCCATCGGGCAGAGCGCGCATCTGACGGCGGCGGCGCGGGAGGCGGCGATTTATGCCAATGTGATCGGCTGTGATCTCGGTCCGAAATTCACCCCCATCGGCAGCCTCGCCACATTGCTGTGGATGCATGTGCTGGCGCGCAAAGGGATCACTGTGGGCTGGGCTGCCTATATGCGCTTCGGCCTGCTCGTCACGCCGCTGGTGTTGCTGGCCACGCTGCTGGCGTTGCAGGGCTGGTTGTGGGTGTTGGGGCGCTGATCAGACGGAAGGCAGACGGCGGAATTCCGCCGAGTCGGGCACTGCCGACTCGCTTTGCGTCACGCCCTGCACGCTGGCCATGCGGGGGCCGGAGTGGCAGGCGACAATCACTGCGGTGACAGACTCGGCAGGTCCGGCGAGCAACGCTTCCACCGTGCCGTCGAACCGGTTGCGCACCCAGCCGCGCAATCCACGCGCTTCGGCCTCGGCGCACAGCCATTCGCGATAGCCCACGCCCTGCACCCGTCCGGAAATGATCAGATGCCGCGCGATCACTCCGCGCAGGCATCCAGGAAGCGCCCGGCCATCGCCAGATCGGCACCAACGCGCATCAGCCGCGTCTGTGCTTCGGCATCCCAGCCCCAGAAAGCGGCTTGATGGCGTTCATCGAGCGTGGCGATCTCATGCGCCTCGCTCGCCGCCAACGCGCCACGCACCACGGCAAGGCCAAGCACGAGGCTGCCCAGGGCAGGCACCAAAAGCCCTAAGGCCGCCAGTCGCCATTCATCCAGCGCCGCCACAGCCTCCGCCAGGGCGTCTAGAGTGGCAGACGGTTGCGAGACATGGATAATCCCCTGCGTCACCGCCAACTCGGCACCCAACTGGCGCGCGGCCCAGTCGATCCAGGGCTGCCAGAGTTGCGCCTGCGCCTCGACCAGCGAGACGGGGATTTCAGCGCGATAGCAGAGCAGATCACTCTCGCCATAGCGCGCCAATTCCTCAATCACCGCCGCACGTGCCTTCACAACGCGCTCCTGCGCGGTTCCAGCCAGGCGGGTGAAGGGCAGATCTTCATAGGTGAACTCACCGCCCTTCTCGCCGCCTGCCGCCTGCCATTCGGCGGCGAGCGCGCGGGCGAGATGTGCACTCGGTACGGACAATGGGCTGCCCCCCGGCAAGCGCACCGGTTTGCCGTCAAGTTCGACCGTCCAACTGTCGTCTTGCGCCACTGCTTCGGCGCTATCCCAAAACCGTTTCACGCTACCCCTGCCGTTACTTAGAAGCCGACAATGCACCGCGCGCCGATTCGAGCGCAGGGGCACAGGGATCATCATTGGCAACAACCGCATTTGCCGCTCCCGACAACGCACCAAGCGGGTTGCGCGCCAGACCTGAAATACCACCACTGACTGAATTCGCCACGGCTGCTGCCGAGACGCCGGTATCAATCGAAGCCTGCGGGGACATGAAAACGCCCGTCACCCGCACCGGCACCACCACACTTACCCCCGGCGTGCGCAAGCCGGGCTTGAGGCGCAGACCAATGGTCTCTTCGGCCAGATTGAACGTGCCGGAACCCACCAACTGTGCCACCGCCGTCTGCAACGCCAGCGCGTTGACCTGCGCCAGCCCGCGCACCGCATCAACGCGCAAAGCCGCGCATCGCAGCTTGGTGCGATTGGCCCCGCTGCCGCCCACCAACGCCTCAGCAGGCACATGCGCCACCCGCATCACATCCGACAGCGTGGCCCCCAACATGCGATTATCCAACTCACCATCCACCATCGCAACACCGATCCGCCCAGTGAACGACGACGCCAGCGCGCGCGGCGTGCGACCGGCAGCGACGAAATCAACACCGATATCGACATTGCCCGTCACATCATCCGGCTGACCGGCGGCTTGCAGCAGCGGTTTGAGCGGCACGCCAGGGGCATTGACCGCCAGCGAAACCTCCGGCGGCAGCGCCTGCGAATCAACGCCGAGCTTGAAGGTGAATTTTCCACCCGGCAGCACCGCCGAGAGCGGATCGACTGTCAATTTGCCACCGCTCAGCACCAAATGCCCATCAAGGTCGCGATACGCCAAGCCGCCGGAGCGCAATTCGCCAACTTTGAGCTTCAGATCGATATCGGCCTTGGTCAGCGGCGAAAAATCAATCGGCGTGTCGGTGAACACACGCCGATTGGCAGATTGCCGAGCGCGCGGCGCTGTCGCAGCCGACACAACGTTGGCAGAAGCGGCGCGGGCAGCGGCGATTTGCAGAGCATCCAGATCGAGCAATTTGCCCGTAATCGTGCCATGCACCCCAATCTGCGGCGACAGGCCGATATCAAGATTGCCATTGAGATCGCCGACAGAACTGTCAAATGCCAGCCTATGCAGACTCACCCCGAGCGCGTCATTTTGGCGCATATCGGCAATATCGGTGGTGAACGACAGATTTTTCAGCGCCGGCAGCTTCTGGCCCACCAACGCCGACAGCGCAGAGAGATCCGGAATCTGAATATCAACCGCGCCACTCAGCCCGGAGAGCTGAGCGGGGTTGGCGATTTGTCCCTTAATGTTGAATTCAGCCCCCGCGACGTGGCTGGACAGCGAAATCGGCATTGGCTGCCCGGCATCGCCGGTGGCGGGCGTCATTGCCAACAGCGCACGGATCAGCGCACGCGGCGCACCCACATCCACCACGGCATCAAGCGGCTGCTGGCTGAAGCTGCCGAACACTTCCGCGTGGATCGGCTGATTCATTGCCGAGCCTGTCAGCACCAAGCGATCGATCTGCAGCCCATCAACATAGCTCGACAAATCCGAACGCTCGCTGCGCACCACGACAGCCGAAATATCTGGCACACCGCCATCATCAGCCACATGAAAGGATGTGCGCAGCCCATGCACCGGCGGAAGTTTGCCGCCCGCAATGCGGTTGAAGCTCGCCAAATCGGCGATGTCAGCCGTGACATCGACCGCATAGCCACGCCCGGCAATCGGGTCGCGCAGGCTGCCAACAAGAGTAAACTTGCTGCCGGTGGACGTGCCTTCCAGCTTCACCGGCCAATTGCTCTCCAGGTCGCCCTGCCCGAGCAATCTCGCCACGGGTCCGGTTTCGGCCGTAAAGGCAAGTGGCGTTCCGTCATATTCAACATCGACCACTGCACTGACCGGCGCGCTCTTGCTGGAACTGTGCACAACGGCGCGGTTGATCACCAGCACATGCGACACACCATGCTGATCATCCCGCGTGGCGAAACGGCCACCAAAAATGCCGATCTCGTGCACTGACAATTTATCCGCCGGATTGCCGCCGCCGGAAGCCCCCGCGTCCTGACTGGCACCCGACTTGTCCGCATGCGGCTTGGAGAAATCCGTGTTGGATTGGCCGAGCGGATTGACCTCAATCTGCACATCAGCGTCATAGACATTCAGCTTGCCGATATTGAGCTTGCCGATCAGCAGTGGCAGCAGCGAGACATCGGCCTGAATCGAACCGATCGCGGCCATTGAATCGCGCGAAAACCCGGGTGGATTGGCCAGTCGGATCTGATGGATGGTGATCGTGGGCGCGAAACCGAAGCCGACTTCGATATCGCCATTGATCTTCAATTGCCGCCCAACAGCCGCACCAACAGCCGCTTCGATGCGCTGGCGGTAGTCGTTCGGATTGATGAAAATCATCAGCAACAGGCCGATCAGCAACGGCACAGCAATGACCGCCGACACCAAGACCCAGAAGCGATTCATCCCGATTTGGCGGCGACGGCCCATGTCCCACTCCTTACTGCGCGCCGAACCATCCGGTCATCGCTGCCTGCATACCTCTTGTGCCAGTTCACCGGCGTCAGTCGCGGCGGACTGTAGCCGTGCGGCGCGTCGGTTTGAAGCGACGTTGTGATGATTTCCAGCCCGCGCCGTTGCTATCCCCGATTTGGCGGCAGCGGTGCTGGGGCGGTGAAGCCGAGATCGCGGAAGGTCTCCACCATATGCGCCGGGATTGGAGCCTCGACCGTCAACGTGCCACCGGCCGGATGCGGGAACATGATGCGGCGGGCGTGCAGATGCACCTTGGTCGCAAACCCTTCAACAACTGCCGTGTTGCCCTCATCGGATTCCTTGCCATAGGCCACATCACCCAGGATCGGCGTGCCAATGGCAGCACAGGAGACGCGCAATTGATGCGTCCGCCCGGTCAGCGGGTGCATTTCCAACCACGCCAGCTTGCGGCCTGCATGGTCCAACGTGCTGAAATCGGTAATCGCCCGGGCAAAATCAGTATCGAACGGCCCAGCCACTGCTGCGCGCGCGCCCAGAAAGCCCTCAATTTTGATCAGATTGACGTCAATCCGTCCCTCCACCGGCACCGGACGGCCAACAACGACGCACCAATAGGTCTTCTGCACTTCCCGCGTGCGGAATGACGCCGCCAATTTCGCCGCCACCCCCGGCGTGCGGGCCACCACGATCACGCCCGTGGTGTCGCGGTCGAGCCGATGCACCAGACGCGGACGCTCCGGCGAGCCATGACGCAGACCGTCGAGCATGCCATCCAGATGCCGCTTAATCCCTGGCCCGCCTTGCGTCGGCAGACCAAACGGCTTGTTGAGCACCACCACGTGCTGATCCTGATACAGGATCAGCTTGGCAACCTCCTCCTCCAGCAACGGATCAACCGACGGTGCCGGGCGGTCTTCGATGGGGGCGGTGGCCATTGGTGGAATACGGATGCTTTGGCCGGGTGACAGCCGCGTGGCCGCCTCGGCGCGCTTGCCTTCAACGCGAATTTGCCCGGTGCGCAGCATCTTTTGGATGGCGCCCTGTGTCAGGCCTGGGAAGTGACGGCGGAACCAACGGTCAAGGCGAATATCAGCCTCGTCCTCGGTGACTATACGAAGATGAACACTCATGATCGCCGTTCATCGCGCAGTCGCGCCCAATGCGCCAGTCTTTTGGCAATTTCACGCTCAAATCCCCGCTCCGGCGGCTGATAAAAATCTTGCCGCGCCATCGCGTCAGGGAAATGGTTCTGCCCGGAAAACCCCTCTGGGCTGTCATGGTCATAGGCATAGCCCGCACCGTAGCCGAGTTCTTTCATCAACTTCGTCGGCGCATTCACCGACACCGCAGGCGGCATCAACGAGCCGGTGCCGAGAGCCGCCTTCTTTGCCGCCCCGAATGCCTTATAGGCCGCATTGGATTTCGGCGCGGTGCCGAGATAGAGCACCGCCTGTGCCAAGGCGAGTTCCCCCTCCGGCGAGCCCAACCGCTCATACGCCTCCCACGCCGCCAAAGCCTGCGTCAGCGCCTGCGGGTCGGCGAGGCCGATATCCTCAGAGGCGAAGCGCACCAGACGTCGCGCGATGAAACGCGGGTCTTCGCCACCCGCCAACATCCGCGCCAGCCAATACAGCCCAGCATTGGCATCCGAGCCGCGCAGAGCTTTGTGCAGGGCGGAGATCAGATTGTAATGCTCCTCCCGATCCTTGTCGTAGAGCGCCGCGCGCTTAGAGAGCGTCTCCGCCAATTCAGCAGGCGAAAGCGGTGCTGTGCCCTCCGGCATCGCGCCCACCTGCTCGGCGAGGTTGAGCAGATACCGCCCATCACCATCCGCCATCGCCCGCAATTGCGACCGCGCATCATCATCCAACGGCAAGACGTGGCCGAGTTCCTGTTCAGCCCGCGCGAGCAGCAATTCAAGCGCTGCGTCATCCAACCGTTTGAGCACCAAGACCTGACACCGCGACAGCAACGCGCCGTTCAACGCGAAAGACGGGTTCTCAGTGGTGGCCCCCACCAGGGTGACGGTGCCGTTCTCCACCACGGGCAGAAAGCCATCCTGCTGCGCGCGGTTGAAGCGGTGGATTTCATCGACGAACAGCAACGTGCCCCGCCCCATCGCGCGGCGCTTCGTTGAGTCCTCAAACACCCGCTTCAGATCGGCTACTCCCGAGAACACCGCCGAAATCTGCACAAACTCCAACCCCGACTCGGCGGCAAGCAGTCGCGCGATGGTGGTCTTGCCGACGCCGGGCGGTCCCCACAGGATCAGCGAGGCCAGCGAGCCACGCTTGAGCATGCGGGTGAGCGAGCCATTGGGGCCGAGCAGATGGTCCTGGCCCGCCACTTCGGCGAGCACGGCCGGACGCATGCGGTCGGCGAGTGGGCCGGAGGATTTGAGGTTTGTTGAGGCACTAAACATATCAGACATCTCTATCGCCTCGCCCAAATTCAACCACCCAGCCCTTCCGTAGGGCGGACCAGCGCAGCGCAGTCCGCCACGGACCCGCAAGCCGGGCAATGGCGGACTATCGCGTCACGGTCTTAAGCGATGTCTGTGACGATGGCCTGCACTATCGCCTGCACTTGCCGCACGACGGTGGCGGGAGCCCTGTCAATGAAGCGGGCGTGGCGGGCGAGGTAGTCCATTGTCCGCACCTCGTAGGCCAACACGCAGCCATGCATCCTGCTTCCCGGCGGAATGACGACTTCGAAGGGTGAGCCCGTGATTTTTGTCGTCACCGGGCACCCCACGACATAACCGGTTGCGGTGCTGAAGGCGGCAGTGGAGAGCACCAGAATGCGGTGATCACCCGCCATTTCGGATCCTGCCTGCGGCGATAGCTGGATCAGACAGAAATCGCCACGATCAGGCGTGTAGGGCGGCATCAGATGCTCTCAGCGCCAACCGGGACGTCGTCGAGCATCAATTCGTGCCGATGCTTCGCGGGATCAAAGCGCGCCAGCAACTCAGCCATCGAAACACGCGGCGGCACCCGGCGGATCACCAGTTCGCCGTCATGCGCCTCGATCTCGATGTCCTCGGCGATGCTGAGATTGGCGGCAGACAACGCCGCAGCCGGAATCCGCACCGCCGCGCTGTTGCCCCAACGCACGACCTTACCGGATTTGACAGCGGCTATCTGCATGACACCTTCTCCACATGGATATCCTGTAGATACAGTAGCACCTACTCAGTGGCGATCCAACCGCGTCAGGCGAGCCGTTCCGGCTCGGTCTGATCGGAGGTTGCTCTAGGCAGAGGTGGACTGCGCTGCGTCGGTCCGCCCTACGAAGCTTACAGGAGGCGCAATCGGTGTCGTGTCCCCACATCATTCCTCCCAATGACAGATAGGGCAAAACAAAACCGGCCCTCGCAAGCGAGAGCCGGTCTGTTCAGTCTCAAACGAGCAGGTGCGAAGATTACTCTTCACCCTCGTCATTCGCCACTTCCTGCTTCGGACCGCTGTTCAGGCCCTTGGCCGAAACATCGCGATCCACCAGCTCGATCACGGCCATATCGGCAGCGTCACCGTAGCGCATGCCGGCCTTCAGAACGCGGGTGTAACCACCCTTACGGTCCTTGTAGCGTTCGGCAATCGTGGTGAACAGCTTCGCCACAATCACGTTGTCACGCAGCTGCGCGTAAGCCTGACGGCGAGCGTGCAGGGTGCCGCGCTTGCCAAGCGTGATCAGCTTTTCAGTGACCGGAGCAAGCTCCTTCGCCTTGGGCAGCGTGGTGGTGATCTGCTCATGCTTGATCAGCGCATGCGCCATGTTGCGAAACATGGCGAAGCGATGGGTGTCGGTCACGCCGAGCTTACGGCCGGCAACTCCGTGACGCATTGTCCTAAATCCTTACTTACAGCTCAGAACGGCTCTTCGAGCCGCTTGGCGAGGTCTTCAACGTTTTCCGGCGGCCAGCCGCTGACAGTCATGCCCAGGCTGAGACCCATGGAAGACAGCACTTCCTTGATCTCGTTGAGCGACTTGCGGCCGAAGTTCGGCGTGCGCAGCATTTCCTGTTCGGATTTCTGCACGAGGTCGCCGATATAGACGATGTTGTCGTTCTTCAGGCAGTTTGCCGAGCGGACCGAGAGCTCAAGCTCATCGACCTTACGCAGCAGATTGCGGTTGAACGGCAGATCGTCTTCCGGCTCCTCATGACGCACCTGCTGCGGCTCATCGAAGTTGATGAACAGCTGCAGCTGATCCTGAAGAATACGCGCAGCAAGTGCTACGGCATCTTCCGGCGTCACGGCGCCATTGGTTTCCACCGTCAGCAGCAGCTTGTCATAGTCGGTGATCTGACCCACGCGGGTCGGCTCCACCTTGTAGGACACGCGGCGAACGGGCGAGAAAATGCTGTCGATCGGGATCAACCCAATCGGCGCGTCTTCCGGACGGTTGGCCGAGGCCGGCACATAGCCCTTGGAGGAATTCACGGTGAATTCCATACCGAGCTTGGCACCGTCATCGAGCGTGCAGATCACGAGATCGGGGTTCATCACCTCAATGTCGTGGCCAGCGCTGATCTGGCCGGCGGTGACTTCACCGGGACCGACCGCGTTCAACACCATGCGCTTCGGGCCGTCGCCGTGCATGCGAAGGGCAAGCTGCTTGATGTTCAGCACGATGTCCGTCACGTCCTCACGGACCCCGGTGATCGAGCTGAATTCATGCAGCACGCCGTCAATCTGCACCGCAGTGACGGCAGCACCTTGCAGCGACGACATCAGCACGCGGCGGATGGCGTTACCGAGGGTCATGCCGAAGCCGCGCTCAAGCGGCTCCGCCACGATGGTGGCAATGCGCGTAGGATCGGAGCCGGGCTCCACTTCGAGCTTTTCCGGCTTGATCAGCGACTGCCAGTTCTTTTGGAGAACGAGGGACAATCTCATGTGCTGATCACACCCGCCGACGCTTGCGCGGACGGCAGCCGTTATGCGGCACCGGCGTGGTGTCGCGGATTGCAGAAATCGAGAAACCGACAGCCTGAAGTGCACGCAGCGCGCTCTCGCGGCCCGAACCCGGACCGTTCACTTCGATCTCCAAGGTCTCCATGCCGTGGTCACGCGCCTTGCGGCCCGCATCCTCAGCAGCAACCTGGGCCGCATACGGCGTCGACTTCCGGCTGCCCTTGAACCCCTGAGCGCCAGCAGAAGACCAGGAGATCGTGTTGCCCTGGGCGTCCGTGATGGTGATCATGGTGTTGTTGAACGTGGCTGCCACATGGGCAACCCCGGAAGTGATGTTCTTGCGTTCCTTCTTGCGAGGGCGCGCGGCGGCTGGCTTCGCCATGGTCGAATGGTCCTGTCCAAATCATGCCGCGCGGAGACTGCCCCGCGCGGCGCTGTTCGAGTCTTAAAAGGCGGAAGGCGCCTTACTTCGTCACCTTCTTCTTGCCGGCAATCGCCACCGCCTTGCCCTTGCGGGTACGGGCGTTGGTGTGGGTGCGCTGACCGCGCACCGGCAAGCCGCGACGATGACGCAGGCCGCGATAGCAGCCGAGGTCCATCAGACGCTTGATGTTCATCGCCACTTCGCGGCGCAGATCGCCCTCGACGCGGTAGTCAGCCTCAATGAGCTGACGGATCTTCTGAATCTCGTCGTCCGAGAGCTGGTTAACCCGACGTTCATCGGGGATGGCCAGCTTGGTGCAGATGCTCTGCGCCATGGCGGGGCCAATCCCGTAGATGTAACGAAGGCTGATCTTAACCCGCTTGTTGGACGGGATGTTCACGCCGGCAATACGCGCCACGCCATCGTCTCCTGATCACACGGCAATCGCGAACTGCGAAAGCCGGTCTGTTCTGTTTGCCCCCAGCGGCACGAAGCATGCGGCGTACGCCGCGAAGCCTGGGAAGTATTCGAAATCGGTACGGCGGTGCCCACCGAGGTGAGGACCGCTGAGGGCGCGCACTATAGCGACGGAGACCAGAGAGTCAACGAAGCCAGATCACATTTACGTGATCAAGCCTCCCGTCACTATAATGCAAACCCATTGATTCAGGCCGTTTTCACCCCGTCCAATACCGAGATTAGCTGTCGCGTCACCTCGGCCATGTCTGCCATGCCGTCCACGCTATACAAACGACCCTTCGCCGCGTAGTGCGGCAGGATGGGCGCTGTCTGCGCATGGTAGGCCTCGAGTCGCGCCGCAACCGTCTCACGGTTATCATCGGCACGACGAATAAATTCTGTGCTGCCGCACTTGTCACACACGCCGTCCTGAGCGGGCTTGTGGAACGAGTCGTGATAGCCAGCGCCACATTTGGCACAGGTATAGCGACCCGCAATGCGGTCCACCAGAGCCGCGTCATCGACCTTCAGCTCGATGACGGCATCCAGCACCATCTTCTTCGACTCCAGCATCGCATCCAGCGCCACAGCCTGCGGCACGGTGCGTGGGAAGCCGTCGAGAATGAATCCCTTGGCGCAATCCGGTTGGTCGATTCGGCCCGCCAGCATGGCGATCATGATCTCGTCCGACACCAGTGCGCCCGACTCCATCACAGCCTTGGCCTTGAGGCCAATTTCACTGCCAGCCTTCAGCTCGGCGCGCAGCATGTCACCGGTTGAGATCTGTGCAATCCCATACCGCTCTTCCAGGATTTTCGCCTGTGTGCCCTTGCCCGCCCCCGGAGGCCCAAGAAAAATCAGCTTCATCGACCACGACCTTTCGTCCGCGACTTCTTGATCATGCCCTCATATTGGTGCGCGAGCAGGTGAGACTGGATCTGCGTCACCGTGTCCATCGTCACCGAGACGATGATCATCAGGCTTGTGCCGCCAAAGTAGAACGGCACCCCATACCGGCTGATCAAGATCTCCGGCATCAGACACACCACGCACATATACAGCCCGCCAATCGTCGTCAGGCGCGTCAGCACGTAGTCGAAATACGCCGCCGTATTGGCACCCGGGCGGATGCCAGGGATAAAGCCGCCGTATTTCTTGAGGTTGTCAGCCGTCTCTTCCGGGTTGAACACCACGGCGGTGTAGAAATAGCTGAAGAAGATGATCATGAACGCATAGGCGGCCATATACAGCGGCTGACCATGGGCTAGCGCATTGGCAATCGTCTGCAGCCAACCCACGTCACCATTGCGATTCGCAAAGCCCGAGACCGTAGCCGGGATCAGCAGGATAGAGCTTGCAAAGATCGGCGGAATCACGCCTGCCGTGTTGATCTTCAGCGGCATGTGCGAGCTTTCGCCGCCAAACATGCGCTGGCCAACCTGGCGCTTGGGGTATTGCACCACGATACGCCGCTGAGCGCGCTCAATGAACACCACCAGGGCGATCACCGCACCGGCGATGATGATGAAGGAGATGATGAACACCGGGCTCAGCGCGCCTGTGCGACCCAATTCCAGCAGGCTCGCCATCGCATGCGGCAGATTGGCCACAATGCCTGAGAAAATGATCAGCGACGTGCCATTGCCGATGCCGCGCGAGGTGATCTGCTCACCCAGCCACATCAGGAACATCGTGCCGCCCACCAGCGTCACCACACAGGAGACTCGGAAGAACAAGCCCGGATCGATCACCGCGCCACCAAAACTGCCGCGCATGCTCTCCAGGCCGATTGCGATGCCGTAGCTCTGGAAGATGGCGATGATCACCGTCACGTAGCGGGTGTATTGGTTCAGCTTTTTACGGCCGCTCTCGCCTTCCTTCTTCAGCGACTCCAGTGCGGGAACCGCAGAGGTCATCAGCTGAATAACGATGGAGGCGGAGATATAGGGCATGATGGCCAGCGCGAAGACAGTCATGCGCCCAAGCGCACCGCCGCTGAACATGTCGAACATGCCGAGAATGCCACTGCCATGCTGGGTGAGCAATTCGCC
>Ga0316222_1002840_pt1 | contig 17843 bp, 13 predicted proteins | sample TBH18011metaG_FD_206008 | JGI IMG/M metagenome (GOLD analysis project Ga0316222, IMG submission 206008) | Freshwater microbial communities from Trout Bog Lake, Wisconsin, USA - TBH18011 | ecosystem: Environmental > Aquatic > Freshwater > Lake > Hypolimnion/Profundal zone | place: USA: Wisconsin...
AACCTTACCCCGGCGGAGGAGGCCGGCTTCATACCGCGTTCCTCAGGGGGCCGCAAGGAGAATTTCGCGCGTGGGGGGCCTTGGAAGCGCTCGAAGGGAGGGGTACAAGGGATGGCAGAGCCACCCCAGAGAAGGCGAGCCGCCATGTCCGATCAGACCAAGTTCCTGTTGTCCGAGGATAAATTGCCCAAGGCCTGGTACAATCTGGCCGCCGATCTTCCGGTGCCGCTGGCGCCGCCATTGCATCCCGGCACCTTGCAGCCGATTGGCCCCGACGATTTGGCGCCGCTGTTTCCCATGGCGGTGATCGCCCAGGAAGTCTCGACCGAGCGCTGGATCGACATCCCCGAGCCGGTGCGTGAGGTCTACAAGCTGTGGCGGCCGTCGCCCTTGATCCGGGCGCGGCGGCTGGAGCGGGCGCTGGGCACCCCGGCCAAGATCTACTTCAAATACGAAGGCGTCTCGCCGGCCGGCAGCCACAAGCCCAACACCGCCGTGCCCCAGGCCTTCTACAACAAGGAGGAAGGGGTCAAGCGGCTGTCGACCGAAACCGGCGCCGGCCAGTGGGGCAGCTCGCTGGCCTTCGCCGGGGCGCTGTTCGGGCTTGAGGTCGACGTCTTCATGGTCCGCATCTCCTACGACCAGAAGCCCTATCGCCGCGCCCTGATGGAGACCTATGGCGCCACCTGCACCCCCTCGCCGTCGCCTCGCACCGCCGCCGGCCGCGCCGTGCTCGAGCGTGACCCCGACAGCAACGGCTCACTCGGCATTGCCATCTCCGAGGCGGTGGAGATCGCCGCCGGCCGCGACGACACCAAGTACGCGCTGGGCAGCGTGCTCAACCATGTCTGCCTGCACCAGACGGTGATCGGCGAAGAGGCCATCTTGCAGATGGAGCTGGCCGGCGACTCTCCTGACGTGGTGATCGCCTGCACCGGCGGCGGCTCCAACTTCGCCGGACTGGCCTTCCCCTATCTGCGCGAAAAGCTGAAGGGCGCCGAGCTGCGCGTCGTCGCCGTCGAGCCGGCCTCGTGCCCGACCTTGACCCGGGGCCGCTACGCCTACGATTTCGGCGACACCGGCCACCTGACGCCCTTGGTCAAGATGCACACCCTGGGCTCGACCTTCATGCCGCCGGGCAGCCATGCCGGCGGCCTGCGCTATCACGGCATGTCGCCGATGGTCAGCCATGTCGCCGACCTCGGCCTGATCGAGACCCGGGCCTACGCCCAGACCGAATGCTTCGCGGCGGCGCTGGCCTTCGCCCGCGCCGAGGGCATCGTGCCGGCGCCGGAATCCTCGCACGCTGTCAAGGCGGCGATCGCCGAGGCCCTAGAGGCCAAGGCCGAGGGCCGCCCCCGCACCATCCTGTTCAACCTGTCCGGCCACGGCCATTTCGACATGCAATCCTACTCGGACTACCTGGGCGGCAAGCTCAAGGACCCGGATTACGACCAGGTGGCGCTCGACCGGGCGCTGGCCGAATTGCCGACGGTGTAATCCCCAAAGCTGTTACCCCTCGTCGGGCCCCCTTCTCGTCCTGGCCGGATCAAGTCCGGCCATGACAGATCGGGAAAGCACCGTCGCTCTCCTACTTCCCGCCCAGCCCCTTCAGCAGATTCTGCAGGATCTTGGCCGTAGAGGGCGGCTTGCCGTCCTGGTCCGGCTGGGTGGCGCCCTTCAGCGCCGAACCAAGGCCGCGGGCGACCAGGGCGCGCTGCAGGTCGTTGACGTCGATGGTCTTGCGCGGATCGTCGAGCGGGCCGTCGAAGCGCAATGTCACCGGCGGCGCCTTGCCGAGGTCGACCCGGATGGCAACCCGCGACTCGAGCGTCCAGCGGCCAAGGTCGGCGGTGGCCTCGGCGGTGGCGGTGCCGCCATCGGCCTCGAGCTTGGCGTCCCTGGTGGTCACCACCCCGTTTTCGCCATGGGCGGTTCCGGTCAACGCGCTGAAGCGGGTGCTGCCGCCGCCCAGGCCGGCCTGGGCCAGGGCGAACACGTTGCCGATATTCTTGATGTCCTTTAGCTGGGCGTTGACCGCGGGCAGATCGAAGCCCTCGACCACGCCGTTCCTGACGTCGAAGCGGCCGTCGCCGGACAGCCGCGCGGCCATTTCGAACGGCGAGCGGCCGACCAGGACGAACTTGGCCTGCCCCGCCGCGATGCCCTGGGACAGCCTCAGCTTGGCCCCGCTCTGGCCGAGCTTGGCCAAGTCGGCGCCGCTGACCGACAGCGTGCCCGATATTTGCGGCAGGCTGCCGCCGGTGAGGCGGGCGTCGGCGGCGACGTCGCCGCCCAGCAGCTTGGCGGTCAGCCGGTCGAGGCTGGCGTTGCCGCCCTCGACGCCAAGGCGGGCGGTGGCGGCCTCGACCCGCCAGCCCTGCCAGGTCAGCGCCTGGACGGCAAGTTCGAGGCGGACGTCAAAGGCCTTGAGTGGCGACAGGTCGAGCGGCTGGTGCGACCACGGCGCCCCCCCCCCGGCCGCCACCGCGATGATCGGCGCCGCCGGCGGAGCGGCCGCCGAGTGGCCCTTGCGGCCTCCCGCCGAGGACGGCGGGGCGCCGCCGCGCTCGCTCGCCGCCCAGGCGTCCAGGTCGATCGAATCGCCCGCCAGCCGGCCGGTGACCATCGGCTTGCCGTCGCCCAGGGTGAGGTGGAGCGCACCGGTGACATGAGTCGGCCCGGCCAGGCCGTCGAGCTCGGCGAGATCGATCGCGCGGTCCTCGCCCGACAGCTTGGCGGCGATCGCCAGCGGTCCCGACGACCCGCGCGGTTGCGCGGCCGCCCCCGCCATGCGCAGGGCCTGGGCCACGCTGTCAGCATGGGCGCCGAGGTCGAGGTGAAAGCGTCGCCGCCCCAGCGGGTCGTCGACCCGACCGGAGGCGGTCAGCAGCACGGCGCCACCGCCCAGCCGCGCCGACGCCTGCCGCACCACGACATCGCGGCCGGCCAGCTCGGCCGACAGCGTCACCGCCGCCGGCAGGGGGAGGACGTGGTCGCGGCTGTCGATCGCCAGCGCCAGGGTAATGGCGGGCGCGCCGCCGCCGAGGCTCACGGCGGCGCGGCCCCGGGCCTCGACGGCGTCGACGGCGAAACGGAGGTCGGCCAACGCCAGTTCGGCGGCATCGGCGGTGATGGCTGCGGTGGCGGAGAACCGGCCGCCGGGCAAGCCGGTCGCCTCGGGCGACAGCCAGGCCAGCAGAACGGGCAGGTCGTCGGACCCGGCCTGCAGCCGGCCCTCGAACAACGGCTTGCCGTCCTTGGCCGACAGGGTGCCGTCGGCGGCGATTTGGGTGCCGCCCGGCAGCGTCGCCTGGGCGCGGTCGAGCACCAGTTCGCCTTCGTCGAGGGTGGCCTCGACCTGGGCGCCCTGCACCACCCGTCCATGCCAGGACAGCGCCCCGATGCCCAGCTCGGCATTGACGAACAGCTTACCCGGCAGGCTGAAAATCTTGGCGGGCATTGGCGCGGCGGCAGGCGTTGGCCCGCCGGCGGGCGAGACGGCGGGCGGGGGCGGGGGCGGCCGGGGAGCGCGGATCCAGTTGTCGAGATCAAGGGTGGGAGCGCTCAGCGCCAGATCGATTCGCGTCGTCCCGGTCAGCGCCGCGACGACGCTGCCGGTGACCCGGGTGGGGCCGAAGCCGATCACCAGGCTGGACAGCGCCGCCTCGGTGGGGTTGGCGGTCAACACCGCATCGGCCGTCACCGTCGCCCCCGGCACCGGCACTCCGCCCAGCGCCGCCGACAGGCGTTCGGGGGATTCGGCGGTGGCAGTCAGGCGCCCGGAAAGGTCGGTGCCGGTCACCGTACCGACGAAGTCGAGGTGGGTGTCGGAGCCGGGCAAGCGCAGGGCCAGCTTGGCCGGGGTGACCCGCTCGCCGGCGACATCGCCGAAGGCGGCCTCGATCTCGACCGGGACACCGCGCCAATTCAGCGCCCCCTTGGCGGCGAATGGCCCCGATGGCCCTTGCAGCGTCAGGCGAAGGGCGATGCCCTCGACGGCCAGCGGCGGATCGTCGCCGGCGCGATAGGTCAGCTGGCCATCCTCCACCACCACCGTGTCGATGCGCACGACCGGCCGCCGCGACGGGGAACCGGATGGGGGTTCGGAGGATGGGGACCGAGGTTGGGACGGTGCGGCCTCGCCGCCTTGAGGTTTCTCGCCGGGCGTGATGTCCCAATTGCCGAGGCCATCGGCGAGGCGGCGCAGATGCAGGCGCGGGCGTTCGAGCGTCAGGGAATCGACCACCACCTCGCCGCCGAGCAGCGGCCACAGCTTCAGCCGCAGCCGCAACGCGGCGATTTCGGCCATCGGCTCCGGCCCGGCATCGGGAGTGTCGGCCACGCTGAGACCCTCGACGGTGACCGTCGGCGCCGGCAGCAGACGCACCCGGAGCGGTCCGGCGATTTCGACCCGCCGCCCCAGCGCCAACTCAAGGCGAGCGGCGATCTCGCGCTTGGTGCCGCTCCAATCGACCACCGCCGGCCCGGCCAGCAGCAGCAGCAGCAGGACGGCGACGAAGCCGATAATGGCGGTGGTGAGTTTCCTAGGCATCAATCTGCGGCATCCTTCCCGGCGGTCGCCGCAGTCTAGGCGCCGGACGGTCCCCCCGCAAATGCCGCGGCGCCTTGCCCCCCGGAAAGGAGAGGCCGAGGCGCCACCGGACAACCGCCATAACATGCCAGCAACCAACCGGATTAGAACCTTGTTCGTATGACCTAGGCCCAATGGAACTGCATAATACCATAGGGTAAGAATCCACCCCCACGCCGGGGCCAGCAGAATAGACTGTTATGCACAAGAATTTTGCCGCGCAATTTTCCTCAGACTCGTTGGCGGTCGCCACAACCGCCATCATTTTTGCATCTATTATTGTCTGCGCCATCATCAGTGCGGCCCCCGATTACCACGGCAACGCCGTGATCGGCGTGTTGGCGGCTGCCGGTCTCGCCAGTGTGGGCTGGAACGCGGTCCGCGCTGGCCGTCAGGCCAAGGAGGCCGCCGCGCATTTGTCCTTGGCGTTGGACGCCGCCAGGGCGGCGGCATGGGAATGGGACGTCGCCAACAACCGAACGCACTGGAGCGAGGGACAGTGGGGTTTGCTCGGCCTGCCCGACAATGCCGTTCCGTCATGGCAGGCAAGACGAGCCTGCATCTTCGATGAGGATCTGCTCCGAATCGATATTTCCTTGCAGACCGCCATCCGCGAGGGCCGCGGGCAATTGGTCAACCAATTCCGCATCCACCACCCATCCGGCTGCCGCTGGCTGCTCGGGTCGTGCCACCTGTCCTATGACGCCGAGGGCAATCTCGCCCGCATCGCCGGCGTCAACGTCGACATCACCCAGTTGAAGGAGACCGAATCCCGGCTGGACGCGGCCCGCCGTGCCGCCGAGCGGGCCAACGCGGTCAAATCGACGTTCCTCGCCGCCGCCAACCACGACCTGCGCCAGCCGGCCCAATCCTTGGCGCTGCTGCACGCCGCCTTGGTGCCGCAAACCACCGGGACCGCGAGCCAGAAGGTGGTGACGGTGATGGGCCAGGCGATCGCCGCGTTGAACGAGTTGCTCGACAGTCTGGTGGAAGTTTCCCGCCTCGACGCCGGCATCGTCGACGCCCATCCGGCGGTGGTGGCGGTGGGCCCTCTGCTGGACCGGCTGATCGACGAATACGCCCATCGAGCCGAGGCGGCGGGATTGCGCCTGCATCGGGTGGCAACGGGGGCAACGGTGACCACCGACCCCCTGCTGCTGGAACGCATCCTGCGCAACCTGATCGAAAATGGCCTGCGCTACACCACCTCCGGCGGCATCGTCATCGGCTGCCAGCGGCGCGCCGGTCGGCTGGCGCTGGTGGTGGCAGACAGCGGCTTCGGCATTCCCGCCGACCAGACCGAGGCGGTGTTTGAGGAATTCGTCCAGTTGCACAATTCCGCCCGCGACCGCCGGCGGGGATTGGGGCTGGGATTGGCCATCGTCCGTCGCCTGGCCGCACTGCTCAGGGCCGAATTACAGGTGCGCTCGTGTCCGGGGCGGGGATCGCGCTTCCTGGTCATCCTGCCGCCAGATGCCGAAACTGCGCCGAGGCCGGGAAGGTTTTCGGTCGCCGCCGCATGAGACCTAAGGCACGGCGCCGAAGCGCGCCTTGGGGGCTGGCAATACCTTGGCCGGCCGACCAAGATCCTTCATCAGGGCGGCGCCGTTGACCATCGCGAAGCCGGCCTGCACCGCCCGCGCCACCACGTTGCGGCGGCGTACGCCCCAAACATAGGCGCCGATCCGGGCCTGGTCGGCGGCTTGCTGGAACCGGGCCAGCGCAACGATCAGGTGCTGGTCGTCGGTGCGTTCGGCCAGCGCCAGTTCGGCCAGATCAATGCCGATCATGGCGGCGCCGCAATCCACTGCCAAACCGGCCTTGGGCGCCCCTAGCCGGACGCGGAGCGCCACCTGGCGGCAGACCGGGCGCAGGGCGCGCAGGGTGTCGGTCAGCTCGCGCGGCGATACATCGGCGGGAACCCCGAACAGATCGACCACCAGCCGGCGGGCGCGGGTCGCCTCGGCGATGTCGGCGAAGGGGCCGACCACCAGCCCGCGTTGCGCCGAGGACACCGAGGCCCAATGCAGCGGTACGATTAGCGCGGCGCCGTCACCGGCCGTTGGTTCGCGCCCGGCGGCGGCCGCCAATTCGCGCACGGCGCCGGCGGCGACATGGCGGTCGAGCGTCAGCGCCGATCCGCCACCGCCGGCGGGATAGGCGCAGGCGCCTTCCAGTGGCGCCTCGCCGCCACCGTCGGCGCGTTGGATCTGCGCCTTGTAGGCGGCGATCGCTTCGCCCTCGGCCACCCAGGTCGGGCGCCACAGCAACGACAGGCTCGCGCCTGGCGGCAGCGGCGGCGTCGCCGCCAATGGCATGGGCGCCACCGCGGGCCGCTCCATCACGGTCCAAGCGGGATCCTCGGAACCGCGCTTGGGCCGCGCCACGTCCAGCTTGCGCCAGCCCGGCTCGGTGGCGGCCCGGGCGACCGGCTCGAACGGCGCTACCAGCGGCGGCGCCGCCGCCTTGGCCGGACGCTCGGCGTCCGACGCGATGGGCGGACGGCTCTTGGCCTCGGCGGGTTGGGACGACGACCGCATCGCCTCGGCCGGCGCCACATCGGCCAGCAGCGAGCGCATTTCGCCGACCGCCGCATGGATCAGCGCCAGGTTCAGGCTGTTGTCGGGATTGAGCACGTCGGCCAGGGTGACCTCGGCGGCCAGCGCCAACGGCACCGACATGCCGATGAACTGGTCACCCAGCAGCCGCGTTCCCAGCTCTTGGGCGATGACCAGCGCCCGGCGGCGGCCTTCGGCTTGCGAGCAGGTGCGGAACATCAGCACGAAGAAATCCTGGCCCTGGCGATTGGACGAATTGCCCTCGCCGAGATGCTGCTTGATCACCCCTTCGGCGATCATCATCACCTTGTCGGACAGGCGCCCCCACTTGTCGCCGACCGCCTCACGGAATTCGATCAGCGAGATAATCTGCAGCTTGGTCTGGAACTTGCCGGTCTGATCCTTGGCCATGGTGTCGATGGCCAGGCGGAAGGATTCGTCGGCCAGGCGCTCGTCGGCCGCATTCCTGACCGTCGGCGCGGCGACCGGACGCGGCGGGCCCGACAGCAGCCGCCGCAGCGGCCGCAGCAGGCGCGTAAATAGGCCGGACCTCCCTCCCTGTCGGGCCATTCCCCTCTTCGCCCCCGTCTCGCCATGGTGATGGAACCGGAAGCATAGGTCGATGGCGGATTACGGGCAAGGGGGGCTTCCAAGCCGAACGGAGTGGGGCCGAGCTTTTGGATAGACGGCTGAATACCGGTTCTCGGGACGGCCCCGCGCCCCATAGTATATGTCGCACATTTACTCTTCGATGGGCGGATTATGTCTTCGGCTAAGACGCGGATCGACATCAACGTGTTCCGAATGATGGCGCTGGCGGCCCAAGGCGCCAGCTTCGTCCCGTTCACCATCCGCCGCGCCATCCTCAAGCTATGCGGCCTCAGGATCGGGTCGGGATCGACCATCGAGGCCGGCGGTCGCTTCACCTCGCGCCACGTCAAGATCGGGGCGGGCACCTACGCCAACATCGATTTGCTGATCGACGGCGAGGGCGAAGTGGTCATCGGCTCGAACGTCCGCATCGGCCCCGGGGTCAAGATTATCACCAGCACCCACACCATCACCGGCAATCCCCGCGCCCGGGCCAGCATCGAGCCGGTGTTCCGTCCGGTCTTCATTCGCGACGGCGTTTGGCTTGGCGCCGCCGTGGTGGTGCTGCCGGGGGTGACGGTGGCGGAGGGTTGCGTCGTCGCCGCCGGGGCGGTGGTGGTGCGCGACACCGAGGCCAACGGACTGTATGCCGGGGTGCCGGCGCGCCGGGTCAGGGATCTTGGGGCCGATAGTCCTCCGTGCTAACGTGGACGGTCTTTGCCGCTAACCCCAAGGCTCGGTCATGTCCCCTCGCCCCTCGCCCGCCGCCGCCGTCGAGCTGCTGCGCGCGGAGCTGCGCGCGCGGCCGGGCAACGCGGCATTGCACAACGACCTTGGCGCCGCGCTGCACGCCCTGGGCCGGCTCGACGAGGCGTTTGGCCATTTCGCCCGCGCCGCCGAGCTGCGCCCGGACTTCGCCGTCGCCCACAACAATGTCGGCAGCGTCCTGCTGGCCCGCGGCGAGGCCAGAGCGGCGGCGCGGGCATTCGAGCGGGCCGTGGCCCTGGCCCCCGCCAGCCCCGAGCTGCATTACAACCTGGGCAACGCGCTGGCGGTGCTGGGCGATGGCGAGGCGGCGCTGGCCCGCTTGAACCACGCGATCCGCCTCAACCCCAATCATGTCGGCGCCCTGGTCAATTTGGGCAGCGCGCTAATCGCCCTCGGCCGGCCCGAGGACGCGGTGGCGCCGTTGCGCCAGGCCGTCGCCCTGCGGCCCGGCCATGCCGGCGCCCACAACAATTTGGGCAGCGCCCTGCAGGCGATCGGCCAGCCCGAGGCGGCGGCCCAGGCCTTCGCCGCCGCCATCGCCGCCCAACCCGACAACGCCGCCGCTCAGGCCAATTACGGCACCCTGCTGCTGGAATTGGGCGAGCTGGCGGCGGCCGAGCGATGCCTGGTCCGCGCCGCCACCCTGGGGCCGCGCCAGCCCGCTTATTGGCGGGCGCTGGGCCAGCTCCGCCGCTTCACCGCCGCCGAACGCGCCACCCTCGAGGCGCTGGCCGCCGCGCCCGATGGGCTGGACGACGACCAAATGGCCGACCTCCATTTCGCCCTGGCCAAGGCGCTGGGCGAGGCCGGGTTCGACCATTTGCGGCAAGGAAACCGGCTGATCCGCGCCCAACTGGCCTATGACGAGGCGGCGACCTTGGCCGAACTGGCTTCCATCGCCGCCCTGCCGGTCGCGCCCGGCGAGGGGGCGTTCGGCGAGCAGGCGCTGTTCGTGTTCGGCATGCCGCGCTCGGGCACCAGCCTGGTCGAGCAGATTCTGGCCAGCCACCCGGCGGTGTTCGGCGCTGGCGAGCTGCCCAATCTCGACCGCCTGGTCGGCGATCCGGCGGCGGTCGAGCCCAAGCGCCTGGGCCGGGACTACCTCGCCCGCCTGCGGGCCCTCGCCCCCGACGCCGCCCGCATCGTCGACAAGACCCCGGCCAATTTCCGCTTCGCCGGCCTGATCGCCGCCGGCCTGCCCGGCGCCCGCATGATCCACATCCACCGCCAGCCGCTCGACACCTGCCTGTCCTGCTTCGCCACCCGCTTCGCCGCCGGCCAGGCGTTCAGCTACGATTTGGCCGAATTGGGCCGCTATTACCGCGCCTATGGCGCGCTGATGGCGCACTGGCGGCGCGCGCTGCCGGCCGGCCGCCTGCTGGAGGTCGAGTACGAGGCGCTGGTCGACGATCCCGAGGGCCACATCCGCCGCATCCTGGCCCATTGCGGCCTGGATTGGGCCCCCGCCTGCCTGGATTTCCACCAGAATCCGCGCGCCGTGCGCACCGCCTCGGCCGCCCAGGTGCGCCGCCCGATCAACCGCGACTCGATCGGCCGCGCCAAAGCCTATGGCGATCTGCTGCAACCGCTGATCGAGGCGCTAGGCCCCGAGGCCGTGCATCGCCGCCTGTAGCCAAGAAACGAACATCTGGGCATCGGCGGCATTGGACCCGGCCGGGTTGGTGAAGGCTGCGTAGGACGGCCCGGGCACGGTGATGGCGGGGAAGGGAAGCGCCAGCAGGCCCGAGGCCACCTCGTGGTCCAAGACCGGCAGGGGCGCGGCGACAAAACCCTGGCCGTTGATCGCCGCCTGCAACGCCGCGTAGAAGTGGTCGAAGCATTGCCGCCGCCAACGGCCGCCTTGGATCGGCAGGCCGGCGGCGGCCAGCCAGCGCTCTAGTTCGGCCGGGCGGGAATCGCTGCACAGCAGGGTGTGCCCGGCCAGCGCCGCCGGCCCGGCCGCAACCTGCTCGGCCAGTGCCGGCACCCCCATCAGGGTGATGGTCTCGCTCATGATCGGAACCGCCGGCCAATCCTTGACCGTCTCGTCACCCCGCAGCACCGCCACGTCGAACGAGGTGGCACGCCAATCCTCGTTGGTCTGGCGAGTCTTCACATGGACGTCGAGATCGGGATGGAGGCGGTAGAAATCCGGCAGGCGCGGAATCACCCAGCGCATGGCGAAGGTGGCTTGAATCAGCACCTTGAGGGTGCGGCGGCCGCCGGCCAGCCGATCGATTTCGGCGGCGATGCGGTCCAGGCTTTCCGAAGCGATTGCCGCCAGCGCCGCCGCCTCGTCATAGGGGCGGAAGCGGTGGCCGTCGCGGTCGAACAACGAGCGGCCCAACCACTCCTCCAGCACCGCCACCTGCTTGCTGATGGCGCCGTGGGTGACGCCCAGGTCGCGGGCGGCGGGGGCGACGCCGCCGCAGCGAACCACCGCTTCGAAAGCGACCAGAGCCTTCATCGGGGGCAATCGACGCTTCATGGCCAATGCTCACTCAACATTACAGAATTGTTTCACTTGTTATTCAGTCTGATGACAGCTGTGAGCTTTCGTCGCAGCGATGAGAAATCAATTCGATTTTTGCTGAGTCCGCGCTGTGCTACTCGTTTCTTATCGAGACAAACATTTTGCAGGATCTTCGCCCCGATGGCCAAGCCGGAAATCATCGTCAACGACATTCGCTACGTCTGGCCGGAGCGTCCGGTGGTGGTGGTCTGCATCGACGGCGGCGATCCCGCCTATCTCCGCCAGGCGCTGGCCGAGGGCGTCGTTCCCAACATCGCCCGCTTCATCACCGAGGGCTTCGGCGCGGTGGCCGATGGCAGCATGCCCAGTTTCACCTGCCCCAACAACATGTCGATCATCACCGGCACGCCAACCTCGCGGCACGGCATCTCGGGCAATTATTTCCTCGACACCGCCACCGGCGAAGCGGTGGTGATGACCGGCCCCGACCTGCTGCGCGCCGACACCATCCTGGCCGGCTTCGCCGCCGCCGGAGCGCGGGTGGCGTCGATCACCGCCAAGGATAAGCTGCGCTTGCAGCTGGGCAAGGGGCTAAAGGTCGGCAACGGCAATGTCAGCTTCTCGTCGGAACGGGCCGACCAATGCAGCCTGGCCGAACACGGCATCGACAACGTGCTCGAACTGGTCGGCATGACGCAGCCCGACATCTATTCGCCGGAGCTGTCGCTGTTCGTGCTGGAAGCCGGCATCAAGCTGCTGGAGCGCGACCGCCCCGAGCTGATGTTCCTGTCCCTGACCGATTGGGTGCAGCACAAATACGCCCCCGATGAAGCGGCGGCGATGCGCTTCTACGCCGAGATCGATTCGCGCTTCGGCCGGCTGGCCGATCTGGGCGCGGTGGTGGCGCTGACCGCCGACCACGGCATGAACGACAAGTCGGATTCCGCCGGCCAGCCCAAGGTGATCTGGCTGCAAGACATCCTCGACCGCCGCTTCGGCAAGGGCGACACAAGGGTGATCTGCCCGATCACCGATTACTTCGTCTCCCATCACGGCGCCTTGGGCGGCTTCGTCCGGGTGTGGTGCCGCGGCCGCGCCACCGCCGCCGAGATCATCGCCGAGATCAGGGGTCTGGCCGGGATCGAGGCGGTCTACGATAAGCAAGCCGCCTGCCGGATATTCGATCTGCCGCCCGATCGCGAGGGCGACGTGGTGGTGGTGTCGGAGAGCAATGTCTGCATCGGCGGCGCCGAGGCCGACCACGACCTGTCCGGATTGGCGGGCCATCGCCTGCGCAGCCATGGCGGCCTGTCGGAGGCCAAGGTACCGCTGGTGGTCAGCCATCCGCTCAACCCGGCCTACCGGCTGAAGGCCGCGACGGCGGTCGCCAAAAGCTACCAGATCTTCGATTTCGCCATCAACGGGACGGCATCATGAGCGCCACCGGCAAAGTGGCCGTCTACGACGCCCCCAACCAGCCCTTCATCCTCCGCGACTATCCCCTGCGGCCACCATTGGCCGGCGAAGCGCTGGTGCGCATCCGGATGTCGACCATTTGCCGCTCGGACATCCATTCCTACCAGGGCCACCGGCCCAATCCCTGCCCCGGCGTGCTGGGCCACGAGATCATCGGCATCATCGAAGCGCTGGGCCAAGGCATCGAGCGCGACATGCGCGGCGACGCCCTGGCGGTCGGCGACCGCATCACCTGGAGCGAGTACTTCATCCCCGGCCCCAACTATTTCACCGAGGTGCTCGACCTGCCGCAGAAATCGCCCGGGGTCGAGAAATACGGCCACATGGCGGTGGCCTCCGAGCCCCACCATCACGGCGGCTTCGCCGAATATTGCTACGTCCTGCCCGGCTCGTGGATTCTGAAATTGCCCGACATCCTCAGCGACGAGGAGGCGACCCCGATCAATTGCGGCGTCGCCACCATGGTCGCGGTCACCGAGCGGGCGGCGATCGGCCTGGGCGACACCGTGATGATCCAAGGATTGGGGCTGCTCGGCCTTTACGGCGCCGCCATCGCCAAGGCGCGCGGCGCCCGGCTGGTGATCGGCCTCGACGGCGTCGCCGCCCGGCGCGACTTGGCGGCAAGCTTTGGCATCGACCACGCCTTAGATCCCGCCGATGCCGATCTGGTGGCCAAGATCCGCGACCTCTGCCGGCCCGACGGCGCCGACGTGGCGATCGAGGTTTGCGGCGCCGCCGCCGCCATCCCGACCGGCCTGGCCTGCCTGCGCACCGGCGGTCGCTACGTACTGGGCGGCGTGGTCAATCCTGGCTCGATGGTCCAGCTCGACGCCAACGTGCTGCTGCGCCGGATGATCACGCTGTCGGGGGTCCACAACTACCACCCGCGCAATCTGATGCAGGCGCTGGATTTCGTCATCGCCAATCGCCAGCGCTTTCCATTCCACACGCTGGTCGACGGCAAATACGGCCTCGACCAGGTCGGCCAGGCCATGGCCGACGCCGCCGCCCACAAGGTACTTCGCGCCGCTATCGTTCCTTAAGGGGAGACTACCATGTTCTCGATCAAAGCCTTTCTGGCCGCCGGCCTGCTTGCCGCGACCGCCCTGGTTGCCGCCTCGCCGGCCCGGGCCGAGTCCTGCGAAGACCCCAAGGTGCTGCGTTTCTCGCTGATCCCGACCCAGGACAGCATCCGCGAGCTTGGCTACTACAAGCCGATCCTCGACATGCTGGCCAAGAACACCGGCAAGAAGATCGAATTCTATATGCCGACCTCGTATTCCTCGGTGGTCGAGGCGCTGTTGGGCAAGTGGGTCGACATCGCCGTGCTGGGGCCAGAATCCTATGTGATCGCCCACAACAAGGACAAGGATATCGAGGTCTTCGCCACCTATTCGCGCAAGGCCGACGGCATCCAGCCGGCCGGTCCGGGCTACAACTCGGTGCTGATCGCCAAGACGGGCTCGGCCTTCACGTCACTCGACTCGCTGAAGGGCGGTGTCCTCGCTTTGGTCGATCCGGCCAGCACCTCGGGCTCGCTGATCCCCGAATCAGTGTTCCCCAAGGAAAATCACCTGCCGCCGCTCAACCAGTATTTCTCGCGGGTGATCTTCTCGGGCGGCCACGACCTCTCCACCCTAGCGGTGGCCGAGGGCAAGGTCGACGCCGCCTTCGTCGCCAGCCATCGCTTTATGGAGGTGGTCAACGCCGGCAAGGCCAAGCAGGGCGACTTCACCGTGCTGTGGACCTCGCCACTGTTGCCCCAGGATCCCTTCGTCTATCGCGCCAGCCTGTGCGCGGGGGTCAAGAAGGCCATCGCCGACACCTTCCTGTCGGTCGACCAGACCGAGGACGGCCGCAAGTATCTCGACAACATCCGCTCGGAGCGGGTGGTCAAGATGACCGATGCCGATTACGACATCATCCGCTCCGTGGCCAAGTAGGGCGGCGATGACCAACTTGGCGACGGCCCCGGTCTTGGAGGTCCGCGACTTGCGGGTCAGCTACAAGACCGGAATCGAGATCCTGAAAGGGATCGGCTTCAGCGTACGGGCCGATGAATTCGTCGCCATCATCGGCCCCAGCGGCGCCGGCAAGTCGACGCTGATCCGCTGCGTCAACCGGTTGGTTGAACCTTCCGCCGGCACCGTGCTGTTCAACGGCCGCGACCTGCTGCGGCTGGACGAGCGCGAGATGCGCCACCAGCGGCGCGGCATCGGCAGGATCTTCCAATCGTTCAACCTGATCGAGCGGCTGTCGGTGCTGGACAACGTCCTGACCGGCCGCCTGGGCTACACCGGCACGCTCCGCAGCCTGTTCCGGCTGTTCCACCGCGAGGACATCCGCCGCGCCGTCGAGCTGCTCGACCGAGTCGGCCTGGCCGACCACATCGACAAGCGGGCCGACCAATTGTCCGGCGGCCAGCGCCAGCGGGTCGGCATCGCCCGCGCCCTGATCCAGGACCCCAAGCTGCTGCTGGTCGACGAGCCGACCTCGAGCCTCGATCCCAAGATCTCGCGCGAGGTGATGGCGCTGATCCGCGAAGTCGCCAAGGAATTCGCCATTCCTGTGCTCTGCAACATCCACGACGTCGCCCTGGCGCTGGAATTCGGCACCAGGGTGATCGGCCTGCAGGGCGGCCGGGTGATGGTCGACGCGCCGTCGGGCGAGGTCAGCCAGACGGTCCTCAACCGCATCTACGACATGGAGGTGCTGTGATGCCAAAGCCGACAGCCCCCACCCCGCGGTGTCATCCCGACGACCACCGGAAGGAGGGATCTCATCCTGGCACCATGAGTCCGAAATGGCGGCGCTGTGCCAGGCGGAGATCCCTCGCTCCGCTCGGGATGACAGACTTTGGGTGCGGACCATGGACGCGCTGACCATCGTGACCATCGCCAAGCGGCGGCGCTCGCGGCGACTGGGGTTAGCGATCCAACTGGCGATCCTCGCTTTGGTGCTGTGGAGCCTGGAGGCCATCGTGGTCGGCGACACCGATTGGAAGCGGATTACCCTGGCCTCGGTCGGCCGGGCGCTGGGGCGCTTCGCCGACCTCGACTGGCGGCTGCTGCCCGACCTGCTGCGGCCGGCGCTGGAAACCGTGGTGATGGCGACGCTGGCCACCCTGCTGGGCCTGGTGCTGGCGATTCCGGTGGCCTGGCTGGGGGCCGACAATATCTCGCCCGGCGGTCGCGTCACCTACGCCATTGGCCGGGCGCTGATGACCCTGTCGCGCTCGATTCACGAGATCGTCTGGGGCCTGGTGTTCGTCGCCGCCGTCGGATTGGGGGCGCTGGCCGGCATCCTGGCGATGAGCCTGCGCTCGATCGGCTTCATCTCGAAGATGGTGGCCGAGGCGATCGAGGACGTCGATCCCGGCCCGATCGAAGCGGTGCGCGCTGCCGGTGGCAGCCGCTTTCAGATTCTGATGTTCGCCATCGTGCCCCAGGTGCTGCCGGTGGTGCTGGGCTCGATCATCTTCGAATGGGACGTCAACGTGCGGCGCTCCACCATCATGGGCCTGGTCGGGGCCGGCGGCCTTGGCCTGGCGTTGCACCGCCAAATCGTCAGCTACAATTACGGCGGCATCGTCGCGGTGATCCTGTCCATTCTCGGCATCATTCTGATCGGCGAGGTCGCGTCCAGCCATGCCCGCAAAGCCGTCCTCTAACACCGTGGCCGTCCCCCTGGAGGGATCGCGGCAGCCCGTGTGGCAGCGCCCTCGCGTCTGGCACAGCCTGCAAAGCTACGTCCTCCTGCTGGCCGTGCTGGTGTTCGTCACCTGGTCGCTGGATTTCCTGTCGATCGACGTCGAACGCCTGCCCGGCATCCTGGGACGGCTGGTCGACGTGCTGTCGCGGCGCTACTTCCCGCCCGACATCGACCACATCACCCATGCCGACTATTTGGTGGCGGTCGGCGAGACCTTCCAGATGTCCTACGCCGCAGCGGTGGTCGGGATGGCCATCGCGGTGCCGCTGGCTTGGTTCGCCTCGTTCAATCTCAGCCCCAACCGGCGGATTTTGTATCCGGCGGCACGGCTGATCATCGTCGGCTGCCGCTCGGTCCACGAGATGATTTGGACCATCCTGATCGTCGAGATCCTCGGCTTCGGCATGCTGCCGGGCACGGTGGCGATGACGCTGTTCTGCATCGGCTTCGCCGGCAAGCTGTTCACCGAGGCGGTCGAGGGCATCCAGCCCGGCCAGGTCGAGGCCATCCGCGCCTCGGGCGCCAACGAGCTGCAGGTGTTCGTCTTCGCCGCCCTGCCGCAGGTGCGGGTGGCCTGGACCGGCATCGCCATTTACAGCTGGGACGTGGTGTTCCGTGCCGCCACCGTGGTCGGCTTCTTCGGCGCCGGCGGCATGGGTGGCTTCCTGCGCGAAAGCGTGCAGCGGATGGAATCGCGCCAGGTGGCGGCGATCCTGCTGTCGATCGTCGCCATCGTGCTGGCCGCCGAATTGTTCTCCGCCTGGGTGCGCGACCGCATGGTCCGCGCCGTCGCCTGATAGACTGGAACCCAAAGACCATGACCCACAGCGCCCATCCCCTTCCCGCCCCCCGCCGCGAGGCCATGCGCATCGCCGGCGACCTGGTCCACAGCGACCGCCAATTCGAAATCCGCTACCCGTTCACCGGCGAGGTGGTGGCCACCGTTCCGCTGGCCAGCCGCGAGCAGGTCCGCCGCGCCTTCGCCGTTGCCGCGGCGTATCGCCCCACCCTGACCCGCTACGACCGCTACCGCATCCTGATGCGGGCTGGCGAAATCATCGCCTCGCGCCGCGACGCGCTGGCGCTGCAAATCACCTTGGAATCCGGGCTGTGCCTGAAGGACACCACCTATGAAGTGGGCCGCGCCTCGGACGTGCTGCTGTTCGCCGCCAATCAGGCCTTGGTCGATGACGGCCAGGTGTTTTCCTGCGACCTTACCCATCACGGCAAGGCGCGGCGGGTCTACACCACCCGCGAACCGCTGCTGGGGGTGATCTCGGCGATCACGCCGTTCAACCACCCGCTCAACCAGGTCGCCCACAAGATCGCGCCGTCGGTGGCCAGCAACAACCGGATGGTGCTGAAGCCAAGCGAAAAGACGCCGCTTTCGGCGCTGCTGCTGGCCGACATTCTGTATGAGGCGGGCTTGCCGCCGCAGATGCTGTCGGTGGTGACCGGCGATCCGGCCGAGATCGCCGAGGAGATGCTGACCAATCCGGCCATTGACATGGTCACCTTCACCGGCGGCGTCGCCATCGGCAAGGAGATCGCCAGCCGCGCCGTCTACAAGCGCCTGATCCTGGAATTGGGCGGCAACGACCCGCTGGTGGTGATGGACGACGCCGATCCCGAGCGGGCGGCCGAACTCGCCGCCCAGGGCTCCTACAAGAAT
>Ga0316222_1002844_pt1 | contig 17821 bp, 14 predicted proteins | sample TBH18011metaG_FD_206008 | JGI IMG/M metagenome (GOLD analysis project Ga0316222, IMG submission 206008) | Freshwater microbial communities from Trout Bog Lake, Wisconsin, USA - TBH18011 | ecosystem: Environmental > Aquatic > Freshwater > Lake > Hypolimnion/Profundal zone | place: USA: Wisconsin...
GGGTGGGATGGCCGCCCGGTTCGAACATCGTCACCTGATGGCCGAAGCGGCCAAGGGTGTCGGCCAGGGTGGCCAGGACCCGCACCACGCCGTTGCGTTGCGGGTGCCAAGCGTCGGTGACGATCGCAATGCGCATGCGTGGGGGCTCCGCTATAAAGGCGCCCCCATCGGTAGCATCAACGCCGTGACAGGCAAGTGACAGAACGATGAAACTAGAGATCCACTAGCTCAACCTGGGGCGGCTCGTCGCTTTCCGCCAGCAGGCGGGCAGCCAGGCGGGTGACGCGGGGGGCTGCATCGGTGGCGACCATGGTGATGCCGCCGATGGTGCCGAGAGGGGCCAACAGGTCGCGCTCGGCCAGCAGGGCAGCGGCCTGGGCCGCCACCGCCTCGCCGCAATCGATCAACAGCGGGGCGGGGCCGAGGACCGCCATCAGGGCTGGGACCAGAAGCGGGAAATGGGTGCAGCCCAGAAGCAGGGTGTCGTTGCCCGAGCCGGGGGCGAACAAGGCGCCCAAATATTCCTGGGCTACCGCCTCGGCGATCGGCCCATGGCCGAGTCCTTCCTCGGCCAATGCCACAAAGAGCGGGCAGGCGCGTTGCGTGACGCGGGCATCGGGGCGGTGGGCGGCGATGGCGCGGGGAAAAGCGCCAGACTCGCAGGTGCCCTCGGTGGCGGCGACGACGATGCCGCCTTGCCTCGACCCGGCCGCCGCCGCCCGAGCGCCAGCCTCGACCACGCCAAGGACCGCCAAGTCGGGATGGGCGCGCTTGACCGCCTCCAGCCCATGGGCCGAGGCGGTATTGCAGGCCACCACCAGCATCTTGACGCCGCGTCCGACCAGAAATCGGGCCGCTTGCAGAGCGTAGCGCACAACTGTCTTTGGCGCCTTGGTGCCATAAGGCTGACGGGCGACATCGCCGAGATAGAGCAGGTGTTCGCTCGGCAGCCGGCGGCGCAAGGCGGTGGCGACCGTCAGTCCGCCGATACCGGAATCAAAGACCCCGATGGGAAGATCGCGAAGGGTGCGATGGCGGATGGACACTGGGTGGGAGACTCGGGCGAATTGGCGGCGGGCTCGCACCTTACCCCGGCAATTACCGGACGGCAACGGCGCGCCTCTTCAATTGGGGGCAATTAACCAGTGGGGCGCTGCCCAATTTAGTATAAACGGATCGGCTTTTGTGGAACTTGGCCTGGGGGCGCAAATGGCCTATAACCACCTTCTGGCGGATGCGGTGCTCCTTGTGGCCGAAGGATAGGACGGGATGGCCAAATTCCTGGCGCGCAAGGTGGCGTTGACGCTGTTGCTGATCCTGGTCTGCACGGTGGCGATCACCAGCTTCTTCACGTACTCCCGGCTGGACAGCGTGCTGTCGTCGTTGGTGGAATCCCGCTATGGCGTCCAGCTCTATTCGGTTAAGCACGACGTTGAGGCTCGGCTGGGATTGGGGTTTCCGCTCAGGCAGCTACGCAGCGTCCAGGACGCCATTGATCGCGAGAAATTGAGCGACTCGGCCATCCTTGATATCGCCGTATTCGACGCTCGGGGGGAAATCCTGTTCGACACTGATCGCGGCGTCATCGGCACCCTGGTGCCGGCGGAATGGGCGAAGTCGGCCGCGCTGGGTGGCGCCTTGTTTTCCCATGACGATGACGATGCTCGGGCCGTCGGCCTGCCATTGGTTAACAGCTTGGGCGAGGTCACCGGAGGGGTGACCCTGCGTTATCCCGCCACCTATCTCGATAACGAATTGTCGCCGCTGATCGAGGCGCTGGCTCGCCAGGGCCTATTGTTGCTGGGGGCCGCCGCCTTGGTGGCGGTGCTTGGTTCCTACGCCTTGTTCCGGCCGATCAGCCACCGTCTGGCGGCCATGGAGGCGATGTTGGAGGCGCCTCCGGAGGAGCGCTTCGCCGCGCTTGCTGCCGATGCGTCGCTGGAGGAACGCTTTGAAGCTTTCGCCGCCAAGACGCGCGAGGCGATCGATCACATGCGCGAGGCGTCCGAGGACGTCGGTCGCCTGGACCGGCTGGGATAGGCTGCGATGCGGATTGACCAGCCCCGTCCCCTTCTTGTTCGCCTGCTGATTCTGGCGGTGTTGGTGCTGGTGCCGGCGATGGCCTGGTTGTCGTTGTCCTCGCTCGATCGGTTCGAAAAGGGTTTGGCGCCGGAATTCGAGCGCAAGGCGGTCGCCGTCGGCCGCGATCTTGGCGATGATTTGGAGCGGGCCGTCGGCTATGGCATTCCGCTCGACAAGCTGGTCGGCGTCGAGGATTACCTGGCTCCGGCGCTGGAAGCCAATGGCGAGTTGCGGTATGTCGCGGTGGCCGATCTCTTGGGCAAGGTGCTGTACATCCGGGGGGCCGATTCGGGCGATCTCGAACCTCATTACCGCAGCACCGATTACGACGCGGCCGGGCCTGGCGATGGCATCGGCGGTCTTTCCGCGTCGATCAGCGGCTATGTCGATGTCGCCGTGCCGCTGATGGTCAAGGGGGCGCGGGTCGGAGAACTTCACGTCGGGATGGACGCTGGCTATCTGCGCCACCGCTTCGGTGAAATGCTGACCGATGTCGCGGTGCTGATGGTGGTTGCGCTCTTCCTGACCGCCGAAATCCTGCTGTTTGTGGTGGTGGTCAATATCAGCGGTCCGCTGGATCAGGCGGGGCGCGTGTTCGAGCGGGTGGCGCGGGGTGATTTTGGGCGGTTGTGCTGGGTCGGCTCGGAGGACGAGGTCGGCCGCTTCGCCCTGCGGGTCAATGCCGCCATCCGCTCCGCCGACGACCTGTTCCGCCGTCTGATGGCCTATATCGACGAAGTCAAGGCGGCGCATTTCGACCCGAATGTGGTGGAGCAGGCGGCGTTGATCGAGGCGCGAGTCAAATTCCTGTTCCGTTTCTCCGCCGCTGGCGCCCCCGAAGCGGAATTCGAGCGCCATGGCATCGACGTCCGCTTGGCCCTGTTCCTGTTTGTCTTCGCCGAGGAATTGTCGCGGCCCTTCCTGCCCCTGTTCATCCGCACCTTGCCGACGCCGCCGGCGTGGCTGTCGCCGGAAATGGCGATGGCGGTGCCGATCGCGGTCTTCATGGCGTTTATCGCCCTGGCATCGCCCTGGGCCGGCGCCATCAGTGAGCGCTGGGGCAGCCGCAGGGTGTTCCTGCTGGGCTTGGTCCCAGCGGTGCTGGGCTTCATCGGCACCGGGCTGGCCGACAGCGTCGTCGAGGTGGTGGCGTGGCGGGCGGCCACCGGCTTCGGTTATGCGCTGGTCACCATGGCGTCGCAGAGCTACATCGCCCGCTCGATCCGCCACCGGAAGGGCAGGACCCAAGGGCTGGGGCTGTTCGTCGGTGCGGTGCTGACGGCCAGTGTTTGCGGTATGGCCTTGGGCGGCGTACTGGTCGATCACATCGGGTTCAGCAATGTGTTCTTCACCGCCGCCGGATTCGCCCTGGTGTCCGGTATCCTTGCCCACCGATTGCCCGATCCGGTGGCCGAACGTCGCGATGCCGCCGCACCTCGTGCCGCCGAATTGTTCGAATTGCTGAGGAACTGGCGCTTCGCCGTGCTGATGGTGTTCGCGGCCATGCCGGCCAAGCTGGCTTTGACGGGGGTGGTGTTCTTTCTGGTGCCGCTATCGATGGCCAGCCAAGGCTTCGGTTTCGGCGATATCGCCCGTGCCCTGATGGTCTACGCGGTGACGGTGGTGGCGTTGGCGCCATTGGTGTCGCGCCTGGCCGATCGTGGCGGCTGGCGTGCCGGGCTGGTGGCATTGGGGGGGCTGATCGGTGGCCTTGGCCTGTTGGCTCCGGCGCTGGGGCCGGGGCTGGCGCCGCTGCTGCTGGCCTTGCTGTGTCTGGGCATTTCCCAAGGGTTGGCGGCTTCGACCCAATTGGCGGTAGTTCCCGATATTTGCTGGATCGAATGGCGCACCCTGGGCCAGACCAGCGTGCTGGCCCAGGTTCGTTTGCTCGAACGGGTCGGCTCGGTGGCTGGCCCCCTGCTGGCGGCGACATTGGTGCCTTTCGTCGGCTATAATGGGGCGATTGCCGCCATCGGCGGGTTGGTTCTGGTGTTCGCGCTGGTGTTTGCCGGTTGCGCTGTCGCCTTCGGTACCGGCCCCCATCTCAGCAGCGAGGAGGCGCGATGATTCGGCGCCTGCTCCTGGCCATGGCGGTGTTGCTGGCTTGCGTTGGGCCAGCGGCGGCGGAACCCGCCCAGAAGCCATACCGCATTTACATGGCGCTGTGGCGCGGCTGGGAAGAGGCGGCGCAGGGTTTCAAGGATTACTTCGTCAACCAAGGCATCCCGGTCGAGTTCATCATCCGCGATGCCGGTCAGGACAAGAGCAAGCTGGCCGGCTTCGTCGCCGAGGCCAAAAGCCTTCACGTCGATTTGGTCTTCACCTGGGGCACCACGGTGACATTGGCGATGCTGGGGGCCAATGGCGCCTCTGATCCAGCCTTGCACATCACCGATATTCCGGCGGTGTTCGCCATCGTGTCGCAGCCGGTGGCTTCGGGGTTGGTTCCCAGCCTCAATTCCAGCGGTCGGAATATCACCGGCACCACCTATCTAGTGCCGGTGGATACCCAGCTCAATTTGATGCAGTCCTACCGGCCGTTCAAACATTTGGGGATGGTCTACAACCCGCTGGAGCGCAATTCTCTGGTGGCCATCGACGAGATCGCCGGCTTTGGCCGTCAAATGGGCTTTGATTTGTTGGCCCAGCCGGTCGATGTCGAGAGCGGACGCCCGCTGGCGGCCAGTATTCCGGCCAAGGTGGCGGCGCTCAAGGCGGCGGGTGTCGAGATGCTTTACATTCCGCCCGATACCTTCCTCAACATCAACCGCGATGTCTTGACGGGCGCGGCCCTTGAGCGGGGGATGCCCAGCTTCGCGGCGGCGGAAAATCCGGTGAAGGATGCCAAGGCGATGTTTGGCGGGGTCTACCGCTATTACACCGTTGGCCAACTCACTGGGTTGAAGGCGGCGGATATCCTGGTGCGGGGTAAGAAGCCGGCCGATATCGCCATCGACGCGCCCAAGCGCCTGTCGATCATCCTTAACATGCCGGTGGTGCGCCAATTGGGGGTCTACCCTCCGATGAAATTGCTGGGCTTGGCCGAGGTGATCGAATGACGCCGCCCACCAATCCCCTGCGCATTCTGGTCTGTACCAAGCGGGATTTGGTCGGTTGCCTGGTGTTGAACCGGCTGTTGCCGGCCCTGGCCGATTGCCATGTCCGGGTGCTGCTGTCCAACAAGACTCGCGCCGCCGAAACGGTGGTGCCGGAACTGGCCGAGTTGAAGTTTTTCGAGCGCGATCTGCCGCTTGATACTGTCTTCCCCCTTGTCGACGCCCTGGGGGGGGGCGGTCGGCTGGCGACCTTTGCCGGGTTGTCGCGCCGCTTCGGCGTGGCGGTCGATGTTGTCGAGGATATTAACGGCCCGGCCAGCGTCGCGCTGGTGCGCGAATTCGCCCCAGACGCCATTCTGTCCATCCGGTTCTCGCTGATCTTCAAACGCGTGATGTTCGATATCCCGCGGTTTGGCACGTTCAACGTCCATCCCGGCGCGCTGCCCCGCCACGCCGGTCTGTTCGCGCCCTTCCATTGCATGCTCGATGGCGAAAGCTGGATCGGCAGCACCCTGCATCAAGTTGATTCCGGCATCGACAGTGGGCCGGTGGTTGGGATCGGCGAATTGCCGATCGAGCCGGGGCGGTCGCTGCAATGGCATGTGCTGAACGCCTATCAGCCGGGGATCGACCTCTTTCTGTCCATGATCGCGGCATGGCAACGGGGCGACCGGCCCCTGCCGGTGGCCCAGGATTTCAACGGCCGCCGCTATCGCTCGATGCCGGATGCCGCCGCCTTCGCCGAGTTCCGCGCTCGCGGCTTCACGTTGGCCGATCCCGCCGAGATCAGCGCCATCCTGGCCGATTTCCTGCCGCCGGGGGTTGCTCAGGGGCCGGCTCGCGATGTTGGGGGGGCGCCATGCTGCTACGCACCCGCGTAACCATCATCGTCTTCATCACCTATGCCTTGATGATCGGGGGGCTGATCTTCGCCGGGGTGAAGAACGAGCAACTGGCCGACCAGCGTTATGCCGAGGCGACGCTCAACGGGCAGGACATTTTCTGGCGCAAGCTGGTCGAGAATACCCTGCAGCGGCTTGAGGCTGCATCGACGGCGCTCGACGGCAATTCCGATATCGTCAGGGCGGCGGCGCGGCGAGACCCCGGCGCGCTGCGGTCGGTGGTGGCGCCGGTGAGCGATCATCTGGCCAGCCGGGCTGCTATCACCCGCGTTGAGGTGGTCAGCCGCGACGCAGAGTTGCTGTACTCGTCGCAGGGTTCGTTGCTGGAGACCCCACTGATCGATGCCGGCACGATTCAGCGTATCGCCGATGGCGGAAAGTCACGCTCGGGCATCGTTCAAGGCGGCGACAGTGGGTTCACCGCCACGGTCTCGGTACCGCTGACAGGGCCGGACGGGACTCTGGTGGCAGTCGCCACTCTCGCCACCGGGCTGCGGCCGCCCTTGGCCGAATTCAAGAGTGCCACCGGGGCCGATATCTTCCTGGTTGATCGGACCGGCCGGCTGGAATTGGGGACGGATGAGGCGCTGTGGGCCCATTTCGATGGCAAGCTATCGGTACGCAAGGCGCGGATGGAAAGCTGGCCGGTGGCCGATCGCTCCTATGCGGTGGTGGTGCTGCCTCTGCGCGACGGCGATGACCACGTGATCGGCGCTTTGGTCACCGCTCGCGACTTTACCGCCACCCAGGCGCGGCAGAACTTGATTCGCCGGTTGGCGCTGGCCTTGGTCGGCAGTTTCTTCGCCATGGTGCTGCTGGGCTTCTACGTCTACCTGCGTCGCTCGTTCCGGCCGCTCAACGAGGCGATCCGGGTGCTGAACGCGTTGTCCCGCGGCGATACCTCGGTGCGGCTAGAGGTTGGCAACGACAAGGATGAGATCGGTCGCATCGCCGGTACCGTCGGGGTGTTTCGCGACAACGCGGTCAAGCTCGACATGCTGGAACAGCGCCGCGAGCGCCAACGCCGTCGCCAGGAATTGTTTATCCGGCTGCAGATGCAAAAGCTGTCCGAAATGCTCGAAGCCGATGCTCGCGCCGCCGTCTTGGCCGATCTGGCCGAAATCGAGGCAATGGCCGACCAGCAGGGCGGCGACCGCGGCGAGATCGAGGTGCTGGCCAAGGCGTTCCAGACCATGTCGGATCGCATCCGCGAGCAGCACGAAAATTTGCAGGCGCTGATCGCCGAACGGACCAAGGATGTCGAGGTGCTGCGCGAAGCGTTGCGCACCCGCGATCAGTTGGCGCTGTTGCGCCAGGAGCTGGATTTCGCTCGGGAACTGCAATTGTCGTCGTTGCCCCAGGTGTTCCCGCCCTTCCCCGAGCGCGACGAGTTCCAGATCCATGCGGCGATGTTGCCGGCTAAGGAGGTCGGCGGCGATTTCTACGACTTCTTCCTGATTGATCGACACCACCTTGGCGTGGTCATCGGCGACGCCTCGGGCAAGGGCGTTCCGGCGGCGATGTTCATCGCCATCACCCGGTCCCTGATCAAGGCGGTGGCGCCGCTATCGGGCAGCCCAGGACAATGCCTCGGCTTCGTCAACACCATGCTGGCGGTCGACAATCCGCAATTGCTGTTTGCCACCGTGTTCTATGGCGTGCTCGACCTCCGTACCGGCGAGGTCGCCTTCTGCAATGGCGGACATCCGCCACCGCTGGTGCTGCGCCAAGGCGGCACTGTCGAAGCCATCCGCGATGTCTCCGGAGTGGCCTTGGGAGTGGTCGAGGAATTCGACTACGAGAACGGCTCGTTCACCATCGGAGTCGGAGAGGGCTTGCTGCTTTACACCGACGGTGTCACCGAGGCCACCGATTCCCAGGAGGCGCTGTTTGAGGAATACCGGCTGATCGATTTGGCCGCCGATTTCGTCGGTCTGGCGCCGGAAGAGGTGATCGACCGCGTGTCGGCGGCGGTGGCCGAATTCGTCGCCGAGGCCCCCCAATTCGACGACATCACCATGCTGGCGCTTCGCTTTGATCGCTTGGCGGATGGGGCGGGGGAAGAGGATGCTCCTTCCGGGGGGCACAGGTTGAGCTTGACCGGCTTCAAGCCCACCGAGGAGGTCGTCGAGACCGCGCCACCGCCACCGGCCAGCCTTGACGTTACCATCGTCAATGATCGCGACGAGCTGGAACGGCTGGCCGATTTGGTCAATGATTTCGCCGCCAGCCACGGCCTTCCCGAGCGAATCGTATTCAATCTGAATCTTAGCTTGGACGAATTGATTACCAATATTATTTCATATGGATATGGTGACCCGGAGCGCCACGAGATTCAGGTGCGATTTGCCATTGACGACGGCTCGCTGATGACCGAGATCGTTGATGACGCGCGCGCCTATGATCCGTTCACCGAGGCGCCGGAGCCAGATTTGAACGCCGACGTGCTGGAGCGTCCGATCGGCGGATTGGGGGTTTTCTTGGTCAAGGAATTTATGGACCGGGTGTCCTATAGCAGACAAGACGGCCACAACGTCGTCCGGATGTGGCAGACTATCGCGAAAGAAGGTTAGTGGAATGGAAATCCTGGAAGAAACCACCGGCAACGCCACCATTCTGGTACCGCTGTCCCGCGTCGATAGCGCGACTGCGAAGGCCTTCGAGGCGCGGGTGATCGCCGCCGTTGGGGCCGGCGCCGCCCGTATCGTCATCGATTTCTCGCGGCTCGATTACATCTCCAGCGCGGGTCTGCGGGTAGTTCTGGTTGGCGCCAAAATGACCAAGGCGCCGCGCAAATTCGCCTTGTGCGGGATGAAGCCGCAAATCCGCGAAGTGTTTGACGTGTCCGGTTTTTCCAAGATATTGTCGATCCACCCTGATCGCGCCACCGCCTTGGCGTGATCCATCGGGGGGGTCAATCCTCGTGGGACCCTCGGCGGCCGATCGGCAGGTCGCGATGGATATAGGCGCTCATCACTAGGCCAAATCCGAACAGCAGCGACAGCATCGACGTGCCGCCATAGGAGATCAGCGGCAGTGGCACTCCTACCACCGGCACCAGTCCCATCACCATGGCGGTGTTGATGAAAAAGTAGAGGAAGAAGGTGGTGGTGATGCCCAGCGCCACTAGGCGGCCGAACTGGCTGCGGCAGCGCAACGCGATGGCGTAGCCATAGGCCACCAGCAGCACGTAGAGCACCAGCAGAACCAACCCGCCGATCATGCCCCATTCCTCGGCGAACATGGTGAAGATGAAATCGGTCTGCTTTTCCGGCAAGAAGTCCAGCCGGCTTTGGGTGCCCTGCATGAAGCCCTTGCCCAGCAATCCGCCCGAGCCCAGCGCGATCTTCGACTGGGTGATATGGTAGCCGGCACCCAAGGGGTCCTCGTCGGGATTGAGGAAGATGACTAGGCGCTTGCGCTGGTAATCATGCAGGAAATTCCAGGCCACCGGCACCACCGCCAACCCGCCGGCGATCAACACTCCGAACTTCCACAGCCTCACTCCGGCCAGGAAGAACATCGCCCCCGAGGACATCATCAGCATCATGCCGGTGCCAAGGTCGGGCTGCTTCAGCACCAATCCAACCGGGGCCAGCACCATGATCAGGGGCGGAATCAGGAAGAGCGGTCGCCCGACCTCCTGGTAGGTAGCGCCGTGGAAATAGCGTGCCAGCGTCAGCACCAGGGCGATTTTCATGATTTCCGAGGGCTGGATCTGGATGAAGCCCAGGTCGATCCAGCGTTGCGCTCCCATGCCGATGGTGCCGCGAACCTGCACCGCCACCAGCAGCACCATGGCGAACAGATAAAGGGTATAGGCTTGGCGCATCCAGAAGCGGATATCGATCATCGCCACGATGAACAGGATGACCATCCCCAGAGCGAAGCGCAGCATCTGCTTCAGCGCCCAGACCTCGATCTGTCCGCGCGCCGCCGAATAGAGCGTCAAGAACCCGACGCAGGCGACGGCGGTGATCAAGGCGATCAGCCCCCAATTGATCTGCCAAATCTTGTCGCGCCAGCCCATTTCGGTCTTGTTGAGGCCGGATGACAGGCGAGAGGTAGGGCGCAGCATCATGTCCGTCCTTCGCCGACAACGCGGGCAAGTTCGCGCTTCTGCACTTCGATCATAATATCGCGGGCGATTGGAGCCGCCACCACCGAGCCGCCACCGCCATGCTCGACCACCACCGCGATGGCCCAGCGCGGTGCCTCCTCGGGGGCGTAGGCGACGAACAGCGCGTGGTCACGCTCCTTCCAGGGCAATTCGTCGTTCTTCTTTACCCCGGTGTCGCGTTCGTGCATGGAGATGCGCCGGACCTGGGCCGAGCCGGTCTTGCCCGACAGCTCCATATGTTCCTGGGTGATGCGAGCGCGGTAGGCGGTGCCGCCCGGCTCGTTGGACACCGCGTACATTCCCCGTCGCACCAGGGTCAGCGATTGGTGTGACACCTCGCAGGATGGCCATTGCGGCACGGTACGAGCCTGGGCCTCCTCGCGAACGATCCGGTCGCGGGCGACATGCGGGGTCACCGCGAAGCCGCCATTGGCCACCCGGGCCACCATGGTGCAAAGCTGCATGGGAGTGGCCAGGCAATAGCCCTGGCCGATACCGTTGACCAGGGTCTCGCCGGGGAACCAGGCTTGGCCCATGGCCGCCCGTTTCCATGCGCGGCTGGGGATCAAACCCGGCTTTTCCCCCGGTAGGTCGATGCCGGTTAGGCCGTTCAACCCGAAGCGCAGTGCCATCTCGTGGATGCGATCGACGCCCACCCGGCGCGCCACTTCATAGAAATAGACGTCGCAGGAATTCTTCAGGCCGTTGACCAAGTCCATCGACCCATGGCCGCCCTTTTTCCAGCAATGGAATTTGATGCTGCCCAATTGCATGTGGCCGGGGCAGAACACGTGCAGATCGGGGGTGATGGTGTTGCTTTCCAGCGCTGCCAGCGCCACCATCAACTTGAAGGTCGAGCCGGGGGCAAAGGTGCCGGCGATCACCTTGTTGGTCAGGGGCGAGCGTGGATTGGTGCTCAGATCGCTCCATTCGTTGCCGGTCAGGCCGCGATTGAAGGCGTTGGGGTCGAAGGAGGGCGTCGAGGCCATCACCAACACTTCGCCGGTATGGATGTCCATCACCACGGCCGCAGCGCTTTCATCGCCCAGGCGCTGGGCGGCGTATTCCTGCAGCCGCAAATCCAAGGTCAGCGCTAGATTGACCCCCGGCTCGCCTTCCGCCCGCTCCAATTGCTTGATAACGCGGCCAACAGCGTTGACCTCGGTCTTGAGGGTACCGCTTTTGCCCCGCATGGCCAAATCGTAGATGCGCTCCACTCCGGCGCGGCCGATGCGGAAGCCGGGTTGTTCCAAGAGGGGATCGTGCTCACCCTGGAGATCGGCCTCTGAAGGCGTCGCGACATAGCCGAGGATGTGGGCGCCAAGGCTCTCCAGCGGATAGAAGCGCATCTGACCGACGTCGATTTCAACGCCCGGCAGATCGCGGGCATTGACCTCGACATGGGCGATTTCTTCCCAGGACAGATTCTCGCGCACCAGAATCGGCACGAACGAGCGCCTCCGTCTGGCGTCCTTGTGGATGCGAGCGCGATCACCCTCGGACAGCGGAATGATTTGCCCCAGCAAATCGAGGGTGTAGTCGATCGAATTGGTTCGTTCGGGAACCAGCAGCACCCGGTAATTATGGCGATTGACCGCCATCGCGGTGCCGTTGCGGTCAAGGATCAGCCCCCGCTGCGGGACGATCATGGTGTTGCTGACGCGATTGCCCTCGGCCTGGAGGCGGAACTTCTCGGCTTCTAGCACTTGGAGGTAATACATGCGGGCCGCCAGCGCGCCGACCAGCACGGTTTGGCCGCCCCCCAGCATCAGAGCGCGGCGACTGAACAACTTGGAGCGGTCGTTGTCGTGATACATCGGTGGCCTTGGCCTACACGTCCTTAAGGAAAGCCATCTGCGTCCGCGCCAGGACCCAGGTCAGCAGGGGAAATAGTCCCAGCGTCACCAAGTACTCGACCATCGCCGGTGCTGGGTCGAGCGCGTGATGGCTGATCACGCTGACCAGAAGCCAGGACAGGCCGGTGGCCGCGCCCGCCAGAAGGGCGAAGGACCACCAGGCCACCAGGAAGGTCTTGGCCAGAAAGAACCGCCGCTGCGTCACGGTCACGCCCTGCACCAGCAACAGAACCATGGCGTTGACGCCAAGCGGGGTGCCCGAGACGATATCGTAGAGGAGACCAAGCGCGAAGGCGGCCCATGGTGGTAGCAGATCGGGGCGATAAATGGCCCAGTAATACACCCCCATCAGGGGCAGCATCGGGGTGATCCCGGCGAAGCCCGAGAAGCGGGTGGGGACCGCCGTCATCAACAACAGAACCAGGGTGATGCTAAACGGAACGAAGTGGCGCAGCCAGGTGTCCATCCGCACCCAGGGCGAGGGCTTCAATTCTCCGCTCCCCCGCGGCGGCGGGGGTTTGGCGGCGGCGGCGGTGGCTTGTCGGCGAAAGGCAGGATGCCGCCCAAGCCGAAATCGACCACGGCGACGTAATCCAGCTCGGTGCGGCGAACATTGGGTTCCACGCGGGTGGTGCCGTCGGCAACCGAGGCGACAATTCCAATCGGCAGGCCGGGCGGGAAGGCGGCCCCCGACGACGAGGTGACGACACGGTCGCCAACCTGGATGTTCGGGTTGCCAGCGACGTAGGTCAGCTTGGGCCGGTCCTTGTTGTCTCCCGACAGGATGGCGCGGGTGCGAGTGGCCTCCAGCATCACCGGCAGGTGGGCGTTGATGTCGGTCAGCAGCAACAGGCGCGACGAGCGGTCGCCAACGTCAACGATATAACCAACCAGGGATTCACCGGACAGGACGGCCTGGCCCTTGCGTACCCCGTCGCGGCCCCCGGCATTGAGCAGCATGGTCTGGCCCAGCGCCGAATCCAGGTCGCCGATTACCCGGGCGGTAATGAAGGCGGGGTCGGGGTCGGGAACGAAGTTGAGCTGTTCGTGCAGCACGGCGTTCTCGTTCTGCAGCCGCCGCGCCACCGTTTCCCAATGTTGCAGGCGCAGATTGTCGGATTTCAGCCGGGCGTTCTCGGCGCGTAAATTGGCCAAATCGCGCACATGCTCCACCACCTCAGAGATGGCGCCAGCAGGGCGGGCCATGACATCAAGGATGGGAGCCAAGCCATCGACGATCAAAACACGGGTGCGTTCGACCAGAAGAATGTCGGCCTTGCCCAGGATCATCAGCAGAAAGGCCGCTGCCACCAGGGACAGGAAGGCGAAGCGCTGGGCCAATAGCCGTATCGTGGCTAGTCGCCCCACCGCTCCTGACAGTTTGCCCCGCATGGTACCCTCGTTTCCGGGGATGAACGCTGGAGATCAGCATTCAGCCCGAAACACACTACAACATGTTGTGGCGAAAAAACTAGTACATGCTAGTCAGAACATTCTTTAGCTTGGGCATTTCTTCCAGCGCGCGGCCGGTTCCCAGCGCCACGCAGGACAGCGGGTCATCGGCGATCGATACCGGCAAGCCGGTGGCGTGGCGCAGGACGTAGTCGAGATTGGACAAGAGGGCGCCACCGCCGGTCAGGACAATGCCCTTATCGACGATGTCGGCGGCCAGTTCCGGCGCGGTGTGCTCCAACGCCACCTTGACCGCCTCGATGATCGCGCCCACCGGCTCGGCCAGGGATTCGGCGATCTGGCGCTCACTGACGATCAGCTCTTTCGGCACGCCGTTCATCAGGTCGCGCCCCTTGATTTCCATGGTACGGCCCTCGCCGTCCTCGGGCGGGCAGGCGGACCCGATTTCCTTCTTGATACGCTCGGCGGACCCTTCGCCGATCAGAAGGTTATGGTTGCGGCGGATATAGGCGATGATGGCTTCGTCCATCTTGTCGCCGCCGACGCGCACGCTGCGGGAATAGACGATGCCGCCCAGGGACAGCACGGCCACCTCGGTGGTGCCGCCGCCGATATCGACCACCATCGACCCGGTCGGCTCGGTCACCGGCAGGCCGGCGCCAATGGCGGCGGCCATGGGCTCCTCGATCAGGAAGACACGGCGGGCACCGGCGCTTTCCGCCGATTCCTGAATGGCGCGGCGTTCAACTGCGGTCGATCCCGACGGCACACAGACGATCACCAGCGGGCTGGCGAAGCTGCGACGGTTGTGGACCTTGCGGATGAAGTGCTTGATCATCTCTTCGGCAACTTCGAAATCGGCGATGACGCCGTCGCGAAGCGGGCGGATAGCCTGGATGTAACCGGGGGTTCGCCCCAGCATCATCTTGGCCTCGTCGCCGACCGCGAGCACTTTCTTCTTGCCCTTTTCTTCGGCGATCGCCACCACTGACGGTTCGTTGAGGACGATTCCGCGTCCCTTGACATAGACCAGCGTATTGGCGGTACCAAGATCGATCGCCATGTCCGCGGACATCCAACCCGTCAGCTTAGAAAACATAATTCCTCACTTGTAACATCCAGCGTTGCCGTTGGACGCTGCCAGGAGTCCATCCCCAACACCGTCCAGGTCCCCTCGGAAAAGCGGGCGCTTGGTCTTATATCAGCCCGGAAGCTCGGCGGGAGCGGTTTTTTGCCGCTTCACCAAAAGTTTGTTCAAGGCGTTCACGTAAGCGCTGGCCGAGGCCACCATGGTATCGGTGTCCGAGCCTTGGCCTTGGACCGTCTTGCCGTTCTCTTCAAGGCGCACTGTCACCTCGGCCTGGGCGTCGGTGCCCTGAGTGACCGCGTGGACCTGGTACAATTGGAGGCGCGCGTCGTGCGGCACCAGGCCTTTGATGGCGTTGAAGATGGCATCGACCGGGCCGTCGCCGGTGGCCTTGCAGGTCTTGACGTCGCCGTCGATATCCAACTCCAGATCGGCCTTGGGTGGGTTGTGCTTGGTCCCGCACAGGACTTCGAGTGAGCACAGCTTGATGCGGCTGTGACCACGCACCACGGCTTCATCGACCAGGGCCAGGATATCTTCGTCAAATATGTCTTTTTTGCGATCGGCGACGTTCTTGAAGCGAGCGAAGGCGTCTTCGACCGCCGCCTCGTCCAATTCGTAGCCAAGGTCTTTGAGTTTGGCCTTGAAGGCGGCGCGGCCGGAATGCTTGCCCATCACCAGATTGGAGCGATTGAGCCCCACCGATTCGGGGGTCATGATCTCGTAGGTCTGGGCATGCTTGAGCACGCCGTCCTGGTGGATACCAGATTCGTGGGCGAAGGCGTTCTTGCCCACCACCGCCTTGTTGGGCTGGACCGGAAAGCCGGTAATCGCCGAAACCAGTCGCGAGGCACGGGTGATGTGCTCGGTGTGGATGCCGTTGATGTAGGGCAGGCGGTCCTGGCGGGTGCGCAACGCCATGACGATTTCTTCCATGGCGGCGTTGCCGGCGCGCTCGCCAAGACCGTTGATGGTGCATTCCACCTGGCGGGCGCCGGCGCCAATGGCTGCCAGCGAGTTAGCGACCGCCAATCCAAGGTCGTTGTGGCAGTGGACCGAGAACACCGCCTTGTCCGAATTGGGGACGCGCTCGATCACGTTCTTGAAGATGGCGGCGTATTCCTCGGGCACCGCATAGCCGACGGTGTCGGGAATATTGATGGTGCGCGCCCCGGCTTTGATCGCCGCCTCGACGCAGCGGCAGAGAAAATCGGGATCAGTGCGCGAGCCGTCCTCGGCCGACCACTCGACGTCCTCGACCAGATTGCGGGCGAATGCCACCGATTCGGCGACTTTGGCCAGCACCTTTTCCGGCTCCATCTGCAGCTTGTACTTCATGTGCAGCGGCGAGGTGGACAGAAAGGTGTGGATGCGCCCACGGGGCGCTGGCTTGACCGCCTCGGCGCAGCGTTCAATGTCGCCCTTGGTGGCGCGCGCCAATCCGCAAATGGTGGAGGATTTGACCAGCCGCGCCACCGCCTGCACGGCCTCGAAATCGCCAATAGAGGCGATCGGGAAGCCGGCTTCGATGACATCGACGCCCATTTCCTCCAACAGCAGCGCGATTTTGACCTTCTCCTCGAGATTCATCGAGGCGCCGGGCGATTGCTCGCCGTCGCGAAGGGTGGTGTCGAAGATGGTGATGGTGCTGGCGGTCATTTCGCTGCTCATATGCGGGGCCTCCACGGGGGGAACCGTCTCGCCCCGTCGCCCCTCGGATAGTGAAGGTGTTTGGTTGAAGAATGGTCAAGAACGCCAAGGATGAAAGCGTGACCGTTCTGGTAACCTCTCGGCAACCCTAAAAGAAGTCCAAGTTGCCCACCCTTGTCAATGGGCCTGTGAGGAATGCAGCAGTTCTCAGTATGGGTCGGCCGGTGGGGGTTGGAGGTTGAGGGGCGGCATTGAGCCGAGGTGGCGCGGTCAGGCTTTCTGCGGCGGCGGCACTCCTGAGATGATGGTCCGCATGAGCGAGGCCCAGGAAGGAAAAATGTGGTAGGCGGTGATCGACCACAGGTGGGTGAACAGGCGGTTTCGTGCGCCCACCTTTTCCCGCGCCCTCTGCCAGAGGTATTCGAGCAGGTCGCAGACGCCGTGAATGGCGAAGGCCAGCAGGTTGAGCGAGACGAGCAGGCTGGACAAGGTGTCCTTGCCGTGGCCGAAATTGTGTTCGAGGTTGTAGCCGTTGTTCTTGAGAACGTTGAAGGTTTCGTTCTCGATCTTCCAGCGGGCACGGCCGCAGGCGGCGATCTCGGCGACGGTTTCCCTGGTGACCGGCAGATCGGTCACGAAGCTGTTGCGGTAAGTGACCTTACCCTCTGGGTTTTTGCTGGTCGGGGGCTTGGATATCTCGATCTCCAGCCAATTGACGTGCAGCGCGTCCTTGCCGTCGCGCAATGGCACGTTCTCCATCCAGCGATAGCGATGGATGCGCTTCTCCGCGCCCTTGCCGATGATTTCGCTGAAGCTGTCGAGTTCCACGCCGGTCAGATATTCGGTCAGCGTCTTGTGGCTGGACGGCTTGCAGCCGAAGATGAAACTGCCGCCCGCCGCCAGCACATCGGCGCACATCGGCTGGTGGGCGTAAAGATCGTCGCCCAGATAGACCGGCTTCAGCCAGGCGAAGCTCGGGCCGAGGCGTCCCAACCACCGACGTGCCGCCAGCGGCTCGCAATCCTGCTTCTTGGCGCCGTCCTGCGGTCGCACGAATTCGGGCGGCAACGGCACCACCGTGGTATGACCGGGGGCGACCAGGGTGGCCCCGACGAAACTATGGAAATATTCGATCTCGCCATCCGAGCGCTTGCGCGTCGAGCAGTGCGGGCAATCGATCTTGCGCGAGCAGAAGTGCTCGGAACCATCCAGCGCGATCAACACCCGCCCACCCAGACGCCGAAACGCCTTCAGGCCGCCGTGCGCCTCAAGATCATCGACGACATACCGGAAAACATCGTCGAAATGGTCAGTCGGCACTCCATCCAGCATCTGCCGGATGTGGTTGTCGCTGGGAACCGCCGTCATCCCGAACAGCGTGCGTCCGTTCGATCGCCCTTGGCCTTCCTCCAGCGTCCGCTGGTGCGCCAGAAACGACGGGCTTTGCATGAAGAACACCGAAAACGCAGCCACCCCGATGTCCGCCATCGTATAGCGGCTGTTGCTGCCCGTGCGCTTGTCGGGCAACTCGTCGCACCGCTTCCGCAGCACCGTTATGTAGCGATCAATCCGTTCCACACCACCTATTGAGTCAGACTTTTTCGTCCGGGGGAATCCCCTTTCGTTCCAAAATTAGAATTGCTGGGCGGGCGCCT
>Ga0316222_1002853_pt1 | contig 17796 bp, 17 predicted proteins | sample TBH18011metaG_FD_206008 | JGI IMG/M metagenome (GOLD analysis project Ga0316222, IMG submission 206008) | Freshwater microbial communities from Trout Bog Lake, Wisconsin, USA - TBH18011 | ecosystem: Environmental > Aquatic > Freshwater > Lake > Hypolimnion/Profundal zone | place: USA: Wisconsin...
CCGCGACGATTTCAATGGTAAGCGAAAGCAGATCGCTGCTGTTCGGGTGCTCCGACATCGAGAGCATGCCTCCATATTCGATGATGGCTCCTATATAAATCTTTCGCTCAAGCATGGCAATAACCAATACGATAAATGAAAGTGACGGATTTCACATGACTGAGAAGCTGAACTACAGCCTTGACATCACCAATGAGGTCTGCCCAATGACCTTCGTCAAGACCAAGTTACTTCTGGAACGGGTGCCTTCCGGCGCCATGGTGGAAGTACGGCTCAAAGGGGCCGAACCCCTTGGCAATGTTCCGAGATCCGTCACGGAATTGGGCCATGAGATCGTCGCGACGACACGCGAGGACGGCGAGGCCGAAAACGGCGTCCATCGTCTCCTTATTCGGAAGAAACAGGGCTAGAGCATGATGCGATCAGGTCGCATCATGCTCTAGCCATTTTGGATGCCCCTCGCCGGGCGCACCCCCCCGGTTTGCTTGGCCTCGGCCTCAACGGCCTCTGTCGCGGGATGAGTCGACTTGAAATCATCCCGCTCTAATATCGTGTCCCGCTGATCGTAACCGATCAGCGACGCCCTCAAATATTTTTTCGCCGCATGGTGACGGCATCGATGCCGCCGTAATATCCCTTCCGCCGTCCCACCGGCTCGAAATCGAAGCGGCCATAAAGGGCCAGGGCCGGCAGATTGTCGGCCGCCGCCTCCAGGAACATGGTGGCCGCGCCCGCCGCCGCCGCCGAGGCCATGGCCGCCGCCAGCATCCGGCCGCCGATCCCCAGGCGGCGCCAGGGCGGCAGGACGGCAATGGTCAGGATCTCGGCCTCGTCGAGCACGCGGCGCCACAACACCAGGCCGGCCGGCCCCGGCGCCGCCGAATTGGGGACCAGCGAACCGCCATCCACCGCGATCAGCCCTTCGGCTCCCGGCATGGCCAGGACCTCCATCATCGAGCCCACGCTCCACGGCGCGGCGAAGCACAGGCCATGCATGGCCGCCAGCAGCTCGGCATGGACCAGACCGGCCGGCAGCAACTCGATCGCGCCGGTCATGGCAGGGTGACGTCGGGCGGCCGCAGATACAGCGGCTCGGGCGGCAGGGATTGCCCCCTGCCCCACTGGGCCGCCGCCACTTCGGCGACCACGGCGGCGTCGGGCCAGCCGGGCGAGCCGGCCAGCACCGCTTCGGGCAACCGGCCGATCAGCCGGGGCGCCGCATCGCCGGCCAGCACCACCGGTCCGGCGATCATGCCGGCGACCTGATCGGGCCGCAGGGCCGCCACCGCGCCCAACGGCGTCAAATCGGCAGCGAAAGCCTGAACCCAGGCCTCGTCCCGCCGGGAATCCACCGCCACCAGGATGGTCCGGCCGACACGCTCGGCCGGCGGCACCGCGGCCGCCACCGCCAGCGGGGTGGAAACCCCGGCCAGCGGCAGACCGGCGGCCAGGGCCAAACCACGAGCCGCCGCCAGGCCGATGCGCAGGCCGGTGAAGGCCCCCGGCCCCACCGTCACCGCCAGCAGATCGAGACCGCTGAAGGCGAGACCGGCCTCCGCCATCACCTCCGCCACCATGGGAATCAGGGCTTCGCTCTGGCCGCGCGCCATGGGGCGCAGCCGTTGCGCCACGACGGTCCCGTCGCGCCACAGGGCGGCGGAGCAGGCCGAGGTCGAGCTGTCTATGGCGAGAATGATCATGGTGCCGCTATACTGCCGCCTCCCCTCAAAGGAAAGAGCGAAGATGTTCCCGTTAGTCCGGATTGATGGCGCCGACTTCGATCTGGAGGTGGCGCTGGCCTATGCCACCGCCGACAACTTCACCGGCAAGCCGGTCTATGGGGCCGCGGCCGGATGCTGGCTGCACCAGGATGCCGCCCGCCCGCTGGCCCGGGCGGTCGAACTGGCGCGGCCCCTGGGGATCCGGCTGCGGCTGCTGGATGCCTTCCGTCCCGCCGAGGCGCAATGGCTGCTGTGGTCGCACACCCCCGATCCCGACTTCCTGGCCGATCCGCGCCACGGTTCGACCCATTCCATGGGCGTGGCGGTGGACCTCGACCTGATCGACGCCGCCACCGGTCAGGCCCTGGACATGGGCACCGCCTTCGACGAATTCACCCCGCGCTCCCATCACGGCAATCAGGATATTTCCACCGAAGCCCAGCGCAACCGCCATCTGCTGCTGGGGCTGATGACCACCGCCGGCTGGGACTTCTATGACCATGAGTGGTGGCACTACCAGATGTTCAACGCCCGCGCCAACTATCCGCTGCTGTCCGATACCCTGCTCGGCCCCCATGGGATGATGCCCAGGCCCTGACCCGAGGTTTACTTGCCCTCGGGCTTGGCCTCGGCGGCCGGCGGCGGCGCGGCGGGCGTAGCGGGCGCGGCCGGAGCCGGCGGCGGCGCCTCGGCGGCGGGTGCCGTATCGGGTGCCGGAGGTGTTCCGCCGGAACCGGCGGCGGCGGACGGCTTGGGAGCCGATGGCTTGGCATCGCCGGAATCGACGAACACCACCACCACCTCGACGGCGTTGGGGTCGGGGCGTTCCAGCATGATCTTGAAGCTGGCGGTGCCCTGGGGGTCCAGCGCCGAAACCGGCGGCTGCGACAGCTTTTCCTGAACCGGCTGCTTGTTCTTGTCCATGAGCACCAGCTTCATGGTCGGAACCGGGCGGACGCGGTCGGTGACATTGGCGATGATGCCGCGCACCACCAACACGTCGGTATCGTTATGGACGAACCGCTCCGGCGTGCCGGCCTTGCGCAGTTCCAACCCGGCACCGGGCTTTTCGTGGCGCAGCCCCACCTGGGCCAGCAAGTCGCCGGCCTCGGGCACCATGTCCACCAGCATATCCTGGAAGTAATAGCCGGCGCCGCCGAGCGCCCCCAGCACCAGCAGCACCAGCAGCACCCACAGGAAACCGGTTCCCTTCTTCCCATCGGACGGCGCGGTGGAGAACACGTCGGGAATCGGCTGGGGGGCGTCGTCCAGCAGGGTCTGGGACGACAGATCGTCGTCATTGCGCTCGGGCGGGAGCCGCCCTCCGAAATGGGGAACCGGCGGCGAATCCATGTCGAGATCGGTCAGATCGGTGTCGTCGGGCTGCCCCAGCGGGGGCGGCGGCGCCGCGTCGAAACGCGGCTCGCGCCGGACGGATTCGGCGGCGGGAGGCGGAGCGGGGGAAGGGGCCGGAAAAGAGGGGCCGCTGAGATCCAGGTCGGTACCGTCCTCATCCACGGCCACCAGCGGCGCCTGGAACCACTTGTGGTCGCACTTGGCGCATTTCAGCTTCCGCCCGCTGGCACCGAGGGCCGAGTCCGGGATCGAGAAGTTGGTACCGCAGTTCGGGCAGGTGATGAGCATGTTTCGCTAAGTCCCCGAAAGACGAACTTTCTTATAGGCTGGAGCGCAGGCCAACACAAGGGCGTCTGGAGAGGGCTCAATACCTAGGGGTGGACCGGCCACACCACCAGGATGAGGGTGGTGCCGACCACCAGCACGATCAGGCTGAGCGGCAGACCCAGCCGCCAGTAATCGCCGAAGCGATAGCCGCCCACGCCCATCACCAGGGTATTGCATTGATGGCCGATGGGGGTCAGGAAATCGCAGGCCGCCCCCACCGCCACCGCCATCAGGAACGGATCCATGGCCAGCCCCAGCCTGACCGCCATGGCCGCCGCCACCGGCCCCATCAACAGGACGGTGGCGGCATGGTGGAGGAACGGCGCCAGCAGCATGGAGGCCAGCAGCACCAGCCCGAGCGCCACCGGCACCGGCATCTGGGCGGCCACCTGCGCCAGCCAGCCGGCCATCAGATCCGACGCGCCGGTGCTGCGCATGGCGTCGCTGACCGGAATCAGGGCGCCCAGCAGGATGACGATCGGCCAGTGGATCGCCTCGTAGGCGTCGCGCAGCGGCAGGCAGCGCGACACCACCATCAGCACCGCCGCCAGGAAGAAGGCCGCCGCCACCGGCAGCACCCCGAAGGTCACCAACGCCATGGCCCCCAGCGAGATCGCCATGGGCAGCACCACCGAGGAACGGCTGGCGAGGCGGAGATTGCGGCTGGCCAGCGGCAGGCAGCCCAATTGCGCCAGGGTGCCGGGCAAGGCGTCGCCGTCGCCCTCCACCACCAGGACGTCGCCGGCCTGGAACCCGGTCTGGCGCAAGCGCTCGATCATGTGGCGGCCGCTCCGCCGGATGGCGAGCAGCGAGATGCCGTAACGGCGGCGCATGGCGTTTTGCACCGCGGTGGTGCCGATCAGCGGTGAATTGGGCATCACCACCGCCTCCATCATGGTCGGTTCCAGGCCATCCGCCCCGCGCCCGCCGCCGCCGGTCAAGGCCAGCCCGGCCGCCGCCAGCAGCGGCTTGACCGCCATGGGATCGCCCTCCAGCACCAGGATGTCGTCTTCGGAGAATTCCCAATGGCCGCCCGGAACATAGCGGTGCCCCTGGTCGCGCACGATGGCGGCGACGGTGACGGCGCCGCCGCTGAACAACTGCTCCAGATCGGCGACGGTGGCGCCGATCAGCGGCGATTGCGGCAGGATACGGACCTCGGCCAGATAATCCTCGATGGAAAAACCGGCATCGGCCGCGCCGGTTCCCTGGCGGTCGCGCGGCAGGATCCGCCAGGCGAAGGTCAGGAACACGATGGCGCAAAGACAGATTCCCAGCCCCACCGGGGTGAATTCGAACATGGTGTAAGGGGTGCCGGTGAGGTCGGCCCGCACCCGCGAGACGATGATGTTGGGCGAGGTGCCGATCAAGGTCATCAGGCCGCCGACCAGCGAGGCGAAGGACAACGGCATCAGGATCTGCGACGCCGGAATGTTGTTGGTCCGCGACAGGCGCAGGGCGAGCGGGATGAAAATGGCCAGCGCCCCGATATTCTTCATGAAGGCCGACAGCACCATCACCAGAACCGACAGGGTGCCGATGACGGCGTCGGGCGATTTGAGACCCGACAGGGGCCGCATCAGCCGCTCGATGATGCCCGAACGCTCGATGCCGGCGCTGACCACCAGGGCGGCGGCCACCACCACCACCACCGGGTCGGAAAAGCCGTGAAACGCCTTGTCGGGCGGCACCAGACCGCTGAGCACCCCGGCCGACAGCGACAGCAGCGCCACCAGGTCGTAGCGCAGCTTGTCCCAGGCGAACAGCGCGATGGTGCCGATCACGATGGCGAAGGCCATGCCCTGGTCAAAGCCCATCCCGAAAGCCCTCTCATTCCGACGAGCCACTGACGTGACTCGTCTTGTTGTCCCTCAGACGCCGGGCGCTGTGGGCTTGTGGGCTATGCCCATCCGCCTCTCGGCGGTATCACGAAAATTACCGGCGGCACCATAGGCCACCGGAGCGCAAGATCATACGGCGAAGCGCGGCCTTGAACCGTGACGCGGCGGCGGGTAGCCTGACGATCCGCCGGTCCGAGGACATGCCGATGAACCGCCGACGCCATCGCGCCGCCCCCAAGGCCGCCCCGCCCAAGTCGCCAGCCCGCCCCCACCTGGAACGGATGTTCGCCGAGGCAGTGCGGCTCCAGCAGGATGGGCGGGTCGCCGAGGCCGAAGCCCTCTACCGGGAACTGCTGGCGGTCATGCCGGGAGAGCCGCATCTCCTGGGCAATCTCGGCGCCGCCCTGCGGAGCCAGGGCCGCCTCGACGACGCCATCGCCGCCTACCGCCAGGCCATCGCCGTCAAGCCGGACTTCGCCGAACTCCATTCCAACCTGGGCACCGCCCTCAAGGACCAGGGCAGGCTGGAGGATGCCGTCATCGCCTATGGCCGGGCCATCGCCATCAAACCGGACTTCGCCGAGGCCCATTCCAACCTGGGCACCGCCCTGGCGGCCCAGGGCGAGGCCGCCGCCGCCATCGCCGCCTACCGCCGGGCCATCGCCATCAAACCGGACTTCGCCGCGGCATTCAGCAACATCCTGGTCACCCTGCCATTCATTCCCGCCGTCGGGGCCGCCGCCATTCTCGACGAAGCCCGCCGGTTCGGCGCCCGCTTCGAGCCGCCCCCCCGCTTCGAGCCACCCGAGGACCGGCTTGCCCCGGCCCGTCCCCGGGACCCCGACCCCGAGCGCCGGTTGCGGGTGGGCTACCTGACGCCCAATCTCTGCACTCACGTCCTCGCCCCTTATCTCGAACCGGTGTTCCGGGCGCATCGGCGCGATCTGTTTTCCGTACATGTCTATGCCCAGGTGCCGTTTCCAGATGGGGTGACCCGGCATCTGCAGACCCTGGTCGATTCATGGAGCTTCGTCCATGACCGCTCCGATGCCGAGGTGGCGGCCCGCATCGCCGCCGACGGCATCGACATCCTGGTCGATCCCATGGGCCATTGGAGCGGCAACCGGCTGCTGGTGTTCGCCCGCAAGCCGGCGCCGCTCCAGGTGGCCTATCTGTGCCAAGGCGTCACCACCGGCCTGACCGCCATGGATTATGCCATCGGCGATGCCTGGCTCAACGAAGGCGGCGCCATGCAGCGCCACAGCGTCGAGCAGGTGGTGGAACTGCCGGGAGGCTTCCAGGTCACCAGCTTCGGCGACGCCCCACCCATCGGCGGGGTGCCCATGGACGACAGCGGTATCGTCACCCTCGCCAGTTTCAACAATCCGGCCAAGATCTCGGATGACACCCTCGCCCTGTGGGCAGCGGTCATGGCGGCGGTGCCGGCCGCGCGATTGATGATCAAGGGAAACGGCCTCGGCCGCCCCGAGGCCCAGGCGCGGTTGCGCGACCGGTTGCGGCGGCACGGCATCGGAGACGGGCGCTGCGAATTGTGGGGACAGGTCGCGGCAGCCGACTATCTCCGGATCCACGACCGGGTCGACATCATGCTGGACACCGCGCCGTTCACCGGCGGCCGCACCACCCTCGACGCCCTGTGGATGGGGGTGCCGGTGGTGACCCTGGTGGGCGAGCCGGTCCATGCGCGCTACAGCTATTCCCACCTCGTCCGGGCCGGAGCGGCGGAACTGGCGGCCCGCACCGCCGGGCAATACGTCGCCATCGCGGCGGAACTGGCCGGCGACCCCGCCCGGCTGCGCCGCTACCGCCGATCCCTGCGGCCGGCGCTGCAGGCCTCCACCCTGCTGGACGGGGCGCGCCATGGGCGCGAACTGGAAGCCGCGTTCCGCCTCATGTGGCGCCGCCGCTGTGCCGGACTGCCGCCGGCGGGGTTCCGCCTGGAGCCGGAACCGGCGGGGTCTTGAGCCTCTACCGCCAGATCGGCTTGCCCGTCCCCGGCAGGCCGAATTCGGCCCAGCGCGCGGTGACGCTGTCGATCACCTCCTGGCTCATGCGGATTTTCTCGCCCCATTCGCGATGGGTCTCCGGCGGCCATTTGTTGGTGGCGTCCAGGCCCAGCTTGCCCCCCAGGCCGGATTCGGGGCTGGCGAAGTCGAGATAGTCGATGGGGGTTCCCTCGATCACCGTGATGTCGCGCGCCGGGTCCATGCGGGTGGAGACCGCCCACATGACATCCTTCCAGTCGCGGGCATCGATGTCGTCATCCACCACGATGACGAACTTGGTGTACATGAACTGCTTGAGAAAGCTCCACACCCCGAACATCACCCGCTTGGCGTGACCGGGATAGGCTTTCTTGATGGCGACCACGGCGATGCGGTAGGAGCAGCCCTCCGGCGGCAGCCAGAAATCGACGATCTCGGGGAATTGCTGGGTCAAAAGCGGGATGAAGACCTCATTGAGGGCCTCGCCCAGCACGCTGGGCTCGTCCGGCGGCCGGCCGGTGAAGGTGGACAGATAGATGGGGTCCTTGCGCATGGTGATGGCCGAGACCCGGAACACCGGGAACGATTCCACCGAATTGTAATAGCCGGTATGGTCGCCATAGGGGCCTTCGTCCCCGCGCTCGTCCAGCATGACATGGCCTTCCAGCACGATCTCGGCCTCGGCCGGAACCTTCAGCGGCACCGTCTTGCAGTCCACCAGTTCCACCTTGCGGCCGCGCAGCAGGCCGGCGAACTGGTATTCCGACAGGGTTTCCGGCACCGGCGTCACCGCCGCGATGATGGTGCCGGGATCGGCGCCGATGACCACGGCGGCCGGCATGGGCTCCTGGTGGACGGCGGCCCAGCGCTGAAAATGCTGGGCGCCGCCGCGATGCTGCAGCCAGCGCATCAAGGTGGTATCGCGCCCGGTCACCTGCATGCGGTAGATGCCGAGATTGAAGTCGTCGCGCTTGTCGTCCTTGGCGCTGGGACCCTGGGTCACCACCAGCGGCCAGGTGATCAGCGGCGCCGGCTCGCCCGGCCAGCAGCCCTGGATGGGAAGCTGCGCCAGATCGATCTGGTCGCCGGTCAACACCACCTGCTGGCACGGGGCGTTGCTCACCGTCTTGGGCCGCATGGCCATCACCGTCCGGGCCAGCGGCAGCATCTCCAGCGCTTCCCGCCAGCCGCCCGGCGGTTCCGGCTGCTTGAGAAAGGCCAGGGTCTCGCCGACCTCGCGCAGTTGATGCGGCTCGCGGTCGATGCCCCAGGCGACACGCTCGACGGTGCCGAACAGATTGACCAGCACCGGCATGGCGTATTTCGAACCGTCGGGCCGCACCACGTTCTCGAACAGGACCGCCGGACCGCCCTCGGCCAGCAGCCGGGTCTGGATTTCGGTCATCTCCAGATGGGGGGAAACCGGTGCCGCCACCCGCTTCAGCCGGCCGGTTTCTTCCAGGCGGCGGATGAAGTCGCGCAGCGAATCATAGGGCATTCTCGGCTCTCCTCGGTCAAGTCGTTAGGGGACGACGAACCGGCCTTGTCGTCAAGGGCTGGTAATTCTATGCTATAGGTATAGGGTTCCCTCTATACGTATAGGGTGTTGGCTTGATTTCGCCACCCCAGGTTTTAGCTGTATGGTGAGATGTTGTCGCGGCTTGTCGCCAATCGTGAAGAAAAGAGTCAGCCATGGCCGTGCTTCAGAAGGAAGAGCGCTACCGCACCCTGATCGAGCTGGGCATCGCCCTCTCGGCCGAGCGCAACCATGATCGCCTGATGGAGAAGATTCTCCACGGCGCCAAAAGCATGTGCAATGCCGATGGCGGCACCCTCTATCTGGTGACCGAGGCCAAGGACGGCCTGCGCTTCGAGATCATGCTGAACGATACCCTGGCCATCGCCATGGGCGGCACCACCGGCCAGGCGATCCCGTTTCCGCCGCTGCGGCTGTACGACGACCAGGGCCAGCCCAACCACAAGAACGTCTCCAGCCATTGCGCCCTGAGCGGCGCCACCATCAACATCTCCGACGCCTATGACGTGGATAAGTTCGACTTCTCGGGCACCAAGGCATTCGACCTCAAGACCGGCTATCGGTCCAAATCGTTCCTGACCGTGCCGCTGAAGAATTACGAGGGCGAGGTGATCGGCGTCCTCCAGTTGATCAATGCCCGTGATCGCCGGGGCAAGATCATGGCGTTCGGCCCCGCCATCACCCCGCTGATCGAGGCGCTGACCAGCCAGGCGGCGGTGGCGCTGGACAATCAGCGCCTGATCGAGGCCCAGAAGAACCTGTTCAAGAGCTTCATCGAGGTGATCGCCGGGTCGATCGACGCCAAAAGCCCCTATACCGGCGGCCATTGCCACCGGGTGCCGGCGGTGACCTTCATGATGGCGAAGGCGGCCTGCGACGCCACCGAGGGGCCGTTCGCCGATTTCTCCCTGACCGAGGACGAGTGGTACGAGCTGGAGGTGGCGGCCGGCCTGCACGATTGCGGCAAGGTCACCACCCCGGAATACATCGTCGACAAGGCGACCAAGCTGGAGACCATCTACAACCGCATCCACGAGGTGCGCATGCGGTTCGAGGTGCTCAAGCGCGACGCCGTCGTCACCTATCTGGAAGGACTGATCAGCGGCGAGGAGGAGCCCCTGGCCCTCAAGGCCCGCCTGGACGAGGCCCTGGCGCAGTTGGATGCCGATTTCGCCTTCGTCGGCGAGTGCAATGTGGGCGGCGAGTTCATGGCGCCGGAAAAGATCGAACGCCTCAAGGCCATTGCCCAGCGCACCTGGACCCGGACCCTCGACGACACCCTGGGCCTGTCCATGGACGAGATGCGCCGCCGCACCGGCGACGAGCCCAAGCCGCCGGTGGTCGAATCGGTGCTGGCCGACAAGCCGTGGCACATCATTCCCCACGAGATCAACGTCGATTCCAGCAAATACGAGGCCGCCGGCTTCAAGATGAAGCCGCTGGAAAACCGCTACAATCTGGGCGAGATCTACAATCTGGGCATCGGGCGCGGCACCCTGACCAACGAGGACCGCTTCAAGATCAACGACCACATCGTCCAGACCATCTTCATGCTGAAGGCGCTGCCCTTCCCCAAGACCCTGGCGCGGGTGGCGGAATGGGCCGGCGGCCATCACGAGAAGATGGACGGCACCGGCTATCCCAAGGGCCTGAAGCGCGAGGAGATGTCGCTGCCGGCCCGCATGATGGCCATCGCCGATATCTTCGAGGCCCTGACCGCCGCCGACCGCCCCTACAAGAAGCCCAAGACCCTGTCGGAATCGCTCAAGATCATGTCGTTCATGGTCAAGGACCAGCATATCGACCCCGATCTGTGGCAGTTGTTCCTGTCCTCGGGAATCTGGAAGGACTACGCCGACAAATATCTCCGCCCCGAACAGGTGGACGAGGTCGATATCGGGAGATTCATGCCCAAGGCGGCGGAGTAGGACCCTCGGGCCGATCCGGCTGGCGCAGACACCCACTATGTTGGCAATGTCCTCGAACTGGCCGCCGGCAGGAAACAATCTCACAATCGCTTCGGCATTTCCATTGACGGCACTGTGTACGTAAGAATACCGTACACATAGTGAAGGTGGAGTTTTCCGATGCCGACGGTAAAGCATGGCCAGAACGATGAGGAGCGGACGGAGCGCATGGAACTGCGCGTCCGCCCTTCGACCAAACAGACGATCCAGCGCGCCATGGCCCTGTCGGGCCTCTCGGCGGCCGACCTTGCCTGCCAGGCTGCCCGGCAGGTGATCGCCGAGCACGAGCGGGCGGTGCTGTCCGGCGCCGACCGCGACGCCTTCCTCGACCTGATCGTCAATCCCCCGCCCGCCAACGAGCGGCTACGGCGGGCGTTCGAGCGGCACCGGCGGGCGACCGGCTGAATGGAGCCTCCGCATCTCGTCTTCGAACCCCTCGGCCCACAGCACCGGCGGGCGGAATTCGTCTGCGGCGTGCCAGCACTGGACGAATATCTGCATAAGCGCGCCAGCCAGGATGTGAAGCGCAACGTCGCCCGGGTCTTCGTCGCTGTCGTTCCCGACACCTGCGAAATCGTAGGCTATTACACCCTGAGTACCTTCTCCATCGCCCTCGACCAGGTCCCTGCGGATCTTGCCCGCAAACTCCCTCGCTACGGCGATCTGTTGGCGGCGCTGATCGGGCGTCTGGCCCGTGGCATTGCGTGGAAGGGAAAAGGCATCGGCGAGATCCTGCTCGCCGACGCTGTCGCCCGGGTGATCGACGCAAGTTCGCGTCTGGCGGTTTATGCGGTGGTCGTCCACGCCAAGGATGCCGCTGCGGAGGATTTTTATCGCTCATTCGGATTCATGCATCAGGTATCGAATTCGTCCCGGCTCTTCCTGCCACTCGGCACCGCGCTCGACGGCCTCGGGCGGCTGTGCTGAGGCCGTAACCCCCCCCCAAAATACCGATTCGGAAACGCCCGGCAGCCATCCCGGACGCCTCGCTTTCCGGCGCCCGGGTCGTCCGCGAGTTGACGATAGTCGTCGCTCGGCGCGGTAAGCCGGATAGCCGCCATAGGCATCGGCCTGGAACAGCCCGGCATCACTGGACCCGCGCCACGGCCATCGCCACCAATTCCTGCTGCGCGGCTTGGATAACTCCCAGGCGAGCGAGGTTTTGGTTCGAGGTCCGCTTCGCGCCCATGATGGTCGTTCAAGAGCCCGATCACGTCGCTCGAAAGCGGCCATTCATTCCGCTCGTGGCCGGTAATCAGCTACGCCAAGGCCGAGCTCTCCGTGTCATCCACCGTGGGGAACGGCAGGGGCTTGAGGTGAACAGAGGACTGATGGATTACTCGAAGCGTGCAGCCCAGCCGGAAGGCAATGGCGCCAGCCCATCAGCCCCTCGATCCAGGTCCCCTGACATGCAATGTTGAGCAACTAGGCGGAAGAGGTCTTTGTTCGCCTTCTTCAATTCCTCTTGGCCGAACTCCTTGGCGATGATCTCCAGCACCCCGTGCGTCGAGAAGAAAGCGGCTGTGAATGCCGCAACAAAGTGAGTGAAGAACAATGCGCCCGCCTCCTCCCTATTGGTTGGCCTATTAACACCTCCCGTCCAAAAAAAGGTGGTTCCGAAATAGGAGCCATGAAGGATTTCGGAGGAATGGCGATAAATTGAGGTGGCCGCGCCGGAGAGGCTGAGGGCCGCATAACCAAACTTGTTCCTTATAAGCGCAATGCGTGCACTAAGATTGTCATCCGTCCAATCTTTCTCTCTGCCCTTGCTGGTACTGAACTCAGCCAATGCCTCCTGCAGTCCAGGTACGTCCTTGGGGTCTGGGATGGGACCATTCCAAAGCACAGAAAAACCAAACCCTCCCATTTCCCCTTGGCGCTGGAGGTCCCGGAAGCCTTTTTGAAGGGCGTGGCGCTGTGCCCTCTCCGCCATGCTATTGCCGCCCGCAATGATGTATGCCACGTTGATGCCCGTCTCAGAAATTGAACGAGCGATACCAAAGCAGTCTCTGACCGACATTCCGAGTTCGTCTGTCAGGCGGATAAGACTGAGTATTGAAGTTCCCATGGCCTGAAGCATCAGGGCAACTGTGCTCACGACGCTTTGCGCTTTAGACAATTTATCATAGTCAGTCACCCCATGCCCATCCACCAAGGCGTGAATTGCCAAGTCAATGAGGCGCATCTGGGCGGCCAGGGCTCCTCGAAGAACATCCTTGGCAGGGGTTTCCCGCGCATTATCGCCCACCACAAGGCCCCTTCATTCAGCTGCAATCGTGCCGAGGTTAACACGCCCACCCGTCGCAGCTTGAAAAACTCCATCAAGCCGGTGAAACCGCAGCCGTCAGAGGACGCTTACTGACGGGAAACGATGTCGCCGCGATGGAAGGGGCCTTATCCATACTTTATGATTCCAAACCCGCCCTTCCGCTTTCGGCCAGATGCGGCGAAATGCCAAATGGCACTAACGGACCCTAAGCTTCAGCCCCATGGCGTGCTGGTAGCACATCTGGATGAAATCGCCCAATGACCCGTATCGCTTATTCAGAGCAGCGTTGTCGGTGATGATGGTCGGAATGTCCCCATCCGTCAGGTGACCGCCATATACAAGCCAACCAACGAGGTGCGGGGTCGTGCGAACCCGATCCAGTCCGAGGGCGTTCTCTCCCACTTTGCGAGCAGTCCGATCATCGGTCAGGAATCCGCTGTAAAGCTTCCGGGCCAGAGCCAATGCGGCAAGTTCGCCGCGATGAAACCGTCCGAGCTTGCCGACATTTGCGACCAATTCCCGCAGATCGTCGATTGCCAGGGAATGCACGGCGAAGTGTTTCCCCGACGCCAATTCGTCCGAGAGCCTCGCGCGCAGTGCGGCACTTTCCGGGGAATTCCAGGGTTTCACCAAGCACTCATACCGGACGTATTCGGCCAGGACGAAATGGCAGCGCCCCCTGGCGGCTGTGGTCAGGGTCCTGCTGGAAAGGATGTTCCAGACGGCGCAGGTGTCGATGGCGGCGATGGGCGGGAACGATTGCACCGCCCCGTCACGAGGGGCATCAACCATGGTGGAGGCTCGCCCCGAACAGCGTGGCTATGTCGCCGACTTCCCTGGGTTCGACGAGCAGCATGTCGGCAACCTTGGCCAGCGAAATGTGGCCCTGACGATGCCCGTCGAAGACCTGCTGTACATAAGCCGCGTGCAGCCCATTTGAGAGGAGCGCCGTTTTCCGCTCCAACTGCCGGGCAGTGTAGTCGCCCATCAATTCAGGTTCCTGTTTGGATGGAAGGCGAGGCCGGGCCTCCTTGATCATGGCAACGGCCTCGCCGTCGAGAATCTTGTCCCGTTTCAGAGCGGACAGAAGGGCCGGGATCGAGACGAAGAGACGTCCGGCAACTTCAGCAACCTTCTCGGGTCGCCGCCACTGGTCCGTGTCACCGAAGATCTTCAGTAGCTCCGGAGGCATCAGGAAGCACGAGGCAAACGTGCTCGCCCGCAGTTCGATGCGCTCCCCACTGCTGGCGTCGTTGACGTCGGAGACGTTGTAGCCTTTGTCCGCATCCATCAGGGCGTGGCCCGCCTCATGGGCGGCGCTGAAGCGTTGCCGGTAGATGTCGTCGTTGTGGTTGATGAGAACGCAGCGCCCCGCTTCGGGGTGGCGAACGAACAGACCAGAGATCGTCGGATTGGGCAGCGATCGGCGGAATACACGAAGGCCTGATTTCCGAAGCCAATCGAAAATGTCGGGGATTATCGCATTTGGCTTTAGGTTGTGATGTGCCCGCAGCGCCTTCGCGCAATCAATGCCGTGGCCTTTGAAGAACGTGCCGCGCGGGGTGAACTGGAATTCCTCTCCGATAGCCCTGTGCCCGCTCATCTCTTCGAGTAAGGCCTGCGACTTGCACAGGTGTAGGAACTCGGCAATGGCACGCCGGTCGGAGGTGGTCAGTCGCCCGCCTTCCGACCGCAGCAACATGGTGACGTTCTCATCGGGGTTGGTGGCGTCGTCCTCGATGAGCCAGGGGAATTCACATCTGAAGAAGTCGGCGAGGATCAGCACTTCGTCACCGGTCGGCATAGCGCTTCCGGCCTCCATCGCCTGAAGCGCCTGGGTGCCAATGCCGGTGCGTTCGGCGACCTCACACAACGTGGCGCCGTATTGCTCCCGCAGACCCCGTAGTTTCCTGGCAAATTCTTGAGTCGTAAAGGCCATCTGCCCCCCAGCTACGTGTGCCATCAGATCGCAATCTTACTTGGCGAATATACGACAAAGGGAGCACTTTGCACGCGATAGTAACTTGCGTTGAAGTTTGGGGTTGCGGCGCCATCCCCCACAGGATTCTAATTCCGCTTTCCTGCCACGGTCTCCCAAAGCCGCCCTTCCGCTCCCGGCCCAATTCGGTCGTTCTGGACCACAGCCACGAATGCCGACGGATCGGAGTTGTTAGGCCCTACTCCAGGGCCTGCCTCAGGGCGGCGGCGCTGGTCCACGGCGCCAGCGCCAGGGCGGCGGCGAGGATTCCGGCCAGGATCAGCAGATGCGGCCGCGCCGACATTCCCTGCACGGCGGCGTCGATGGCGCCGACCCCGAAGATCAGCACCGGCACGTAGAGCGGCAGGATCAGCAGCGACAGCAGTACGCCGCCGCGCCGCGCCCCCAGCACCAGGGCGGCGCCGATGCCGCCGATCAGCGACAGGGTGGGGGTTCCCAGCGCCATGGCGGCCAGCAGGGTGGTGAAGCCATCGGCCTGCATGTGCAGCAGCACCGCCAGCACCGGCGCCGCCACCATCAACGGCAGGCCGGTGGTCAGCCAATGGGCCAGCATCTTGGCCGCCACCACCACGCTGAGCGGCGCCGGGGTCAGCACCAGCAGTTCCAGCGAGCCATCCTCGTAATCGGTCTGGAACAGCCGGTCCAGCGACAGCATGGAGGCCAGCAGGGCGGTGACCATCAGTACCCCGGCCGAGACCCGCTCCAGCACATTGACCTCGGGACCGATGCCGAACGGGAACAGCACCACGGTCAGCACGAAGAAGGTCACCACCATGACGCTGTCCGAGCCCTGGCGCAGCGCCAGACGCAGGTCGCGGCGCACCACTTCGAGGAACCGGTTCATGCCGCGGCCCCTTCGCCATCCAGATCGTCGTCGAGACCGTCATCGAGCGGGGTGGTGAATTGGTCGAGATGCAATTGGGCGGCTCCGGGCAGATCGATGTCGGCATGGGTGGACAGGATCACCATGCCGCCGCCGGCGCGGTGCTCGGCCAGGACGGCCTCCAGCGCCTTGATGGAGGCCTTGTCCAGGGCGGTGGTGGGTTCGTCCAGCAGCCACAGTTGCGACGGCGCCGCCAGCAGGCGCGCCAGATTGGTGCGGCGCTTCTGACCGGCCGACAGCATCTTGCCGGGAATGGAGGAGAGATGGGCGAGGCCGAACCGCTCCAGCGCCGCCTCGACGGCGCGGCCGGCACGCTCGGCGTGGGGATCGTGGAGATGGGCCCAGAACCGCAGATTTTCGGCCACGGTCAGCACCGGCTTGATGGCGTCGTGATGCCCCAGGTAATGGGTGCGGGCGGCATGGGCCTCGGGGTCCTCGGCCAGCGGGGCGCCATTCCAGGCCAGGGCGCCCTGGGCGGGGCGCAACAGCCCGGCCAGCACCCGCAGCAGGCTGGACTTGCCCGAGCCGTTGGGACCGAGCAGCACCAGGGCGCCGCCGGATTCCAGGCTGAAATCCAGGCCGGCGAACACCACCCGGCCGCCACGGATGCAGGCCAGTCTGGTGGCGGAGAAGGAGGAGGTTTCCCGATTGCTCATGGCCGGCACCATGGCAAAATTCGGTCGGCTTGACGAGGAATTTCACGCCGGCCCAATCTTGGGTTCCGACAACGTCTTGGGCTCAGACAGCGAAAGGCGGGGCGGCCGGCGCCAGGGGGGACAGAACGCCGACCGCCACCTTTTAAGGCCAGCGCCGCGCATCCGAGGGGGGGCGGAAGGGCGCGGCGCAGCGGGCCATGGCGGGGAGATTGGGACTCAATTGTGGCGATTTCATGGGAGAGATGGCGAGACCGACCACAAATGCCTCTTTCCTCATGCGGAGGTTAGGGGTAGTTTTCCCCGAACTTAGCCCCCACTTACGGGTGGGGTGTGTTCGCGACGGGGACCGGGGAACGCGGCAGGCCGCGTTGCACGGTTTCGTCCCCCTTGCGCCCGACCGACGGCCCGCCCCAAGGCGGCCATAACCTTGATCGAGAGGATCTCGCCGTGCTTGAAGCCTATCGCCAGCATGTCGCCGAACGCGCCGCGCTCGGAATTCCGCCCCTGCCGCTGTCCGCCCAGCAGACCGAAGCCCTGGTCGCCCTGCTGCGGAACCCGCCCAAGGGCGAGGAGAAAACCCTCGTCGAGCTGATGACCTATCGCGTGCCGGCCGGCGTCGATGACGCCGCCAAGATCAAGGCCGACTATCTGGACAAGCTCGCCAAGGGCAGCGAGAGCTGCGCCCTGATCTCGCGCGAGGCCGCCACCGAACTGCTGGGCACCATGCTGGGCGGCTTCAACGTCAAGCCGCTGATCGAGCTGCTGGCCGATGCCAAGGTCGGCGCCGCCGCCGCCGAGGGGCTGAAGAAGACGCTGCTGGTGTTCGATTTCTTCCACGACGTCAAGACCCTGGCCGACAAGGGCAATGCCAACGCCAAGGCGGTGCTGCAATCCTGGGCCGATGCCGAGTGGTTCACCTCGCGCCCGGAAGTGCCCCAGTCGCTGACCGTCACCGTGTTCAAGGTCACCGGCGAAACCAATACCGACGACCTGTCGCCGGCCCCCGACGCCTGGAGCCGCCCCGACATTCCGCTCCATGCCCTGGCCATGCTCAAGAATCCGCGCCCCGGCATCGAAGCCGACGAGGCCGGCACCCGCGGCCCGCTGAAGCAGCTGGAAGCGCTGAAGGCCAAGGGCCATCTGGTGGCCTATGTGGGCGACGTGGTCGGCACCGGCTCGTCGCGCAAATCGGCGACCAATTCGGTGCTGTGGTTCACCGGCGAGGACATTCCCT
>Ga0316222_1002855_pt1 | contig 17786 bp, 14 predicted proteins | sample TBH18011metaG_FD_206008 | JGI IMG/M metagenome (GOLD analysis project Ga0316222, IMG submission 206008) | Freshwater microbial communities from Trout Bog Lake, Wisconsin, USA - TBH18011 | ecosystem: Environmental > Aquatic > Freshwater > Lake > Hypolimnion/Profundal zone | place: USA: Wisconsin...
CTGGAGGCGAGTAACGCACGGCGGGCGAAGCGCATTCTGGCGGCGCTGGCGCTACTGATTGCGGGCGCGGTGTACACGCGGTACGACGGGTGGATTCTGGGGGCGGCGGCGTGGTGCATGGCGCTGGCGTGGGTGTGGCAGGCGCGCGGGCAGGTGAGGCTGTGGGGAGCGTTCGTGGTGTTCACGGCGGTGGTCGTGGCAGCACCTGTGGGATGGCTGGCATACAACGCGCACTACTGCGGGGATCCGCTGGACTTTATGCGGGGGCCGTACTCGGCGGCGGCGATTGAGAGGCGGACGACGCCGACGGGCGCACCGCACTATCGCGGATGGCACAATCCGGGATGGGCTTTGATTTTTTACACACGGACGGCGCAGGTGGACGCGGCGGCGCGGGAGAGCGGGTTCGCGTTGATGGGGCTGGCGCTGGCGGGGCTGGGCGCGGCGTGGGCGCGGAGGGAGCGGGCGCGCGGCGTGATGACGCTGCTATGGCTGCCGCTGCCGTTCTATGTGTACTCGGTGGCGTGGGGGTCGGTGCCAATCTTCATTCCGCAACTGTATCCGCACTCGTACTACAACTCGCGGTACGGGATGGAGATGCTGCCGGCGCTGTATGTGAGCGGATGCGCGGCGCTGGCGTGGGCGGAGCGGCGGTGGTGGGGCGGGAACGAGCGCGTGAAGGCGGCGGTGTGGCTGGTGGCGATTGCGGCGGCGGTGGCGAACTGCGCGGTCATCTTCCACGACCAACCGCTGGTGCTGCAGGAGGCGTACCGCAACTCCAGCACGCGGATTCCGATGGAGCGGCAGATGGCGCAGCAACTGGAGGCGTTACCGCCAGGGGCTACGGTGATGATGTGGGTGTCGGACCATCCGGGGGCAGTGATGCAGGCGGGGCTGGAGTTGAAGGGGATTGTGAACGAAGGGGATTCGGTGAGCTTCCACGCGGCGCTGGCAGCGCCGGCGAGCCATGCGGCGTATGTGATGGCGGTGAAGGGCGACGCGGTGGCGCGGGCGGTGGAGGCGCATCCGGAGGGGCTGGAGTTGGAGTCCATACTGGAGTCCACCGGGCAGCCGGAGGTGCGGGTGTACCGGTCGGTGGTCTACTCCGGGGCGGAGCGCTGATACCATCATCGTGATGGGCAATGAACACAAGACGGGCAGGGCGGGGATGATTCCGTTTGTGAAGGCGCACGCCTGCGGGAACTCTTTTTTAGTGGTGGATGAAAAGTTCGCGGGTGGAGAACATGCCGCGATGGCGCGGAAGCTGTGCGCCTGGACGACGAGCGTTGGTGCGGATGGGATTGAGTTTCTGGAGCGGCGAGCGGATGGCGGGCTGCATCTGCGTCTATTTAATGCGGATGGGAGCGAGGCGGAACTGAGCGGGAACGGAACGCGGTGCGTGGCGGCTTGGCTGGCATCGAGCGAGGGGCTGCGGGAGGTGACGCTGGGGACGGCCGGAGGGCCGCGGGCGTGCAGAGTCATCGAGCAGCGGGGCACGGAGTTTCTGATTGAGAGCGGGATGGGTGTGCCGCGGGTGAGCGAGCGGACGATTGATGTGCCGGGCGTGGGCGCAGTGAGCGGGGCGGAGGTGAACGTCGGGAATCCTCACTTTGTGGTGTTCGTGGAGGCGGAGGATTTTTCGGCACATGGGCTGCGCTGGCAGGAGATGGGTGGATTGATTTGCACGCATGCGGCGTTTCCGCAGCAGACGAATGTGGAGTTTGTGAGGGTGACGGGGGCGGGGGAGATTGCGTTTCGGATCTATGAGCGCGGATGCGGGCCGACGACGAGTTCGGGGACGGGTACGTGCGCGAGCGCGACGGCGGCGATGGCTCTGCGGGGATGCGCGCGGGAGTTGATGGCGCAGGCCGAGGGCGGAGCGCAGCGGGTGGTGTGGCCGTCGGCGACTGCGGAGATGAAACTGACCGGGCCTGCGGAGATTGTGTGCGTGGGTGAGGTGGCGTGGCCGTGATGAAGGCGCCAAGGCTCGTGAAGGGTGCGCGGGTGGCGGTGGTGTCTCCGGCGAGCGCGGCGAAGGTGGAGCGGGTGCAGGCGGGCGTGGAGGCATTGAAGAGTGCCGGGTATGAGCCGGTGGTGATGCCGCATGCGCTGGCGCACGGACCGCTGTACTACGCGGGGACGGCGGCGGAGCGGGCGGCGGATTTGGCTGCGGCGTTCGCGGACAAGACGATTGCGGCGGTGGTGTGCACGCGTGGCGGATGGGGGTCGGCGGAGCTGCTGCCGCTGCTGGACGCAAAGGTGTTCCGCGAGAATCAGAAGCCGTTTGTGGGGTACAGCGACCACACGGCGCTGCATACGTGGCTGCAACAGGAGTGCGGGATGGGGACGTTCCACGGGCCGATGGTGTCGCCGGACTGGGCGAGGGCGGACGGAGTGGATGGGGCGAGCTGGGATGCGGCGCTTGGCGGGAAGCGGGATTGGACGATGGCAGAGGCGGATGGGCTGGAGAGTTTGCAGGCGGGGCGGGCGGCGGGCGTGGTGCGGGGAGGGTGCTTGAGCATTCTGGCGGAGTCGCTGGGGACGCCGTATGCGTACCGGCCGGAGGCGGGGACACTCCTGTTCCTGGAGGACACGGGGCACAAGGCGTACCAGGGGGATCGTCAGTTGCTGCACCTGAGGCTGGCGGGAGCGCTGGATGGTGTGCAGGGGATTGTGTTCGGGGACATGGAGCAGTGCGCGGCGAGTCCGGAGGACAAGCGGCTGCTGCTGGCGGCGCTGCGGCACGGGTTGCGAGGGTTTGCGGGGCCGGTGGCGATTGGGCTGAGGAGTGGGCACGTGAGCGGCGCGAACGTGACGGTTCCACTGGGTGCGCGGGCTGAACTGGCGGTGGACGACGCGGGCGCGACACTGAGGTTTGTGGAGGCGGCGACGGCCTGATGCAGCAGGGACGGGACATCTACCTGATGGGGATCTGCGGGACGGCGATGGCGTCGCTGGCGGGACTGCTGCGGCAGGCGGGGCACAGGGTGAGGGGATCGGATGCGGCGGCGTATCCGCCGATGAGCGACCAGTTGGCGGAGATGGGCGTGGCTGTGGCGCAGCCGTATGCGGCGAAGAACCTAGAGCCGCGTCCGGATCTGGTGGTGGTGGGGAACGCCATCTCGCGCGGTAACGTGGAGCTGGAGCGGGTGCTGGACGAGCGGATTCCGTTCTGCTCGATGGCGAGCGTGATACACGACGAGTTTCTGGCGGGGCGCGACCGGTATGTGGTGGCGGGGACGCATGGCAAGACGACGACGACGAGCATGCTGGCGTGGATATTTGAAGTGGCGGGGCGGCGGAGGCCGGAGCTGGCACCGTCGTTCCTGATTGGGGGCGTGGCGGAGAACTTTGGGAGCAGCTATGCGCTGCGGCCGACGCGGCCGTTTATCCTGGAGGGAGACGAGTACGACACGGCGTTCTTCGACAAGGGGCCGAAGTTCCTGCACTACTTTCCGGATGCGGCGATTGTGACGCACGTGGAGTTCGACCATGCGGACATCTACAAGGACCTGGAGGCGGTGAAGTATGCCTTCAAGCGATTAGTGAACCTAGTGCCGCAACGTGGTCGAATCATTGCATTTGACGGCTCTGAAATTGTGACGGAGTGCGTGGCAAAGGCGTTCTGCGCGGTGGAGCGGTACGGGATGGGGGAGGGGGCGGAGTGGAGGCTGGTGGGGCTGGCGCAGGAAGGTGGCAAGACGCGGTGGACTGTGATGCGGGAGGGGGGAAGGTTTGCGGAGTTAGAGCTGCCGATGGCGGGGGAGCACAATGCGCTGAATGCGACGGCGGCGGCGGCGCTGGCTGCGGGGTGCGGGATTGGGGCGGAGGAGATTGCGGAGGCGCTGCGGACGTTCCGGAGCGTGAAGCGGCGGCTGGAGGTGATTGCGGAGGTGGGCGGGGTGACGGTGATTGACGACTTTGCGCACCATCCGACGGCGATACGGGAGACGCTGCGGGCGCTGCGGGGACAGTATCCGGGGCGGAGGCTGTGGGCGGTGCTGGAGCCGCGGTCGAATACGCTGCGGCGGAACGTGTTTGAGCAGGAGTTGTGCGAGAGTCTGGCGATTGCGGATGAGGTGGTGCTGGCGGCGGTGTATCTGGCGGGAAACATTCCGGAGGGGGAGCGGCTGCATCCGGAGATGGTTGTGGAACGGCTGCGCGCGGCGGGGAAGAGCGCGGTGCTGGGCGCGGATGCGGACGCGATTGTGGCGGATATTGCGGGGCGCGTGATGGCGGGCGATGTGGTGGCGATCCTGAGCAACGGCGGGTTCGGGGGGATTTACAAGAAATTACCAGCCGCAATCGCAGCAAAACGGTAAATCAAGGCAAGAACTCACGCTAGTCAAGCGCCGTCATTTGACGATGGCGTTGTAGCCGTCGGCGAGGAGGCGCTGGCGCATCTGGTCGGCTTCGGCGCGGGTCTGGAAGGGGCCAACCTGGATGTGGATGAGGTTGTCTCCGGGGACGGTGCGGGCGGCGACGGCGTAGCCCTTCTTGCGCAGGGCGGAGATGAGGACGTCGGCGTCGTCCTGACGGCTGACGGCGGCCACCTGCACAACGTTGGCGAGGTTGGCGAGAGCGGGCTGTACGTCGGCGTGGGGCGCGGTGATGGGCGCGGGTGCGGGAGTGGCTGGAGATGAGGATGCGGGAGTTGCTGGGGTGACGTCCGCGGGAGTGGTGGAGGCGTCCGTGGGTGCGGCGGGTGCGGGCTCGGGAGCAGAGTTGGCGGAGGGTTTGGCACCGTTGGGGACGGTGATGGTGGCGGCGGGAGCGTTGGCGGGGACGGAGGCGGAGTTTTGCGCGGAGCGGCGGCCGAGGGTGTAGCCCATGAAGAAGACGACGGCGGCACCGAGTGCGAGGGCGAAGAAGATGCCGAGGAGCGTGCCGGTGCCGAGGGTGATTTCGCGGTCCTGCTCGCGTGCGTCCACGCGGGAGAGCGCGGGCGGCTCATGGGTGAGGAGGTCGTCGTCGTCGCGGGCGGGCATGTGTGGATTTTATTCCTTGGGCGGGGCGGCGGGCGAGAGGGCAGTGATGGATTTGTTGAGCAGGGAGATCATCTCCATGGGCAGGGGGAAGACGATGGTGGTGTTCTTTTCGACGCCGATGTCGGTGAGGGTCTGGAGGTAGCGGAGCTGGAGGGTCATGGGCTGAGTGGAGAGCAGGGCGGCGGCCTCGACGAGTTTTTGTGCGGCGCAGAACTCACCGTCGGCGTGGATGATCTTGGAGCGCTTCTCGCGCTCGGCCTCGGCCTGTTTGGCCATGGCGCGGAGCATGGACTCGGGGAGGTCCACCTGCTTGACCTCGACGGAGATGACCTTGAGGCCGAAGGGGGAGGTGTGGCCGTCAATGATGGTCTGGATGCGCTGGTTGAGTGCGTCGCGGTGGGCGAGGAGGCCGTCGAGGTCGGATTCGCCGAGGACGGAGCGGAGGGTGGTCTGGGCGAACTGGGAGGTCTGGTAGGTGTAATTGGTGACCTGGATGACGGCCTTGAGGGGATCGACGACGCGCATGGTGATGACGGCGTTGACCTTGAGGGTGACGTTGTCGCGGGTGATGACGTCCTGCGGCGGAACCTCGAAGGCCTCCTGACGGAGGCTGATGCGGACGATCTGGTCGAGCGGACGGAAGACGAGGATGAGGCCAGGGCCCTTGGGTTCTGGCAGCACGCGACCAAGGCGGAAGACCACGCCGCGCTCGTACTCCTTGAGAATCTTGATGGAGTTGACGAGATAGAGAACGACGAGGACGACGACGACAAGGACGGGCATGCTGAAGTTGAAGAGTTCCATGAGGCCTCCGCGGCATGAGCCGCATCGGGATGATTGTACCCCCGCGCGGTGCGTAATCCCATCAAAGTGAGGGGATGAGGCACAAAATGCAGATCCTTCGACTCGCTGCGCTCGCTCCCGCCTACGCACAGATGGAGCTTCCTCCTTCGCTAAAGCTACGGCGGACAGGTCGGCGCGGCATGCAGGATTTCGGCTGCGGGCTCAGACGCCCGCAGTGCGCCTCAAATTAGAAACGGAACACGAAGCTGAGGGAGGGCTCGAGGGTGGAGGTGTGGGCGTAGCTGGTGAGGTAGCTCTCACCAAAGTCGGGGGCGAGGTAGAAGAGCTGGCGCACCTGAGCGCGGACGAAGACGGGTGCGTGGGCGAGTTGGTAGTCGCCGCCGAGGGACCAGTAGTAGGTGGCGCGCCACTGGATGTGGACGCCCTGACCTCCGTTGGGGGTGGGCTTGAAGCGCATGCTGCCGGCACCGGCGGCGATCCAGGGCTGGATGATGGAGTGGATGGGGAGCTTGGCGACGTAGCCGAAGGTGGCCTCGGTGATGTTGGATTCGACGCCGAGGGTGTGCGCGGTCTGGAGGGTGGGGGTGTAGGTGTAGTTCTGGGTGAAGCGGGAGCCCTTGTAGTTGGCTTCGAGGCCGATGAGGGGGCGGGCGGTGACGCGGGCGTTGATGAGGTATCCGGCGGCGGTGGAGACCTGCTGCTGCGAGACGTAGGACCAGGGGGATGTGCCGGAGGTGGTCTGAGTCATCTCGAAGGGGACGCCAAGGCCGAGGGTGACGTGCTGCATGGCGCGCTCAAAGCGGGACTGGGGGAGCTGCTGGGCGGGGAGGGCCGTGGAGGCGAGCAGGCAGAGTGAGAGTGCGGCGAAGAGCGTGCGGGACTTCAACATGCGGGTGTGGCTCCTGTATGTGCTTGGAACAGTTTACTGGATAGCGCGGACGGTGAGGGTGAGGTCGTCCACCGAAAGGACGAGGAGTTGGGCGCCGGTGGCGACGGGTGAGGCGGCGGGTTCGAGCTGGGCCTGCCAGAGTTCGCCGTTGACGAGGACCTGGCCGGTGGGGGCGAGGGGAGTTTGGGCGATGGCGGGCTTGCCGATGAGGGCGGCGGGGCCGGTGAGCATCTTGTTGCGGCGGGCGCGCCAGGCGATGGTGGCGAGGAAGGCGGTGACGAGGCCGAAGCTGAGTCCGGCGGCGAGGGCGACGGACCAGTGGACTCGCTGCTCGGGGATGGGGCCGTTGACGAGGGTGAGGAGCGAGAAGACGAGGGCGATGCAGCCGGCGATGGCGAGGGCGCCGTGGGAGGGGTACTTGGCTTCGAGCAGGAGCAGGACGAGTGCGGCGATGAGGACGGCGAGGGATGCGAGATGGATGGGGAGGAGATGGAGTGCGAAGAGCGCGGCGACGACGAGCAGGGTGCCGATGGAGCCGGGGACGATGGTTCCGGGGACGTTGAACTCGAGGTAGATGAGGAGCGCGCCGGCGAAGAGCATGAGGACGGCGAGGTTGGGGTCCATCATGCGGGAGAGGAGGGTCTCGCGGAGGGTGGGCGGGAGGTCGCGGAGGGTGGCTCCGCCGAAGTGGAGGGTGGTGACAGTGCCGTCGAAGCGGGTGATGGAGCGGCCGTCGAGCGATGCGAGCAGCGAGCGTGCGTCGGGGGAGGAGGCTTCGATGAGATGGAGCGAGAGAGCCTCGGAGTCGGACCATGATTTGGAGGTGCGGACGGCCTGCTCGGCGACATCGGGATTGCGGCGGCGGCGTTCGGTGTAGGCGCGGAGGAAGGCGGCGGCATCGTTCTCGACCTTGAGCTTCATGACATCGTCGAGCTTGCCCATCTCGAGTACGGGGTGAGATGCTCCGGCGTTGGTGCCGGGGGCCATGGCGGCGACGTCGGCTGCTTCGAGGATGAAGAAACCAGCGGAGCCAGCGCGCGCGCCGGGCGGGGCGATGTAGACGATGACGGGTACGGGGGATTGGAGGATGTGCTGAACGATGTCGCGGGTGGAGTCGAGGAGGCCGCCGGGGGTGTCGAGGGTGATGAGGACGGCAGGAGAGTGGGCTTGGGCGGCGGCGTCGAGGCCGCGTTCGATGTAGGCGGCGCTGATGGGCTGGATGGTGTCGCGGACGGTGAGGTGGAAGATGGATTGGGCGGAGAGGGGGGCGGCGGAGAGAAGAAGAACGGCGAGGTTGCGAACGGTGCGGGTCATGGCTGTTTCTGGCCTTTGGATTGGAGGGCACGGATCTGGTCGAGAGCGGCGGCGGCCTGGCGGTAGCCGGCCTCGGAGTAGGAGCGGCGGATGCGTTCGAGGGGGTCGAAGCCGTCTGGGGGCGGAGTGCCTTTGAGAGCGGCGGCAATGGTGGAGCGGAGGGCTGCGGCGTCGGCGTCGTTGGGGCGGAGGGCGAGTGATTTGTCGGCTTCGGGGAGGGCGGCGGCGTAGTCCTTGCGGCGGAAGAGGGAAGCGGCGAGGTTGTAGCGGTAGTCGGCGTCCAACGGGTCGGCCTTGGCGGCCTGCTGGAAGAGGGCGACGGCGTCCTTGTGCTGGCGGCTAAATGCGACGCCTTCGTTGTTGATGACCTCGGGGAGGGGGATGGTGGAGGAGACGAAGGCGAAGTCCTGCTGGGCGGCGGCGTAGTTGGCGGAGTTGAAGTGGGAGAGGCCGCGGTAGAAGCCGGCCTCGAGGGCGAGGGGGTCGTTGGCGGGGATGCGGGCGAGAGTGGCGGCGGCCAGTTCGAAGTGCTCCTGACTGAACTGGACTTTGCCGAGTGCGAGGAGGGCGGCGGAGTAGTCGGGCTGGATTTGGACGGCGGAGGCGAGGTGGCGTGCGGCATCGTTGGGGGAGCGGTCGGTGACACCGCGGACGTAGTTCTCGAAGGCGTTGATCTGGAGGCCGGCGGAGGCGGCGATGAATCCCTGACGGGTGATGTTGGCGGTAGGGTCCATGGAGAGGGCGAGGTCCCAGGCGAGGATGTTTTGGAGATCGAGCAGGTGAGAGAGGGGCTGGGATTCGGTGAGGGCGGGTTCGAGGTGGAGGGGGCCGACGCGGAGAAGCCGGGCGGAGGCCTGGAGGGTGCGGGCGGAGGCGTCGCCGGAGGTGGTGAAGGAGCCGGAGATGACGTAGTCGGCGTCGAGGGTCTGCGCGATGCGGATGGTGGTGGCGCGGGAGGGCTTGAAGTCGAGCGGCAGGCCGAGGTGGTCGAGGGCGAAGAGGCGGTCGTCGCGGGTGATGGGGAAGAGGCCAGCGGAGGCGAGGCGGGGATTGATGATGGCGGGAAAGGATTCGCCGAGCCAGTCGAGAGAGGCGTCGCCGGAACGGTTCTCGAAGGGGAGAACGAGGACGACGCGGCCGCCGGCAGGGGCAGATTGCGCGGCCACGGGGAGGGTGCAGAGGAGGAGTGCGGCGAGGGTGAGGCGGAGGTTCACACGTTGATTATAGGTGTGACATACACATCAATGCGGGAAGCTGAGGACGGCGGCCCACTGGCCCTGGCGGTGGGCCTGCCAGACGATAGAGCCGCCGAGGATGCGGGCGGCGTCGAATGGAGCAAGGTCGGCGTGGTAGTCGAAATACTGTCCGCCGAGGAGCGGGCCGCGGTGGCTGGCGGGCGGTTCGAACTTGGTGGAGAAGAGGATGGCGACGGTGTAGGGGTGCGGACGCATGGCGGCGGCGCGGGTGAGTTCGGGGAGGGTGAAGTTGTCGAGCGCGACGGTGGGGATGGGGGCGCGGAGGTAGCCGAGTTCGGGCTTGCGCATCTCGTCGGTGAGCGGCCAACTGGTGAGGACGGTGGCAGTTGGGAAGTCGGCGGTGACGATGCTGAGAGCCTGTTGGTGAAGGACAATCATGTCGCGGTAGGCGAGGTTGTCCTCTGGGGCGAAGCGGTAGGGCGGATTGACGCGGAGGCAGTAGAGGAAGGCGGCGGCGGTGAGGAGGGCGGGAATCCACCAGTGCGCCGTGCGGCGGGTGAAGGCGGAGAAGCAGAGGATGAGGACGAAGGGATAGGCGGGCAGGAGGTAGCGTGTGAGGAGCGCTCCGCCCATGACGGAGTAGAAGAGCCAGTTGCCGGCGAGGAGAAGCAGGAAGAGCAGGATGAGCGAGCGTGGCGGGCGGAGGCTGTCGGGGAGCGGGCGCAGGAGGAGAAGGCAAATGACGCCGCAGAGGACGGGTACGATGAGTCCCATGTGCGCGGTGAGGTGGAGGAGGCGATGGACGAGGGCGAAGCCTACGCGCGCGGGGCCGAGGTTGGCGGTGGCGTTGTAGCTGAGGTATCCGGGATTGCCGAAGATGTAGCCGGTCTTGTGGCGGTAGAAGGCGTACCAGGCGGCGAGAGGGAGGAGCGGGGAGGAGATGGCGGCGAGGGTGGCGGCGCGGAGGCGTCCGATGTGGCAGGCGCGGGCGAGTTCGAAGAGGCCGAGGAGGAGCGGCAGGAGGAGCGCGGATTCTTTGCCGAGGACGGAGAGGCCGAGGTTGAGGGAGAGGAAGAGGAGCGAGGAGATGGGCGGGTGGTCGTCGTGGAGGTGTTCGACGTAGAGGGCGAGGGAGAAGAGGGTGAAGGCGCAGGCGAAGGTGTCTGCATGGGCGAGGGTGGACTGCGCGAAGAAGACGGGGTGGAGCGCGGTGAGGAGGGTGACGGCGAGCGCTGCGAGTTCGGAGAGCAAGGTGCGTGCGATGCGGAAGACGGCGAGCAGGGCGAGGGCCGTGAGCAGGCAGCAGAGGGTACGCGTGGCGATGGGAGTGAATCCGGCGATGTGCCACCAGAGGGCGAGCAGGATGGAGGGGAGCGGTGGATGGGAGTTGGCGGCGGTGCTGAAGGGGATGAGCGTGCCGGTGCGGAAGCAGTCGAAGGCTGCGGGGATGTAGTAGCCGGTCTCGTCCCAGAAGTAGGGAAGGCGCAGGAGCGTGAAGTGGGTGAGGTAGACGAAGACGAAGATGGGCGGGAAGAGGACCCACGAGCGGAGTGCGGGCGGACGGTAGGCGGACACGTTCACCTGAAAAGTGTAGCGTGGGCGGCGGCGCGGCGGCAGGGATTAGTTAGCGGGATGCCAGTAAAGTTCGAAGCGGACGGGCATTTCGTTGTGCAGGGGCATGGCGAGGAAGCTTGGCGGGTCGATCTTGAAGTCGGTGAGCGTGGTGGGGAGTGTGCCGGAGATGCGGTGCTCGTTGTTCTGGACCACCTGCTGCAAGGCGATGTGGGAGTAGTGCGCGGTCTGTCCGGCGAAGGTGACATCCATATCGGCGTCGAGGGTGGGCTGGCCGAGCGCGGACTGGGGCAGGCGCAGGCGGACGCTGACGATGGGGAACTGCGCGCCACGGACGATCTGGAGCATGTGCAGGTCGCGGTTGCTGTCCCCGCTGTCGAAGGACTTGACCTGCGCGGCGACGAGGAAGTCGCACTGGCCGGCAGTGCATACGCCCTTGCCGAGCGCGGAGTGCGTGGTGCCTTCGGCCTCGTGGACGGCGTGGGTGACATGGTAGGTGAGCGTGGAGGAGTCGAGGACCCACTGCTGGGTGTTCTGCGCGAGACAGGGAAGGGCGATGAGGGGAAGGAGCAGGGCGAGGCGCTTCATCTAGTTTGATTTCTCCCAGAATTTGTAATGGATGGGCCATGAGACGGCCACGATGGATGCAGCGTAGGCGACGAAGGTTGTGGTGGCAACGGCTCCGTGGGCGGAGGCGATGCCGGTGACCTTCTGTCCGTTGTTCTGCTGGTTGAAGGCCATGGCGCCGAGGATGGGAGTGAGAACCATGCCTGTCATATGTACCGGAGCGAGATAGCGGTGGATGCGGATGGCGCCGCGGGGCTTGTCGCCGGGGACCTCGGGAGCGCGGATGGCGAAGTAGGCCGTGGCGGCGTACATGCCGACGGTGACTGTGCCGAGCGCGGCGTGGAAGTCCATGCCGGCGGAGTTGCCGTTGCAGTTGTGCTCGCAAGGGGCAGCGGCGGAGCTGAGCAGCGTGGCGGCCATGGGGATGGTGGTGAGCAGGCCGAGGCGCTGGTGAATCTTGAGCATGTGGGAGCGCTTGTCGAGGAGAGCTTGGCGAGCGGCATCGCTCTGCTGCTGTGCCGAGCTGAAGCCGAGGTCGGAGAGCGAGAGCGACTGCGCGGGAGCGGCAGGGGGAGCCGCAGGGGCGGAGGCTGGGGGAGGCGCTGCGGTGGATTGCTGGGGTTGGGGCGCGTCGGGGAGGTTGAGCTCGGCAAGCTGCTGGGCGAATGCGGGATGCGGCAGAAGCAGCAGGATGAGGGTGGCGGCGAGGATAGGGCGGATGAGGTCGTGCGAGGACTTGGTATTCATTTTGCTAGAAGAATGTTAGAACAAATATTTGGGAAATGCAGGTCAGCAGAGGGAGAAATGCCTAAAGTTTTTAGTGGACGGGGCCGGAGGGGCGTACGGGTTCGAGGCCGATGGAGCCGAACTCCTGCTCGTACTGGGCGACGTTCTGGTTGAGCAGGTGGAGGAGTGCCTTAGCCTGCTGGGGGCTGAGATAGACGCCGGTGGCGGCGCGGAAGTTCATCTGCTCGGGGGAGTCGGGGGTCATGGTGCCGAAGACGAGATGGAAGTCCCATACGCTGACGCGAACCTGGACGCTGTTGGCGTAGCTGTCGCGGTAGTCGGGGGTCTGGGTGACCTGGACGCGGGTGGCTTCAGCGGGATGCGAGGGCTTGGATTGCGACATGGGTGCGCTCCGAGGTGCAGGGATGGTGCGGAAGGGGGGACTTGAACCCCCATGGATTGCTCCGCCAGCTCCTAAGGCTGGTGCGTCTGCCAATTTCGCCACTTCCGCAGGTGGCGCGCAAGGGCTGAGATGCCGAGGCGCGGCTAATGGAGATTGTAACGGGTGAGGGTGGAAGTAGAACGGCTCCCTTGCGGGAGCCGCATACATGAGGCATGAATTTGGAGGCGCGGGCCGGGATCGAACCGGCGCATAAAGGTTTTGCAGACCTCTCCCTTACCACTTGGGTACCGCGCCTGATTGTCCATCCCGCGGGGGTGAGGGCTGTCAAACTGCCCGAAACCGGGAAGGGCACAAAAAGAAAATGGAGCGGGAGACCGGGGTCGAACCGGCGACATCTTCCTTGGCAAGGAAGCACTCTACCACTGAGCTACTCCCGCTCGTAAGTATGAGTATAACGGGGTGTGCGGGGAGTGGTCAACGCGGGTGGGGACGTGGATGCAACGATTTAGAAGCCGGAGGGGATGTTGGAGCGTCTAACTGTGGATGATGGAAAACGCGGGGCGCGGTAGACTGATGGTTTCGCGGTAGAAGCAGAGGGCGGCTGGCGTAAACGGAGCGGCTCAGGAGCGGAGATTGATGCGATTGACTAGAGCAGGGGCTGCCGTAGTAGTGGCGGTCGTGACGATGGTTGTGGCCAGCGGATGCCAGGGGAAGAAGGACGACGCGCCGGCGATGAAGGCGATGCCGGTGGCGGTGCAGGCAGTGTCGGCGACGCCGGTATCGGCGAGCGACACGTATGTGGCGACGATCAAGAGCAGGCGGTCGGCGACGATGCAGCCGCAGGTGGATGGGCAACTGAAGCAGATCCTGGTGCGCAGCGGCGACGCGGTGAAGGCGGGACAGGCGCTGATGGTGATCGATCCGCTGAAGCAGGATGCGGCGGTGGAGGCGCAGAGAAGCACCGAGCAGCAGAAGAAGGCGGTGTACGACTACAACCGGATCGAGGTAGAGCGGCATCGGAAGCTGTTTGCCGCAGGAGTGACGAGCCGCGACGCGCTGGATGCGGCGGAGCAGGCGTACGCGAACGCGAAGGCGGACTATGAGTCTGCGAAGGCTCAGACCAAGACGCAGACCGAGCAACTCGGGTACTACCGGATACGGGCGCCGTTCGACGGTGTGGTGGGCGACGTTCCGGTGCATGTGGGCGACTACGTGCAGCCGGCGACGGTGCTGACCACAGTGGATGAGATTGCGGAGCTGGAGGCGTACATCGAGTTGCCGGCGGAGCGAGCCAGCGAAGTGAAGGCGGGATTGCCGGTGCAAATACTGGACGACGCGGGGAAGGTGCTGGCGGAATCGAAGATCTATTTTGTGTCGCCGGAGGTGGACAGCGGGATACAGGCGGTACTGGCGAAGGCCGCGATGCCGCGCACGGCGGCGACGCTGCGCAACGCGCAGATGGTGCGGGCGCGGGTGGTGTGGGGAACGCGGCCGACGCCAACGGTTCCGGTGCTGGCGGTGACACGCATCGGCGGACAGGCGTTTGTGTACGTGGCGCGGCACGAGGGGCAAGGATTTGTGTGCCGGCAGACGGCGGTGACGCTGGGCGACAGCGTGGGCAACGATTATCCGGTGCTGAGTGGATTGGCGTCCGGCGACAAGGTCATTCTGAGCGGGTTGCAGTTTTTGTCTGACGGCGTGCCTGTACAGCCAATCAACTAACGAGAATGCGTAACCAGATTGCGGTAAGGGGATAGCAGAGTGTTCGTAGACTTCTTCATCAAGCGGCCGATATTCGCCAGCGTATGCGCGCTGCTGATTGTGCTGGGCGGGGCCATCATGATACCGGGGCTGCCGGTGGCGCTGTATCCGGATCTGGCACCGCCGCAGGTGAACGTGAGCTGCGTGTACATTGGCGCGAACGCGGCTGCGGTGGAACACGACGTGACCACGCTGCTGGAGGAGAGCATCAACGGCGTGCAGGGGATGCGGTACATGACGTCGACGAGCGGGAACGACGGCGTGAGCAACATCAACATCACCTTCCAGACCGGATACGACCTGAACGTGGCGGCGATTGACGTGCAGAACCGCGTGGCGGAGGTGCAGGGGCGGTTGCCGGCGGCGGTGAACCAGGCGGGCGTGAGCATCACGAAGGCGAACCCGAACTTTGTGTTCGGCGCGGGCGTGTACTCGGACGGGAACCGCTACTCGCCGGAGTTCATGAGCAACTACCTGGACGTGTACGTGAAGGACTCGCTGAAGCGCGTGACGGGTGTGGGCGACGTGATGATTTTCGGGGAGCGCAAGTACGCGATGCGCATCTGGCTGGATCCGGTACGGTTGGCGGCGCGGCAACTGACGGCGACGGATGTGGTGAGTGCACTGCAGGAGCAGAACCTGGAGATGCCGGCGGGCGCGGTGGGGCAGCAGCCGATGGACGCGAACCAGAGCTTCCAGATTGCGGTGAACGTGAGCGGGCGGCTGACGGATCCGAGCGAGTTCGGGGCCATCGTATTGAAGAACACGCCGGCGGGGCTGGTGCGGCTGCGCGATGTGGGGCGCGTTGAAGTAGGCGCGGAGGGATACTCTTCGGCGCTGAATTACAGCGGTTATCCGGCGGTCGGCATCGGGGTGCAGCAGTTGAGTTCGGCGAACGCGCTGAGCGTGGACAAGCTGGCGAAGGCGCGGCTGGCGGAGTTGGCAAAGTCGTTTCCGCCGGGGATGCACTATGTGGTGGCGTTCGACACGACGACGGTGGTGGGGGAGAGCATCCACGAGGTTCTGATCACGCTGGCGGAGGCGATCGTCATCGTCATCATCGTCATCTTCCTGTTCCTGCAGGACTGGCGGGCGACGATCATTCCGGCGGTGACGATTCCGGTGTCGCTGATTGGGACGTTCTTCTTCATACGGGTGTTCGGGTTCTCGGTGAACTCGCTGACGCTGTTCGGCATCACGCTGGCGACGGGGCTGGTGGTGGACGACGCGATTGTGGTGATCGAGAACGTGCAGCGGCACATCACGGAGGGGATTGCGGACGCGCACGAGGCGACCAGCGTGGCGATGGGCGAGGTGACGAGCGCGGTGATTGCGACGTCGCTGGTGCTGATTTCGGTGTTCGTACCGGTGTCGTTCTTCCCGGGGACGACGGGCATCCTGTACAAGCAGTTCTCGCTGACGATTGCGTTTTCGATTGCGATTTCGGCGTTCAACGCGCTGACGCTGTCGCCGGCGCTGTCGGCGCTGCTGATACGGCGCGAGCGGCACCACCACGGGCTGCTGGGGCTGATGGAAGCGTTCATCAAGGACACCAGCAAGTGGTACGCGGGGACCATCCACGCGGTGCTGCGGCACAAGAAGAAGATTGCGGCGCTGTTTGTGGCGGGGCTGGCGGCGACGGTGTGGATCTACAACCACGTGCCGACGGCGTTTGTGCCGGACGAGGACCAGGGATACTTCATGCTGCAGGTGCTGGCGCCGCAGGGGGCGTCGCTGGCGTACACGACGAACTTGGGCAATCAGGCGCAGGCGATATTGCAGAGCGACGCGGACACGAACGGGAGCTTCAGCGTGATGGGGTTCGGGTTCAGCGGAGCGGTGCCGAACCAGGGCATCATCTTCGTGAACCTGCAACCGCAGGAGAAGCGGCGGGGCAAGGAGCACTCGGCCGACGCCATCATTGAGCGGATTCAGCCGAAGCTGTACACGATTCCTGGCGGGATTGTGGCGGCGTTCGCGCCACCGGCGGTGAACGGCATTGGCAGCTTTGGTGGGTTCCAGTTCGAGCTGCAGGACAACGGACGCAACACGCTGGACGATCTGTCGCGCGTGGCGCACACCATGGTGGGGATGAGCCGGCAGGATGACGTGCTGCACGGGATGTACACGGGATTCACGGCCAACGACCCGCAGGTGCAGGTGACGATTGACCGCGAAAAGGCCAAGGCGATGGGTGTTCCGCTGACGCAGGTGGCGGACACGCTGGGGGTGTTCATGGGGTCGGAGTACATCAACGACTTCGACTTCAACAACCGGAGCTACCGCGTGTATGTGCAGGCAGACAGCCAGTTCCGGAACACGATGCGCAGCCTGCGGCAGTTCTATGTGCGGTCGGCGACGGGGCAGATGGTTCCGTTGGACACGCTGATTACGGCGCGAGAGGGCAGTGGGCCGCAGGTGATCAGCCACTACAATCTTTTCCGGTCGGCGGAGATACTGGGGTCGTCGGCGCCGGGGCACAGCTCGGGCGAGGGGCTGGCGCGGATGGAGCAGGTGGCGAAGAAGAACCTGATGCAGGGCATGAGCTTTGAGTGGAGCGGACTGGCGCTGGAGGAGATTGAGTCGAGCGGCAAGGCGGCCGTCATCTTCGGGCTGGGGATTGTGGTGGTGTACCTGACGCTGTCGGCGCAGTACGAGAGCTTTGCGCTGCCGTTCATCATCCTGCTGGCGGTGCCGATGGCGGTGCTGGGGGCGCTGGGAGCGGTGAGCCTGCGCGGGCTGGACGACAACATCTACGTGCAGATTGGTTTGGTGCTGCTGATTGGATTGGCGGCTAAGAACTCGATCTTGATTGTGGAGTTTGCGGAGCAGATCCGCGCGACGGGGAAGAGCATCGAGGAGTCTGCGATACTGGCGGCGGAGCTGCGGCTGCGTCCGATTTTGATGACGTCGTTCGCGTTCATCCTGGGAGTGCTGCCGCTGGTGTTTGCGACGGGCGCGGGGATGGTGGGGCGGCACTCGGTGGGCACGGCGGTGGTGGGCGGGATGCTGGTTTCGACGATGCTGAACCTGGTGTTCATCCCGGTGCTATACGTGTTGGTGAAGACGGGGCAGGAGCGTTTCAAGCGCAAAGACAAGAGGTTGCCTGAGGCCGAGGCGGGCGCGTAGCGCTTGTATACTGGGAATCGGCGCAACATGGCCGGGATGGCGGAACTGGCAGACGCAGCGGACTCAAAATCCGCCGGCCCTTGCGGCCTTGGGGGTTCGACCCCCCCTCCCGGCACCAACCTAAAGCACTCACTCATATAGCCTTGCCAGTCCTAGTTGACGCGATTGGGTGTCGCATTATTCGCTGCCTGAGCAGCAGCGTGACCTAAATCGTGACTTATCTGTTCCTGCTGGTGGATTTCCTGTTGGTTGGTTTGCAGCTTTTGCATGGCTTCCTGAATATCGCCACGGCTCACGATTGCATACCGCTCAAAGACGCTGCGAGTGCGCCAGCCCCCAATCTTCATAATCACCGTTTCGGGGATACCAGCCCGACGAAGGTTCCGTGCGGCTGTCCGGCGGAGGTCGTGGAAGATCAGGCCCGTGTATTTGCTGCG
>Ga0316222_1002856_pt1 | contig 17783 bp, 20 predicted proteins | sample TBH18011metaG_FD_206008 | JGI IMG/M metagenome (GOLD analysis project Ga0316222, IMG submission 206008) | Freshwater microbial communities from Trout Bog Lake, Wisconsin, USA - TBH18011 | ecosystem: Environmental > Aquatic > Freshwater > Lake > Hypolimnion/Profundal zone | place: USA: Wisconsin...
TAAATTATGATGCGCTGCTGAAAGGATTGCGCCGCGTTTTCACACAGCCTGGGTCAGCAATTGACATTTATGGGGCGGACAAAGAAAGACCGCCGCCCCAGTGCAGGGCGGCGGCCCCTCGTTCGCTCGAACGTCGCTCAGGCTGCCTTGAACCGCTTTGGAAGCAGAGCACGCCAACCCCGGCTCCGGGGTTTGAACGCCTTTTCCGCATTGGCGACAACTTCATCCGGCGCCTCGTTCGCTCCCACGGGCATTACCGTCTTCCGGAGGTCAGCCTCAGGCAGCGCCAGCACTTGGGCGACGAGAGCCTGGTCGCTGTCGAGGATGCGCCTGACCAAGGCCTCATCCAACTTCATCGACAGCATCACGTAAGCCGGGTCACGTTCCAGCATGGCGGCCACTTCGAGCAGACGTTCGACCAGGGCGGTGTCGCAGCCCGCCACCAGTTCGACCACCTTTGGGTCGAGAGCGAACAGTTTCTGGGCGAACGCCGGCTCGGTGCCGGCCATCTGGCTGACCAGGGCCGCCTCCAGGGCGCCGTCGCGCATGGCGGCGCCGACAGCCTTGAGGGCCTCACGACTGGCCTCGTCAGCCGGGGCCAGGACGGCGACCTGCTTGGCCCCGCCTTCCGCCTGGCGCTCGCGCTTCCGCCGCTGGCGCAAGGCGTTGGCGCTGGCCTTGGACCGAGCCCACGCCTTGATGGGCACCATGCCGGACTGCACCAAGGCATCGTCGTCGAGGACCAACGCCTCGTCGACCTCGGACGGGCTCATGGCCTCGAAGTCCTCGATGGTTTCGGCCTGCTTCGGCTCGGGCAACCGGTCGCCCATTTTATCGCCGGCGGCATGGTCAATGCCGGATTCGTCCGCCAGGCTCATCTCGACGATGGCCTGCACCTGCTCGCTGGTCTCGATATTACCCATGACATTTCTCCCCCTGATGGTCATGACCTGGGCCATGACCGGCACCGCGGCAGGACCACCCCACCACTGGAATGTCTATGGGTGCGGGGTCAGAAAAATGGGCGGCGGGAGAATTTTTTTTCGCGGACGACGTGGTCGACGGGATGCCTCATGATTGACCACCCAAGGGGTGCAGGGCACAGCCCTGCGGTGAGCCAGGGCGATGACACCGTCCGGGAATGCCCGGCTCGCGCGATGGCTGGCTCCGCCGGCACGGTGGTTCCGCGCCCTGATGAGCAACTTACCCACTTTGGCCTTGATGGAAGGGGGGGCGCAGTGCAAACCTAGCACAGTGACATTACACATTCCGTGGCACAGTCGCCACCGCGTGCCATTATCACATTGATAATACGGCACTTTACGAACGCACAACCTTCTTAAAATCCGTTTCTTTCGAGAGTGCGGGTTCGAGTCCCGCCGTCCGCACCATTTTAAACAGGGGACGGGCTTGATAGAGGCAGCCTCCGCTGTTGTGGCGCCGATCCGCTTTCCGCTAGTATCCGGCCGCATTCGCTCTCACGGAAAACTTGATGGAAATCACCTCGGTCACCTTCGCTCTGTTCGTGGTGGCTGGACTGGCGCTGTGGCATTTGGCGGCGCCATCGCGGCGCCCCTGGGTGTTGGCTGTCCTCAACGTCGTCTTCCTGGCCAGCTTTCTATCAGCCCCCTCCGCCGTGCTCCCCATCCTGGTCTTCGCCGCTTTGGGCTGGGGCCTGCTGCACCTTGTGGCGCGGCCGGGCTGGGGCTGGACGTTGCCGATCGGCGTCGGCACCACCATCGCCATTTTCGCCGTTCTCAAGAAATATTCGCTGCTGGGCGGCCTCACCCCGATCCCCTTCGCTTATTCCACGATCGGGCTGTCTTACATCCTGTTCAGGGTGCTTCATCTCGCCATCGACCTCCGCCGAGGTGACCTCAAGGCGGTGCCGGGGCCGCTGGCCTATTGCAACTTCCTGTTCTGCTTCCTGACCTTCATCGCCGGGCCTGTGCAGCGCTATCAGGACCACGCAGCCACCCTGGCCGAGCCTGCCTGTGATCTGAGCGCGGCGGAAATCCGCGCGGCCCTGCTGCGCATCCTCGATGGCCTTTTGAAGATCGTGGTGGTAGCGGCGATCGCCAGCGATGTGGCCGACAGCCTGCCCCTCACTTTTGCCGCCGCGCCCGACCTGGCCCTCAGTCCGTTGCGCCATTTGCCTTTGGCGTTACAGGCCCTATTTCAGGGTCAGGACGGCACCTCGATCATCCGCACCGCCAGCCGATTGCTGCTCCATGCGGGCGCCTTCGTGGTCTATCTGACCGTGGATTTCGTAGGCTACATGGACATCGTCATCGGCACCGGCCGGCTGTTCGGCCTGAGCCTGCCCGAGAATTTCGACCGCCCCTTCGCCGCCGCCAATTTCCTGGAATTCTGGACGCGCTGGCACATGACCCTGTCCAACTGGTTCAAGCGCTATGTCTTCAACCCGCTGATGATGGCCCTGGCGCGGCGCTGGGGCCGGCGTAAGGCATGGCCCTTCCTGGTGGTGGCGGCGTTCTTCGTCACCTTCCTCTTGATGGGACTTTGGCACGGTACCACCGCCGCCACATGGGTCTACGGCCTGCTGCTGGCCGGCGGCATCAGCCTCAACCAGCTTTATCAGACCTTCGTCTACCGCCCACTTGGCAACAAGCGGGCGGCGGCGTTGCGGGCCAATCCGCTTTATGCCGCGCTCTGCCGGGGCACCATGGCTGCCTTCTTCACCCTGGCGGTGGCCTGCCTGTGGCTGGACGGCGAACAATTGGCCCAATGCGCGCGAGCCTTTGGGGCCGGGGGCCTGATCCGCCTTCTGGTGCTAGCAAGCTTGCTGGCGGCAATCATTCTAGCGCTGTGGGATGGCGCGGCAACTCTGGCGGCCAAGGCGGCGGGGCCGCTGGCGGCGCTGGCCTTCTATGGCGGCTTCGTCGCCGTTGCCGCCATCTGGGGCAATTTCTTCAACGCCAGCAATTGGGTGGCGGCGGCGCTGGGCATTGGCCTGCCCGACCCGATGAAGGCGGCATTTGGCGGCGTGCTGGTGCTGTTCGCCTGGGAAATCGGCCGCCGTGTCGGCCCTGTCCAGGCGCCCACCCGTGCGGCCCTGGCGGCGCGCTTCCTGCTGTTGCTGTTCGTCGGCCTCAGCCATGCCGGCGCCGCCCCCGAATTCGTCTACAAGGGCTATTGACCATGCTGGGGCGAATCCTGGTCGAACTGGGACGGCTGGTGCTGCCGGCGGCGCTGCTCTACGTGGCGCTGCTGGCCCTGTCATTGTGGTTGTTTCCTCCAGCCACCGAACCCACCCTCGACAGTGAGCGGGCCGCCGCCAGCTTTCTCGCCACGCCTCCGGCCTACGTCACCTTTCGCGCCACCGCCCTGGCCAATGATCGGCCAACGCTGGTGCTGATGGGCGCCTCCAATGTCGGCACCGGCTTCCATACCGACCAATTGGGGGCACTGCTGCCTGGCTTCGACGTTCACAGCCTGGTGATCGGCGGCAACAATGTCGATGGCATGCGCTCGACCGTCGAACTGGTCTACGCCAACCGCCCGCCGGCCGAACGAGGCAACCTGATCCTGGTGCTGGGTTTGTGGTACGGCATGTTCCTGCACGAGGACAGCAATCTCGGCCAAACCCCGGTGGCCGCCCAGTTGCGCCGGTTCGGGCTGTACCAAGCCCAGGGCGAGGGCTTCGAGCGGCGCCTGTCGGCGCCCGCCTTCGACATGGCCGTCACCCTGCTGCGGCCGTTCGTGCTGGTGCAATCTCTGCTGGGTCCCCATGGGCCGGTGGCGCAACATCTATTCGCCGCAGCCGCCGAGGATGGCGCCGCCGCCTTCATCCCGCCCCAGCTTGACTCCCGCGATTTCCCGCTGCCCCAGGCGCAATTCAGCGCCCTGACGGCGCTGGTGCGGCGGGTCGAGGCGATGGGCGGCAAGCTGGTTCTGGTCGATCTGCCGCTGCCCAAGACCGCCGCCGGGGCCGCGCCGCTGTGGCGGCGTTACCAACAAGCCAAACTGCCCATCCTGGCCGAGGCCCGCGCCCACGGCGCAGTGATCATCGATATGCAGGACATGAATTGCGATTGCGATTTCGGCGATGGCACCCACCCCCTGGCGACGGCGGCGCCACGATGGTCGGCGCGACTGGCGGCCAAACTGAAATCGGCCGAGCTAATTCGCTAGAGCCGGCGACCTTTCCCGCCACCGCCACAGCAGCAATCCGACCAGCCCCAACGCGATGTCGGGCAAGCGTTTGACCAGTGACAGGGTCAACGCGATCTCGGCCGGCAAGCCGAGGGCGATGCCGAGCGCCAGATAGCCCCCCTCCTGCACGCCGGCCGCCCAGGGAATGGCGAAGGCGGCGCCGCGCAGGGCGAACACCACCGCCTCCAGCGCCACCACAGTAGCCAGCCCCAGCGGCACGCCCATCAGCCGCAACGCCAACCAGGCCTCGCCGGTCCCCACCAGCCAGGCGACCAGATGCAGCAGGAAGCCGCCGGCCAGCGGCCCCGGTCGGCGGTACAACTCGGCCAAGGCCCGCTGCAGGGCGCCGTCACCCAGCCAGGAGGCCCAATCGCCCCCCCGGGCCAGCCGAACCGCCAGAGCCTCCAGCAATCCCATCACCCTGGGATGCTGCACCAAGGCCAGCCCCAACAGTAACGGCAGCGACAGGCCCACGGCGACCCACCCCCAGCCGCCGCCACCGGGCAGCACCCAGGTCAAGGCGGCGACGCCGATCAGGGTAAAGACGCTTTGGCTGGCAACCTCCAGCGTGACATCGCCGATGGTCGCGGCCACCGCCACCACGGCCTCGATCCCGGCCAATGTCAGCATCCGCGCGCCCACCACCTCTCCCCCGGCTGGCATCAGCGGCAGCAGGCTGGCAACGCCGTCTCGGGCCAAACGGGCGGCCACAAATGCCGAGATCGTCGTCTCTGGCGCCAGCACCCGCCAGGCCAGGGCGCACATACCCACCGACACCAGACGATAAAGGATTAGGGTGACGATTCCATCGCCGCCCAGCACGGCGAAGGCCGAGCCGATGGCGACGGGATCGAAATCGGCGACCAGCCCCCCCGCCACCGCCAGTCCGGCCAGACCCAGCGCCAGAGTGGTCCGCCGCGACCCTCCGGTCATTCGGCCGCGAGCCAACTGGGCTCGGCGACCTCAATCACCTGCTCGGAAGTGGCCCGCCGCAAACGCGGCGTCAGCACCCCCACCGCCGCCAGCACCGCCGTCTTGTTGGCCGCAGCGAGTACGAAGAACTGAAGTGAACTGTACGGATTTCCCTGGAACACCCCCTGGACGATGATCGAAATCGTCGCCAGCAGCACCGCCCAAAGTCCCTGACCGAGGCCGCCATAGCGGGCCGAGCAAAACACGGCAGCGCAGTAAAGGGCGAAAATCTCGAATTCCGGCGGCGTCGCCCAATCGACGGCAATCGCCACCGCGACCATACCCACCACCTTGAGCGAGAACCACCAATCGATAGCTTGCTCTGACGCCGCCACGGGGGCGCGTCGCAGGCCATCCACCGCCAGGCCCCCATCGGCGGTGATGCGATAGGCTCGTCGCCGCCAGGTGACTCGATTGCCGATCAGGCTGATCGCCCACACCGCGAAGCACAGCAACTCGCGTACCGGCAACAGCCAGGCCGATGACCGATCGGCAGCCGCCAGGCGCGTCCGCACCGAGAAATGCAGGGCGAAGCGCAGCGCCAGGAACAGCGCGGTCAGGCCAATTCCCCATCGGGTGGGGGCGATAGCCAAAAGCGTCAGCAAAATCGGCAAGGGGAAGGTCACCAGCGATAGCAGGTGGTCGCGGGCGCGGCAGGTCCGCACCGTCCGCCCCCAGCGCACCTCGTGGCTGACCAAATCGGCGAGACTGGCCTCAGCGGCGGTGGTCAGAACGACATGCGGCGACAGCCGCACCTCCCAGCCGGCCTGCCGCAACAGCCGACCCAGGCGATTGTCGTCAGCCAGGTAGCCCACCAGCGATTCCAGGCCGCCGGCATCCGCCAAAGCGGTCCGGCGCACCGAGGTCAGCGGCCCCCAACAACCATCGACTCCGCTCAAACTGTGATCAACCAGGGCCGAGGGCAGGAACCAATCATTGATGTAACTAGCGCCCAGACGCGAGGCTAAACCGCCCACCGCCGTCCCGGCGTACAGGCAGGTCACCGCCCCCACCCCGGATTCGGCCAGAGGCGCCACCACCGCCGCCAAGGCATGGCAATCGATCACCACGTCGCTGTCGGAAATGACCACGACGTCGTGGCGGCAAGCAGCCATCATATTGATCAGGTTGCTGACCTTGAGATTCGGCCCCCGAATGCGGGGGTCGCAAACCAGAACGAGGTCGGCCTGGGGAAACTCGGCCATTAGCCGCTCGACCAGGAGCCGAGCCGGATCATCGGCATCACGGATGCCGAAGACGATCTGGTAAGTGGGATAGTCCTGAACGCAGAACGAGCGCAGGCACTCGTACAGATGGGGCTCATTGCCGCAGAGCGGCTTCAGAATCGTCACCGGCGGGGTGAACCCGCGGGGTTGGCCCCTTCCTTGATTGGGGCGGAAACGCCCCACCACCGTCAAGGCGATCAGCAGATAGGCGATTGCCGCCAACGCCAGCCCCGCCTGGACCATCGACACATACGCGTACGTCATCTCCGCCCCGCCCATACTTTCGCGTCATACCGAAGGATAAGCGGGTAGAGCATACGACAAAGCGGAGGTGGGATACAATTTGTTACGTTATGGATGGTGATCGGGACAATTGAGTGGGAACCCGGCCGCCGGCTCCCCTCCTCACCAATATTTCTCCACATGCAACCCGCCCTGCACCTTGGCGCTGGCGACCTGGTAGCCCTTGGCTTCCAGCCGGGCGCGGGCCTCCTCGATCATGCCGGGATTGCCGCAGAGCAGGATGTGGGTCTGCTCGGGGTCCAGCGGGAAACGGCAGGCCGAGGGCAGATCGGGGCTATCGAGCCAACCGGGCAGGCGTCCGGTCCAGCCCGACCAATCCTCGGCGGGGCGCGACACCACCGGCAGATAGACCAGATTGTCGGTATGGGCGGCCATCCGCTCCAATTCGGCGCGATAGCCCAGATCCCAGGAATAGCTGGCGCCGTGCAGCACGGCGATGCGCTGGCCGGGTCGATCGGCCAGATGGGTGCGCAACATGCTGACATAGGGGGCCAGCCCGGTTCCCGTTGCCACCATCAGCACGTTCTTGTCGGTGGGGACCAGATTGAGAGTGAACAGGCCTTTGGCCTTGGGCCCCAGGAACAGGCGGTCGCCGACCGCCAGCGCGAACAGTCGCGGCGTCAACTCGCCGCTGCCGACCAGGGCGACGAAGAACTCGACGAACTCGCGGGTGCGACTGCCCGAGGAAATCGAATAGGCCCGCTTGACCAACTTGTCCGGGGCGTCGGCGGCAACATCCTCCGGCTCGGCATCGGCAAGTCGAGGCGCGCTCCGCATCAGCGCCAGCGTGCCGTATTGCCCAGGCGTGAAATCAAAATCCGGTGAATCCGGCCGAACCCGCATGATCGCCAGGCGAGAGGTGATGTCGATACGCTCGATCAGGGTGGCGTTGTAATCCGGGCAATCGTGCATGCTGGGCGCTCCGCGTCGATGTCTTGGCGTCGTCGCAGCATACCATGCCGTAGATTGGCAAATCTGTCATGAGCCGAACTCGCTTGCGCGGGCGTTCTGCCGGATCCAAATTGAACGTCATCATGTCAGCTGCGGCGCGCGAATGACCGTCCACATGTCCAATCCCAGGGTCGTTGCCAAAATCCAACGCCTCTGCCGAGCCATCGGCGTGGGCAAGACGGAGGCGGCCGAGGCAGCCCTTGATGGGATGCTGGCCGAAGTCGAGGGGAAGCGTTGGGGCGGCCTGGAGGCCATCATCGCCCAGATGCGCCGCATTTCGCCCCGACCAGATGCCTACGACGCGGTAGTATACAATAAAATGGGCATTCCGAAATAATCGCCTTCGCGAGAAGGACGCGGAAACGAACAATGTCTTCCGGCCCAGCTAATACACCAACTCGTCCTCGTCGCGGCCTTCCGAGATGACCAATTCGCCGGCTGCGGCCATTTCCTTGGCCAAAGCGACGATGGCGCTTTGGGCTTGATCGACGTCGCGCAGGCGGACCGGACCGGCGGCGTCCATGTCGTCGCGCATCATCTTGCCGGCGCGTTCGGACATGTTCTTGAAGAACAGTTCCTTGATGGCGTCCGAGCCGCCCTTCAAGGCGACGCCCAGCTTGTCCTTCTCGACCCGGCGCAGCAGGGTCTGGATGCCGCCGGCATCGAGGCGGGTCAGATCCTCGAAGGTGAACATCAGCGCCTTGATCTTTTCCGCCGATTCGCGATTGCGCTCTTCCAACGCGCTCATGAAGCGGTTCTCGGCGTTGCGGTCCAAGTTGTTGAAGATATCGGCCATCAATTCGTGGGAATCGCGCCGCTGAGTCTTGGCCAGGTTCGTCATGAATTCCGTCCGAAGCGTTCGCTCGACACCGTCCAGCACTTCCTTCTGCACCGCCTCCATGCGCAGCATGCGCATGATGGTTTCCATGGCGAAGTTTTCGGGCAGGATGCTCAAGACCCGCGCCGCGTGGTCGGCCTTGATCTTGCTCATCACCACCGCCACCGTCTGCGGGTATTCGTTCTTCAGGTAATTGGCCAGCACCGCCTCGTTGACGTTGCCCAACTTGTCCCACATGGTGCGACCGGCCGGACCACGGATTTCTTCCATGATGGCGTTGACGCGATCCTTGGGGATCGCCTTCATCAGCAGTCGTTCGGTGGTATCGTAGGTGCCGGTCAGCGAGCCGGTGGTCGAAAGCTGGTCGGCGAATTCGACGAACAGGCGCTCGACCAGATTGGAGGAGACCGTTCCCAGACCGGCCATGATCTGGGACAATTCCTTGATCTCGTCGTCGCCCATCAGGCCGAACAACTTGGCCGATTGCTCTTCCGGCAGGGACAGCATGAACATCGCCGCCTTCTGGGGACCAGTCAGGCTGCGATAATCTTCCTTCATCCTGCCCATGGGTCATCCCCTGAACGAAGCGCCGCCACACAGGTGCCCAACGGCCCGGCCAACGGTGGCACGGGGGCCACCACGTTGCAATGGTACCGGAAAACAATGAAGAAGCGGCTAAGGGCGCGGCGGAAACCGCGCCCTAAACACTACCCCCGGCCGCCAGCCACCGCCTTGCGCGGCGCCGATGGAGCGCCGCCGGAATGGCCGCGCGCCTTGCCGGCGGAGGCGACTCGGTCCTTGGCGAAATTGCGGCCCGAGCGAACGGGCGTGGCACCGCTGATGGGCCGGCGAGGCTCCAGACCGGGCACCTGATGCACGTCCATAGTGGCCTTGGTGTATTGCTGGATTTTGCCCACCGATCCCCGATCAGCCGGACCGGCGAAGGAGATGGCAATCCCCACGGCACCGGCTCGGCCAGTGCGGCCGATGCGGTGGACGTAATCCTCGGGCGCGCGCGGCATATCGAAATTGATGACATGGGAGATGTCGCGCACATCGATACCACGCGCCGCCACGTCGGTGGCCACCAGCAGCCTGATCTTGCTGGAGCGCAGCAGGTCCAGGGTGCGATTGCGCTCGCCCTGGGTCAGATCGCCATGCAAGGCGCCGACGGCGTGGCCAGCCTGGCGCAGCTCCGCCGCCAATTGGTCGGCATCGCGCTTGGTGGCAGTGAAGACGATAGCCTTCGCCACATCGGCCGAGGCGGCGAAATGATGAAGCAGCCGGCGCTTATGGGCCAGATCGTCGGCATGGTGCAGGCGCTGCTCGATGGTGGGGGCGTCGGCCTTGGTCTCGATGGAAATGCGCACCGGGTCCTTCAGCAGGCGCTCGGCCAGCTTGGCCATGCGCTTGTCGAGGGTGGCGGTGAACAAAAGCGTCTGGCGGTCAGCGGCACAGGCGGCGGCGATGGCCTCGACCTCGTCGAGGAAGCCCATATCAAGCATGCGATCGGCCTCATCGAGGATCAGCACCTCGACCGCCCCCAGATCGAGCCGGCCCCGCTCCATGTGATCGCGCAGGCGGCCAGGGGTGGCCACCACCACATCGACCGGACGCGACAGCATGCGCAGCTGGTCGCGATAGGGCATGCCACCGACGATATCGACGGTGTTGAGGCGCAGGAACTTGCCGTGCTTGCGGGTGGCCAACAGCACCTGGCGGGCCAATTCGCGAGTCGGCGTCAGCACCAGAATGCGCGGCACTCCGGCCGGGCGCGGCGGACGATTCTCGGCAATGCGGTTGAGCGACGGCAGCAGGAAGGCTGCGGTCTTGCCGGTGCCGGTATGGGCGTTGGCAAGAACGTCGCGGCCGGTCATGGCCGGCGGAATGGCGGCCATCTGGACCGGGGTCGGAGTGACGTAGCCGTCGGCGGCCAGGGAGTTGAGCAACAGGGAATGCAGATTGAAATCGGCGAAGGACAAGGGGTTCTTCCTTAAGACATGACACCAAGCGTTCGGGCCGCGCCGCTTGCGTGGCGCGCCCATTGGCGGGAGGAGAGTCTAAGAAGAAGCGTTTCCGAAGGGAGCCGCGTGGCGGCCGCCCGACTGGTCTGGCGACGTCTCTCTCTCAAGAGACGGACATGCCTCCAGCGATCGAACGGGCGGACCATAGGCGGATGGCGCCGCAAAGCCAAGCACAATCGGCACCGGCGTGTTTAATTTCATCGTCGGATTGTAATTACGCGCCGACAACCCCATATATTCGGGGTGTGGGGCGCACTCCCGCCCCCAGGAATTCCAAATCATGACGACCGAATCAATGACCTTCCCGGTAACCCGGGGCATGGAGGGCATCAATAAATTGGCGCTCTTCCTCAATACGTCCACTTTGGGCGGCGGCTGGCATTTTGGCCTGGGTTCGCGTTTCGATCAGGACCGCATGACCATCGTCTTCGATGACCCCGCCGACTTAGAGCCGACGTGGGAACGGTATTGCCGAGCAAACTAAGCCGCCCGCGCCATGAGACGGAGGCGTCAGTCCGTGGTCACGCGCAGGAACAGATCGCTATCGCCCAGCGCCGACACCGAAACGGTGATGGTGTCCCTCGGCTGGTCCCGCCGATGCAGCACCGCATGTAAGATGCCATCGACATGCACGAAAGTCTTCGCCACCACCCAAATGTGACGAGCCTTATCCGATACCTTGACAAAGGTGTCACCAACAGCTGGCGCTACCGCTTTTGACCGTCCAAACATTCACCGCTCCCCAGTAGGGGCGGCATTATGCCCGAACCCAGGCGCCATATGCTATCGCCTAATTACTCAGGATCGTCGAAATCGATCAGGCGGAAAACCCTGAGTTCGATATCGGCCAATTCCCGAAGGTCGGCAGCGGTCGCCTCTAGGGATTTTAGTTGGTCCCCCAATACCTGAACCCCACCCATGGCGATCAGCCCGTTGATCACAACGTGATACTCGCTCTCCAGCCGGGAGGCCAAACCGAGCCGGTAATCCCGGTCGGCCAGGGCCGCCTTGGCGTGGTCCTGAATCTCGACCAGCTTGGCGCTCAGTTGGTTGAAATGCACTTGGTACAGGCGCTGCTGCACCGCGTCGAGCGCCTCACCAAAGCGGGTGCGGAGATCAGCGTCGGCGGCGTCGTTGATCTCGATGACGGCCAGCGCGATCAGGTTGCCCAGCCGATCGACCGCATCGACCAGATCGTGATCGCGACGGTTACGCTCGCGCATCGTCTCGATTTCCTCGGCAACCCCGCGCGCCGCCTGTAGCGCCATCATTGCCCGCGTCTCGTTGGACCCTTGGCCCCTGACTTCGCCTTCACCAGCCATTTATTTGACCATGATTTTGGTAATCAGGATCTCGGTCGCGCCTCCGCAGCCGGGTTGGGCATGGATAAAATCGAGGGCGGTTTTCTTGATCATCGCCGATGATTCGCCCTTCTCGATTTCGATGAAGGGAAGCGCCTGGAGGGTCTGCTTGATCTTGGTGCTAACGGTCTTGGGGATGGTAATCTGGACTGGGCTCACCACCATCATCTCGATACTGATCTGATGGAAGACGCCGTAATCGTCCCACATCTCCAGCATCACCGGCTGCATTTTCACAAAGATCTCGCCGCCCTCGACCTTGCCGTTGGCGGTAGCGGGGCCTGCCGGCCACAGCAGGGCCAGGAGCAGCGCCAAAACGGAAAAACAGCGAGTGATCATGGCGCGTTATCCTGGGTGGCGAGGGTGACTTCGGCCAGTTCACGGCCAATCATGCGGATGTTGCCGAGCAGGGCGCCGACCACCACCTGGACCGCCTCGGGCGCCAAGTCAAGCTGCTCGGCCAGGCGTTGCTTGGCGACGATGACACAAGCGGTGACCTCCTCGGCGATAGCCGAGGCCATGCGCGGCTGATCGTCGATCAGCGCCATCTCGCCGAAGATGCCGCCGGGGCCGATCTCGCCCAGGGTGACGCGATGGCCCTTGACCGTCTTGAACACCGACACCCGCCCCGATTCAACAATATAGGCGGCGTCGCCCGCATCGCCCTCGGCGAACAGAATGGTCCCTGCGGCGTAGACGCGACGACGAGCGGCGGCTGGGTCCACAGCGACCGCCCTACTCGACCCAACGGGCTGTGAAATTCTTCGGCACCAGGATGGTGTTCTGTGGCGGAGCGATCTCGTCGGGCTTGGGGAAGTCGAGGGTGTAATGCAGACCACGGCTTTCCTTGCGCATCAGCGCCGACCGAATGATCAACTCGGCAACCATGGCGATATTGCGCAATTCGATCAGATCGTCGGTGACCCGGAACGAGCCGTAATATTCGTCGATCTCGCCCAGCAGCAGTTTGACCCGATGCTTGGCCCGCTCCAGCCGCTTGGTCGAGCGGACGATGCCGACATAGTCCCACATGAAGCGGCGGATCTCGTCCCAATTATGGGCGACCACCACCTCCTCGTCGGAATTGGTGACCCAGCTTTCGTCCCAGGGCGCCACTTCGCTCGGCTCGGGGATATCCGGCAGGCGGGTGGTAATGTCGGTGGCCGCCGAGGCGCCGAAAACCAGGCATTCCAGCAGTGAATTCGAAGCCAGGCGATTGGCGCCGTGCAGGCCGGTGCAGGCGACCTCGCCGACGGCGTACAGGCCCTCGACATCGGTGCGCCCGGAATGGTCGGTCAGCACGCCGCCGCAGGTGAAATGCGCCGCCGGCACCACCGGAATCGGCTGCTTGGTGATATCGATGCCATAGGACAGGCAGGTGGCGTGAATATTGGGGAAGTGGGCGGTGACGAACTCGGCCGGCCGGTGGCTGATATCGAGATAGACGCACTCGCAGCCCAGCCGCTTCATCACATCGTCGATGGCGCGGGCAACAATGTCACGGGGCGCCAATTCACCGCGCGGATCGTACTCGTCCATGAAGCGAGTGCCATCGGGCCGCAGCAGCCGCCCGCCCTCGCCCCGCACCGCCTCGGAGATCAGGAAGGACTTGGCGCTGGGATGGAATAGACAGGTGGGGTGGAACTGGGACAGCTCCATATTGGCCACGCGGCAACCCGCACGCCAGGCCATGGCGATGCCGTCGCCGGTCGAGCCGTCGGGATTGGTCGAATAAAGGTAGACGCGGGACGCCCCGCCCGTGGCCAGCACAACCGTGCGGGCGGCGATATGGTCGATATGGCCGGTGCGGCGGTCCAGCGCGTAGATGCCCTGGCAGCGTCCGCGCCGCCCATTGGATAGCCGCTCGCGGATCAGGTCGATAGCGATGTGGTGTTCCAGCAGCACCGCGCCGCTGCCCCGCACCACCTCGGTCAGTGTGGTCTGGACGGCGCGGCCGGTGGCATCAGCGGCATGGATGATACGGCGATGGGAGTGGCCGCCTTCACGGGTCAGGTGATAGGCCGCGCCCTCCTTGTCGAAGCTAACGCCGCTATTGATCAGCCAGGAAATGCCGTCCTTGGCGTGCTCGACGACGAAGCGGACAGTCTCCTGATCGCACAACCCGGCCCCGGCATCCAGGGTGTCGGCGATGTGGGAGGCGAAGGAATCCGAGGTGTCGAGCACGGCTGCGATACCGCCCTGGGCATACATGGTGCTGCCCTCGGTCAGATCGGCCTTGGCCAGCACCGCCACACGGGCGTCGGGCTTGGCTTCTAGCACCCGAAGCGCCACAGACAGACCCGCGGCCCCCGAGCCGAGAACCAGCACGTCGTACACAGTACTCATGCCCGTCAACTCCAATCCAGTCCGATATCGACCGCCGGGGCCGATTGGGTGATCCGGCCCACCGAAACATAATCGACGCCGGTTTCGGCGATGGCGCGAATGGTCTCCAGGGTGACCCCGCCCGAGGCCTCGGTCTTGGCGCGCCCCGCCACCAGCGCCACCGCCTGGCGCAGTACGTCAGGAGGCATGTTGTCGAGCAGCACGATATCGGCCCCCGCCGCCACCGCCTCGGCCACCTGCTCAAGGGTATCGCACTCGACCTCGATCGCTGGCAATCGCGCCGCCTTGGCCCGCCCCACCGCTGCCGCCACACTGCCGCAGACGGCGATGTGGTTATCCTTGATCAATACCCCGTCATACAGGCCCATGCGGTGGTTCTTGGCACCGCCGCAGGTGGTGGCGTATTTCGACAGCAGCCGCAGGCCGGGAATAGTCTTTCTGGTGTCGAGCAGAGTGCAGCCGGTGCCCTGGATGCGGTCGGCATATTGCCGGGTCAGGGTGGCGATGCCGCCCATCAACTGGAGCAGATTGAGCGCGGTGCGCTCTGCGGTCAGCAGGCCCTGGGCGGGGCCTTCCATTTCGGCCAGCACCGCCCCGGCGTGGATCAGCTCGCCATCCTTGGCCCGCGCCTGGAAGCGGGCTTCCGGCACCACCGTGCGGAACACTTCTTCAGCCACCGGCAAGCCCGACACCACCATGGCGTGGCGGGCCTGCATGACGCCCTTGAAGCGCAGATCGGCGGGGATCACCGAGGCAGAGGTAATATCGCCGGCACCGACATCCTCGGCCAAGGCGGCAGCGATGACGCGGCGGGCATCATCAAGATCAAGTCCCTTAGGCGGCATTGGAGGCGCTCCCCGACATCGGCACCGAAACCGACATTTCCAGCATCCGCTCCAGCGGCTTCAAAGCGGCCAGCCGCAGGTCCTCGGGGATCTCGATGGCTGGCGCGCCGTTGACCATGGCCAAGTAAATTTTCTCAATGGTGTTCTTGGCCATGAACGGACAGTTGGAACAGGAACACCCGCCATCGGCGCCCGGCGCCGGAATGAAGGTCTTGCCCGGCGCCGCCTTGGCCATCTGATGGATAATGTGCGGCTCGGTGGCGATGATGAATTCGCTAGCTTCCGACGTCAGCACGAAATCGAGAATGGCCCGGGTCGAGCCAACATGGTCGGCATGGGCCAGAATACCCTCGGGGCATTCCGGATGGGCGGCGACGATGGCCGCAGGGTGGCGGACCTTGAGCTTGACCAATTCCTGCTCGGAGAATTGCTCGTGGATGATGCAGCTTCCCGGCCACAGGGTCATCTGGCGGCCAGTCTTGCGCTGGATGTAGGCGCCGAGATGGCGGTCCGGGGCGAACAGGATCGGCCGGTCGGCCGGCAACGCCCGAACGATGGCCTCGGCGTTGGACGAGGTGACGATGACGTCGGACAGCGCCTTCACCTCGGCCGAGCAGTTAATGTAGGTCACCGCCAGATGGTCGGGATGCTTGGCGCGGAAGGCGGCGAAAGCGTCGGCGCGACAGGATTCCTCCAGCGAGCAGCCGGCCTCGGCGTCGGGGATCACCACGGTTTTGCCCGGCGACACGATCTTGGCCACCTCGCCCATGAAACGGACGCCGCAAAAGACGATCATGTCGGCTTCGGTGGCCGCCGCCTTGCGCGACAAATCCAGCGAATCGCCGACGAAATCGGCCAAGTCCTGGATTTCGCCCTCCTGGTAATAATGAGCCAGGATGACGGCGTTCTTCTCGCGGCGCAGGCGGTCGATTTCCGCGAACAGATCGAGCGAGGGGTCGATGTCCGCCTCGGCGAGCGCGCCAGCGGCCGGCAGGACGACGGTTTCGGTCATGGTTTGCTTCCTTGCCCGGGCGCGGGGGCGACCCGATTCTTTCGAAACAGAGAGTAAATGCGATTTTGCCCGCCCGACGCAACAGCAACCCGTCGCCACGACGCACAATGAACCGGCCGAGTGAATTCATCGCAATGGGACAAACGGCCCCGTAGCGCGCGGCTGCGAAAATCGGCAAGATCGCCGCGCGTCGCCAGCAAGGAATGTCCCATGACCACACCCGTTTCGGCCGAATTCGTCGCCCTGGCCCTCCGCCTCGCCGATGCCGCCCGACCGATCGTCCGCAAGTATTTCCGCACGCCCGTCGCGGTAGACGACAAGGACGATGCCTCGCCGGTGACCATCGCCGACCGCGAGGTCGAGGCGGCGATGCGCACGCTGATCCGTGACGCCTTTCCCGACCACGGCATCCTCGGCGAGGAGCACGGCCGCGAGAACACCGACGCGGACTATTGTTGGGTCCTGGACCCCATCGACGGCACCAAGGCCTTCATCACCGGCAAGCCCTGCTTTGGCACCCTGGTGGCCCTGGCCCATCGCGGCCGGCCGATCCTGGGGCTGATCGATCAGGCCATCACCGACGAACGTTGGCTGGGCGGCGACGGCCTGCCCACCACCTTGAACGGCAAGCCGGTTCGGGTCCGCGCCTGCCCCGATCTGGCCCATGCCTACGCCTACACCACCGGCCCGGAATATTTCGACGCCGCCACTCGCCCAGGCTGGGACCGCATCGCCGCCAAGGTCAAGCTGCGCCGCTACGGCGCCGATTGCTACGCCTACGCCCTGCTCGCCACCGGCTGCGTCGATCTGGTGGTCGAAGCCGGGCTGAAGCCCTACGACTACGCCGCTTTGGTGCCGGTGATCGAGAATGCCGGAGGCATCGCGACCGACTGGACCGGCGAGGCGCTCACCATCCATTCGACCGGCCGCGTCTGCGCGGCAGGCGATCCCCGCCTCCACGCCGAGGCGCTGGCGGTGCTGGCGTAGAGATTGGCAACCGTTACCCAAGCCCCAAGAACACCACGATGGCCCGATTGAGGCGCACCAAGTCTTCGGCCCCAAGGTCACCGATCCGCTCCCCAAGTTTATCGCGGGGCACCGTCGTCACTTTGTCCACCATCAAGCGGGAGACACTGCGGAGCCCGTTGATTGGACTGGGTGCGACCGCCGGACGGAACAACGGCGCGTCCGTTTCCTCGCTGGTGAAGACGCAGAGCGTCACCGATGCGGTGGCGTCGAAGCGATCATCCTGAACGATCACCGCCGGTCGAGGCTTGCCAGCGTAGCCACCGCCAGAAACCGTCCAAATTTCGCCGCGCTTCACCAGTCGCCCAGTTCCGAAATGGCGTCAATGAACGCCTGATCCTCAGCACTCTGTGCACCGGTCGCCACGGCCAGGGACTGCCGGTGCGCCTCGTCGCGGAAAGCCGCCGAACGGGTATCTGGCACCCAGATCTGGACGGGGCGCAATCCTTGCGCCCGCATGCGATCACGATAAGCGCGCACTTTGTCGCGGGAATCACTCCGTCGTGCGATTGCCATTCCCAGCTCCACCATGGTGACATGTAACCATGATAAGCAACGCGACGACAGAATTCAAGGCCGCGCGAGGCAGCCCCCCTTACCGCGCCCTTGGCGCCGCGTTGGCCAGCAGGCGACTGACGCGGTCGGCCAGGGTGTCGGGCTTGACCGGCTTGACCAGGAAGGCGTTGACCCCCCATTCGCGGGC